>Ga0247781_1000668_pt1 | contig 10801 bp, 8 predicted proteins | sample UWRJL184509B5_FD_179922 | JGI IMG/M metagenome (GOLD analysis project Ga0247781, IMG submission 179922) | Plant litter microbial communities from Arlington Agricultural Research Station in Wisconsin, United States - UWRJ-L184-509B-5 | ecosystem: Environmental > Terrestrial > Plant litter >...
TCAACGATCTGATGGGGTATGGGTTTGGCGTCGTTTCCCCCTTTTCCCGTCTCCCTCATTTGTGGGGCCGACGACAAACTGCGCCGATTGGTTCCAGAATGCGCTGCGAGAAGAATCTGGAGTGAACACCACCTCGACCGCGTCTTCCTATCAAAAATAGGAGTTCTAGGAGTTATGCATGGGAGCTGAAACTGCTCGACAGTCCAGGCTTGGCCCAACGGCACACAAACTCCGGAGAACATGTTAGGTAGTGTTGTGCGTCTAGCCACCGCCTTCTCGGCTCAGCAGACGTGTCTAGTGACTCTTGTCGTGCGTGCGGGTAGAGCCTGGGGTTCAGGGGTGCTGGGGTGCTTTTTGGTTCGCCTGATGGTGGAAAAGGGATGTCAAGGAACGGCAGACAGAGTTGCAACTGATTGACGCTACCCGTATCACGTAGAGTTGTGCCGATTCACGCTAGTGTTGGGGCTTGTTGAAGAATCCAAGCCCCTTGTCGCCAACATCAGAGGCTCGGCATGCCTGGCAATGCCTGTTGTGTTGGTAGCGCCGTTGGATAACATCTGACCGCCAGAGGCCCATCTGGTCCGCCCACCTGCGGCAAAGAACCAAAAATCGAGAGAGTGTGCTTGACAGGTCCTGGCCTGTCATTGAGACGACAGAAACAACCCGCACGCCATGTCATGCTTCAAGTCTCCAGCGACGGCGACGGGTTGCTCTGTACGACGGGGACAGGGGACGAGAACTGCACCACCTTGGCTTTTACATATTGCTCCACAACACATCGAACTTTGTCTGTGTCTTGTGTAGCAATACCGATGACGGCTGTAACCAGACCTGACCAGCAAGGTCTGCCTGCGTTAGGAGGTGCAGCAGGCTAGAGGCCGCGCGACTGACTCGATGGGTCCAGAGCACGGCATTACGGTGTGGGCATCGGACGACTTCCCCGGTTGTCGTGAGATCGGAGAAGTTGAATTGTCCATGTTGCCCCCTCGGTCAGGAACGAGTGGAAGCGTGTCGGATCCGAAATCTCATGAGAAAAAAGAAGGCCGACTGGCTGTATTGTAAAGCAGTTGCAGTTCAAATGCAGTTAGCTAGCACTGCCTCGTCGCGCTTGTTTCACCGTTTTTGCATGATGGGACGAACCCGCACCCGCATCTCAGAAAAAGATCGGCCGTTCATGGGAAAGAGAATAGGGGCAATTGATGCAGGGTCCACGGAGTGGTGACCTGTTTATTATCGGTGGAGGCGGACCGGGCTCGGCATTCAGATCAAGACGGATATCAGGTGTTGAAGCTCCAAAACGGACATTGAACATGGCATGTTGGTTGTTGCTCAGCCGATTGAAAGATAGAACTGTTCGAATCGAGTTGGGATGGCATCATTCGGGCTGGTTCGTGATGCTGCCAGGTTGCTCGCTGTCGGTTCAATCGTGTGGACTGGACGGGATGACTGTGTCCCTCCTTTGCACACCCACAGCACAACTGCGAACCCAGAACTTGACAAAACCCAGGCACAAGCACTGTTCCAAGCACGGTGTGGTTGCAGGGTTCTGCCTTGTTCCTTCCCGCCGTTCAGCGGCATGTCTGTGGACCATTTTGCTTCTGCAGGCGTGTGTGCTGCTGGTTCAGGCTGGCGCACAACTGCTGCACGCTGGGCCGACTGAACAACTGTCAGCCAATCCATCGTCGGACCTGCATGACCCGCCCAGTGTGAGTGTGTGCGAGTGTGGTGGGTGGGAGCCGCCCACCGTCTTGCAGTTCCTGACTTTCTGTTCCTGAATGTGCCCTGTGCCCTGTTCCCACTGCCTGTGCCTGGAGTGGGGACCCACAACTCCCGTTCCTTCCCTTTTCTGGCTTTTCCCTCCTGAGCAGCTCCTCCTTCTCCTCCTCTTGTATTCCCCCCATCCCGGCCCAAGTCGCTGTCGCTCTTTTTTTTCCCAGTCTTTCTTTTTCATCCACCCAGGTCGTCTCCATCATCAACGTCGTTGTCGGTCCTCGACTCGTCTTCCCCCTCCCCCCCGCTTTCTCTTTTCACTTTTTTTTCTCACCACAGTCACTCCCTTGAAAATAACACTATTCAGCCCATTCTACGGTATCCCGTCCACTCTTTACGGGTCCCCATTTACATTCTTTCGGCTTGGATCAACCCCTTTTTAGGATTGACCTTGTCTACTCAGCCTACACGAAACAACCTCCTGTTCCCACCGCGGACTCAGGACGACACTCCTTACTATAGTTTTCTTTTTCATATTGTTTTTCATCATCCACTACGCGACAACTACTACACGCCCCGACGTGGCACCCACCACCATCGACCCTATCTACCCTCGCAAGCGTCGATCGACACGCGATTCCGAGTTTTCGACGAGTTTCGACGACGTATATCGAGGTGTAGGAATTGAGGATTGCTTGCTTGTTTTGGATATATCAATTGCACGATCAAAGTCAGCCACATCGGGCCCGAAATGGCTACCGAAGTAGCTGTCAAGACGGAGACTCTGGCCCCTCCGGCGCCAGCCGTATCGCCTCCCTCGCCTAGCAATGCTCCCCTTCCTTCGCCCAGCTCTGCTGGCCCGAGCAGCACGGGCAATCAGACGCCCTCGCCTTCAACGCCATCTTCCAATGCTCAGAATTCGGCTTCGAGACGTCCACCCCGCAAGAGCACCCTTACCCAACAACAAAAGAACCAGAAGAGGCAACGCGCTACTCAGGATCAGTTGACAACCCTAGAAATCGAATTCAACAAGAACCCCACGCCGACTGCCACCGTTCGAGAGAGAATAGCGGACGAGATCAACATGACCGAAAGGTCTGTGCAGATCTGGTTCCAAAACAGGTATGCCCGCTCCCCTGAGCCAGAGAGACTTCCTTGGCAAGGATCGAATTCTAATCACCAGCAGACGTGCCAAAATCAAGCTTATGGCAAAGAAGAGCCTCGAAACCGGAGAGGACATTGACCAGATCCCCGAGTCAATGAAGCAATATCTTGCCATGCAGGCTATGGAATCCGGCAAGGGCCTTGGTGGCTTTTTTGGTCGATCCATGATGCAATATGGACAACAAGGTCTGTTCGGCGGCGACCAAGGTGGACAGGGCAAAGTCTGTAAGTATCGCTCGGTCTCCCTCCCAACGTGTGCAGTTATTGACTCGTTGCAGTGATCCACCATCTTAGCTGCCGCTCCCTCTCGATTGGCAAGTGGATGCGCGTTGGACAAAACGCAATGGACTTGATTATCTTCTACTCACCCGACAAGTGCACGATGACATACTATATCAACAACGACCAAGCCGGCTACAAGATCGAGTATCCCTTCGCGTATATCAAGCAAATCTACCTCAACAGTGGCGAAGGTGATCTGGCGGGTGGAATCACCATCGAGCTGTTGAACGCGCCATACTTCATGATGGACTCTCCGGCTGCCGGCTCGGGATTCTTCCAGGTCAGCGACTTCACCGAGGACCAACAGGCATCTACGGTACTCACCCACGTTCTTGGCGGCAATCCGAAAGTGTTGAGCGGCCAGCTAGCGAAACTGGTGAGCCTGGACGCCTACCAACACCGACATAGCCCCAACCAGATGTTTGAGCCAGTTCCCCAACACCTTTCCATGTCGGCTCCCGTATCGCCTATCCCTCGTCCTTCCTCTCAGCCAAACTTCGCACAGCCGCATGTGGGTATGTTCCAGGAGTCGCAATGGGGAATTTCGGTTCATCCGGCAGCTATGATGATGCGCGGCCCCGGCCACAAGAGACAGCGAAGCAGGAGTGTGCCTGGCCCCATCGACTTCCAGACAATGCAAATGCTGCAACAACCGCCGAGTTTCCACATCACACAGCACGAGCATCACAATCAGAACCACGGCCCTCATCTCTTCAGCCCTATTCCCCAGCAGCCGAACATGCTCGGTCCAATGGGGCCGAACCTGCGGATTGATACTCAGGCAGGGTTTGGAAATCTGGATATGCGAGCCTATCCCATGTCGGCAACAACGGCGCCTTCGCCGTCCGGTTATTCCACGCCCAACTTCTACGCCTCTCAAGGTCCCGACCAAGGCGGCATTCCAGCGGCTAGCTTCACGCCATACAGTGGGACGTTCTCGCCTCTTGTCAATCCCTCCAATCTGGGCATCCCGCCTCCTTCGATCTCGCCGCTCTCCTTCAACCACCCAGATCCAGCCATTGTGGGCGAATCTCCGCCCATGTCGATGCCTCCAATCTGCGAAGGCTCTGCCATTTCTGATGACGGACACAGTATAAACGACATGTACCAGCCCAGCAAGCACACCATCACGCTACCAATGCACCCACACTCTCCGTTTGTGGATACCAACCAAGCCGATATGGAACTAAATCAGTTTATGGATATGAAGCATTTTGATGTCGACCCGTCCTCGCTGTCCCCCGAAAGCGTGCACCACAATCAGTGATGCTGCAGAATACCCTGTACATCGCCTCACTCCCGGCAACTTCATCTAGACGGTTCATGACGTATTTTATACCCCACCGCCAGAACATTTCTAGCTCGGCTATCTCTTTCGGCGTTTTAAAGGATCTCGTTGTATATACCAGGAAGCCTTCGGGGCCTCCATTTGTCGCTTTTTTCTTTGACGGATATCTTTCACTGCTATATCTCTCCCATCTGCCTATAGGAAACACCTCCTCGATTTTCGTTCTTTTTCCGACCATCTCCTTCATCAGCCACGAATCTGCATGACGATACCTACTTTCATGCGTGTCTGGCACAGCGGTTTCTTTCTTGTTATATTTCGTTATATCTGTGGCAACTTTTTTTGTTTCTCTCGTTGCTTTTACCGGCAGTTGTCTGTCAATAGCCTCGGGTACATCTATACCCGGGAAATCTTTAATATCTATTTGTGAAATTTTCTTTTATCTGGCTCTTTATGTCTCCTGGGTTTAGCAATTGGTTTTATTGTCCATGGAAAATCAGATACAATTTGGCTGCGGGAGAAAAAAAGATGAATTGGCGGAAGGCCCAGGAGGCTGTTTCAAGGTATTCAGGTTCTAATTCAAGGGGGCGCGAGGTTGGCTCTAGGTTTTCTTTTGGGAAGGGGCAAATAACTCATGGTGCATGGAATAAGGAGTGTCGGAGATCACCCGAGAGACCTGCATGGGCACTCACTCCCGTCAGGTCGGGTCAGCTGGAGAAATACTCCAAAGGTGGAGCCAAGGATAAGAGGAGATGGACGCATTGTCCTATGAAGAGATGGGGGTTGGTGGTTTTGTTTTTGGCTGTGTGGGTTGACTACCGACTGACTAACTTGGTGTGGTTTTCTACTTGATATCGGGCCGTCGTTGTCGCTGTGGTTTCTAATTTCATGATTTCACGGCAGGATCCTAATCTATGAGCAAATTCAACCAAAAATAAATATATAAATAAAAAAAGCCAACACCACTACATGATTTGTTCTTGTTCTTTCTTGAACTTGTGATTCTATTTTTATAGACGTTGTTGTTTCCTTCGAGGAGGGTCTACTGTGAGGATACACTGCCTACCTTGAATATCAGAATGTAAGTCTCAATGGTATTTACTCTCCACGTCAAGGTGCTAATAACCTTGGGGAGATAAGGTTAAAAAGAGTCTGTCTAAATGCCTAAAGTACGGACGGGACGCGCCGAGATGGAGGTCACAGAATGGGATTCCACCCTGACGCCCACCACTCCGTACTTAGACCGTTGTATGCGGTGTTAATGTAAAGACGGGAGCAAGATAAGCGCCAGGTGTTGAATCGGCCCGCCCCGGCTACGATCGTTTCAAGATGTACGGATCCGTGAAATTACAGAGTTGTATTCGTCGCCTAGCTTGGTAGGGCTGACGGGAGGGTTCATGGGTTCCGGCTGGTGGCTTCTGGCTGGTGGCTGGTGGCTGGTAGCTGTCTAGTGTTTTTGCATGTAGGTGCCTTCAGACTGAGGATAGGTAATGTTTGGCTGGAGCAGAGAACGTTCATGGTATGACTGAATAGGTAGGGTGGTTTTCAGCTGCCTAGCTTGAGTTTTATGTATGGCAACGTACTCTTATCAGATCGTGGATAATACACGACTTGTATTGGCTTCACCATAGTTCGAAGTTTAGATCTCTGCATCAATAATCAACAACCTCGACCGATAACTCGATGATGGGAATTACTATTGTGTGGGCTAGGATTTCCTTGCCCATCGCTATTATGCCGGGAACGTGTCGAAGACTGGTCTAACACAGGGTAAAGTCGGTATGTACATGATCTGAGAGGCTCGTTTAGTATGTCGTGAAAGCGAAGAGAGGGTTGGGAACTACGGGCTATATACATTTATCTTGATTGATAAGGCTAGTCTCTATGAATGAAAATCAAAGCTATATATTAGTCAAGATGCCTAACCGTTATTCTAGGATCAAGTATTAATATACACCTATTGATATATTGTTACGTTAGATTTGTTTCCTAGCCATTGTCATCTTTCATGCTGCTGTCCACCCTATTCATGAACATGCCCTAGGAAGGTCTCGCCAGCTCGAAATGCCCCTTTGATTGGTTATTCCCTTGATACTTCGTGTCCATTCACTCCAGCGAGTCCTCCTTGGGTAGACTCCTAGATATCAACCGGGGCCATAAATATAGAATGTTGAAGTGGAGGGTCTTGCCTGATAACAAACAGTCCAGTACTTTGCTCATGATAGTACAATGTAAGTACCTAGGTAGGCAGTTGGCATTTGCTATGTTAGCCGTACTGATCTTCTGACGTATGCCTGTCGACTGCTCTCCTGCTCATTCCAAACCCAAGGGCTTTGGGTTGTCACGAATTCATCAATCACGACACTGTTGGGGCCTCAGGGTGAGAAACCAGAGGCAGTGCAAGTAATTGAAGGCATTGCATTTTCCTGTTCCTTTCCGTCACCACTGAAGGAGGTTGAGGATGGTAAGCCATGACGTTGACCTTGATGTTGTCATCATGTGACTAATAAGTGGGCCGACCGTGAAGATAAATTGGAAATACGGATACGGGGTACTTCAGTTATATAGTGCAATGCCGTCCTATGATCCGCATGCAGAACCTCCGCAAAGTATGGGATATGTTGGTGGGTTGGGTGGCACTGCGGCTTTGTCGTGGCCGGTTGAAGTCGAAGAACCAGCCGACCATTCAATCATGACTCTCTTGTTTTGGCCAGTACCCCGAGCTGGTGGTCAATAATCCCTGATTAAAACAAGCATTTCAAAGAGGGGGGGACTTTCCGGCGGAGAAGGGATCCGAATAAGCTTGTTTTTGCGCCTTTTCTGTTCCCCGCACGGCTTGCCGAATCGAAGCAGAATCGAAGCAACGTGGGCTCGGCGGGTGGTTGTCGACTCTCACTTTACTATCCCCTATTGTTCCTCTCCCTTTTGTCCCGGCGTATGTCGTGTGCAATATAACGTAATCGGCGCCGTTTGATGAGCAGCACGGGGCATGATTAGCAAGATGACCCCCTAAAATAGATGCATTACAGCAGAGTTATTGGTAAGTGGGCTGTGCTTGATTGACCTTGACGCCGCAGGCAACAGTTTTTGGCAGGCGGTTTCAAGGTCACATGCAGTCAATGGGTGTCTGGTTTGTCTGGCCGAATGCCAGAGGGCATCTGCTCCCCTGCAGCCGTCTGCACTCTGCACACCAAAGGGGCAGGAAGGACAAGCTCTTTGTCCACTTTCCCGGAATTCTTCTTTATGATATTCTGCACCTGCGTATTCCGTTGCCCGATGTGGTTGCAGGCTTGCGCAGCATTGGTGCGTGTACAGCCGCCAAGCCTCCTTTGAGGGGCAGTGGCAGGAACAGGAACTCGGTGTTCCTTCTTTCTTCTTTGAACCCCCCGGCCAAAAATTTCCAAAATTTCAGAGCAGTTTTGCGTCATGCTCACTCCAAGTGCAACCCTGGCCATTTCTGGCACAGACATCGTTGATCCCTGCTTGCGCGTGCTTTGCATTGCTGGTCGACCTCTTGATTTCTCCAGCGTTGTCCAACGTTGCCTCTAGCAGACCCCCATTTTTGTCAGATGGAGTCGTGTTTACCCCGTACTATCGTTCGTTTGAGGCGGAGCTGAACTGGAGGAGAGGAGCCCATTGATTTTCTAGTTCTACTCCGTAGTCTTGTGTTTTGTTTCGATTTATGTTTCAATTCTTGACTTGACTTCCCTGGCTGGCACTCGACGACGACAAACACACTACGCGTTTCTCGACTTCATTCTCGCCAACCGAATTCTACATTCTTTTGTCGCGCAGACAGCAGACATCCCGTCTCACTTCACATTCGACACACAGGCACAACACCCAACCGAACAACGGGTATGAGGAGCTGATAAACCTATTAGCCGCCAAGGTTCTTGCTGCGTGACCCTTCCCCGGTTGACGCCACAAATAATCGACCTCGAATTGAATTGGCTGGTCGGGGTCAGAAGGATCCGGCCGCCGCCAATACCGACGGTCCAGACCATCGTTCCAGCAATTTTACCGACTGAGCGTGTGCTGTCTTTCATGCAACGTCGTCCATCCTCGTCACAGAGCGAGACCGCCTCCCTCAGCGATCCGTCTGCGTCGTGACACTCGAGGCACAATGGCTGATGAAGCCCCCCCAAACGCCGCTGAGGCGCTACGGGTTCAGCTCGACCAAATTGAGCAAGAGCAGCAAGAGCTGGGAGACTCCCAGCCCATACCCTCCAACACCACGCCTACGGATTCCGCACCTGTCGTCCCAAATGCTTCCTCGACTTCGACTCAGACGTCGAGTACAAACGTGTCGCTGAATCAAGCCACAGCTGCCGGCCGCCCCACGCGACCAGCAAACCTTGCTACGGGGCTCCCGAGAACATTGTCATATCCAACCGTGGATATTCCAACGGCCCCTTCGCGCGTCCGATTCAGCAGCGACGAGGGAGGTGCCAGGAGTCCAGGACGTCCACCTCGTCGCTCCCTACAACTTGGCCCGAGCCTCTACACAATCGAATCCCACATCGAACCCCATACCGATGCCTCGTCCTCGAGACAACCTGGGCGACTGCACGCAGGTCAGGTAGACTACAGCCGTGCCGGGGGACACTCTATTGAGGAATCTCGGATATCCCTAACACGCCCCCGACCACTGCACCACCTCGACGACCTCCATGGCGACAGTCACAGCGCCATGAATTCCGTCAAAGAAACCAATGTCAACCTCGCACACTACCGGAACTGGGTTGAACGTCAGAAGGAGAGGCAAAAGTGGTTGGATGGCCCTTGGGTTATGATACGGAAAAATGCTCGAAAGGGATACAAGCGTTATATCTTGGAGGGTCTGCTGAGGCAGAAGCCAATTCCCCCAAGCAAGGATGGTAGGCATGTTCCTCTCAAGCCAGGACTGGCTAGGAGGAAGCCTTTTTCCGACGAGCGGACAGGACGCCCGTACGTGTCCAATTTCATCCGGTCGAGTCGATACACGGTCTGGGATTTCTTGCCGAAACAGCTGCTCTTTCAGTTCAGTAAACTGGCCAACTTTTACTTCCTCGTCATTGGTATTATGCAGATGGTGCCAGGTCTCAGCACTACGGGAAAATACACAACAATTGGGCCCCTGATGGCTTTTGTCGCCCTCAGCATGGCCAAAGAAGGATACGACGACTACCGGAGATACAAGCTCGATAGGCTGGAGAACAGGAGTACCGTACGGGTGTTGGACCTAGACGGCACAACAAAGCAGAGTAGGAAAGGGCTAGGAAAGGGCTTCTTGAAGGAAATGACGCACGCGAGGCGAGAGAAAGCTGAGGTTGCCACAGACATGCCTATGACGGACCTTGAGGGTGCCCACGCTGGAGAGGAGTCGAAACCATGGGTGCAGGTTCAATGGCAAGATATTCGGGTTGGCGACATTGTCCAACTGCGAAGAGACGACAATGTGCCCGCGGATATTATTCTGCTACATGCGACGGGCCCCAATGGTATCGCATACATCGAGACGATGGCGCTGGACGGCGAGACTAATCTCAAAAGCAAGCAGGCCTGCGCCCTGCTGGCCGAACACTGTAGCTCGATAGACGACATGTCGTCTTGCGACGCCGAAATCGTGTCAGAAGATCCCAACATTGATCTCTACAATTACGAAGGGAGGGCCACCGTGAATGGGAAAACCATGCCTTTGACAACGAACCAGGTGGTTTACCGAGGGTCGACGGTCCGGAATACCTCGCAAGCTATTGGCCTAGTCATCAACACGGGCGAGGAGTGCAAAATCCGAATGAACGGGAACAAGAACGTGCGTGCCAAGGCGCCCGAGATGCAACGCCTGGTGAACCGCATTGTTATCTTGCTCGTCATGTTCGTTGTCATGCTTAGTGTTGGCTGCACCATTGGAAACAGGCTCTGGCGCCATCGTTATGAGCGCCATGCATGGTACCTTGCAGGTAATTCAGTCCCCCTCAAAGAGGTGTTGATTGGGTTTATCATCGCATTTAATACCTTGATCCCCCTATCTCTGTATGTCAGTCTTGAGATTGTCAAGCTGGGTCAACTGCTGCTCCTGCGGGACATCAAGATGTACGACCCTGTCACGGACACTCCCATGGTGGCGAACACGACGACAATCCTCGAAAATCTCGGTCAGGTCAGCTATGTCTTTTCAGACAAGACGGGCACGCTGACGGAAAATATGATGAAATTCCGGAAGCTGAGCGTGGCGGGCACCTCGTGGCTTCATGATATGGATTTGAAGCAGGAGGCCGCGGCAGAGGAGCGAAGGGCTAAGGCGATGGACTCCAAGTCTGCAAAAGGCAAGAAAGGAGAGAAGAGCGGCCATGGCAATGCCGATGATGCCAG
>Ga0247781_1000670_pt1 | contig 10787 bp, 1 predicted proteins | sample UWRJL184509B5_FD_179922 | JGI IMG/M metagenome (GOLD analysis project Ga0247781, IMG submission 179922) | Plant litter microbial communities from Arlington Agricultural Research Station in Wisconsin, United States - UWRJ-L184-509B-5 | ecosystem: Environmental > Terrestrial > Plant litter >...
TTTTACTAACTTCCTTTCTCTGTAATGCTTATTGTTATAAATACCAGTTAGGAGCTTTAAAGGCCCAGCCTCCTTATTAAGTTTAAGGTCCTTATAACCCTAGTTAAGGGTTCTGACAAATGTCCTTCTATACCTATTAAAGAGTTTCCTACCACTTCTTAGGCTTTAAGTCCTATAATGGTCTTACTCTTTAATATAATAGTTTAAATGTTAAATCTTATTTTACTTCTAATTTTAAAGTAAACTGGTTAATTTACCTCCTTAAGGTTATATTAACTAATTTAACCTCTACTTTACACCTTTTCTTCACAGGTAGTTTTAATTAATCTGGATTCTTTTAGTGGAACTTTATAATTAGGTCTGGGCACTTAAGATTTTTAACTGGCTCCTATAAGTTACTTTTAAGGCCGTAATCTAGCTATTTAACAAGATACTTAAATGTGTTCTTTCCCTTCTATAAATCCATAACTTTTTTAACGTTATACTTATCTTCGTCAGTGTTAATCTTAATCTTCTTTTTTAATAAAACTCCCTTTAAGGTGGGTTTTAAAAGTAAGATGTGAAAAACCTTAATCCACACCTTTATACTAACGGGTAAGTCTAGTTTATAATTAAAGGTGGCGACCTTTTTCTTAATTCTAAATAGCCTATATCTTTTAAAGTTAAGTTTCTCACTAGGTCGTTTTAAATGCAGATTTTATAAAAAAAGGTAAACGTAATCCCCCTTTTAAAAAGCCAGTCCCTTAACTTATTTACCATTATAGTGGAGTCCTTTTTTAAACACTAGTTGTTTAGTTTAATGTTTATTAGTAAACTTCTTTATTTATTCACATGTAAACTTAAATTCAGTTTACAGGTGTTTATATAATTCTTATATCTAATTTATATAGATTATAACTTAAAGGGCGCCAGTAAGTGGGTTTTAACGGAGCTTAGGCTCCTTACTGTAATTAGTGAAAAATAGTAACACACCTGTTAACTTAACTAATATTATATTATAAGTTATTTATACTGTTAGTAATAACTTAAGCTAATTATCTTATTTAAAAGTTAATATAAGCCTGGAGATATATTATAAATATCTGGTTAACTTACTTTGTTTAACTATCTGTCTGTAAGTGGAAGGCTGTTAAAAGTTTACTCTTTATACCTATCCTTTACATTAACCCTTATTAGAACTTTAATATAATCAGCTTATCTTAATCTGTGACGATATTATCTGGTTAAAGGTGTTATAAAACTACTTCTTTTTTAAAGATATAAGTAAGTTACTTTACGGTTATGTCCTTTAAAGTTAGTAAAAAGTAAGCCTATTTTGTTAATCTGTTAATTATTATAAGGATTTAGTTATAAGTGACTTTTGTAACAGGGTCCTTAAACTTTAAAATCTTAATAATAAAGTTAAGTGAGATTAAACTCTATAATGCTTATAATATAAGGAGTGGTTTAAGAAGTCTATAAGGCTTATAACGTCGGTTCTGCTTTTAATAACAGATATTGTAATTATTAACTACTTCCTTAACCAGCTTCTTTATTCCTAGGAAGGTGTACGTTTATTAAACTTACGTGAGAGTTTTAACTCAGCTTATATATCTTTTAAATTAAAACTTATAAACCTGTTAAACGTACTCTTTTCACTTATCTGGGTTATAAATATATAGTTTCTCTTAATATTAGAGTTTTACTCTTAATTTAAGTGTGCTATTTACACCTTCTAATAATTACTTTAGTTAATAACCAGTTTTATTATAATTTAGATGTATTAGGCACTTCTTTCCACAGTTTTACACGTGCTTTAAGAAGTCTCCTAAGGGGCACTTATACTTACAGGTGCCTTTCATTAACCTTTTTACTTAAAAGTCCTATTATTACTAATAGATGTTATACTCTGTTTATAAGTTTATATAAACGTTAATAATTTATTCTAATATTTAATTATTTAACACTTATAATATATACTTTAATATGCTATTTTTAACTTTATTAAACATAATAACGGGGATTAGGACTGGGTTAGCATCCTTATAATCCTATCTTTAATTAAGAGTATTAACCTGCTTATTATCTTTTCCTTTAACGTGATAGATCTGGAAGTGGAACGGGGTTATTAACTCTACCTACTGTGTTTACTGTAAGTTAAGTTCCTTTATTAAGAAGTACTGGAGGTTATTATAATCTGAAAAGACCTAAACCGGTTCCTTTATACTGCTTAAATATAATACTTACTTTATAAAGTATTAAATGATTATTATTAATTCCTTATTATAAATTAAGTATTATAAGGTTAGGCCATAAATCCCTTTTAATAAAAAGGTAATTAGGTAACGTTTTCTATTATCCTAGACTTAATTAAGTTCTCCACTAATTATAAACTTTAAGGAGTCTGTTTTAATTTAAAAAGGCTTTAAGAAATTAAGGAGAGCTAGGATTAATACTGTAATAAAGGTGTGTTTAAGGTCTTTAAACACCTTTTATTACTTATTAGTTTACTTAAATAGTTTACCTATCCTTATAAGTTTATATAGTAGTTTTATAACCATTATAAAATACTTAATAAAGTATTAGTAAAAGTTTATAAAGCTAATAAAGGCTTATAACTTTATTTAGTTCTTTAAAGTAAGCTAGTCCCTAACTGCCTTTATCTTCTCCTTTTATATTTTAAGCTTTTTAAGGGTTACTTTAAACCTTAAATAATTTAATTCTTAAACGTGGAAGTGGCTCTTTTCTAAGTTTACTATCAGCTTTACTTTTTTAAAAGCTGTTAAGACCTGTCACATATATTTTTAGTGTTTTTTTAAAGTTTTAAAATAGATTAAAACGTCGTTTAAATATATAAAGATAAACTTATTAAGGAAGGGGTGAAAAACACTGTTAATAAGGCTTTAAAAGATTATAAGGGCGTTTATTAATCTTATTAGCATGATATAGTACTAATAATACCCGTTATAAGTTTAAAAAGCTGTCTTATACTTATCCTCTTCTTTTACTCTAACGTAGTTAAATCTTATAGGGAAGTTAAGGCTAGAAAACTAATTTACCTTAATAATAAGTGGTAATAAGTAGCGATTTTTAATTATATCCTTATTTAACGTTTAGTAATTAATAACTATATGTAGTTTACTGTCTCCCTTCTTTAGAATAAACAGCATTAAATACCCTGTTAGGGACTGGGACTTTATAATAAACCTGTTCTTTAGGTTTTTATTAACGTACTCCCTTAAGGCTTTAGCTTGTTAAGGGTTTAAGTGGTAAGGCTGGAAGCTATAAAGCTTTACTCCTAGCTTTAACCTGATTTCGTAATCCTATAATCCATAATCTGGTAATTATAATATCTTTTTTCAAAATAGGGTAAACTTCTTATACTTTACTAATACCCTGGATAAGTTAGCTTTTTCACTTATTTATAAATTAGCTTCTTAGTTTTTTCCACCTTTTAAATTGTTATTTAAATAATATAGTAGACCTTTTAGTCCTTTAACTGTCTTAGTAAACCTAACTTAAACTGTGCTTAATTCTAAAGGTTTAACACGCTTTTAAATACTTTATATAACTTTAAAGCAGTTTAATACCCTTTAGGCTTTTTCTAAACAGTAATTATTATTAAAGGACTTACTAAAGGTAAGGTGGCTACTCCTTTAGTTAATTATAAAGTTATACTTTTCCAGCTAAGGTAGACTTAAGATTATATCATATCTTATAACTAATGTAATATTAAAGTCTACTTATTATTCATCCCTATTTACCTTAATTAGGAGTGGTAAGTAATAGGTAACTTTACTGTTATTATATTAATATAGGCCTCCTTCTCCATTTTAAATAGGAATAACCTTTTAATACTTTTTATTAGGGAGTTTCCTTTAGTTAACTAATAAAGGGTGTATTAAGTTAAAAGCACTTCCACTATTAATCACTACTTTTACCTTAAACGGCCTCCCTCTTCCATTTATTAAATTAACATTAACAGAATAATACTTATACTTCTTTAACATCTAAGTTATAATAACTACTTATCTTTAAAGTCTTATCTAGCTTAACCTTTAAATACCTCTCTTTCTTTTTAAGGTTTTTACTAACTAATAAACTATTAGTTTTTAGCCCTTCTAAAGGGCCTAAAGCCTTTTCCTAATTCCTTTTAGAAAAATAGGTAACTTTAATAAACCTAACAATTAACCCTTCCTAGGTTTTTACACCTTAACGTCCAGTTAACTTTAAATAGTTTAATATTTTTAAAATCCTTAATAAGTTAATAATACGCTTTACAGGCTTGGATTATAATAATATCCTTTTACTTTTAAATCTATTAATAATCCTCTCATTTTTACCATTCTTTAACCTTCCTTTTAAGATGTAATAAGTATATTATAGCTAGGTAGTTATTAAGTACCCCTCTTTACTAGTATATAGTAAAGGCCTAGTTAACTATAGTAACTTTCTATTTACTACTAGATTCTCTTATTAGGGAGTAAGAGACCTGGTAATAGGCTGGTTCTAACTCTACTCTTATAACTGCACAGTCCCGCTTTTATATACTTAAAAAGTGATTATAAAGGGCCTTAAGCCTACTATATTAGTTAAAAGTGTAATTATTATACATACAGTTAATCCACAGTACATCTTTATAATTAGGGTGGTTAATGTTAACTACAGGTGTTATAATTATAAAGTATAAAGTGGGTAAAGTGGTGCCTTTTCCTTTCTCTTTATCCACTTACCTTTAAGTGTGCTGTTTCTCCTAAACTTCTTCCCAGAACTTAGGTAATAATAACCCAGCTTATTCTTCCACAAAATAACCTTCCTTAATAAGTTAATATTTAAGCTAGTTAATAAAGTGAACTTTATTATAAAGTTATAATTTAATTTCTACTACTTTATCCTTAAATATTACAGTAAGGCCTTTAACTTATAAATCCTCCACTTTATTTACTAAGTTTTAATATTTTTCCTTCAGCTCCTAAACCTTTTACTAATATACTTACCTAATGCCTTCTTAGGGGACCTTTAAGGTACTAGTTTAAGGTATACTAACTTTAATGTAAGGTAGCTACCTAAGCTGTCTTTCCTTTAGGGAGGTGAGGGTGCTAATCTATTTAGTATACTTAAAGTGTTTAAAAGTCTTAAAAGGTATAATTAAAAAGAACTTCCGTTTTTCTAACTTAATTCTTTCAGCTTACTTTCTTTTACTTTTTAGGGCTTATTTTACCACTTAGGTGGCCTGGAGAGCTAATTCTTCAACTCCCTTTACTATTTTAATAAAGTCTAAGTTAGGGTCCTTTCTGGACTTCTTTAATTCCTAGGCTTACAGGGTAAGGTTTTTAAGGCCTGTAATAATTAACTGGAACATCTTTTCCTAAAGTTAGTCTTTTATAACCTGCACCTTTAACGGTTCTAAGTTTCCACCTTAAAGTCGGTCTTTTACAACCTGCACTTCTATAGCTAATTCTTCTAAAACACCTTTAAGGACTGGGTACATTATATCTTAAGGTTTTTCCTTTTCTTCCTCCTTATCTCCCAGGTTACACTTATTTATCTAAATGCAGTTTTTTTCGTTACTTACTATCCTGATATAGATATCTCTAATATTAAACTTAATATATTTTCCTTATTTTAAGACAGGTTTCTAACTGACTTATTTTAACGACAGGTATTACTGTGCTATATAGCCTTTTTTACCACAGTTAAAGTATTAAACCTGGGACAGGTCTTTAAACTGTTATTATCGTTAAGGTTTGTTACAGTTAGGTTAATTCTGACAGTTTATTATACTAATATCCATTAATTTAAGGTGGTAACCCGTTATAGTTAATTAATTCCCCTTCTTAAGTTTGTTTAACTAGGGGGCCCATTCCTTCCAGAAATTCTTCCTGTAATAGTGATTATAATACCAGTTATTAACCTTAATAACTATCTTAACTAGCTTTTAAAGACGGTCTGGTTAGTCTTTTTAATAAAGGTCTCTAATAACGTACTTTTTTAAATTACTTTAAAATAGCATTATTAAAGCTTCTTAGTTAAGTTTAGTCTTTACAGCCTTTAATTTAAAGTGTATAGAGAATTTAAGGATTAAAAACGTCTGTTTTAAGGCTATAAGATGTTATTTAACCTGTTTTAAGGTGTTTAGTTCTTTAAATTTAATCTGAAGTTAGTTAATAAAAACATTAAAGTTATTAAAGAGGGCCTAAGTTTTAAGGGCCTTTTTATACACTCTATCTATAAAGAGGTTATTAATTATCTTTATATAAGGTTTATATTAGCAAGTAGTTACTCTATCTAGTAAAGCTCCTATAAACCTAACCTTTCCTTCTTCTTCAAAAAACTGCTTATTATAATAGGTGATGTAGCTCTAAAGCTAGGCTATCCAGGACTTTAATTACGTAAAGTCTCCTTTAAACCATAACAGTAGGGGGAGTTTCACTTACTTCTTTTATAAGCCCTTAAAGTTATTATTTTCCAGCTTAATAACATTAAGTTAAGCCTAAAGTTTTTTAATAAGATTAATACGGCTCTTAATATCTCCAGGGAAGGTTTTATTAAGCTCCTTAACCAGCCCCTACTAATTAAGGTTTAACTCTTCAAGTCGTGCAGCTAACTTATCGATTATAAGGAGTTAAGGCTAAGCTTACGCTTTTTTAAGCTTTTTACCTTTTCCAGAGGTTAATATGTTAGGGGTAAAAGGGAGGTGGTGTCTGGGAATTTAATAAACAGCGTTTAAGACTGTAACGTTAATATTATATTATAACCTGTACCTGACATAAGCTTTAAGAGGATTAGTGTAAGTTAAGACAGAACGTATAGCAGGACGCCAACAGGTAAGGGGTGTTTTAAAGACGGCTTATTTAATTAACATTCTTAGATAGGGGTTTAATATTATTATAAGTTATTATTACTATAGTGTATAAAGGTAAGTCTAAACAGTAAGACATAAATGAATAATTAAATATTAATGTAAGGAACCCTAATCCCTTACAGTGGTTATAGGTATAATTATAACTATCTATACTAACTAACTAAAAGGTACTTTATACCTTACTTATGGCATCGTAAGTGCTTGTGGCGCAAGCACTCTGCACCGCATAAGCGTTCTGCTCGTAAGGTTTCTCCTACTCGCGATGCAAGCACTTAGTATACTGCGAGCAGCACCTCATTAGTCGTAGGGGCTTCGGGTCTTTGCACCCCTGGCCCAGTGCGCCTGGACGGTGTACACTGTCCTTCCGCACTGTTCCTTCTGCGGGGGATTCGTCGGGCCGCCCCGGCCCAAGTGACGGCCTGCAGGGTCGTCACAGGAGCCTTTAGTCATGTGCTCTCCTTACACACAGGGAGCTTTCTTTTGTATTTAGTCTAGGAGCTTCGCTCCCACCCTTTTCTACTAAATAAAGTCACTTTACAACTGCACTTCCGCTGCTCCTAAGCCCCTCGTTCCTCAGCCAAAACGTTCCACACTATCTACCTCTTTACTGTAGGTGGGCTTTATATTATCAAGGGTTACTAGTCACGAATTCAGACAAAGCGTTAGCATTACACACTTATACACAACTGGTAGCTATAAGAGGTTTGGAGATACGATTTAGATCTTATAAGTTAGGTATTGACTGGAATTTCATTATAGATAAAGAATTATTTGAAAAATATACCACTAAGCGATACTTATAAAGATAAAGTTATTATAATAGGGTCTCTAAGTGGGGAATTAAAGGTCTGACAAGAGTATGTAGATAGAAGAATTTCACGCAATGGGATGCAATAGTGCACGCGTTACATAAAATTACTAAGCCCGGATAAAAGCCTAACTAGCCAATGCGCTTAAAGAAACAGTTTTAATAATAAGTAGAGAATTTGTAATAGTTATATTATAGAACAATATGGATGTAGTCGCTGTTACTAAATGCTGGTATCAGTGGATTCACTTTTGCGGTGTTTTGGTGCAGCGGTCTAGTTCGACATATATGCAAGCGCTATTTCTTATACAGATATATATAAAGGAGCACGTATTAGCAACACTTCCTGTAAGTACGTTTACTAAGCCTATGGGATAATAGCTTCCTAAGCTCTGTAGCAAGAATGAAAACAAGAACAGGCTTTACGTTAAGAACTGTCTCTGCGGAAAATGTATTGGAAGGAGACAAAGCATCATAAAATATAAATTTTAATAACTTGAAATCCACCTGTTAAACTTTAGGAACCTACAGGGCTGTAGTACAGCGGCTGTAGCTCAGAGAAAGAAGTGTGTACTGGTCTAAGCTATACTACAGTGCCTACAGCACTGTAGGAAGCAAACGAAGGCCTAAGTTACAGGGCAGTGCCACTGTAAATAAGGGTATTATAGCGAATATTAACGCTGGAAACAAGAAGATCTAGAAGGCAGTGCCTTATGCATTGACTAGAATTGAGTAGAGTTGATTGCTTAACTAGAATAAGGTACAGGAGAGGAGAGGGCCTGTTATAGGCTGTGGGAGGCTCTGAAATTCTTCCAGAGCCTTCTGTGAAGTAAAACTAACTAATACAATAATAGAATAATACTGTTCTGAACCACTTTACGTGGTTCTGTTAACGTAGTGGCTGACGTAGCTACTATGATGTTCTAGTTAATTCTGTAGGGTAGTAGCCCCACTGGATTCAGCAGGGGTTCCACTCCCTTTGAATTCTAGAAGGTTCGGCTGGTAGTTTCAGGGTACGCAACCACACTACAGGGTACCTAGTACAGGATACTTAGTAGCTAGAAAATTAACACTACCCTTATCCTACATTTTATTATATAGCAGGCTTTATATTAAACGTGATAACAGATACGTTATAGTAGTAAGGGATACTAGTTAATTATTACAGCCTGCACTATCTTTACAGGTAAAAGTATGTTAACAGGTCCCCAGTATACGTTACGCTATAAGGCGAAAGGCAAGCACCGATCTGTTAAGGGTTAGAGGGTAATCGAAGAGGCAAGCACTCTTAAGGGGGTTAAGGAATATACTTATTATTATAAGCTGCTACTTTATAATACATAAGGTAAACTAAACATTAAAGCGTAATAGAACAGTATATTATTTACGTAAGGAACTTAAAGTCCCTTACCTATTATAGTTATGATAATAATATCTATACTAAGCTATTTAAAAGTATCTTATACCATAATTAGTAATCCCTTACTTAATACCACTTTAAGTGTAACCTTGTCTAGCACACACTGCTTACTATTATTCGTCGTGCTTAGCAGCTAAGCGCTTATGCTAAGAGTAAGCAGCTTCTTCTTCGTGTGTGTTATATAGTATTCTGCGTCCTTATACTTTGCTACACGTAGGGAACATCGTCGGGCTGTACCGGCTCTTAAAGTAACTTATAAGGTCATCACATAGATATTAAATTATAGAGATAATTAATCTAAAAGATAAGAGTGTACCGTACTGTGATTAGTAAGTCTAAATATAACGTTTAAATCTCGTAAACCGTGAATCCTAATGCCTTTAACCCGGATATATTACATAGTATTATAAATATTACGTTAAGTAATTTTAAGAAGATAATGTTATATATACCCTTTATTCCTAAAAGAAAAAGCTAATTAAATATACTCTGAGGAGCTTAGTATATGCTCCCGTCAAGTAGAAAGTCTTTAGCTAATTAATAGATTAGTTAGATTTAATTATCTTAAATCGTAAGAACGACTTATATTTAGTTACAATTCTCTTCACTTTCATTAATTTTGTAATCTGTTCCGGTAATCCAGATATAGTACCAGTTTCAGCTAAGTGAAGTGACCTGTGTATTACCATCTGTTAGAAGCACTGCACTCTGGAATTTAGTGGAATTAAAGGGTATTGCAACTGCGTGATTGTATTACTTGTTCTCTTGCCCTCTGGCTTTGCCAGAGACGTTCTATTAATGCCGTACGTTGTGCCCAGCTGAAGTGGCGGTGCTAGTTCAGCTCCTTTTAGCTTCACTCAGCCATGTAGAGCTATATTCAACTTTGTGCAGCCACTCCACTCCGCTCTATACAGCTGCTCCGTTTAAGGGTGTTCTGGCCCCTGGCCAGAACTCCCTTCTTTCTAACACTATCGCTGTTAAAAGTATACGCTAGTAAAGTTCTAAGTCCCGTTTATATTACTGATTCTTATTTAGTATACGCTTATATATCCTGTTTAAGCTAGCTAGTACTTTCTTAACAATTTACAGAACATACTAGCTTTTCATATACTATTTATTAAGTACCTATACGATACAATTTACTTAAACGTATCATTTACTTTATCCTGTAAAATATTCTGTACTTAATCATTCAGTAAGGTTTTGTCTTTTAACAGCGTATAATCTTAAAGCAGTTTAGGACTAGATCACTTATTACTAATGTATATATTAACAGGTTAAGACACTTATATTATATTTAACTTAAGTTTAAAACTGAGTCTCATTTCCCTATTAAACTGGTGCGATGGCGCAACAGGGAAGAAACCACAAAGAGAACCACACCCACAAAACGTTATTATCGGCCTGAAAGGCCGACTCCCAGACTACTGGTCCTCTGATTAGAGGGACACAAATGTAACTGACGTAGAAAAACAGATACGTACCTAGTATGGAACAAAACCTAGTACGTGACGGTGCCTAGTATAAAACGGAGCCTAGCATGGAACAATAAAGGAAACGCGACCGTGGATTAGGTTATCTTACTTCGATCGAAGGGCCAGAATGTCACTGGGCTTTCAATGAGAGGTCTTTGTGGTGAAAATCGTCGAATCGATTGTTGGTTCTAAGAAGCACGGTTTAAAGAACCGCGCGGCGCGGCCCCTTTTGACGGTAGC
>Ga0247781_1000671_pt1 | contig 10777 bp, 8 predicted proteins | sample UWRJL184509B5_FD_179922 | JGI IMG/M metagenome (GOLD analysis project Ga0247781, IMG submission 179922) | Plant litter microbial communities from Arlington Agricultural Research Station in Wisconsin, United States - UWRJ-L184-509B-5 | ecosystem: Environmental > Terrestrial > Plant litter >...
GTGGATGGAGGTGAATTAGTCCTGCATGGCAAAACCTACAACTTCGGCTCGCTCCTCTGCGGTGAGGTGGGCGTCTGGGTCGGGGGGTAGGTCGAGGACGTGGAGGCCCTCGTCGTGGCTGCCCAGATCCTGTGACGCCTTTTCGCGGTCGTCACTCATGTTGATTATGCAGATTCTTTCTTTGGAATCTGTTTTAGGGGGCGCGTGTTTGTTGTTAGCCACGAGGATCACAGGAAAAGAAAAAAACGCCGAATTTTCCAAAGATTGGGTTAGAGTTGGAGGTTATTTTGCTGTGCGGGCGGAATGAAGGGAGCAAGACTGGACCCTGACATGCGGACCTGACGCACGCCCGAAGGAAAAAAAGACCGGAGGAAAAGGCGTACTGACCCATGATTATTTCCATCTGGCTGCTGGACAAGCTTCCGGCCAACATGTAGCTAAAATCTCGGCTTTACTCGGCAGGACGCCGTTGACGTCGATGCTGACCTGTGTGGGTGGGGTGGATGTGCCTGCCCCAGATTTGGTCCCAAGAACGAGACTAAAATGGGCAAGATTGGTAATGCGGGGGAGTAATCCCGTCAGATGTGGAAGGTCTGCCGGTGATAACTCTACTCGTGCCAATCCCGAAGGTTCGAATTACTACTGCCCTCAGGTTGTTGGGAATCTCGTCGACGCTGCAATTGGTCGAGGGGGGTGCCGGGGTCATGTACGAGTTGATCATGCACAGGAAGAGAATACAAGAGGTGGGGTTGAGGGATGCGGAGGTTTCGCCTGGTAGTAGGTAGGTATACATGTAGAAAAAGAGGAAAGCAAAAAGGGGCATTTTCAGTCGAAGCGCCACGACCGGATGACACCCTCCACTACCTTGCCTTGCCGTACCGGGTGTCTCGCTCTGGCGACCTGGATGGGGCTCATGTGGACTACGGAGTAAAACCGGGTAGGTCCGTAGGGGGCGAGTCGGTGGCTTTTCTTGACCATGACTTTGCTAAATTCATTGGATTTGTCAAACTCGAACACCAACCCAGAAATGTTCAGCTTGGCGGAAAACGGACAAGCTTCCGTGGGCCCTCCAATGTTCACGCCACATTCGATGGAGAATCTGGGGCGGCCACAGATGCTGGCTCCCCTCGTCCCCCCCGGGCCAGGACAGGCAGGGTTTCTAGAATCACTGGAACATGGACACGGACTGCGTCAGGCAGTGGACGGACAAGGATATGAATTGACTTGTACCACTGTCTGAACCGTCAGAGTTGGTTGTCTCAGTCCGGTCTGTCCTGTGCCGTCGTCCCGACAATGTGCCCTCGGAAAAGTCAAACCCTCTGTCGTTGAGCAAAGTCCACCTTGTTCCTCTGGTCTCGTGCACCAAGTGGATGCATGTCAGATAGACAATGGTGGCATAGACAAGTAAGAGCGTCATGGCAATTTGGCGTCATGATGTCTCAAAGTCCCAATGGCAAGCTGAAGGTCTTGTGCTCACTCGGTCTTGGGCAAGTTCTTTTCTGTTGATTACGGCCTTTACAGGAGCTGAAAGTGTCATATCTACCGTCCCAGAGCGCTCAATGGAGATGTTGGAGGCCAAAGCAGTTGAAACGAGTCCGTACGGTACCGGTTCACTCGCAACGTCGTCCTGGATTGCACAAACTTGGGACACCAAGTACACAAACACGCGTGAGCCATGACCTCTGGGAACGAAGGAAAAGCTGGCACTGGCTCACACATCCTTCGCTATCAGTCAGCATGGTGCGTCTGGGGATCCTTAGCTTCCGAGGTGAACGTACCGAGCAGCAGACATGAATCAGGAACAGAGGTTTGTCAAGAGAAGAGCGGCGCCAAGAACTCCCGTTTGCCTTGTAATAGTTCGGAAGAGAATCGATGTTCTTGGCAGCACTGCGTCGAGATGCTTGGCTTGGCGTTTGTTGAGGTGTGGTGTCGCCAACCGTTCGAGGGAGAGATGAAGCGAGGCATCGGCGCTTGAGCCTCTGTCGGAATCGTCAACCAGTTTTCGTTGACGGCCAGGCCGATAAATATCACCGGCGAGCAAACAAGATGCTATGTTGAGCAAGCCCGCGTACTTTTGCACGGGCAAAACGGGAAATCCCCTAACGGGGGATGGTGGACATGAAGTTGCCTACCCCTTTTTTTCGCAGACCATTAGCTGCGCACCAGTCGATAGGCAGGCATCCGGTAGGACTGCCTGCAGTCCACGTGCTGGAGATGTTGCGCCAGATCTGTGCTCTGTGGCTAATAAAGCAGGCATTTTGTGCATTTTTCCCTTGACTTCCAGAGCAGTTGGGGATGGCGGTGGGATGGTGCCACTGACTTGTATGCGGCTATCCTTGTCGCTTTTATTTGCCTTGCTCCTAATTGCCTCATTCGCCAATCCGTACAGTGTCAACATGGCAGCTGATTGGAAGACGGGGGAGTAAAGTCACCACGATAGCTCAAAGGTTCTGCGAGACAAGTGAATGGGGCCCGGGGATGACACCTCACCAAACGGACATCTCAAGAGAGTTTATCCATCAACGGCAAAGTATCGTCGTGTAAACTGCTTGTCAAATCTGTACAATAGTATCTTTGTGGATTGGGCGGAAAGATTCGGGCAAGAGGCAAGGTTGCCGTTCCGGGGCGGGTGCGTCGGTTCGGGTGGCTACGAGCCAGGTTCAACCGCAACAAGTCCGCACGCCAGGGATCATGGGTGAGTGGCATGTCATTGATAAGCGCATCTCAGGTGTAGCAAGCCAACCCGCCGATGTGATGTGTTGAGAAGTGCGCAAACGTCTACCGGATCTGAGCCGGACTCCGGCCTGGCTGAACCTCCATCTCCACCAACACGTGTGAGCTGCAGGCCGTTGCGTTGGGTCGACCGATGTTGACTGCTTCTGGTACGCAGAACCCTACAGGTTTAGAGTGAATGCATGGCGTCCATAATCAGGAGAGTTCTGCCATGGCGCTCGAAGTTGTGGCAACCCGGGTGAGCAGTGGAAGACTGCATGGAATGCCCGATAGTGTATGCGCCCAGCACAAGCAAACAGACGGCAAGGCTGCATTTCGGATGCGACTAGGTGCCTATGTTCACCGCTCGAGTGGTTGATGGGCGGCGGTGGGAACGGAACTCATGATGGGAGGCGGACTGTGGCCTGTCGGGTCCAAGATCAACCCCCCATCGGCGTTGACCACAGTGGTGGATGGCGATCAATCGTGGAGGCCGTGATACCTTGATCGGGGAGGTGCATTCCGACCAAAGAGAGGAGCTGACGAGAATGCCCTTGTGGAAATGAAGCTGCTGGTTGCCATGGCCTTCGGCTGGTGTTTTGGTGAGCTCGTCTCCTTTTTCTGCTGTCGCCGGGGATAATTCCTGAATAGCGTGACACAGCGGGGAACGGTTCAATTCGGCCCCGACGCTGATTGTGAAGTGAAGAAATGATGGCAAAGTAATAAAAGACAGGGAAACTGTCAAATTGGAAATTTTATTTAGTAAATTGCCTTGTTCAATGGATCGCCGTGAATAATGTGTGCTGCTTCGGACGGAACTCTCATCATCGTGAACGTTGTTGGGCGATGAGAGGGCATTGCCAAGTGAAGTGCCCAAACACCCCTAACCCCCAAACCAAGGCGCTGTAAAGTTTTATTACGTAAACATCACAACGTCTCCTGTCAAGATGGGAGGTGCGAATACCAACACAACAACACCCCCTGTTTGATCTTTCCTCTCTGGGTTTACTAAGCACCATCGTTCAGGTGATATTGGGAAATATTCTTTTCAGGACACGGAAACTACCGTCGAGATATGACTCAAAATAGGCACAAATTTCGCCTTTTGCTCGCCTCAACTTCCCCGCAAAATCTCTCACCCGTTCATGCATCTCCCTAACCTACCTTAGACATCTAACCGTCCTAACTACCCGGACACCAACCCGCCATCAATACCTATTTTCGGAATACCATCCTAAGATCACAGCATTCATCCCCTGCACACTATATATCCCCGGTCTAACCCTTGTTATTTACACTTCATCCGTCTCCCGCCGTGTCTCCTAGGCCCCGCTCATTTGTGGCGGTCCGATCCCGGATTTGGGCAGCCACCGGCTTCATCCCTCGGTTCCGCCACCACATTCCTTCGATCCCAGCTCAGTCGTTCGCCGCCATGGCCAAGAAGGTCTGCATTGTTGGTATGTTCTCCCACCCTGTCTGTACCCGGTTGTCTCTGATCCTGACCCTGCTTAGGTGCCGGTCCCTCCGGGCTCGTGGCCGCAAAGTCACTCCTTCACGATGTGCCCCAAGGAACCTTTGATGTTACCATATTTGATGCGCAGACCCGCATCGGCGGTCTTTGGCCCCTGGACAAAGACGACAACGGCGGCATGGTGCATCCTCAGATGGTTGCCAACCAAAGCAAGCACACGGTCCAGTTCAGCGACTTGGCCTGGGAGGAAGACGACCCCGAGTTCCCCAGGGCGTGGCAGGTCGGTCGCTACCTTCAGAGGTATCTCGAGAGATACTGCCAAGGCGCCACGCTGCGCCTAGGAACTCGTGTCGACAAGGTCGAAATCTTGCCATCGTCCATCAAAGATGGAGAAGGTCCCAAATGGAAGGTCTCGGTATCTCACAACGGCAAGCAAGAGAGGCATGCGTTTGACTACCTTTTGGTTGCTTCCGGGTACTTTGGTGCCATGACAATGTTCCCTGAGGCAGCCGAAGAGCCAGAAGTTCCGGTCATCCACAGCAGTCGCTATCGAGACCTGGCCAGTTTGCTTGCGTCCAGGCCCCATTCAAAGGGCGGGAAGATCCTAGTCGTTGGAGGTCAAATGTCGGGAGTTGAGATCGCCGGCACCATCGCGACCCACCTCTCCTCCGCGGTCCATTCCCCTGGAACCAGTCCGATACCCTATCCTGAGACCTACTCGGTCCACCACCTCACCCAGAAGCCCGTCTGGGTCTTCCCCTTGTACACCACCCCCAAGGTAAGTTATCCACCCGACCTGCGTCCCATAATGTTCATGCCCGCTAACCGATATTACAGCCCAACGTACCCGCGCCTCCCTTCATCCCGTTGGATCTGCCCTCGTACAACTTGGCCAACCGGCCCCAACCCTTGGTCAACACCCAGGGCCACATTTCCAAAGAGACGGCCAAGTCCATCCACTCCATCTTTGAGAACCTCCTAGGAACCGACCAGTCCATATTCTCGCCCAAGGTAGCCGTTAGCAAAGATGATCAGAAGAAGCCGCCGTACCTTGCCGTGAGCGACTACTATATGGAATTTGTCCGTTCGGGACTCATCTCCGTCTCGCGCGGCAAATTCGAGTATCTATCTGGTCGCGATGCTAGGATCTCGACACCAGAACACGAGCAAATAAAGGACGTCGCAGCAGTCGTGTTGGCAGTTGGCTTTGATCCACTGCCCTCGATAGCCTACCTGCCGCCGCCAGTTCTCGCCACGCTGGCCGTCTCGAATAACCCCATCAACCCAATTCTCTTGGCCTTCCACGGCACCCACCACCCTGCCATCCCCACCCTCGGATTTGTAGGCTTCTATCGATCGCCTTACTGGGGCGTCATGGAGATGCAGGCTCGACTCATTACGGCGCTGTGGCATAACGGCGGCCCAGCTTCAACCCATCTCCCCCCGTCGTTGGCGTCTGCTCTCAGCAAGGATACCTCGATGCTCCGCACGGTTAGTCTCCGTACCGACCCTCGTGTGTCGCAGTTCCCCATGGGCGATTACGTGTGGCTCATGAGCGAGTTTGCGACTGCGTTGGGCCTTGAGCGCTCCCCTCCGTTGGGAAAGATGCCCATGTTGCCGCCACGAGGAGACGAGATGGACATCCTCACCCCGGCTCGCTATCCCTCCAAGAACCTCACCGAAGAACAACAATCAGAGGTTCTCAAGTCACTCAGGCAGACCGAGAGAACCGCATGGTCCGGGCTGTCCTCGGGCAAATTCATGGCAAAGGCCGTATTCCGCTCCCTGGCCGGAAAGTGGAAGCTCGAGCGAGACCTCGTCAGCAAGCTCCCGAGCCACCCAAGCGGACACTTCAGCGGCACTGCACAGTTCCTACTCCGCGAGGCAACCAAGGAAGGCCGGGAGGCAGAGTACAACTTCCTCAAGGGGATCGGCGAACATCAAGGCTACGAGTACCTCTACATCGAGACAGGAGAATTCAGAGCAGAAAATGGTTTCACCTTCCAAGCCTCGAGACGCTACGTCTGGCGGTACGACGAGAGGACGGACAAGCTCAGCGTCTGGTTCGCCAAGGTGGATTTCCCCAAGATGGCCGACTATCTGTTTCATGATATCAAGTTCAAGGTGGCTGATGAAGAGAAGAATGTGGAGGGGACTGGCACTGGGACGGTGGGTTGGTGTGCTAGGGCGGATCATCTGTGCGAGCAGGATTTCTACGATGTTGATTACAGCTTTAATTTTAGGGCTGTTAATCTCAGGGATTGGCGGCTTGCGTATGCTGTCAAGGGCCCGCAGAAGGATTATACCATTGACGGGTGGTATGAGAGGTAGGCGTGGGCGGCGTTGGGGGGGGGGAGGCTTACCTGTTTATTTAGTATTCCTATATAGGTAGTTTATATGACATACAATCACATAAATGCTTGTCTATGTGCCTAGGTTATTGGGCATTTCGATGTTAGTAGCATGGATGAGGATTGACATCAAGGTGCCTGCCTATGTAGATAAATAAGGCTTGCGATGTTAACAGTATGGATGACAATTATCACTCAACTGCCAGCCTAGGCAGAGAAAAAGGCATTTCGATGGTAGTAATAGGCGTAACAAGAATATCACGTAGGAGGCTTGCCCAGAAAGAATTCAACGTGAAACATAGGTGCTATATCTGGTATTTGTGAGAGAAAGGTCTCGGAAGGGAATATATATTAGTTCCGAGACATTACTCATGGATTGATAATGGGCTTTGAATCAAGCCAAGGGAAGTCAGTGAGATTGTCTACAGTTTGGTAGATTGCTGAGATTATAGCATTGAACTTGAGATGGAATAAGATGGGCCTGAATTACCTTTATGGTTTTACGAATCGAAACAGCTTTGTTGTTTCGTTCGTCCAAATGCTTAAGATAAACGTTCATTTTACGAGCATAGAAATCAGATCAGTTTTAGAGAAATCAATATGAGTTCGATATCACGATTATGGTCATATCACACACACCGGTCTTCTTGTATCAAAACTCCATCATCTTATTGTTGGATAACCAAAGCTCTCGTCTATACATTCTACCAGCTATGGAGTTGAGTTCATAACAAGCTTATATATAACTCCACATACCACCCTCCCATCAAAGTGCAACCACAGCCGTCAACCAAGCACGAGTAACAACATACAACAGCAACAGCAGCACACCCACCCACCTAATGCAGGTACGGTACCGAGCTGGATCTCGATGCTGAGGCATTGGCCAAAAGGTGTCGTGTCAGATGTCGAGCACGACACACGTAAGAGGCCATACTACTGCAAGAAGGACCAGGACATGGGATATTCCTCGTACTCGAGGTGATTGACGGGTACACGACATTAGGCGATGCAGATATTGAAGCGGCATGATTCAGGAGGGAGTTCCAGGACGCCACGCCACTGGCATCAAGTGATGAGATGGAAATGAGGAGAAAGCTGAAAGATGGCGAGCCGGCTGAGTGGTGGATTATGTCGCTTTCTTGGATAGGGGGCGGACTGGAAAGTTCCCTCCCGATGGGTATCCTGGCAGTTGTCCAATATAGAAAGGAACCTGGAAGGGAAGCAGACCGCCTCCTACCCAACCCGACCACGACCCCAGTGGAAATGAAATCGCCAACAAAAAATAGAATAATAAGCACGACGGAAGAAAAAAAGCCAAGCCGGAAACTCGCCTCCAATATAGAGCAGCCAACCCCAAGAAATGGCCATTCGGCCGGTTCTCCACGTGGGTGTCACAGACGGAACGCGCTTGGTCCAATGGGCGAGGGAGGTCAGAAATTGGCTTTTAACTGGCTGCCCGTTGAATTGCATCCGTATGTGGGCGACGCAGGTAGCCGTGGGTTGAGGGACACAAACATGGCCAGGTGGGGACGGCATCGGAGGTGGATTGTCCCTCCCCGCTCCCTCCCTGTTTTTCTTCTTTTGTTCGTTTCTTTCTTTTCATTGTTGGTGGATGATTGGTCACATCCGAGGTTGGGGCTTGTCCACCCCGGGGATCTTGGACAACGGTGCTGAAATTTATTGTTTCTATTTTTTGAGCTTTTGGCATACCTACATGGGGGACCGCTGCGTTGTTTGTAAGTGGACGGGTGAGAAAGTGTGGCGTGCAAACCGCTTGAGCAAGAATCAGACAGATGTAAGGATGAGAGGAAAAATAATATCCGATACTCGACATGACGGACGGAGAAAAAAGTGACAGCCCACGGGAGATGGCCCATTTTGGACAATGGCTTGGTGTTTGTCGGATTGCAGGCTCCCTCTTTTCCCACCTGCCTCCTCAGAATCCCGCAAACGAAAACAATGGCCTTGATCACATTTGGGTAGAAATATGATGTATCTGAGAAGCAATCCGACCACTAGTCTAGCAATTGTTCGTACGGTCGTTTGTGGCGCACCTTTCTACGGACCAATCGATGACGACAAAATGGGTTGGTATATGCGCTTTGCAGAATGTTTGCTACTCTTTACCCGAATATGGGCAAGTGTTGATGAACTTTGTCACATTTGTCTGAAGATATCTTGCTTTAACATGACTCCTTTGACCCCCCTTGCCCGTGATATCACGACTGGGCTGCTTTCTTCCGCATTGTGTTAGAAACAAACATCATCCCATTCCCCATTATTTTTGTGACTACTTTTCCTAGACAACATCTCAATCTGCATCAGATAATGAGCAAGGACCATCAGAATCCCGAGGTCGCAACATAGATCCTAGACCAAACACTTTGTCTACAGTTCCCTCTACAAACCACTCCAAGTGTGCCGCCGACCCGATGCTTGCTTGTTTGCTTCCCCTGAACACTGGTTAACATCAAGCTCATCATATCTGACCCAGTCGAGCCAATTCACATTCCGAGCAATGTTGTCCTGCTCCCCGCGGAGCAATTGATCAGAGTCAATTCTCCCGCAGCTGAGATGAGGGTCTTCCTGCTGTGACCTATCGATATCCGCTCTCATCCAATCATCACCGCCGACCTTGTGCAGCCGTGTGACACGGGCAAATTTGTCTCTGAACCCGACTTTCTGGCAGCAGTTGCTACGGAATACTTCCTCACCGGCAGCAGCAATGGCCCATGCCGGTGGCCTGGCTATCGAGGGTGACTGCAGCACAGCCCGAGTCGTCGTGGGTTCTCTCCTTCCCCTATTGTTGGAGTTGCCGCTGTTGGCGTTGGCGGAGGTACATCTCTCTTCAGATTGAAGATATCAAGGCGACACCGGCCTCTTCCCCACCAAGACTGACCTGACCCCTCACGACATCGGATGACCTGCTTGCACCGACGGCTGGCTGTTAAGAAGCCCAGCGGTGAATCATACCCTCCCGTCCCGTCTTCAGGATATAGGGCAGGCGAAGGCCGCTCCCCTGGACAGGTGGCGCCCAGCTGCGGCAGCCGTTATGCACCATAGAAAGCCCTCTTGATGGCTCTCCTCAGTCCCATCTCGTGTTGAGACCTTGATTCAGCCCCGTCCATCTTGAAGCCGTCTGCCGTCCAATACTCCCCCCCCCCCCCCCCCCTCCCCTCCAGCCTTCTGCCACCCTCTTCACCGTCCTAGCCGATCTAGGACCCAGGAGGACTTCACCCTTGCTACTGGTCTAATCCAGTTAAGCCCGGTCCCCACACGCTCGCTTCCTCGATCAAGTGTGCAGCTCCTACAGGCTGGCGGTCGGCTGCCTTTGTTTCCGCCTTCAACACGCTCCAGCCCCTGTCTCTGGACCAGCCCGTCTTTTCGTCTCGTCTTTTTGTGCGGCAGCTTTTGTCTTTTTCCAGTTCTTTCCAACACATGCCACTTTCAGTCTTGGCTTATCGCCTCGTAACGTGCACAAACCTGCCACTAAGGTGTCCTGACGTCCAAAGGCCAAATAGTACTCGCAGCCACAAATCTGCAAAACATCAATATCACCCGCGCCGCCAAAAGCCCACACTCACATCACGCGTTCCCGTTGGTCCAGACCGTTCCCCTTTCTCCAACACCATCGGGGAAGTGGGCCCCGTTCCCAACTGCCACTCGTTCCAGTCACCCGTTCTTTCCAGTTTAGTTTGTTCCCTGGCCGGTCCACTGCGACAAGCACATCAGCCAGCCGCAACACACCTTTCCATCGCGCAATCCATTCCTGGCCAATACCCACCCCCGCGGGTCTTTCGCAATCCATACCGGTGATCACCCTTCCAGCGAAAGCCACGCCACGTTGATCCAACAGCCTGACTTGACACTTTGATGCCCGGGGTTCACGGGGTCGCATCTCATCTCACCTGCCAGTGCCAGTGCCAGCTCGCTCGCCAATTAATATATCCCGGTTCTGAGCCACCATCACCACCACCACCCTCCCTCTTGAATCTCTCTTCCCTTCCCTTCATCATGTCCCTTTTTGACGTCCAGCCCGGCGTCAGTGGATACATGAATCTGACCGCCGCCCAACGTGGCACCATCCAGGTAGCAGAGAGGGTCGGCGCCTCCCTCAGCCTGGCTGGTGTCCTGTTTGTCATTGTCACCTATGCTCTCTTCAAGAAGGTTCGAAACGTCTCCAACACGTTTATCTTTTACGCCTCGGTCGCTAATGTCGGCGCGAGCATTGCCTGTCTTA
>Ga0247781_1000672_pt1 | contig 10765 bp, 4 predicted proteins | sample UWRJL184509B5_FD_179922 | JGI IMG/M metagenome (GOLD analysis project Ga0247781, IMG submission 179922) | Plant litter microbial communities from Arlington Agricultural Research Station in Wisconsin, United States - UWRJ-L184-509B-5 | ecosystem: Environmental > Terrestrial > Plant litter >...
ACAAGCGCAGCGCTCGGCATGCCAGAAACTCACGTGCCCTTACTCAGGTAGGACTGCTACCTCAAAGTCGGGAGAGCGCTTCTATATCCTCCGCAATGGTCAGGCCAAGAAACGGGCATCCGGAGTTATGCCACGGGGCGTCTGGTTAAATACCAATGACACCGGATAATTGAGGCTGAGGGTGTGTTGTCTGACGCGTTCCCGGGTGTCGGGAAGCAAGCAGTGACCACAGTGTTATGCGCACAAGTCATGGCTGACCTGACGAATTGTCGGGACGGGAATCCACCGAACAAGATAACCAAGGCAAAGATCAAGAACATACAAAGAAAGTTGTTCAGGAATATGGGACATCCTTGATTCTAAATCTGGAACTCACGGTGTAACCAAGGCGATATCATGAGATTAAGAGAAGGAGTGGAGTGTACACGGCCGGAACGGGACGACTTGCCTTGTTATTGAGTTTCATATATCGTTTTTGTGGAACTAGACTTCAGCCACACCTGTCCACATCTTGAGTTGACGAAATTGCAAATAGAATAGATAGAGCTATGGTATCAGTGCCCTGTCTTCTCAGAAGCAATACCAGCGCCATTCATACTGTAAACATCCAAGACCCACATAAACAGAATCCAACCCGATTACCCCTTTGTTCCTCCCTTCCAACCGCTCGTGAAATGCACTCAAAGATGACCAGCTAATAAATCTAAGAATTGGCCAGGAAGCATCGATTACATCCCAGACAGACTCCAAGTTTTACTACAAGAAGTGGTGGGGATATAGGGCGGGGAGATAAATACAAAAAGAAATCGACAAAGACGGCAACCATCGTATGGCAAAAGTAAACACCTCGATCCACCCAGGGGTCGAACCTCCTGATTCGTAGTCAGACGCTCTGCCATTGAGCCAGCGGACCTTCACAGATGTTCTGTTGTTTATTGTGCTGTGGGTTGAGGTCGTGACTCGTACATTTGTTGATATGGAAGGGTTGCTTGACTTGCTTGGGCCCAACAGTGAGTGGAGACGATGGACGAAAGGCCGGGATGTCCTCGCCACATGCGGTCTGCCTCCAACATGTCAGATGGCGGATATATGAGCGAGCTCCGTTCATTTTACAAGAATCGATTATGGATATGAGAAAGATATTGAGGCTGTAACGGAGTGCTATTCGTTTACAGATACTTTGTATCACTTCTTCGTATCTAGCTTGAATCGTCTATTTGATGACCATTGATGGCGAGCAGTGCTAATTCGGGCATGTCGATCTCAGGCTTCTCAGCCGCCGCCCTGGGAGACCCTGGGTTGGGTGACGCCGGCGAGCTTCCATCCATATACAGATACAAAGAGACCCCAGAAACTCTGAAGCCGTTCAGCTCTTGGACACAACGTTCCATTGTCAAAGTGCTATCAAAGCATACCCATCCATGTGTCTTTTTTACCCCTTTCTTCTTGGATTGAGGACATAGGGCGAAGGCAGTTGGTGCCGTAAAGTGTGTTGTCATAAAAGTATTTAGCTTGTCTGCGGTGTTGAGAGCTCTGGGCATTGGTGACCCGTCCTCGGTGGATATCCGGATTGCGTAGGGATATTGTTTCCTGCATGGCCGTTTCTGACGATTCGGTTGCCTTGTCTTGAATGGAATATCAAACTCTGGACTCGGGCAAAGCATCAAACCAACCAAGGCCGCTGCCGTGCGGACAGCATCCATGCCAGGGTCATGGGGCCGCCAAGTGGGAACTGAATAGTTGTCTTGGGAGAAGCCAAGGGCGAGCAATGTATCTTTGAGGGATCGTAATCGTAGCTTGGCTGGCTCGCCCGTCCCGGTCGTGGCTGCTCGGGCCATATCGGACGCAACTTTTCCAATATCGATCCATCCGTCCAGGATCGAAAACAAACTGGGAAAGAGACTCGCCATTGCTTGCATCTCGGTATCGATACCCCAAGCGACAAACACAAGTCGCTTTTGTCGCTCTTGCTCCGGTTTCAGGTGCTGACAGAGGTAATCCTCTAGCCCGGAGCTTGGGATCGTACCGACATAGCCATATCGAAACGGTTCTGGGACACTTGCACGATGCCGCCCCCCAATCCGTGAACTTAGCGCCCTTATGTCGAAACAACGGACGGCAGCGTCGAGGTCGACGTCTTCCCAGGGCCAAACCTCGAATGGTGGCCCCTTTGGAGGTTGGGCACAAACAATCGATGGCAAAAATGCTACTCCGATCGAGGTAACACCGTCACGAGATCGTTCATTACCCTCGCAATCTATGACGATGTATGTTGTGGGGGCGGACACGGCCCGGAGAGTGTCCAGGTCTTCGATGCGTTTTTTGAACCAAAAGTCTCGGGCATCGTCAGTTTTCATATAGGGAGGGCGAAATTGGTAACGCATGTTGATGTAGGTGAATCGACGATAGATGGAGGAATTGTGCAAAGAGCGAGATGGTGGTAAAATACAGATTGAAGGTGTTTTGGAGAAGAAATAAAGCCTGGCGTGAGTGAAATAACAAAAGAGGAAGGTTCGGTACAACCTAAGAACCAAAACTTTAATTGAAGTAATCTTCAAACGATAGAGCCTGCCGTCTGCCGTCAATCACCTCCCACCGCACCTACCCTACTTCGGCATCAACAGGCAATGTATGACCCAAATTAGATTGGTCCACCCACAACATTCACCGTCAAGGGCACCTTGGCGGAGTGGTCTAAACGGGTTAGATTGATGCATTGTTAGTTATTATCCCTAGAAAACTATCTAGTCTCCTCGGAGGCGCGGGTTCGAGTCCCGCCGGTGTCGGGTAGTTCTTTTTTTGGTCCCGACTTTTTGTACATGTCACCTTAATCAGATACATTTTAATTGATGAACAGAGGGTGATGTTACGGTCTGGCGTCCTAAGACGCAAACAAAAATGTACGAGAAGTAGGTGGCAGTTTATGCTTGCACCTCAATTGCCGATGCGAACACTCGTAAGAGGAGGTAGTCGTTAAGCTGACCCTACCCCCCCTGCTCCTTGGCATAGGGTTAGGGTTCAAAACATCAACTGACCTGACAGAAATGATTAGTTAATAATTGGTTAATTCTGACCCTCCCTGTTTTAATACATAATTAGTTATAAAGTTCAAAATATCAATTAATCTAACTAAAATAAATTCTGATTTTTCCGCTTTAATGCATATAATTACTAATTAGTTAATAACTAGTTAATAACTAATCGTATTAAGAAATTTTATATAGTATAATGAAAAAAGGGTATGGGTTTGAATTATTAAATTAGCATATTTTATAATAAGCAAATTAATTTAATTCATTTTTTATACTTTTATAATATAATATATAGTGTAGTAAGAATTAATTTAATACCAATTAACTATTGTCTAATCAATAATTAAATAAATTAAAGCGGGGAGGGTCAGAATTAACCAATTATTAACTAATCATTTCTGTCAGGTCAGTTGATGTTTTGAACCCTAACCCTATGCCAAGAGACAGGGGGGGTAGGGTCAGTTTAACTATAACCTCCGTAAGAGTATGCATGCTTCAATAAGGTTCATGTTTAATGCTCTTCGACGACGGCAAGCCTTCAAGTGTGCTATTGTGTTGAATTTTGCATGCCAGCAAACCCATCGGGAGGAGACAGGACAAGACAAGTTTTACTGAACCTTCCGTGTCCTAGTTCTCGACGGAAAACACATCAAAGTGTGCGCTTATGAGAAGAAGTGATTGACAATAAAAGTAAACCAAACCCGGTTATTTGTTATGAATTACAGGTGCATGAGACTACTTATGAGAATGAGAAGTAAAACAGATAACGTTCAGTGGCGCAACACCAGCACCATGAGATGCTGCTATTTTATGGAACCCAAAGCAGGACTCGAATTAAGATGCTTCACAATACCTCCCGAAATGTGAACACCGGCAAAATGAAGCTTCCTAATGCAAACAAAAGGTTAATGACTAGGGCGCGATTCGAACGCGCGCCTCTTTCGAGAATAGAAATCACCTCGCATTTCTGTGAGGAAGAAGTGGATATATCCAGATTCTTGAGTCTATCGCCTTAGACCGCTCGGCCACCCAGCCAGTGTACTTGATATGATGGTCCACATGTGCAAGAGGTAAAAGTAGGACTGCCTGACTCGGTGTACGGAAACATGATCCACTGCCTACATGTACCGACACATCTCAAGCGGACCTCCCCAGGCTTGAACCTGCACCCCCTGTCAAAGTCTAGCTTTAAGCTTTCCTTCAGAGTGCAACTCAGCAACAACATCCTCATACCTGTCGTACGCATCCTTCTCGGCATCAAAGTTCAACAGCCACGGCTCCCTCACAAGATGGATCATCTCGGGATTCTTCCACACCTGATTCCAATCCGCTTTGTGCCATCTCTCCCTCGTCTTGGGACCCATCGCCTGTGCTCGATGCACTCGGGCATATCTCAGCTTCTCGAACGCCCTCAGAGCACGCGGGATATCCTCCCTCCCGCTCAGCTCCAGACAACTCGCCAGCACCACCCCATCCTCAATCGACTGACTAGCCCCTTGAATCGACGTCGGCAAGAATGGATGAGCCGAGTCCCCGATCAACGCAATCCTCGCCTTGGGTGAAATAAATGTCGGTAGCGGATCGCGGTAAACCAGCTTGTGATCGATCAGTCTCCCCTCCGGAGTCGACTTGACCAGCTCATGAACCAGCGGACACCAACCCTCCAGATACTTCAACGCCTCGTCAGGTTTGCCAGGAAACTGCCAGCTCTCCTCAATATTTCCATCATCGATATGCGTAAACACCCAATTGATCTCGCTCCCGTTCTTGAGCGACGAACACAAAAAGTGAATATCCGGCCCAATAAACCCCAAATGCGAATCCCCATTCTCAACAAGATGCTTCAACAACGGATTCTTCGCCACCTCATCACTCGGAAACCACGCCCGATAAACCGCATATCCACTACTCTTGGGATTCTCATCAAACCCCAGCACAATCTTCCTCCCCCTCGACCTAACCCCCTCCGCGGCAATCACCAAATCCGCAGTCAACCTCTCCCCCGTCCCCGCAATCACCACCCCAGCATGCGGACGCACTCCACTCTCCAAGTCCCCATCGCTCTCAAAATAATCCTCCACCCTCGTGCTCAATCTCACCTTGACACCCCTACTAACCAAATGTCTCCAAATAATCGCATGCAGCTCCCCCCTATGCCCATTGATCCTCCGTCCCCAGTCCTTCTCCCCCGCGAAGCTCTGGCGCGTGACGAAGCGGCCCTCGTGGTGGTAGAAGTCGAGCCAGGTGGTCTGGCGGGCGATGGCCTCCATCTGGGGGATCACGCCGGGCCAGCGCTCAAAGGCCTTGGAGCCGTTGGGGTCGAACGAGATGATGTCGCCGATGCGGGTGATTTCGTCGATGGAGTCGACTTTTTCGAGGAGGGTTACGTCGTGGCCTTTGCGGTCGGCTTCGATGGCGGCGGAGAGGCCGGCGAAACCGGCGCCGACTACTAGGACGGAGATTCCGGAGGGGGGGAGGCGCGGGTAGTTGTTTGCCATTGTTGTTTTTTTGTTTTATTTTTGACTTTGGTGGTGGTGGTGTTTAATTGTCTCGAATTTAGTTGGAGTGTTGTCGGAGGGAAGTTGTTGAGTGGCGTTGTCTGGTATAAGGGGGGGGAATCGATTCCGCCAAGAGGCAAGGTGGTTGTTATCTCGTCCGAGATGTCCGGATATTGGTGGTGAAGAGGTGCTAGCTGAGGAGTTAAAAGACTGATTCGGGGTTTCTTTTACGGCCGAGTTGAGACAATAATGTCCTAGGACGGACCATGTCAAGCGAGATGCACGACAGATGATAGATGAGAGGAGTCGAGTGTAGCGGCGGCCGACGGGGGCTAACACGTTGCCAAAGAAAGTGCTAGGTGGAATGGTAGGTAGATAGCCTGAACTGCCGACCCCGCTCCGTGCCGATGTTGGGGCATCTGGTTGGGGTCCAGGCGGAGGTTCCATGGTGAGATCGAGGGGGGATTCCGACCCGGACGGCAGTTCAAATCGTGCCATTGGTCACTAGGTAAGTGGCCAAGATTCAATGTTTGGTCGGGATGTTACGTCGGTTCCATGGCATGGTTCATGGCTGCGATCAATCAGGTGATGATTGGAACAATACGTTATAATCTGCGACAGGAGTTAAGCTGCTTACCTAAAATGGGTCGTCAGTCAACAAGTCATGTGCGACTACTTGGATGCAGGGCAAAAAATTAAGACCACCAAGCCAAGCCATCGCAAACGATTAACCTCCGAGCGGCTCTTCACATCTCAGAGCAAGTGTTACACAGCATTTTACCTGCGGGTGGCATCAAGTTGCGAGATTTGATACGTGAGTGGGTTTGTATGATATGATGAACGACACTGGACACTATTGTGAGGGACAGTAGTGGTCTTATGAGACTGGCAATCCTCCAATCTGCGGATTAGTTGAGCGAGAGCGTGAATACCGAACCCGAACCCGAGGTCAATTGCTTCGTCCAAATTGAGTAGACTAGCAAGTGTTGCAATATATCTTGCACCGTCAGAAGGTGGACTGTCTCCCAATTCGTCCCAGACTCCCCCGCTCAATCTATCCGTATATCCGCACCACTGTCGACGGTTATTGGGATTTGCCTCCATAGCCGGCATTGCTTCAATGTCGCCAAGAGAATATTGCCCCATGGTATAAAAGCCCAGACACGGGGGAGGTCTGGGCGAAAAACAAGCTTTTGGGCTCTCGCTTTTGCATGCACCTATTTGCAAGTACCAATAACACCATAAAACCGAACAGCAAACAACTTTCATGATGCTGGGCATGCTTCTCACGACATATCTGTCCTTTGTCTCAGTGGCCAGCGCGGCCCCCGCGGCAACATGTGATCGCGACTTCCTCAAGGCGCAGACTGCAGCCTACATCGCCGCGCAAACCGCCGGAAAGGTAGACGGTCTTAAGGCAAGCTCGAGCGTGACCTACACGCAAAACTTCAAGGCGGCTTCACTCGCGACGGGCATCTTGGCGACCCCGCTCAAGATCGATGGGAATCGCAGCACGTACGACACGACACAGTGCGCAACCTTCACAGAGCTCATCATCACAACAGGCACCCCCCATGTCATTGGCACCCAGATGCGCTTCACCGACGGGGTCCTCTCCAAGATAGAGACCATCGTCACTTCCTCAGGTGACTGGCTCTTCAACCCAGCCAACACGCTCAAGTACGCACAGCAGGAGAGTTGGACCGAGATTCCCGAGGCCAAGCGCGACACCCGCGCTGCGATCCAGGCAGCCGGGGATGCCTATCTCGACATTTTCAACGACAAGACAGTCAAGGTGCCCTGGGGGACTCCCTGTGCCCGTCTTGAGGGCGGGACCTACATGCAGCCGTCGTGCAGCGTGGGCGTTCCCAGTGGCGTCAAGAACATCAACCGCCGCTATGTGGTTGATGAGGTGCTTGGATCTTGTGATATCTTCTTCAGCTTTGCGGGCGCGGACCCGGACAGTCATGAGTTTCGGCTCGAGAACGGCAAGCTCCGTTATGTGCACACCATGACGGTTATGAAATAGTTTTTTCTTTTTTTTTGGCTTCTGGTGGTGTGGAGGATGCATATTCTGTTTCGGATCGTGTTGTTACCGAGGATTATCGATGAGGTTTGTAAGTTTGCTAGGAAAGTCGACATGACGAGTCACATCCCGAAAACTTTCGGGCATTATTACCTAGGTAGAAGTGTGTTATGCGCAGAGGAGTGTAGCACAGGGCTGAGAGAAGCAAGAACCCGAAAAATCAAGCGAGCTTCAAACCCCGCTGAATCTGCAAGGCAGCGAGTGAGTGAAAGCTTCCGAGACAATGAAGATCACTTGACAAAAAAAGAACAGTTGCGTTGAAAAGGGGAAGCGGTCGCGAAAAAGGTCAGGGATCAGCAGGGGACTACCGCATTTAGTGCAAAGAACTTGACAAGCCTCGATCGAGTTAGGAAAGAGTTAAAGTACTGCCTGCAGGGAAGTGGCGAAAGCGAGCCAATCAGATAACCGCATTGTCTCTTCAGGATCAAGGACCCCGCACCGACTGGGGTCTTCCTTGGGCCGCTGTCTCGCAGGTCAGGGATGCGTGACGTCATTGCGAGGGACGTTTCACGTTCCTTCCCTTTCAACTTTATCCCCGCACTGTCAGCGAAACTCACCGCAAAACTGGAGCAAAGAGCAAAGAAGGTGAGAGAAACAAGCAACCTCACCCTTTGATCTTGGTTACTTGGCTTTCCGGAACTAGAAATCCAAACCCAGAGCCCACTGATCGACATTTCAGTCCCCAAGTGCCGGTACAGTCCCATCCGAAGCGCTTTCATCCAATCCCACTCCCGTCATCCTCCCCCGCCTCGAATCATACATCCTTTTTGTCGCATCGTCCCAACACACCACAACATAACATTGGATCGCCCCGACCCGAACGAGAATCTCAACTCAGCCCTACCCCCCTCGCAGGGACAAAGGTTCACGGTGAACGTCTCATATTCCAGACTTCTAGGTTCAGAATAAGGTTCGTCTTCATCCCTTTCTTTGACAGAGAGCTAGACCCTCCGTCCCCACTGTGCCAAGTGCCGCACCCTACATCATACATAGCTTACTCACCGAGGTGACTCTCTACTAGCAGACGTCAATCGATCCAGGTGCTATGCAAGTAACCAACGGGTCCATTGAGGCCCAGGATGGCCCTGTTGTCGACATGGAGTCCATCCCTTTCAGACCAGCATCTTCACCTGCACCTGCACCTTCATCTCCATGCCCTGGGTATCCTGGACTGGACATGAATTTCGTCTTCGACAGTTCGCCACTCCCTTTGTTACTTCTCACCCCGTCGTGCATCATCGCCCGGGCCTCCCATCGCTTCCTGAAGGACTGGAGCGTGACCCCCGACGACTGCATGGGCCAGCAAGTCCAAGTCTTTCTCGAGAGGCAGCTCTACCCGGCGAGCATTACTCCTGCGCGCCACATCATTGCCGCCATTGACGATGCCATTTCGTCTCGTGCCGAGCGCACCAGCAAGTCGGTTCCCACCAAACACAAGAGATCTAGTCGGGCTCGCGTGATTCCCGTGTTCAGGGAAGATCAGCTCATTGCTATCAATGTCGAGTGGCATGACCGCCCGACCGAGTTCCTGGAACGGGAGCTTGTGCGTCCTGGCCTCTCGACGGACGAAGCCTTCCGAATCCTTGTCCAGGCCCTGAGAGATTACGCAATATTCCTCCTTGATACCGAGGGGCACGTTGCCACCTGGAACACGGGTGCACAGCTGCTAAAAGGGTACACGCGAGATGAGATCATCGGAAAGCACTTCTCGGTATTCTACGGCAAGGACGATTTGGACATCCGGAAACCGGAGAAGGAATTGGATATTTGCCTGCGCGAGGGCCGTGTCGAGGACGAGGGATGGCGCTACAAGAAAGACGGCACTCGTTTCTGGGCCAACGTCATTATCACGGCCATCTACAAGGGTGGCGTCCACGTGGGCTTCGGCAAGGTGACGCGGGACTTGACAGAACGGAAGGCCTCGGAATCTCGACTCATTGCGGCTTATGAGGAAAGCGAGAAGCTCAAATCCGACTTCCTCGCCAACATGAGCCACGAGATCCGCACACCCATGCACGGCATGCTGTCGGCCTGCCATCTGCTTCAAGATACCCCGCTTACAGAGAGGCAGAGGGACATCATCAATATCATGGATGAGTCGGGCCTGGTCTTGCTGCAGGTCATCAACGACATCCTCGACTATTCCAAGCTTGCCTCGGGCAGTTTCTCGGTCACGTCGGACGTGGTGGGCATAACGGGCATCATCACTTCTGTGGTGCGGAGCGTCCAGACGACGTTGAAATCTTCGGTGCACTTTGAGCTCTTCCTGGCGCCCAATCTCCCCAGATCAGTCCAGGGCGACCCACTTCGCTATCGCCAAATTGTACAAAACATCATTGGAAACGCCGCCAAGTTCACCGACAAAGGCAGCATCCGGGTCAGAGTCTCGCTGCATTCGGTGGACATAGAGAGTTTCACCGTGCTGACCGAAGTGACCGACACGGGCATTGGCATCCCCGAAGATGCGGCCGCAATCCTCTTCACCCCGTTCACCCAGTTCGACGTCACCACTACCAAACGGTACAAGGGCACCGGTCTCGGCCTCTCGATTGCCAAGTCCCTCGCCGAGCTCATGGGAGGCCGCATCGGTTACCGTCCCAATCCAGATCGCCAGGGCAGCATCTTTTGGTTTACCTGCCGTTTCAAGAAGATCAAGAGTCTCGGCCAGATACAGGACTGGAAGCAAGGCTCGGAGCCCACCGACGGTATCACACAGCCAACTGCAAGCCTCAGTATCGACGAGCTCCAAGCCAAGCTGTCCAGTGCCGCTTCGAGAAAGACTCTGCTCCTGGTAGAAGACAACGTGATCAATCAAAAGGTGATGATGGGGATGCTCCGGTCGCTGGGGTTCAGGAGTATCGATCTGGCATCGGACGGCATCGAAGCTGTCAGCATGGTCTCCCGGAAGCCCCTCGGATATGACCTCGTGTTCATGGATATCAACATGCCTGTGCTTGATGGCCACGAGGCGTCAAGCAGGATCCGGAAGGCGGGCATCAATGTCCCCATTGTGGCAATGACGGCATATGCCTTGAAAGGCGACAAGGAGAAGTGCCTTGACTTTGGTATGAATGATTACGTCCCCAAGCCGGTCGACAAGAAGTATCTCATCAGCACGCTGGCCAAGTGGCTACTTCTTACCAAGGACT
>Ga0247781_1000673_pt1 | contig 10754 bp, 1 predicted proteins | sample UWRJL184509B5_FD_179922 | JGI IMG/M metagenome (GOLD analysis project Ga0247781, IMG submission 179922) | Plant litter microbial communities from Arlington Agricultural Research Station in Wisconsin, United States - UWRJ-L184-509B-5 | ecosystem: Environmental > Terrestrial > Plant litter >...
CACCTCTGTAAAGATTATATAAAGGGTTAACTAGAACATTAAGAAGATAAGTGCAGTAGTGGTAAAGCTCCTTTAGCAGTCTAGTAATGTAATGATTACGTTTAAAGAAGATAAATAAAAATAGTATAATAACCTTAATAATAAAAGCTAAGTACATTAAGCTTTAAAAGAGGGAGCGGTCCTTAAGCGATATATTTACGTAATGTTAGCGAAAGGATTACACACTAAACTCGTTAACAGTTACAATTTTACGATAGACGAAGGTTAGATGATAGAAGACCTTAACGCTTATAATAACGTGCAGATTAGCAAGATTAACTATAGGTAAGGCTATAAACGACCTAATAGCGAACCGAACCTTACTATACAGCTTATTATTAAAGTACATAACTTAGAAGACACTATTAGCTTAATTAAAAAGGGTATAATTATAAAGTATAAGTATTTCCCTTATAAGTGTTATAAAAGCGAAGTAAAAGTAATTTAATACTTTAACTGCAGTAAATAAAGATATAAAGCAAAGTTCTATAAGAAGACATTACGTTACTTACTATATGTAGGAGCACTGTACGTAAACAGTATAAAGGTTAGCGAACGAGAAGTAACTTACCTAATAAAACTGAAATTAGAATAATATAAGCTAATATACATTAACTGTAACGGTAACTACCTAACTTTTTATAAGGACTATTATATAGTGAAGGAGCACTGTAAGCGCGTTAAAGCAATTTTCCTTAATAAAGCTATAATGTATAAAAAACCGTATAAGGAAAGGAATAAGCAGAATCCAAACTTTACCCTTATTACTAAGTGTAAGTGTACTGTAGCTGATTAGTTTACAGTTACGCAGGGATATAGAAACCAGGTAGCTAATAAGAGAAGATAAATCTTATAGGTTAAGGTAGGGAGACTTAGTCTTTTAAAGAAAGTAGGAATACTTAACAGTAACAGTATCATGTAATATACGAAGTTACTAAGCCTTAGCAGTACCCTGGAGACTACATTAACCTTACTTAGATAGCAGTTTACAAGAGCTTTAATAAGATTAATAGTAACTATTAATAAAGTTTAATAACTCTTATAACTAGCTATATTACTACTTACAGGCAGCCCTTTATAAAACAGTTAATAAAGTTAAAAGTACTGTATTAGAATATTAATAATAAGGACACGAGACTTAATAAGGTACTGGAAACACAAAGCGATTACGACCTAATAGCGATATAAAAACTACCTTAAAGCCAGTTTACCAGCACTTTAAGATATAGAAGAGGAAGGAAATTTAATATAATTTACTATAACGGGAAGGCAGCGTTATACGTTAGTAAATAGCTTGCTAACGTAACGTAAACTATAGACTCTAGCTTAAACTAAGCGTTAGTAACGTTCAGCTATAAAAAGGAAGTTATTACAGTCTACTTAATCTATATACTAAGTAAGAAACCAGATAACTAGGTTATCCCCCTAACTAAAATCAAGGCAAAAGCGCCTTAAGGGAGAGTAGTTATAATAAGTAACTTTAACGTACATAACCTAGTATAAGATAAGGAGGGACGTAAGAGCCCCGAGGCTAAGCCGTTAGTAAAGTTAATAAAAGACTGGGACTTAACATTAAAGACCCCTTTCGGGGAATTAATATAACTTAAACGCAGAAATGGAGAAAAAGATAGCATAATAGACCATATATAAGTGTCCTGTATATTAAACGTTAACTACTTAAGTGCAAAGAGTATAGTCAGGTTAGACTATATACCGCAAGCAGTTAAGATTAATAACATACTAGCAAAACAAAAAGAAAGAGAAGAAAGCTACAGTTATAAAATAATAAACACTATAATAGCTACAGCAATAGCAAAACACCTTATAATACTAACTAGTATAAATAATATCTACAAACTAGAAGAAGCTTCCAGAGTACTGTTAAAGGAGCTCCTACGCATCGCAGATATTACAGTATTTAGAAGGAAACCGAACATAAGGACTACAGCATTATAATAGGATAACGAAATAAAGAGAGCTGTAAAAGATATAAGGAGAGTGGAAAGGATATAGAGAACGCAGCACTCTTACACTGTAAAGAAGAAGTTAAGGAAAGCTAAGAGGTACAGAGATAAAGTAATCAGTAAGGTGTAAATAAGGTACTAATAAGGCTCCCTTAATAAGATAGTAACTAATAAGGACTTAAAAGAAATATAAAATATCGAACGCTAAGTTAGATTACGTAGCTACTAACCCCTTAAATTACTAGCTATTCTAATACTGTAAGCTATAAAAGACATTACACTTAACAGACTCTAAATAGCTATCACCTACGTTAAGAAGATAAGAGAACTTAATAAACGCTTCTTCTCTACACCAGAAGCGGACCTCTTAAAACTTAAAGACCTTAACTGGAAAGTAGGCTCCTTTTTAGAGATTATACTAATAGACTAGAAGGTAAAGGACTTAGACGTGAAAGAGGTTATTTAGAGAGTAGGCGCTTTAAAAGCGCTAAGACTAAACGGGATCTTTAATAGCCTCCTAAAGACCTGTAATAAGGATAGAAGACTGTTAGCTATCTTAACGAAGATTACATAAGCGAGTTTTAACTTTAGCTATTACCTAGAGCGCTAATATACTATATACGTTATAATATTATTAAAATTAAGGAAATCGGTTAATAATAAGAAACACGTTAGAATATACTGCTCTGTAACCCTGTTAAACGTAATAAGGAAGATTATTAAAGTTATCCTGATAAAAAGGATCTTTACCGTAACGGAAACGGCCCGCGTACTTCCCAACCTCTAGTTTAGATTTAGAAAGAAAAGAGCAATAGATATAGCTATCTAAGCTATCATTAACAGCGTTTATATAGTATAATCGTATAAAGCTTACGCCTTATTACTGTAATTAGATATCACTAAAGCGTTCGATAAAGTGGATTAGAACTAGCTATTTACTATATTAAGAGACTTAAGGTTTAAAAAAAAGCTTATCCTCTAACTAATTAGCTATATATATAGAAGAACAACCTAGTTACTGTTTAATAGCGGGCTGTTAGCGCCGTAAGACATTACCTAAAGGATCCCCTAAAGATCCCCCCTATTAGTAATCCTCTTTATCCTCTTTATCAGTATACTGTACGAAAAGTTAAAATATATTAAAGGCTTAATTACATTAAGTTTTACAGATAATATAAACCTTTAAGCCTTTATATACAATATATTAATATATTGTAAGATCTTTAAAGCCACGTATAAGATCTGTAAAGAATAGGTAAAGGAAAAGGGGATAACGTTTAACTTAAAGAAGAGCAAGCTTATTTACTTCTTATAAGTAAAGTGCCTATAAACTAAAAAAGTAAAGATTTTAGGAGAAGACTACCCAGGATTAGCGCTAATAGAGTTAGTTAAGTTTTTAAGAGTCTGGCTTAACAGAAAGCTTAATTAGAAAGCTTACTAAAAAAGGATTATTAGAAAAATGGAAACTTAAACTCTTATATTAACCTAACTTACAGGGAAAACGTAAGGAGTACAGGCTATTTACGTTTAAGAAATTTACATTAAAGTTATCAGAAGTGTCCTTACTTACGAAACGAATGTATAATATACGTTAACGAAGTTAAGAGGATTAGTAAGAAAAATAGCTAAAAAGCTAGAAACCACTTAAACACAGTGCTTACAGATCGTACTTAAAGCGTATAAGGCAACCTTAGTAAAGAACTTAAAGTTAAAAGCTTAAGTCTTACTACTTAATATCTACTTAAACTAATAAACAGTAAAAGTTAAGTAGCGACTTAAACGTATAAGGATCGTAAAGCTTTTATATAATACTAATAAGAAGATAGTTAAATAAGTAAAATAAAGATAAAGTGTAATAATATACACCCCTTTAGCAAATAGCAGTCTGACGAAAACTGTGTAAGTAAAAGACTAACTAAAGCTTACACTGAGAAAAGCGGAAAACCTAAATTAAGAGAAGTGGACAGACTGTAACCTTAATATCTCTACCTTTTATAATTAAAAGGAAAGATAACGAAAAAAGAAGTATAAAGCGTTTATATACTATAGTTACGTTATTACTGTAACAGATATATATAACCTCAATAAGAGTAAGATACTACTTTAACTCTATTAAGAACTTATAAAAGCTTAAAGCTTTATCCTCACACAGGTTAAAATAGAGAAGATTAGCTTAAATGCTTTCCTCTATTAAAGAAAGGTCCCTAAGGTAATATTATCTTAATACTAATGCGGTATCGCCTTAGAAACAGCAGTATATATAATCTTAAGGTACTTAAAGTATAATAAAAGCAGCTTATATAGTATTTAGCTTTATAACTAGTAAGACTTAAGAGTAAGGTTATTACACTTAATAAGCGCAGTGATTATTACTAACTGGATTATAGAAACTAAAAGGCTAGAAGAATACAGTTTAGTTAAGATACTTAATAATAATAGGAGAGGTTTAAGCAGACTGTTACTAAACTACACTAACCTTAATAACACACAGGGTATAAAAAAGAAAAAGATGCCGAGACGTTAGCTTAAATTCTAAAGTAGTATAGTAGAGACCTAACCTAAAAGATAAGATAGTAAATAATATTAAAAGATAACTATATAATTAAAGACCTAAACCGTAAATATACTGTAAACGTACTGTAAACATACCATAAATAACCCTTACACTATTATATATTAACTAAATGCAGCTACTATTATTAACTTAAAGACTGTTAGGAGGAGGACAGTTCTAATCCTAAGCGTTATTAATAGTAACTTATAATAACAGTTAGCAGCAAATGAACTAAAGATAGACTGTAATTAACGTATACTTACGTCTTAACTAGCTTATTACTAAGTAATTTAACCCTTTAGACTAGTAAGACTGTTAAGTATAGTCAGATAATACTAAATAAGGTTTAAACGTATCTTAAGATATTAAGTTTAAATAAGTAAAGTGATATTAACCTGTAAGCTACTTATAAGAGTAGTAAGTAAAGGTACCTAAGCAACTTAAACTAACGTTACGGGACTGCTATTAAGACCGTTACGAATTGTAACGGATAAACTTAAGCTAAAGGGAGTGGGAGGGACGCTTTAACTGTAGCCTAAACGCTTAGTAGCCCATTATTTAACTATCTTAATACTAGGGTGCAGAGACAGTTAGACCTATTAGACCACATTAAACTAATTAATTAATTATTATACTGTTAGTAACTTATATATAACTTAATAAAAGAAATTACTTACATCTTAGTAAGCTAAAGTAACAGTTAGCTTATAAGACATATAGATTACTATAATAGTAACGTGACACTTTAAAGTGTAGGTAAAGCCTAAACCCTGGACAGTTTAGTAGATAGTAAACAGAACGTAAGCGATATAAGAACTTACTATATAAAGATAATTATTATAACTGTTACTACACTTTTAGTAATAAGCTGAGTCTGTAATTAGTTAATAAACACCTTATAAACGGTAAAAGCAGTCACTTACTCTAAATAGGATAACACTTATAATAGTCTAAAGGGAAGTCTAGATAAGTATAGTTATTTAATAAGTTAATATAAGCTAAGCAGGGTAACTTATTAACGTTATTACTAATAACATATTAGCGATACGATAAAAAGGGGATAACGCAGATAACTAATAAGGTATTAATAAGGTAATTATAAGTAGTGGTAGTAAGAGGGTTATAACTAAAACTGCTAGAGTTACACTCGTAAGGGCTTAAGATAGATATAATAACAGCAGAAGTAAGTAAGCAAAGGTATAAAGAGGCAATTACAGGGTATGTAAAGCTTAAAGCTTAGGAAGAGGAAGTTAGTAATTAAAGGAAGAAAAGTTTTAAAAGAAGGCTAGAGAGGAAGGAAGAATTTATAAAGGTTAGAGAGTAAAGCTGTAAGAACCGTGAAGGCTAGTTAGCTTTAATAAAAAAGTTAGATGGAAGCTATAAAGCCACTAGAGGAGGCACACGGAGGTTAACTAACTACGCTAGTAACTTTAGACAGAAGGAACAAAGCGATAACGGCCTAAAGGAAGTAAGTTAACAGAGCGCAGAACCGAAAGTTATGACGAACAAAGAACTACGAACTGGTAATAGCTAAAGCAGTGTGAAGAAGACTAGACTAAAAGGGGGAGACATTATAAAGTTACTCCTAAGCTATTAACGCCTCGGTCTTAGTCGAACCCTAGAGAGCTGCCCCGGGCTGAAGGGGTCTCCCTTTTTACCCCAGATGAAAAAGGAGGTAACGTAAGACCTCCAAGCTATTATAGCTAAGGGGCGTAAGTGCAGCAGAACTAAGAACGACCCGCTTATACCCCCATCTCACTTATAACATACGCTAGTATAAGGCACCAACCCTATAACCTATCACCGCGTTTGGTAGTCGAGACCAAACCACATGTATTTCAGTAGGATAAACAGAAGAGTGGGCAGAGTGGAAACGCCCTAACCACGCCCCGATAGTAGATAGTTAGCAGTAGAGGGACCGCTTGCCCTTACGGGTGGAGCTTTCAGCTCCTACGGTGTAAGACAAATAATAATTATACTATTTATCTCGTCTTATAGGAGGTTTACTAATTTGTTATTAAGTGGTGTGTTTTTTAACTATTTCTTCATCCATTTAGTTTTAATTAACCTGCTGTTTATTAATAATGTGCAGGCAGTTATCCCTATACGTTTAAGCCTTTATTTAACTTTTACTATCTATTAATCTAGATATATATCTAATAATAGACACTACGCTTTAAACTTCAACTTCTTTGTTAATAATACCTTATACACTTTAAGAACTACCTATAGATATTATATTTAAATGGCTTTTAGCTTTTTAACTATTCCCCCTATTGAGCGGTTAGGTTTTAATAATATATGCAACGTGTTAATGTTATAGGCTAGTACGCTTCTTATAACTTTACTATAGCTTTTATAGATATAAGTGGTTTACACTCTATATGTCTTGTTAATAAGTTTAGTTAATATTAGTGTTTAGGTTTCTATTTTTCTCATAATCCTCTTTTAATAAGCTTTTCAGTTTAGCTTCCTGTTTAGCTAGACTTTTAAAAGTCTGGCTAATTATACAAATGTTAACATTATTATGTTTATAATGTGCCAGCGCCTTAGGAAATGGTTAAGGTTAAAGCTCGCTTATATAATTATAGTTATAATAATCACTAGCCTTTTATCTTTATTACAGGCCTTTAAGAGGTTGTTTAATATTAATTTAGTTCTGGCACTTTTAATACACTGACCCTATATATTACATTTACTATATCTCAAGCTTACATCTTTTAATTAATTTATATTATCTTTATAAAAGAGCCAGCTTTCCAGTTAGGGTCCTTTAGCTTTATAAGGTCTTCATCTAGTATAAGAAAGAACTACATATTAAATTTTTAATCTTATTTATATAGGGGTATATAACTTAGGGTCTGTTAGGTATAGTGTCTGTTATAACCCGTAAGGCTGGGATTACAGGTAATTTAAGTAGGGAAGGGCTATGTAATCTAACTTAATGCTTAATATCCCACATTACTTTAGGGTCTTTATTTGTTACTACCTTTTAGAATAGCTGCGCCAGCACCTTATTTATACTTTACTAATTACTTTATCCCTATGTTATCCCGCCTTCCTCCATTCTTTCCTTACAGTACGTGTTTATTACGCTCTACAGGCTCGTTCTGCTCTTTTATATCTTTCACTACTCTCTTTGTTTTATTATCTCACTATTAGGCTGTAATACCAGTATTTAGTTTTTTCCTCGGTACTATAGTGTTAGTGATGTGTAGAAGTTCCTCTAACAGTATTCTTAAGGCTTCTTTAATCTTATAAATGTTATTTATTTCGTTTAATAATAAAGACATTAAGAAACTGGCTGGTACCCCAATACCCCCCGAACACCCAGGTTAAACCTAAAACTCAGTTAGATTATGAAATCGGATTCAGCGTAATTAACTACATCGTACAGTAATGGCGCACCAATCGCGTAACGCAAACGCTAGAAGTAATCATAATAAACCTTCTTTTAAGGCTGAAAACGTCTATCAAAACTGACGCGACAAAACTTTACAGAAAAGTGGGGCTATTAAGCTGGCGCACTTACACTATGTTTACAAACTGACTATAATAAAAGTAAAAGAGAAGAAAAACAACGAAAACTCATTTAAAAACTTCTAAAATGTAGTGACAGGTAGGGGAGTAGAGGACGAAACGTAGGCAGCAGTTAACAAAGCTGTGAAAACATATTTTAAACCGGTTTTTAAGATAAAACAGATATGTAGGTATATTAATAGTAACTTAAAAAAACTTAGTAGTATTATAATTAACATTATAACTTTCTAACAGTCTTATAATATAATAATCACGTTTAAAGAGGAGAAATAAGATCAATATAACAACTTAAATAATAAGGGATAAGTTTAAAGAGCATTTAGTAAAGGAGCTTCCCTTAAGAGGCATATGTAACGACAAGCCGTCACTTAGGCTAGGGAGGCCCGACGGATTTCTTGCAGAAGGAACAGTGCAGAGGGACAGTACATACGGTACTTACGCACTGGGCTAGGGGTGCAAAGACCCAAAGCCCTTACAACCTATCGATTAGTTAATTACCCTGATCTCGCTAAGACCCAGTGATTATAGTGAGTAGCCGGAAAAGTGATCACCTTACTTACTCCTTAAAAGAGTAAGCGTAGTAATTAAGGTATAAAGTACCTCTCAGAGAGTTAGTATAGATAGTTATCATTATAACCACGATGGCCGTAAGGGACTCCTGGTTCCTTACACTAATATTTAATTATTTATTTATATCTTACTATTTAGACTCACCTCTATGCAGGGTTGGTAAACTGACTATTAGTCATTAGTCTTAGTCTTATTCAATCATTAGTCAGTTAGTCATAGTCACGAAATCTGGTGACTGACTAAGGCTTAGTCTTAGTCAGTCTTAATCAGTCAAGTGCCTGACTAAAGTGACTAAAACGTTTAATAAATTTCTATTTATTTATTTACTATTATAAAATATATAATAAAATATATTTAACATTTAGTTATAATAGTATATTATAAATAATAGTTAACATTATAGTAGTGATGTTACTTATCTACATAAGCTAACTAGTTTAGTTTCAGATTATAATATGATAGAATCTTCTAGATAGAATTATTAAGGTAGCAAATTCTAGAATTTTCTAGAAAGAATGATTAAAGTAGCAAATCGTAGAATCTTCTAGACTATGGTTACTAAAGTGGCAACTTGTAGAATCATCTAGATTATGATTACTAAGCCTAATGAATAATCAAATTCTATAAGGTTCTAATTACTAATAGAGTGTGCCACATCCACGTAACACTATTAATTGTTAATATAAGCACTATTGCCACTTAAACCTCTATATAATAAACGTTATAGAACAAATTTTAATTTCAAAACAAAACGTTTAATACACAGTAATATAACCAATTCAGCTACAATAACCATTCTACCTCCTCACTCTCCACTATCACTATAAGCCATTATTACCATGTCTTCTTTCTTTGAATCTAGTGATGAACCTTCAGCTTCTCAAATCCAACCTCTTTCCGGCCAGTCATCTATTGTTTCAACTAGTAGTAATATTACTACTTCAGCTCCCTAACGTGATTTTTTGGCTTCTCCGTTTAATAAGCCAGATTTCAAATTAGGAGCCAGTTCAACTTCGAAGATTTACGTTATAAAGCACAGCCTATTCACCAGAACTTTATTACCAATTGATTTAACAAAAGAAAGGCGAATACAGCTACAGTGTACAACGTAGGTATTATTATAATTTCTTATTATTATCTCTTTTAAGTTTTCTATCATTATTATAATAAATTATTAAAACGAATTTACAGTTGCTCGTGGAAAGCGAAAGATACTGTAAAAGGCTTTCAAGGATCAAATTACACACGACATTATAAGTTAAAACACCCTACGATTTCGTTTAACGAAGATCCAGAGAGTTCAAGGCAAAGAAGTAAGTTGCATTAAATTTCACTATTATTATTATTATAATTATTATTCAAACATTAATTTAGGAACTGAAGTTACTACGCATTTAAGCTCTGATTTCTTTCAGCTAAACCTAGCAAAACGCTCTCGTAATAATACAATTACGGATTTTAACGAAGAAGAAGGCTTACTGAAGGTTTTAACTTTTATTATTAAGAATAACATCTCATTTAACGCCTTGAATTCCAATTCATTTCAAGACTTAGTTAAGTATTATAACAAGTATGTTTTTATTCGAATACTTTTATTTAGAAAATTTACTAATAATACCTTCTAGTGCAGTACTTACTATTAATTGATATAAGATGAAATCTATTCTTGATTCCACTTTTGATCGTTTTTTCTCAATTTTCAACACTGAATTAAAGGCAAATATTAAATCGTTGGGTTCATTTTGCTTACCATTTGATATTTAGACTTCAACAGCCCAGACAAGCTGTTTAGGCCTGATTATTAACTACATCGATAAAGACTTTAAATTAGTCTATAAATTACTTAGTAAATTCATTATTTATTATTTTTATATTTAATAACTAACTAACTGTAATTTCTAACATTTAAAGATTTAAACGAAAATCATACTGGGCTTTATATCTATGACAAGTCCGTAAATACCAGGGTTGGTAATTAGTCAGTCATTAGTCAGTCAGTGCCGTGACTAAGACTGACTGACTAATTTAGTGACTGACTAATCTTGGCATTAGTCAGTCACTGCCTTGACTAAGACTGACTAAATTTA
>Ga0247781_1000674_pt1 | contig 10741 bp, 2 predicted proteins | sample UWRJL184509B5_FD_179922 | JGI IMG/M metagenome (GOLD analysis project Ga0247781, IMG submission 179922) | Plant litter microbial communities from Arlington Agricultural Research Station in Wisconsin, United States - UWRJ-L184-509B-5 | ecosystem: Environmental > Terrestrial > Plant litter >...
TCTATTTTAAAACTTTAAAAGAATATTAAAAACATATGTGACAGGTTTTAACAGCTTTTGAAAAAGCGAAACTAATAATAAACTTAGAGAAGAGCCACTTTTATATTTAAGAACTGAACTATTTAAGGTTTAGAGTAACCCTTAGAAAGCTTAAAATGTAATTAGAGAAAACAGAGGCAGTTAAAGACTAGCCTACTTTAAAGAATTAAAAAGAGTTATAAGCCTTTATTAGCTTTATAAACTTTTACTAGTGCTTTATCAGGTACTTTACGAAGATTATAAAACCACTCCACAAACTTACAGGAGAGGGAAAGCCGTTTAAATAAACTAATAGATAGTAAAAGGCGTTTAAGAACCTTAAGCACGCCTTTATCACAGCACCAGTCTTAGCCCTCCCCGATTTCTTAAAGCCTTTCTAAGTCGAAACAGACTCTTTGGAATTCACAATTAGCGGAGAGCTCAGCTAAGTCCAGGACGATGGGAAACGCCACCTAGTTACCTTCTTATTAAAAGGAATCTACGGCCTAGCCTTATAATACTTAATTTATAATAAGGAACTAATAGTGATTATTTAGTGTTTTACTAAATGGGCACTGTATTTAAGTGGTATAGAAGAACTGGTTTAGGTCTTTTTAGATTATAATAACCTTTAGTACTTTTTAATAAAGGAACTTAACTTACAGTAAGCACGATGGGTAGAGTTAATAGCCCTGTTCCACTTCTAGATTTACTATATTAAAGGAAAAGATAATAGGTAAGTTAATGCTTTTAGTTAGAGGTAGGATTATAAGGATGTTAATCTAGTCCTGGTCCTTATTACTATGTTTAATAAAGCTAAGAACGGTATATTAAAGTATACGCTATAAGTGTCAGATAACTGGATGTTGGAATAAACTATTAATGTTTATATAAACTTATAAATAAAGTATAATATCTATTAGTAATAATAGGACTTTTAAGTAAAAAGGTTAGTGGAAGGAACCTGTAAGTATAAATACCCCTTAAAAGACTTTTTAAGGCATGTGTAAGATTGCGGTAAGGAGTGCCTAATGTATCCGAACCACGATAAAACTGGTTATTAGCTGGAATAGCTATTAAAAGGCATAAACGGCGCGCCTGAATTAGGAGTAAGGCTTTAGTATTAAGAGAAACTATATATTTATAACTTAGATAAATAGAAGGAGTACGTTTAGTAAGTCTATAAATCTTAACTTAGGGGATATATAGGTTAAGTTAAGACTCTTATATAAGCCTAATAAGCGTACACCTTCTTAGGAATGAAAAAGCTGGTTAAGGAAGTGGTAAATAACTGTGACATCTGTTATAGGAAGTAGAATTGACATTATAAGCCTTATAGGCTTTTTAAACCACTCCCTGTATTACAGGCGTTATAAAGTTTAATCTTACTTAACTTTGTCACTGGGATCCTAAAGTTTAGGGACCTTATTATAGGAGTTATTTATAACCAGATCTTTATAGTGGTTAATAGATTAATAAAATGGGCTTACTTCCTGCTAACCTTGAAGGATATGATAGCGGAGTAACTTGCTTATATCTTTAAAAAAGAGGTAATTTTACGATATTTTTAGCCAGATAATATCGTTACGGATTGAGATAAACTAATTGTGTTAAAGTTCTGGTAAGGATTAATATAGAGAATGGGTGTGAAGAGTAAGCTTTTAACAGTATTCCACCTATAGATGGATGGTTAAATAAAGTAAGTTAATTAGATACTTATAACGTATCTTTAAGCCTATGTTAACTTTAAATAAGATAATTAGCTTAAGCTGTTATTAACAGCACAGATAGCTTATAATATAACGTTAGTTAAGTTAATAGGTGTGTCACCGTTCTTCGCTAATTACGGTAAGGAGCCTAAGCTCTATTAAGGGACTGACTTTTTAAGAGGGGGATTACGTCTACCTTTTTTCACGAAACCTGTATTTGAAACGACCTAGTAAGAAGTTTAACTTTAAAAGGTACGGACCGTTTTAAGTTAAGAAAAAGGTCGCCACCTTTAATTACGAATTAGACCTACCTGCCAGTATAAAGGTGTGGATTAAGGTTTTTTATATCTCACTTTTAGAACCTGCCTTAAAAGGAGTTCCTTTGGAAAAGAAGATTAAGATTAACGCTGATAAAGATAAGTACGACGTTAAGGAAGTTGTGGATTTACGGAAGGGAAAGAATATATTTAAGTATCTTGTTAAGTGGTTAGATTACGGCCTTAAGAGTAACTTATAGGAGCCAGTTAAAAACCTTAAATGCCTAGACCTAATTATAAAGTTCCACTAAAAGAATCTAGACTGATTAAAACCACTTGTAAAAAAACGTAAAGTGAAAGTTAAACTAGTTAGTGTAGCCTTAAGGAGGTAAACTAACTAGTTTACTTTAAAACTAGAAATAAGATAAGATCTGACATTTAAATTACTATACTGAAGAGTAAGATTACTGTGGGACTTAAAGCCTGGAAAGTGGCAGGAAACTCCTTAATAGGTATGGGAGGACATTTATTAGAACCCTTAGCCAGGGTTGTAAGGACTTAAGACCTAATAAGGAGGCTGGGCCTCTGGAGCTCCTGATAAGCTTTATATAAAAATAAGTGTTAATAGAGAAAGAAGTTAGTAAAAGAAAAAAGTTGTTAAAACTCTTATGGGAAGTTAAACTTATAACCTTTTACTGAAAAAGGCAGTTATAAACTAAGTTATAAAGTGACCGCCTGTTGTGGAGACCCTGTTAGAAAGTTCCCCTAGTTAAAAGATTTTACGTTGTCAGGAGGGGCGTTTAGCCTGGCCTTCTCACTTTCCTGGAACTTTAATAACTTTACTTTACAATTAAACGCTTTTGCAGCCCGGTCCTTGAGACGGGACTGCTGTTTGTGAAGGCGCGTTAAGCGTGCTGACGCCTTTTAGAGCTTAGTAGTGGCTTTATAAAGCTGTTAAGTAGCAGACTTAACTTATAAGTTAAGACTTTGTTTTTTAATAAAAAGGGCCTTTAACTTTGCCTTATTAATATTAAAAACGTTACACTGGGAAGGCCGGTGCCTCTTTAAATAGTAGTTATAACTGTTAGACTGGTTTAAAACCTGACAGACGAGTGGAGGGTTAGTAGATTTGCAGAAAGAATAAGGGGACATTTTGCCATTAAATGCGTGTGTGTAGGCTGTGAGGTTTAGATGGTGGTTAGTGTTTTTACCCTGTTCCCGTTTTAAGACCTGGGAGCTGGATACTTATTATATGGTGAAATGGTGAAAGGAGAAGCTTACCTTTTAAGTTCTTTGTGGGAAAAGAATGTTAAAGAGGGGGAATTGTGTGACGACCCTGTAGGCTGTCACTTAGGCTGGGGTGGCCTGACGAATCCCCTGTAGAAGGAATAGTGTAGGAAGACGGTGCACACTGTCCAGGTGCACTAGGCCAGGGGTGTAAAGACCCGAAGCCCTTACGATTAGTGAGGCGTTGCTTACAGTATGCTGAGTGCTTGTATCGTGAGCAGGAGAAACCTTATAAGCAGAACGCTTACGTGGTGTAAAGTGCTTATATAATAAGCATTTGCGACACTATAAGCAAGGTATAAAGTACCTTCCAGTTAGTTAGTATAGATAGCCATAGTTATGCTTATAACCACTGTGAGGGACTTTGGTTCCTTACACTAATATTTAATTATTCATTTATATCCTACTGTTTAGACTTCCCTCTGTGCATTATAGTGACAACAACCTACAGTGATATTAAACCCCCTGTCTAGGAGTGCTAGCTTAATAAGCCGTCTTTGGAACGCCCCCTACCTGTTGGCGTCCTGCCATACGTTCTGTCTTAACCTGCGCCAGTCCTCTTGAGGCCTGTGTCGGGTGTAGGTTGTAATAGTTAACTACTTCCTTAACTAGCTTCTTTATTCTTAGGAAAGTATATACTTATTAGGCCTATATAAGAGTCTTAGCTTAGCTTATATATCCTTTAAGTTAAGACTTATAAACCTGTTAAATATACTCTTTCTGTTTTTCTAAGTTATAAATATACAGTTTCTCTTAATACTAGAGCCTTACTTTTAGCTTAGGCGTGCCGTCTATACCTTTTAATAACTGTCCTAGCTAATAACCAGTTTTATTATAATTTAAATACTTTAAGCACTCTTTACTACAGTCTTATAAGTGCCTTAAAAAGTCTCCTAAGGGGTATTTATACTTACAGGTTCCTTCCACTAGCCTTTTTACTTAACAGTCCTATTATTACTAATAGATATTATACTTTATTTATAAGTTTATATAAACGTTAATAATTTATTCCAGCATCTAGTTGTTTAATATTTATAATGTGTGTTTTAAGGTGCCGTTCTCTACTTTATTAAACATAATAATAGAGACTAGGACTGGATTAATATCCTTATAATCCTGTCTCTAATTAAGAGTATCAGCTTACTTATTATCTTTTCCTTTAATGTAGTGAATCTAAAAATGGAACAGGGCTATTAACTCTGCCTATTATACTTATTATAAGTTAAGTTCCTTTATTAAGAAGTATTAAAGGTTATTATAGTCTGAAAAGACCTAAACTAGTTCTTCTATACCACTTAGATATAATACTTACTTAATAAAACATTAAATAATTACTATCAGTTCCTTATCGTAGATTAGGTATTGTAAGGCTAAGCTGTAAATCCCTTTTAATAAAAAGGTAATTAGGTAGCGTTTCCTATCGTCTTAGACTTAGCTAAGTTCTCCGCTAATTACGAATTCTAAAGAGTTTATTTTAACTTAAAAAGGTTTTAAGAAATCAGGGAGGGCTAGGACTAGCGCTGTGATAAAGGCGTGCTTAAGGTCCTTAAACGCCTTCTATTATCTATCTGTCCACTTAAACGGCTTTCCTTTACCTGTAAGTTTATAAAGTGGTTTTACGATTTTTATAAAGTACCTGATAAAATAGTAATAGAAGTTTATAAAGCTAATAAAAGCTTGTAATTCTTTTTAATTCTTTAAAGTAAGTTAATCCCTAACTGCCTTTATCTTCTCTAGTTACATTTTAAGCTTTCCAGGGGTTACTTTAAACCCTAAATAGTTTAATTCCTAAACGTGGAAGTAGCTCTTCTTTAAGTTCATTATTAGCTTCACCTTCTTAAAAGCTGTTAAAACTTACCGTATATACTTTTAATGTTCTTTTAAAGTTTTAGAATAAACCAGAACGTTATTTAAATATATAAAGATAAACTTATTAAGGAAGGGGTGGAGAACATTATTAATAAGGCCTTAAAAGGTCATAGGGGCGTTTATTAATCTTATCGGTATAATATAATACTAATAATACCTATTATAAGTCTGAAAAGCCGTTTTATACTTATCCTTTTCCTTCACTTTAATATAGTTAAATCCTATGGGGAAATTAAGGTTAGAGAACTAATTCACTTTAATAATCCATTCTTACATTTCCGTAATAAGTGGCAGTAAGTAACGATTCTTAATCGTATCCTCGTTTAACATTTAATAATTAATAACTATATATAATTTACCGTCTCCCTTCCTTAAGATAAACAGCACTAAATACCCTACTAGGGACTGGGACTTTATAATAAACCCGTTTTTTAAGTTCTTATTAACATACTCCTGTAAGGCCTCGGCCTGCTAAGGGTTTAAATAATAAGGCTGGAAGTTATAAAGCTTCACTCCCAGCTTTAGCTTAATTTTATAATCCTATAGTTTATAATCTAGTAATTATAATATCTTTTTCTAAAACAGGGTAAACTTCCTATACTTTATAAGTACCTTAGATAAATTAACTTTTTTACTTATCTGTAGATCAGCTTTTAACTTCTTTCCACCTTTTAAATTATTATTTAAGTAATACGGTAGACCTTCTAATCCTTTAACTGTCTTAGTAAACCTAACCTAAACCATATTTAATTTTAAGGGTTTAATATGCTTTTAAATACTTTATATATCTCTGGAACAGTTTAATACCTTTTTAACTTTCTTTAAATAACAGTTACAGTTAGGGGATTTATTAAAAGTAAGGTAGCCACTCTTTTAGTTAATCATAAGGTTATACTTTTCTAATTAAGGTAGACTTAAGATTATATTATAACCTGTAACTAATATAACATTAAAGTCTATTTATTATTTATCCCTATCTACTTTAATTAAGAGTAATAAGTAATGGGTGACTTTACTGTTATTATATTAATACAGGCCTCTTTCTCCATTTCGTATAGGAATAGCCTTTTTATACTTTTAGTTAGGGAGTTTCCTTCAGTTAACTAATAAAGGGTGTATTAAGTTAAAAGCACTCCCGTTATTAATTACTACTTTTACCTTAAACGGCCTCCCTTTTCCATTTATTATATTAACACTAACGGAATAATACTTATACTCCTTTAACATTTAAGTTATAATAATTATTTATCCTTAAGGTCTTATCCAGCTTAACCTTTAAATACCTCTCCTTCTTCTTAAGGTTTTTACTAACTAGCGAATTACTAGTTTCCAGCCCTTTTAAAGGGCCTGTAACCTTTTCCTAATTCCTTTTAGAAAAACAGGCAGCTTTAATAAACTTAGTAATTAACCTTTCCTAAGTTCTTACACCTTAATGTCTAGTTAACTTTAAACAGTATAATGTTCTTAAAGTCCTTAATAAGTTAATAATACGCTCTGTAAGCTTAAATTACAGTAATATCTTTTTACTTTTAAATCTGTTAGTAGTCTTCCCGTTTCTGCCATTCTCTAGCTTTTCTATTAAGATATAATAAGCATGTTATAACTAAGCAGTTATTAAACACTCCTCCTTACTAATATGTAGTGGGGGTTTAGTTAACTATAGTGACCTTCCGCTTATTACCAGATTCTTTTATTAGGGAGTAGGAAACTTAGTAATAAGCCGGTTTTAACTCTACTCTTATAATAACGTAATCTTATCTTTATATATTAAGGAAGTAGTTATAAAGGGCCTTAAGTTTATAATGTTAGTTAAAAGTGTAGTTATTATATATACTGTTAATCTATAATACGTCCCTGTAATTAAAGTGGTTAATATTAACTGTAGGTGTTACAGTTATAAAGTACGGAATAGAGGAAGTAGCACCTTATTTCTTCTCTTCTTCCACTTATCTCTAAGTATGTTATTTTTCCTAAACCTCTTCTTAAAACTTAAGTAATAATAACCTAGCTTATTCTTTTATAAAACAGTCTTCTTTAATAAGGTAGTGTTTAAGTTAATTAGCGAAGCGAACTTTATTATAGAGTTGCAGCCTGATTTCCACCACTCTATCCTTTAACGTTACAGTAAGGCTTTTAATTCACAGGTCCTCTATTTCATTTACTAACTCTTAATGTTTCTCCTTTAGCTTCTAGATCCTTTATTAATATACTTACTTTATACCTTCTTAAGGAACCTTTAAGGTATTAATCTAAGGCACACTAGCCTTAGTGCAGGGTAGCTATTTAAGCTATCCTTCTTTTAAGGAGGTAAGGGTATTAATCCACTTAGTATGCTTAAAGTGTTTAAAAGTCTTAGGGGGTACTGTTAAGAAGAACTTCTGTTTCTTTAGTTTAATTCTCTCAGTTTATTCTTTTTCACCTTTTAAGGCTTACTTTACCGTTTGGGTGGCCTAGAGGGCTAGTTCTTTAACTCCCTTTACTATCCTGGTGATTTCTAAGTTAAGGTCCTTCCTAGACTTCCTTAATTCCTAAGCTTACAAGGTAAGGTTTTTAAGGCCTGTAACAGCTAACCGAAACATCTCTTCCTAAAGTCAGTCTTTTATAACCTACACTTTTAATAATTTTAAGTTTCTACTTTAAAATCAGTTTATAGTAACTTACACCTTTATAACTGGCTCTTCTGTAACACCCTTAAGGATTAGATACACCACATCTTAAGATTCTTCTTCTTCCTCATTTCTTAAATTACACTTATTTATTTAAATACAGTTTTCTTTATTACTTACTATCCTAATATAAACGTCTCCTAAGTTAAACTTAACGTGCTTTCCTCTTTCCAGAACGGGCTTTTAACTAACTTACTTTAGTAACAGGCACTATTATGCTATATATCCTTTCTTATTACAGTTAAAGTATTAAATTTAAGACAGGTCTTTAAACTACTTTTACTACTGCTGTTATTAAAGCTTATCGTAATTAGGTTAATTCTAACAGTTTACTATATTAATATTTATTAACATAGGGTAATAACCTATCACGGTTAACTAGTTTCCCTTTTTAGGCTTACTTAGCTGGTAAGGGGTCTGTTCTTTTTAAAAGTTCTTTTAATAATAGTAATCATAATACCAGTTATTAGCCTTAATAGCCATCTTAACCAGTTCTTATAAGCGGTTTAGTCAGTCTTCTTAGTAAAGGTCTCCAGTAACGTGTTCCTTTAAACTACTCTAGAACAGCATTACTAAGGCCTCTTAGCTAAGTTTAGTCTTTACTACTTCTAGTTTAAAGTGTATAGAGAACTTAAGGATTAAAAATGTCTATCTTAGGGCTATAAGGCGTTATTTAGCCTACTTAAGGGCGTCTAGTTCTTTAAACTCAGTCTGGAGTTAGTTAATAAAAACGTTAAAGTTATTAAAAAAAGCTTAAGTCTTAAGGGCCTCTTTACACACTCTATTTATAAAAAGGTCGTTAATTATCTTTATATAAGGTTTATACTAATAAGTAGTTACTCTGTCCAGTAAGGCTCTAACAAACCTAACCTTTCCTTCTTCTTTAAAGAACTGTTTATTGTAATAAGTAATATAACTTTAAAGCTAGGTTATTTAAGACTTTAGCTGTATAAAGTCTCCCTTAAAGCGTGACGGCGGAGGGAACTTTACTCGTTTCTTTTATAAGCCCTTAAGGTTATTATTCTCCAGCTTAACAGTGTTAAGTTAGGCTTAAAGTTTCTTAATAAAACTAATATAACTCTTAATATCTCTAGAGAAGGCTTTATTAAGTTCCTTAACCAGTCCCTACTAGTTAAGGTTTAAGTCTTTAAAGCATGCAGCTAACTTATTAATAATAGGGAGCTAAGGCTAGGCTTACACCTTTTTAATCTCCTTACCTTTTTTAAAGGTTAATATGTTAATGGGAGAAAGGTAGTGTCTGGGAATTTAATAAACAGCGTTTAGAACTTAATATTAATATTATATTATAACCTGCACCCGATACAGGCCTTAAGAAGACTGGTGCAGGTTAAGATAGAACGTATAACAGGACGTTAACAGGTAAGGGGTATTTTAAAGACGGCTTATTAAGCTAACACTTTTAAATAAGGAGTTTAATATCACTGTAAGTCGTTATTACTATAATATACAGAGATGAGTCTAAACAGTAAGATATAAATAAATAATTAAATATTAGCGTGAGGAACCAGAGTCCCTTATGGTGGTTATAGGCACAACTATAACTATTTATACTAATTAGCCAGAGGTACCTTATACCTTACTTAGTAGCCTGTTACTTAGTGAGGAACTAAGCATCCTGCTACTAAGCACCTCCTGCTTAGAGGTCTCACAGATGCTCAGTAGGTGAGCACTCCTGCCAAGACTAAGCAGATGCTGGTTGGTTGTAGGGGCTTCGGGTCTTTACACCCCTGGCCCAGTGCGCAGTACCGTGCGTACTGTCTTCCTGCACTGTTCCTTGTGCGGGGGATTCGTCGGGCCGCTCCGACCCAAGTGACGGCCTGCAGGGTCGTCACAAAGGAACCACAGGTGCTCCTGCTAAGAACCCCCTCTAGTTAAAGGAAGGAACAGGCTTAACAGCTAAACGTTCTAAATGTTCCTACTCTTACATAATGTTAATCTTATAATTAAATAACTCTTCTACATAAGCCTTTAAAACCTAAGATTATACTTTTAGACGAAGGAGCTTTAATAAAGTGTCTTTCTTTTTAACGTTAAGACGTTTCTTCTTATTAATCACTTTACAAAGTAAGGAGGGGTTATTACTGTAGACGTTACAGCTAGGGCTGTTCGCCTTAATACAGTAACCACATAACTCGTTTCGACTTACAACTTTATAAGATAAGTTAAGCTTAAGAAACTTATAATAGGAATAGTTAACTAGTATTACAATCTTAAAGATTAAGATAAAAAACGCGTTCTCGTAATAACAGTCAGTAGAAGAAAGTTAAGGTTTTGGTTACTGTTTCCAGATACCGTTAGCAAGCATAGTTACAGAAGGAAAGAGTAACTTACGGGAAAAAGTTCTTTATAGAAAAAGAACGTTAAAGAAGGGGAATCGTGTAACGACCTTACAGGGTCAGCATCTAGGCTGGCATAGCCCGACGAATTCCCTGCAAACTAAGCAGTGCAGAGAAACCGTACATACGGCACTACGCACTAGGCCAGAGGTGTAAAGACCCGAAACCCTTATAACTAATCAGAAGCTGCTCTGTTACTCTAGCTACTCTGTTACAGAGCAGGAGAGCAGACAGAGCAGGTTGCTCTGTCTGCTCTACCGCTAAGCTAGAGAGCAAACAGAGCAAGGTACAAAGTACCTCCTAGTTAATTAGTATAAGATAGCTATAGTTATGCCTACAACCTCTGTAAGGGACTCTGATTCCTTACACTAGTATTCAATTATTGTTGAAATGCAAAAGGGGTCAAGGCATTGGAAAGCAGTGTGTGTTGAAGGTGATTAATTATTTCTATCTTCGAGAGTGGAAGCCGTGTTATTATAACCGTGAGGGTGGCCAGTGCACGGAGTGCATTGGCCACACTCGCTTCTGCGAAGCGAGGTTGGCTGACTGAATACGAGGTTGGCAGTGGAGTCTGGCGT
>Ga0247781_1000675_pt1 | contig 10731 bp, 8 predicted proteins | sample UWRJL184509B5_FD_179922 | JGI IMG/M metagenome (GOLD analysis project Ga0247781, IMG submission 179922) | Plant litter microbial communities from Arlington Agricultural Research Station in Wisconsin, United States - UWRJ-L184-509B-5 | ecosystem: Environmental > Terrestrial > Plant litter >...
CCTTGATGGAAAATCCTTGCTCGGGGCCACGTTTGTTGGCCGTTCCCCGTATGTTGAATGAACTGGTGCTGGCGCTGGTACTTGGCGCCGCTCCTCGGGGAGTGATTCGATCTGCTAACTTTGCTGTATATGTTGTCAATGCTAAATTCAATACGGACAAAAGATTGGTGAGAACAGTATTCGTAGCTATGCGCATGACTGTAGCCCGCCGGGAAATATCAAATGCCGCCGGTTAGGTAGCCGAGGGAGAGTTGGCACATACCGCTTGATAGGATCGCGTTATCGTCCACTTGATCCATCTGCGCCTTGCGTTCTGGCAGCGACGAAACTTTGGTGGGGAAAAGCTCTTTGACCCCGGTGGATACTTTCGTGGGGAAGAGCTCGCGTGGGCCGCTGTGATCTTTGGAGAGACGTTCCTTGATCGACCGTCCCTTTTCACGACTGCGCAAAGCAGCACTATGACGCGCTTCGTCATCAACATCCATCTGCGCGTCGCCGTCACGATCCCGCAACGGGGATGCTGACCGGTTACGAGATTGTAGACCGCTTCTAGGCCGCCGATCCGGGAAAAGCTCCTTGTCCCGATTCAGCCTCCCATATGATCTGATTCTGTCCGATTCTGTGGATGCACTAGACACAGAATGTCGCCGAGACTGTGAGCGCGACCGTCGCCGAGACCCTGGCCGAGGTTTCTCAATGCGCTTGGCCAATGCTCCCGGATCGTCATCGTAGAGATTCACGTCAAATGTGTTTCGTGGTTCGTCGTCGTCCCCCCTATCTCTCCTTCTACTCCCGCGCCGGTCTCTTCCGCGTCCATCGTCACGATCACGATATTTCCTGGTGAAATCTCCTCTCCTGCGCCGCTCTTCCGGGTCATACTCTGGATGTAAGAGATAGAATCGACTGCGAGCAGCTGCTCCCGTGATCTTCTTGTCGCTCTCCGTCGCAAATCGTACCTGCAGGACGCTGTTGGGTTTTCCGGAGAAAGTCTTGGCGCGGACATCAACGCCGGGTGGCATCTGGGTGGCGTCGGCAATTTCGATTTCTGCAAGGGAAACGAGCGCATCTTGGGCAACCAATTCGGAGCTGAAGACAAGGTTGGCGGAGCTGTCGTCAATCCACTCGATCCTGTCGAATCGGCCGGCGCCGTAGTGCTCTGCGAGATAGGCCTTGACCTCTTCGGGGTTGAACGTGTCTAGTCCTCGCACGTGCACCTTGTTGGGCACGACTGTTTGATCCAATTGGGATCCTGCCCCTTCACCGTTGGCAGGGCCGTCATCATCAATTTCACCGGGTTCCTGGAATTGTAATAGGTGAGCCAATGTCTACCACGTATACTAGGATAATTGTTGGAGGGGGGCACCTGTTCCTCTCCAGTTATGATGTCGTATGTATATGCTTCGGGGACGGGCTGGACCTCCCGGACGTCATCAACGTCCATCTCAATGTCCAGATCCATGGTGGATATAAGTTGTCTGCCGGCGATGGGCTCGGATGGCGTGGTAAAAGAAGGGGGTGCCTTGGGTGTGACAAGGGCGGAATTGCGCTCCTGCTTTGCGACGGAGCAAATGACGGGATAATATATGCCCCAAGTCTGTAGATAAATAGCCGAGTCGGTAGAGGAAGATACGGAGTCAATTGGCGCTCCGACGGTGGGAGGAAAAGAAGTTGGACAGTGTTGAGAATAACGAATTTGGCGGGGGGATGCCCAAAGATCGAAACATGGATGATGTCGAATTCGGCGCGCTGGGCTGAGCTGCAGTGCAGGCTGTGGAACACAGGAACGCGGCAGGCTGCGGCCAGAAACTTTCGTGCAGGAGCCACTTACGACGTCGGGTAAAAATATGTGGGGCTGTCAGGTGGTGACCGGTTGAGCGACCGCTTGCCAGCTGACAGTTTTTCTGCGGGTGTCACCGATATGTAAGGTTCCAGATGAAACAGGTGGGTGTTTGGCGACAATGTTCACCGCCTGAAGGGAAGATATAACTGATTGCAAAGAAATATCACAAACTCGGCCTGGTTCATTCAGATACCGTGAGCGAACAACACGAGCGATGACCCAGAATCGGGGTTCCAAGTTTCAACACATCCCACACTCCACCCGTTCCTCCCTCACAGACAGACAAAGACGTACCCGAAAACACGCCTGGCTTCAATAAGCTCTCTCTTTATCCTCACCTACCTGGGTATGAGTAGAGTAATTATACTCTGGGAAAGTTATCTCCCATTCCCTTCAAGCGTCGCCACCGAAGGAATCACAAGGCCATCTCACTTGAAGATACTCTAGACCAAACATGTATCATTTTATCCCATTACTGAGGTAAACAAACTGTGAGATGAACAGCCAAACCACCACCAGCCAAGTCCTCACTCTCACTCTCGCCATCACTAGAACTGTTCAGTCGACAACACACCTCATAGAAGCCTTTCCTCATTCCCTACCTATCGAAGATGCACACATACGTAGGTACCCAGTCACTCATTCACCGACACCCTCACCACGAAAATACACATACATACCCCACTCACTCACATCCCTCACTCGCTCACATCCTCGCAATCACCAAATACTTGAACAAGAAAACCACTTCCATTGCAATAAAACAAACTACACCACCCACCATCCGCTCTACCTCTACCTCAGCTATCAACTTCCCGTTGCAACTCCTAAACTCGGGCCCCACATTGGGATGCTACCAGGGAAATCCTTCATCACCAAAACAAGCAGACGAACCGGGGAAAAAACAACAAAAACAAAAACGTAATGGTTTTTACAACGGCCTCAACACCACACAGCTATAAAAGTCATCCCTCTCGACCTCCATTTCATCATGGAAAGAAAAGGTTCCATCAATTCCAGCCCAATCTTCAAACGCCCAGGTACAAAATGAAAATCCCATCCATCCCAGTTACTGCAGGTACGTACCTACCTACATCCAGCTGTTTCTCGCAAACACCTAAATCAAGTCCCCCAAATCTATGGAATAAAAGAAAAAAAAGGAAACAGTTCAAATATTCCAAGCTTCCCGCTTCTGCTTCAAAATTAACCCCCCCCCCCCTTATCAGCTCACCCCATTCATATTTCCACCACCAAAAGGAAAAAAGACCCAGAAATTGTCACAGTTTATCCCTCCGTTTATCCTTGCCCAATATTTGTGTATATGCGTTTCTTTCATACCGTACAGATGAGTTGAGATGGGGCAGCGGGAATGGGAATGGCGTAAGATGAAGGTAAGGGGGGAATTGTCTGTGCTGGGTATATATAAGTGTATGCGTGGTTGTGTCTCATTACTCAAATGCGTCATTCATTAGAGATCGTCAACGGCGGTAGTTGCAAAGCTAATCATCAATCTGAATCTTGAGTCACGCCGTCTCAACACCACGCATCCTCATCTCGACAATGGCGCCAGCGCCTGCGCTCGTGTCTGCAGCTGGGACAGAGACTGGACATGCCCGTTTCGGACCCCGTGTTCCCTCGCCCTCCATATTTGGTGCCGAGGCAGACCCGAAGCTGTTCGACCGGGAGACCTCGTTGAGGGGCCGCTTCAGTGATGGTACGGGCAAACTGGTGATAGCTCCTGCTGGTGGCTGTTCTTTGCTGTGGTACACATCGTTGTCGAGCAATTCGTCGTACTCCCAACAGTTTTCGAGACCTTCGGTAAAGACAGGGGCATGCTTCAACATGGACCATGATATCGTGTGTCTGCGCATGGCGATGTATAACGAGTCGATCATGCCACCCGAGTCGCACACGGCGACGTGCGTTTTCAGGAACTCGTGATCGTATGGGCACTCAACCAGCTGGGGGTCGAGCTGCCGGAGCATAGGGAGGCCCTGGAGAGTCTCGGCGTCGCAGAGCTTGGCCTGGAGAGGCATCCACGGCCGGCCCTTCAGGATGCTCCCGAAGGCCTTCTCTACTGCCGTGGTGAACGACCTGGCGTCGGGGCCATTGACCACGACCACTTGGTGGAGTCCGCGTGAGAGGCACCGCTGATAGGCGTTGGTGTTCCGCTCGAAGGGCATGGGCACAAGAGCATGGGGAAGCAGAGAGATGTGCACCGTCCATGCGCCAGTGGATCGGGCAGATGCGGGGAGTGGCTTCAAGAAGAGGGGAACTAGAGTGCCGTCGCTGGCGAAGCCTTCGCCACGTCCTTGGGCGATCGGCCGCGTTGTCGGTGACCGTCGGGGGCGATAGTCGTCTAAAGAAGGGGCGCCCCGAACCCCTAAAGGGCCTAAAGGGCCCAAAGGGAGGTTTGGGCGCGACGTGTCGGACGTCGATCTTCTTCGTGGGCGAAACCCCCTGGCGTTCGCTAGGTAAGCCTCCTCCTCTTGTTCCTCGATGGTCTCTGTCAAATTCTCGATTCGCTCTTCCAAGCTTAGGTCGGCATCTTGTAGTTCCATCTGGGCAGCCTGCAGCCGTTGGATCTTCTGGTCGTGGTCCCCCAGCTTGTCGTAGATCTGGCGAAGCTGTTCGTCGTGTTGCTGGTTTTTGCGTTCCACTTGGTCGATTGAGCGCCAGCTGAGGCTGACATTTCGGTAGGTGCCCTTGATCTGATCAGTAAACTCTTCCCTGCTCTTTTCGATGTGTTCCTCCACCTCGTTCAATCTCGTGACGACGCCGTCTATAACATCTTCCTGTCCTTTGGAGAGATGGTCTTCGAGCTGCTGGATCCGCTTTCTCAACTGATCCAGCTCCTGCTTCTGGTCATTTGTGGTTTCCTGTTCCTTGGTGTGGAAGCATGCCAGATGACCACAATCACAGGTGGCACCAGGGATGCCCTTGTTGAGCGCGAAGCCAACGCAGGCACACCGCTGCCCCTTGATCTCGGGGAGCAACAAGATGTAACGGCAATGCCCCTTTGGCATCTTGGGGTCGTCGGCTTGCTCGGCGACTTGCGCCTGTAACGGCGATGGGGGTGACTGTGACATATTTTATATCGATATAGCCCTCGTTTGATAAGACAGGCTAGAACCGGCGATGTGTGTGTTCAGGTTATGAAGGACAAGAAGGCTGAGCCTAGGCCTGGATGAGAGCTAACTTCCACGGAAGGGTGGGATGAAGCAACAACTCAACGACACAGAACGCTACCGAAAGTCAAGCATGACGGGTGGGAAGTCAATGAGGGAAGGGTAGCCGGATGAGGTGAAACTAATATGTGGTTATCCAAGAGCCGGCGGGCAGACGGTAAGACCCTCTTCGACCCCGGACAGAACAAGCGGGGACCTGGGGATTGTGGGATGCTGTTATCGCGTCGGGGCGGCTCCGTGCTGATAAGTATATTATCGTAGGGTCGCAGGACAAACAAATCCTTGCGGCCGGATCTGTCCCAGACGACGCCCAGGATGTGTGGTGCGTCCAAAGGACAAACAGGGCAAACAGGGAAGTTGGCTATGTGGACCAGCGGTACACAAGTAGAGAAGGTTCACGGTCCAGGCAGGGACTGAGAGATAAAGGGCGACGAGGCGGTACAAGTAAGTGTAGCGTACAATAGGCCAAACAGGGGACGGCTTCGGTCGGATTCTGGCATGGACGGAATCTAAATCTGGTCTTGTGGTGGATCTGAGACCTGGGACCCAGATATGCGTGTGCGTCTTGATAGGCAGCGAGTGAGGATGCACGGTGCGGTATCGTGGCCTTGATACGCCCTGCGAGGATGCGACTGTGGACTGTGGACTGTGGACGAACGAAGGAGGGCCGGTTTGCGTTCCCGTCGTGGCGCAGATAAGTACGCAGTAGGCACGCACGGCGTACTATCTAAGAGATGTGATATGTGAGATGTACTGTATGTGCAAGGTTCCCGATAACCTTGATCGTTCAATATCGAAACGCTCTCCCAGTAGCGTGGTGTTGTTCTCAGGACAAGGTGCGAATCCCCGGGCAATGATATGGGTCCGCGGGTCAGTCAGCCTGCAGTTCGCGGCAGTGCAGGAAACAAAAAAACAAAAAATATCCTGAAAAAAAGGAGGAACGAGATAGAAGAAAAGGGATGGTTGGAAAAGATAGGCGCAGCGCGTGCTTGTCGGAAGGTTGCAACAGAATCAAGGAGGACTGGTCAGGAAGGGGGTGGAAAAGATAGCGCTCGCAGGTAAAGTCTGGAGTATGGAAAGTTGATTTGGGCGAGATAAATTACGACCTGGGGTACTGATAGGGGCGGGACGGCGGTGTTTTTTTGGCATTGGCATCATTGGCATTTGGCAAGCAAGGCAGGGTCGCCGAAGTACCAAGTGTACCAGTGGTACTTCACTTTCCTTCACTTTACCTTTGCAAAGGAGAAAAAACTCTTGTTCGATTGCGCCCGCGGGAGGTCCCTGGCTATGACACACTACGATCCTCGGGATGGGCGAAGAAGTCACGGTAGGCGTGGTTGGTACGGGGGGGTGGATATGTACCCTTGGTACCTCAACTACTCCCTGCTCCTTTTGGGAATTTCTGGGGGCGCTGATGGGTCAACCCGGGCCGGGAAGAGCGCTTGAGTGTTCGTCCCGCAATTCAAAGATAAAGGGATCTGAACTTCTGAAGAGAGGACCTTGATTGCACACTTGCGACAACGACTATCAGACACAGCTATGCAAACGGGAATGCACTCTACCGAATGCTGTATTCCCATCGCTACCTTTGACGAGGTACCGAGAGGAGCTACATTGCCGAGGATTTGTCTTGTCGTGCACATTGAGAGAATATTTTATTTGAAGAGTGGGAGAACGGGTGGGATGTGGATGTCGCTAAAGGGGTGGGTTGAAAAAGAGTGGGCTTTGGAGTCTTGGAGTCTTGGGCGAAGAGTGGAGGGGCAGGTCCAAGGACGAATGATCTCCAAGGTCAAATGCCACTTTCCTTCATCGTGGACTCTCTGGCCGATGAGGATTGGGCATGTACTCCTTTGCTCGTCAATCCTAAACTCTCACTCACTCCTTTCAGCTCGGTCTCTCGAATTCATCAACCTCGCACAGCCCAAATTTCCAAAAACCAGCAATCACAACCACACCACATCCCACTTTTGTCTTACGCTTCTCCTCCCTCCCTGCACCTTCACGGTCTCGTCATGATTGATCGAGGCAGGGTCCATCGCACGCCATTGAACTCCCGCCCGTTGGACCCAAAAAAAAAAGGCCCCACTTGCTGGCCAGCGCTCCTTTCATCAAGGGGCCTGGGCCTGTGAATGCCTGCGAATGAGCGGCAAACTGGAGGTCAAGAATCTGCGACTTTATCGGCCAGTGAGACGAAGCGACGGTCGGACGGGCCTTTTCAGACAGGGGTGTGGTGTGGAAGGCTTGGCAAGTGCGGCGAGCCACATGGATGACGAGGGCGTATGTGGGGGTTCAAGATAAGCGTTTGCGGCCTGAGGCACCCATGCGGCAACGCGCTCCCTCCAAGGGCCGCTGAACCGACATCGCCAAGCATCCAAGACTCGAGACACCCAGCATGGACCTCGCCATTTCCCACGTGTAATCAGCACCATCAATCGAAATGGAAACACTCCGAGATGCGAAACAGCTGAGCCCTTGCTTGCAAGTATAGTGTAAGACGATTTGATCAAATCACAACGAGATCCAGTTCAGGGATGGACGATGGACGCACCTTGCAGGATTTCCTGGAGCTCTTCCCATTCGACTACTCAGCCTCGACTGCCCAATATCAAAAATGGAACCAAACCTCCAGATAGTCTGCCCGCGCACCGCAAGAGAATCACGCCGACAATCTCATCACAGAAAAAAGGTACCGTCGGGTACGCATAGCGAATCTTGGATTGTAGCCAGCCGGGTTTCGCGCCAGAGACCAGCGTTTCGCCTTATCTCGCGGTCTCTTCGCCCTACATATCTGGATCCCCAGTCGAGGCTCTATATCATGCTCATCACTCGGCCCGGATCGCAGACCTGTGGTTGCAATGCGATATCGCCATGTCGAAACTTTGCCTAACCGTCATAACCGGCTGCTTGGGTATCTATCTGCTATCCACTTTACCACCTACATCAGGTCGCCTGTAGCTGTCTATCGGCCTGCAATGCCGTGACAATTGTATTGTTTGCAGCTTGTTCTGCACTGCACCATGTGGCAGCAGCCGTATCTCAAGTGATGCCACCGATGGGAATGCCGGCACCTGAGTGGCACAGCTTGCAAGGCTCGGTGCAGTAACCCTCCGTTGGATAGTGTCGATTTGCCAAATTCCGAGTGGCGCATGGCGCGATCGACGACGTTTCAATCTGCTCAAAAGGAAAGGCATCAGATATCTTGTCTCTCTCGTCATGTCTTGGACTCATGGGGACCAAGCATCACTGAGCCCAAGACCCACTGCACCCGTACATAGACTACGCCCTCTCACCGCTTCTCGCACACCACCAAGGCGAGGCCAAGGCACACAAGCACACAAGCACATGCCATGCCAGGACCACGATAAGCAGCAGCATCTCCTTCTTCCGTCCGATGATTATCTGGAATTCTGGATGGAAGGGGTACGGCGGCGCAGCTCAGGAGACGAGACTACTGGTCTGAATAGTGACTTGCTATCTCCTACGCCGCCGACTACGGATGCGTTGTGTCGTTATATCCCAACGCTTGTTCGATCCTGTTGCCCGGGCTGTCCTGTCTAATTCTCAGAACAGGCTGGATGGCCCGCCGGGTACCTGCCGCCCTTTGGTGATACCCCCACATGACTTCCAATGATAGGGCCGGTGCAGCGCTGCCAGCGGTCCCGAGAGAATTTTGCCGTCTGCTGGGCATGGACGGTTGGCTGCAGATGAAGTGCAGCCTCCGCTCATCGCGAGGATGGAACAGAATGGTGCCATGGTAAGGGTATGGTGATGGTTGGCTGGCAAGCATGCTTCCTGTTCCTTTACGGTGCCCGTGGCCAGCTGTTGGCGGTCTGTCTTCTGTTGTAGGGCTCACGCCTTCAGGACGCGGATTACGTGCTGATGCGGGTCGCGCAAACAGCCCACGATTCCCAAGGCGTGGGGTCTGATTGGTCGGTGAGCAGATTCACCAATGACATGCTTATCTGGACGCATGTGCCGTCAGGGAGCCGATTCTGCAACACGGGACGAGGACCCTCATTGCGGGACTCGGCTGATAGCCACATGTCATGCCATGGGCAGCTTCTCACAGATCAATATCCGCTGTCCGAACGGGATACGTACCTAGGTGGCATGCACTGACCGCCGGTACGCGGTGAGCCGCAAACAGGAGCACCTGCTGTTCCTGGACGAGACGGGCTCAAAAGAGTACGGAATATTCCAGGGCGACAAAATCGTGCCCTCTGCCGTTGTCCGCGTCGCCTTATCCGTCCACTAGCATCTATGCCCGGTACCAGACCGGTTCGTTTTTAGCATCGGTACCTGAGCTAAGCTAGGTAGGCAATTGGCTCTGAATGGCAGATCGGGGTTAACGCGGGCAGACACTCCAGGCCATTCCGATAAAGTGACGGGTGGGTATTGGCCTCCCTCGATGCGTCGGCAGCTGCGGAGCAGAGATTGATGATCTCTCCAGATTTAGTCAGATGCGCCAACCACCTGTCAAACTGATGCTACCCAAGATTTGACAACATCAGCTCCATGTTGGCGGATTTGAGACATTGTATTGTGGGGAATGTGTAAGTGTTTCTGTCGATATCTTGTATCCATATCCTCTTGATCTAGCCACCATCTTGGCCTCTGCAGGTTTCAATTCAGCCACCGCGGATACATCCCACTTGGGCCCCCTATTTCGCGATCGGGGGCAGAAATCGCATGTGCGAAATCGCCGCACCCATTATGTAATGGTACCGCTTGGCGATGGTGGGGTTTCCAAGGGTTGGGAAGATCGGAGTTTTTTTTTACACGACGCCAGAAGCCTGGTTTATTGACGACTATACAACTTGCCGCCGCTGTTGTTGACGATATAATTTATGCTATGCTATGCAATTAAATTTCATGGTGGTGAGTGAGATGGTGATTCCATACGTAAAAGTATTACATGATAACATTTGTTGGATATCTCCGCATTCATTTACGGATACACACCCCGGATTCTCGGCTCCACAGTTGGAGTTTATTAACAGCCAGCCTTATAGGAGTGGAGGGACAGCAACGGCAACTCCATAATAAACGGCGCGCGCGCGGAAACTCCCGGCCGTCCTGGCGGGTTACCGTTATGGGGTTTGCTTGCTTGTTGCGGGTTTTGGAGTTCTGACTTGCGATATCTAGATGGGGTATTCGCCTTCACTTGTTTTATTCCTTTGGGTTGTTGTTGATATCGTGTACTGTACTGGATCTATTCTGTGGGTAGTAGTCAGTCGTATATTGCAGTGGTTGGTGAGGATGGGTTGGTGAATTGTATACGATCTCCCCTCCATGTTACACTCCACTTTAGGTGTACATGTACACCACCTCACCCACCAAACTAGACTGACTGGGTAGGTATGCGAGCGGGTAAATATATTATATTTTTATTGCGTGTAGATGGGGAATGAGATAACGGACCGCTGGGTACCCTTGTTTGGTTTGAGGCTGGAATGGACACCATTTTGACTGTGGTGTGAGATTTTATTTTATTTTATTTTTGGTTGTGAGTATGGGGGTTTTTGTAAGGTTTGGTGATATGGTGTTCTGGGTGGGATGATTGGGGGGTTGATGATAATCTACGACGTGCATGGCGGGGGAATATTGGGAGATGGGAGATACGTAGCATTCGGGTTTTGTTTTGATGTTGGTGTGGTATATTTTGGTTTTATATTTCACTCTATGTTTTTGAGTGGATGATGG
>Ga0247781_1000677_pt1 | contig 10717 bp, 3 predicted proteins | sample UWRJL184509B5_FD_179922 | JGI IMG/M metagenome (GOLD analysis project Ga0247781, IMG submission 179922) | Plant litter microbial communities from Arlington Agricultural Research Station in Wisconsin, United States - UWRJ-L184-509B-5 | ecosystem: Environmental > Terrestrial > Plant litter >...
GGCCTTAAGAGGACTGGTGCGGGTTAAGACAGAACGTATAGCAGGACGCTAACAGGTAAGGGGCGTTCCGAAGACGGCTTATTAAGCTAGCACTCTTAGATAGGGGGGTTTAATGTCACTGTAGGTTACTGTCACTATAATGCATAGAGGTAAGTCTAAATAGTAGGATATAAATGAATAATTGAATATTAGTGTGAGGAACCAGAGTCCTTTACAGTAGTTATAGATATAATTATAACTATTTATACTAATTAGACGGGAGGTACCTTATACCTTGCTTAGTAGCCTGTTACTTAGTGGTGAATTAAGTAACTTGTTATTAAGCACTTCTTGCTTAAAGGTCCCACAGACGCTTAATAGGTAAGCACTTCTGTTAAGACTGAGTAACTCCTAGTTAGTTGTAGGGGCTTCGGGTCTTTGTACCCCTGGCCTAGTGTACAGTACCGTGTGTACTGTTTACCTGCACTGTTCTTTTTTACAGGGGATCTGTCAGGCTGCTCCAGCTTAAGTGACGGCCTGTGGGGTCGTCACATAATTCCCCCTCTTTAACATTCTTTTCCTATAAAGAATCCTGGTAAGAGCGTTTCATTTTTACTTAACGTAACTATACCTGTTAACTGTATGTAAAAGTGTATTTTAAAAAACAGCACCTTTCGCCGCTGTAACCTTACAGACTTTATTTCGACTTTTAGATTATAAATGTCACCTTATAGTCGTTATTCTTTAAAATCGCTTTCCTGTCTTATTACTATACAGTTAAATAATTACTTTAAATATTTACTAATAGGGGCTTTATCTTTATATAATGTGTTTAGTCACAGTAACGCCTTCCTTTAACGGCTTCTTTTTAAGAAATGCCACCTTAATACTAAATATAATGCTGTTATGTGGAACCTGGAGCTGAAAACTTAAGAGTTTTATAAAACTGTTACTTATTTTAACTGGATTGAAGTCCAGCGCTGTAAGATGGAAGAGTGAGCTTTTTCTACGTTTAGCTGGGAGGTGGAGGTCCTCCGTTTCCAGGAGTAGGAGGAGGCTTATTTAACTGCTCCTTTTAAAGCTAGTAAGTCCTTTAACTAGGGAGGCTTTTTAACAGGAACACCTGCTAGTTCTTTCTCCAGGGGGTCACCCCAGCTAACGTCCTCTTCCTAACCTAATTTGTAGTTTTAAGTTCCTTAGGGGTCTTTTTATCACCTTAAACTCTTACTCCTTAGGGCTGGAGGGTCTAGTCCTGGTAACTTTTTATTTATTTTTCTTTTTTTTACTGACTTTTCTCTTTTAATAATACTTATTCTTAAATAAAGCTCGTTAGGAGCTCTAGAGGCCTGGCCTCCTTATTAGGTCTAAGGTCCTTATAACCTATAGTTAAGGTTCTGATAAATGCCCTCCCGTACTTATTAAGGAGTTTCCTGCCGCTTTTTAAGCTCTAAGTCCCACAGTAATCTTACTCTTTAATATAGTAGTTTAAATGTCAGATTTTATCTTATTCCTAGTTTATATTATCAGTTTTAATTAGTCTGGATTCTTTTAATAGAACTCTGTAATTAGGTCTGGGCACTTAAGGTTTTTAACTGGTTCTTATAAGTTACTTTTAGGGCTGTAATCTAGCCACTTAATGAGATATTTAAACATATTCTTTCCCTTCTGTAAATCCATAACTTCCTTAACGTTATATTTGTCCTTATTAATGTTAATCTTAATTTTCTTTTCCAGGGGAACTCCCTTTAAGGTGGGTTTTAAAAGTGAGATGTGAAAAACCTTAATCCACACCTTTATACTAATAGGTAAATCTAGTTTATAATTAAAGGTAGTGACCTTTTTCTTAATCCGGAACGGTTTATACCTTTTAAAGTTAAGCTTCTTATTAAGCCGTTTTAAATGTAAGTTTTATAAAAAAAGGTAAATATAGTCCCCCTTTTAAAAAGTCGGTCCCTTAACTTATTTACTATTATAATAAAGTCCTTTTTTAAGTGTTAATTACTTAATTTAATGTTTATTAGTAAACTTTTTTATTTATTCACGTGTAAACTTAAGTTTGGCTTATAAGTAGTTATATAACTCTTATATCTGGTCTGTGTGGATTATGGCTTAGGGGGCGCCTGTAGGCAGGCTTTAACGGAGCTTAGGCTCCTTACTGTAATTAGTGAAGAACGGTGACATACCTGTTAACTTAACTAACATTATATTATAAGCTATCTGTGCTATTAGTAACAGTTTAAGTTAATTGTCTTATTTAAAGTTAATATAGGTTTAAAGATACGTTATAAGTATCTAGTTAACTTACTTTATTTAGCCGTCTGTCTGTAGGTGGAAAGCTGTTAAAAGCTTACTTTTTACACCTATTTTTTATATTAGCCTTTATTAGAACTTTGATATAATTAGCTTATCTTAATCTGTAACGATATTATTTAGCTAAAGGTGTTATAAAACCACCTTTTTCTTAAAGATATAAGTAAGTTACTTTACAGTTATATCCTTTAAAGTTAGTAGAAAATAAGCCTATTTCGTTAACCTGTTAACTATTATAAGGACTTAGTTATAAGTAATTTCTGTAACAGGGTCCTTAGACTTTGGAATCTTAATAACGAAGTTAAGTGAGATAAAACTTTATAACACCTGTGGTACGGGGAGTGGTTTAAGAAGTTTATAAGGCTTATAATATTAATTCTGCTTTTAGTGGCAGATGTTACAGTTATTAACCACTTCCTTAACTAGCTTCTTTATTCCCAGGAAGGTGTACGCTTATTAAACTTATATAAGAGTCTTAGCCCGGCCTATATGTCCTTTAAGTTAAGACTTATAAACCTGTTAAATATACTCCTTTTATTTATTTAAGTTATAAATATACAGTTTCTTTTAATATTAAAGCCTTACTCCTGGTTTAGGTGTGTTGTTTATACCTTTTAACAGCTATTCCAGTTAATAACCAGTTTCGTTATGGTTTAGATATATTAGGCACTTTTTCCCACAGTCCTATAGGTGTCCTGAGAAGTCTCCTAAGGGGTACTTATACTTACAGGTTCCTTTTATTAACCTTTTTGCTTAAAAGTTTTATTACTGTTAATAAATGTTATATTTTATTTATAAGTTTATACAGATGTTAATGGTTTATTTTAATATTTAATTATCTAACATTTATAATGTATATTTTAACATACTATTCTTTACTTTATTAAATATAATAATGGGGATTAGGACTGGATTAGCATCTTTATAGTCTTATCTCTAATTAAGAGTATTAACTTACCTATTATCTTTTCCTTTAACGTGGTAAATCTGGAAGTGGAATAGGGCTATTAGTTCTACCTATTATACTTATTATAAGTTAAGCTCCTTTATTAGGAAGTATTAAAAGTTATTATAGTTTAAAAAGACCTAGACTAGTTCCTTTATACCACTTAAATACAGTGCCTACCTAGTAAAACACTAAATAATTACTATTAGTTTTTTATTATAGATTAGATATTATAAGGCTGGGCTGTGGATTCCTTTTAACAGGAAGGTAACTGGGTAGCGTTTCTTATTATCCTAAACTTAGTTAAGTTCTTTACTAATTATAAATTTTAAAGAGTTTATCTTAACTTAAAAAGGCTTTAAGAAATCAGGGAGGGCCAGGATTAATACTGTGATAAAAGTGTATTTAAGCTTTTTAAACGCCTTTTATTATCTATTAATTTATTTAAACGGCTTTCCCTTACCTGTAAGTTTATAGAGTAGTTTTACAATTTTTATAAAATACCTGATAAAATAGTGATAAAAGTTTATAAAGCTAATAAAGGCTTATAACTCTTTCTAATTCTTTAAAATAAGCTAATCCTTAATTACTTTTATTTTTTCTAGTTATATTTTAAGCCTTTTAAAGGTTACTTTAAACCCTAAATAATTTAATTCTTAAACGTAGAAGTGGCTTTTCTCTAAATTTATTATTAACTTTACTTTTTTAAAAGCTGTTAAAACCTATTATATATACTTTTAATATTCTTTTAAAGTTTTAAAATAGATTAAAACGTTATTTAAATATATAAAGATAAACTTATTAAGGAAGGGGTAAAGAACACTGTTAATAAGGCCTTAGAAAGTTATGGGGGCGTTTATTAATCCTATTAGTATGATATAGTATTAGTAATACTTGTTATAAGTCTAAAAAGCCGTTTTATACTTATCCTTTTCCTTTACTCTAATGTGGTTAAACCCTATAGGGAAATTAAAGCTGGAGAACTAATTTACCTTAATAATCTACTTTTATATCTTTATAATAAGTGGTAATGGGTAGTGATTTTTAATTGTATCCTTATTTAACGTTTAGTAATTAATAACTATATATAACTTATTATCTCCCTTTCTTAAAACAAATAATATTAAATACCTTACTGGGGATTAAGACTTTATAATAAACCTGTTCTTTAGGTTCTTATTAACGTACTCCTTTAAGGCCTTAGCCTGTTAGGGGTTTAGATAATAGGGCTGGAAGCTATAAAGCTTTACTCCCGGCTTTAACTTAATTTTATAATCTTACAGTCTGTGGTCTGGTAATTATAATATCTTTTTTCAAAATAGGGTAAACTTCCTATATTTAACAGGTACCTTAAATAAGTTAATTTCTTCACTTACCTGTGGATCAGCTTCTTACTTTCCTCTACCTTTTAAATTGTCATTTAAGTAGTGTGGTAAACCTTTTAGTCCTTTAACTGTCTTAATAAACCTGACTTAAACTGTATTTAATCTTAAGGGTTTAACGTGCTTTTAAGTGCTTTATGCATCTTTAAAGCGGTTTAAAGCTTTTTTAACTTTCTTTAAATAGTGATTATAATTAGGGGATTTATTAAAGGTGAGGTGGCCACTCTTTTAGTTAATTAGAGGGTTATACTTCTCTAGTTAAGGTAAACTTAATATTATATTATAACTTATAACTAGTGTAACGTTAAAGTCTACTTATTATTCGTTTTTATTTACTTTAATTAAAAGTGGTAAGTAATGGGTGACTTTACTATTATTATATTAATACAGGCCTCCTTCTTTATTTTAAATGGGAATAGCCTTTTTATACTCTTTATTAGGGAGTTTCCTTCAGTTAACTAATAAAGGGTGTACTAGGTTAGAAGTACTCCCGTTATTAATTACTACTCTTACCTTAAATAACCTCCCTTTTCTATTTATTAAGTTAATATTAATGGAATAATACTTATACTCCTTTAACATTTAAGTTATAGTAATTATCTGTCTTTAAGGTCTTATCTAACCTAACCTCTAAGTGCCTCTCCTTCTTCTTAGGGTTTTTACCATCTAGTGAATTACTGGTTTCCAGCCCTTTTAAAGGGCCTGTAACCTTTTCCTAATTCTTTCTGGAAAAATAGGCAGCTTTAATAAACCTAGTAATTAACCTTTTTTAGGTTTTCACGCTTTAACGTTTAACTGACTTTAAATGGTGTAATGTTCTTAAAATCCTTAATAAGTTAATAATACACTTTACAGGCTTAGATTACAGTAATGTCTTTTTACTCTTAAATCTATTAGTAATCTTCTCACTTCTGTTATTCTTTAACCTTTTTATTAAAATGTAATAAGCACGTTATAACTAGGCAGTTATTAAGTACCCCTCCTTGTTAGTATGTGGTGGGAGCCTAGTTAATTACAGTAACCTTTTATTTATTACTAGACTCCCTTATTAGGGAGTAGGAGACTTAGTAATAGGTTAGTTCCAGCTCTGCCCTTATAACGGTGTAATCCCGTCTTTATATGTTAGGGAAATGGTTATAAAGAGCCTTAGGCCCACTGTGTTAATTAAAAGTGTAGTTATTATATATGTAGTTAATCCACAGTATATCCCTGTGGCTAAGGTGATTAATGTTAATTATAAGTGTTATAATTATAGAGTACGGAACGGGTAAAATGGTACCTTATTTCTTTTCTTCTTCCACTTACTTTTAAGTTTATTATTTCTCCTAAACCTTTTCTTAAAACTTAAGTAATAATAACCTAGCTTATTCTTTTATAAAGTGGCCTTCTTTAATAAGTTGGTGTTTAAGTTAATTAGTAAAGTAAACTTTATTATAGAGTTATAACCTAATTTCTACCACTTTATTATTAAACGTTACAGTAAAACCCTTAACTTACAGGTCCTCCACTTTATCTATTAACTTTTAATATTTCTCCTTCAGCTTCTAGACCCTTTATTAATATACTTACTTTATGTCTTTTTAGGGAACCCTTAAGGTACCAGTCTAAAGCACACCAGCTTTAATACAGGGTAGCTATTTAAGCTATCCTTCCTCTAAGGAGGTAAGGGTATTAATCCACTTAACATACTTAAAGTGTTTAAAAGTCTTAAGGGGTACTGTTAAGAAGAACTTCCACTTTTCTAGTTTAATTCTCTCAGTTTATTCTCTTCCACCTTTTAAGGCTTACTTTACCGTTTAAGTGGCCTAGAGGGCTAGTTTTTCAACTCCCTTTACCATTTTAATAATTTTTAAGTCAGGGTCCTTCCTAGACTTTCTTAATTCCTAAGCTTATAGGGTAAGGTTTTTAAGGCTTATAACAGCTAACTGGAATATCTCTTTTTAAAGTCGGTCTTTTATAACCTACACCTCTAGCAGTTTTAAGTTTCCACCTTAAAGTCAGTCTGTAATAACCTGCACCTTTATAGTTAACTCTTCCAGAACACCCTTAAAGACTGGGTATATTATATCTTAAGGTTTTTCCACTTCTTCCTTATCTCCTAAGTTACACTTATCTATTTAGGTGTAATCTTCTTTATTACTTATTATTTTAACATAAATATTACCTAAGTTAAACCTAATATGCTTCCCTCCTTTTAGAACTGGTTTCTAATTAACTTATTTTAATAACAGACATTACCGTACTATATATCCTTTCTTATTATAATTAAAGCACTAGACTTATAACAGGTCCCTAGGCTACTTCTACTACTGTTACCGTTAAGGCTTATTATAATTAGGTTAGTTTTAGCGGTTTACTATACTAATGTCTATTAGTCTGGGGTGGTAACCTGTTACAGTCAACTAGTTTCCCTTCTTTAGTTTACTTAGCTAGTAAGGGGTCTGTTTTTTTTAGAAGTTCTTTTAATAATGGTAATTATAATACTGGTTATTAACCTTAATAGCTATCTTAACTAGTTCTTAAAGGTGGTCCGGCTAATCCTCTTAATAAAGGTCTTTAATAACGTGCTCCTTTAAACCACTTTAAAATAACATTACTAGGGCCTTTTAGCTAAGCTTAGTCTTTACTACTTTTAATTTAAAGCGTGTAGAGAACTTAAAGACTAAGGATATCTGCCTTAAGGTTATAAGGCGTTACTTAACCCGCTTAAGGGTGTCCAGTTCTTTAAACTTAATCCGGAGTTAGTTAATAAAAACGTTAAAATTATTAAAAAGGGCCTAAATCTCAGGGGCCTCCTTACACGCTCTATCCACGGAGAGGTTATTAATTATTTTCATATAAGGTTTATACTAGTAAGCAGTTACTTTATTTAATAAAGCTCCTGTAAACCTAACCTTTCCTTCTTTTTTAAAGAATTGTTTATTATAGTAGGTGACATAGCTCTGGAGTTAAGCTATCTAAGACTTTAGTTATATAAAGTCCCCTTTAAAGCACGATAACAGGGGGAGCTTCACCCGTTTCTTTTACAAGCCCTTAAGGTTATTATTCTCCAGCTTAATAACGTTAAGTCAGGCCTGGAGTTTTTTAATAAGATTAATATAGCTTTTAGTGTCTCTGGGGAAGGTTTTGTTAAGTTCCTTAACCAGTCCTTACTAGTTAAGGTTTAAGTCTTTAAGGCATACAGCTAAATTATTAATAATAGGGAGCTAAAGCTGGGCTTACACCTCCTTAATCTCCTTACCTTTTCTAGAGGTTAATATGTTAATAAGAGGGGGGAGGTGTCTGGGAATCTAATAAACAGCGTTTAAAACTGAGACACTAGTATTATATTACAACTTGTACCTAATACAGGCCTTAAGAGGACTGGCGCAGGTTAAGACAGAACGTATAACAGGACGCTAACAGGTAAAGGGCGTTCCGAAGACGGCTTATTAAACTAGCACTTTTAAACGGGGGGGTTTAATGTCACTGTAGGTTGCTGTCATTATAATGCACAGAGGTAAGTCTGAACAGTAAGACATAAATGAACAATTAAATATTAGCGTAAGGAACCAGAGTCCCTCACGGTGGTTATGGATATAACTATAGCTATTTATACTAATTAGACGGGAGGTACCTTATACCTTGCTTAGTGGCCTGTTACTTAGTGGTGAACTGAGCAACCTGCTACTGAGCACTTCTTACTTAGAGGTCCCACAGACGCTTAGTAGGTGAGCACTCCTGCCAAGACTGAGCAACTCCTGGTTAGTCGTAGGGGCTTCGGGTCTTTGCACCCCTGGCCCAGTGCACAGTACCGTGCGTACTGTTTACCTGCACTGTTCCTTTTTGCAGGGGATCCGTCGGGCCGCTCCGGCCCAAGTGACAGCCTGCGGGGTCGTCACAGCCGCTCCGGCCCAAGTGACGGCCTGCAGGGTCGTTATAAAAATCACTATATGCAGGTTAGACTGTAATAATAATAACCAAACCCTTCTTCTAATTACTTTAAGATTTTTTTAAAACATACTCTTAAGATACCTAATAGTAATTACTTATATATGTAAAGGAAAACAGTAGTATTTAGTGATGAACTAATGTCCTAAACTGGTTTGAGGAGCGAGTCCTTATAACTGACATACACCTGATTTTAAGTTACTATAACTATAGCTGGGCTAAAAACCACTCCCCTGCACTCACCTTAGCTAAGGAAGGTGCTCGCTTTACCTTACCCCCTGCTTAGGCTCTGCGAAAAATCCGGCCTGGTTAGAAAATGTTATGGGGGTTAACTATAGAGGTAGTCAGTCGCTAAAAAGACAAGATAGTTAGGTTAAAACCAGGCTTGCTTCACCCTCAGCTCACCACTACTTACCCCTAGCTACTATATTATGAAATTGTCAGCTTTACGTGACGAGGGACAGGTTTTAAGTTAGATAGGGGTGTCTTATAGAGTGGGCTTTTTTCTTAATGAGAACTTCATGGACATGGTTCGCCTGTATGGTCCTGTTAGATCTATGACTGGGTCCTGTCATTCTCTTCTCCACGTAGGACAATTACACATTTAGAAACCTCAAATTCGCGCTGGACTGCTGATTCTCGCATTAATATCTCTTAATTGACGCTGTCACAGCGGTCACCACGTTTCTGCACTGCGTTTCAAGTGGAAGGAAGCTGAAACAGTACCCTAGATGTATTGAGGGGTCATGAGGCCGACCCATGCATCAGTTGCGCCCTGCGTTGGTCCGCGGCCACGCCTTCACGGAAGAAACGAAAGAATGCAGACGCTCGAGTGTGATTTTCTGATTTCCTGAATCGCGGGTGTTTATGTTCCTCGGGCCTGGCTGCAAGCTGGAGTCGCGTTGGTGATTCCGCAAAACCTCCGAGGTGGACAATGGAGCATCTCGACCGTGCTGCTACTAGGCTCTGCCTGAGAGCCGGGGGACATCACGCCATTCGCCAACGCGAGTCCGGGCTGGGTCTTTCAGAGATGGTGGGGCACACCGACAGCCCAATTACTGTACTGGTGGCCTCCCAGCTTCCCGGGACGCGCCACCCTCCACCGAAGTTGGACGGGCCCAAGCGAGGACGGGTGATCCACGCTAGCAACGCCATCTATAGGTGGAATTGTAAAATCGTCGTCAAAGCCGAACAAAAGCCACCAGAGGGTGTGTGCCAGAGAGGACCTTCTAGCGCGGAATTGGACAGGCATCAACAAGTCTAGCTTGGACCAGTTTCGTCGGGCGCTGAGAGGTGTCTGGAAACATCTTTCCCTTTCTGAGACAGGTCAATCTACACATTGTCTTCAAGGTGCCCCCTGCAAGCTGCACGACCATCCCTCTGCAAATCTTGGTACGGAGATTCCCGCACTTAACCCCTGCCAATGGGCCCGAGGCCCGAGCCCCAAGCCCGTGCAACGCTGAGGCTGAACAGCGCCAACCCATGCAATCCCGAATCACACCTCAATTCGTCGGCGCGCAGCAAACTGCTAGCCGCCAAGAAGCGCCGACCAACGACTTTCAGCGCCAGAGCTGCCCACACCGAGCGCCACCCACCACGCTCTCAGGCAATTGGCACTCCCGGAACAACGCCCCAGCCAGCTACTGAGGCACGCTCGGCCGTCGACAAGTCCTTCCAGACGGGTTTTTCCGTTGGGCTGTATCATGCATCTGGCGGTCCCTTGATCACCCTCCCCATAAGTATTCGCGATGTTGTACTCGCAGCAACCGCTCGCTCCTCCACGACCAGTTCCACAGCACCATGGAAGACAAAAGGCCGGCCGTCGTGGCTGTCACCGCCGCCTTCCTGGCTCTCGCCTGGCTGGCTGTCTCGGTAAGGCTCGGGGTTCGGTACACGCTGATCAAGCGGCGGCTGTGGTGGGATGATGGTGAGTTTTGGCGCTTCCCCGCATCCCTTGTACAGTGCCGGCAACGCGACTGACACACACCTCCAAGCCTTCATCATCATCGCCATGCTGCCCGTGACGGTGCACGCCGCGCTGCAGATCTCCAGTAATTCCTCCGTCTGCCACCGCTCTGTGCTCTGTTTCTCACGCGACCCGCAGCCACCAAGTTCGGCCTCGGCCTGCACATCCAGGACGCGAACCTTGCAGACCTCCCGATGATGGGCT
>Ga0247781_1000678_pt1 | contig 10717 bp, 11 predicted proteins | sample UWRJL184509B5_FD_179922 | JGI IMG/M metagenome (GOLD analysis project Ga0247781, IMG submission 179922) | Plant litter microbial communities from Arlington Agricultural Research Station in Wisconsin, United States - UWRJ-L184-509B-5 | ecosystem: Environmental > Terrestrial > Plant litter >...
ACGATGCCGCTGCGAGATACCCCCATACCGAGGAGCCTCCCGACGAAGCCCTGTGCCGCACGCTGGTTGGCGATACATTTCGCCTTGACTTGAGGGAGACCGAGCATGCTGCGGCGTTCCGGGCGTGGTGGTCGAAGTGGCTTGCGCAGCGGATACGGGACCAGGAGGAGCAGCTCCCCGGTAGCGGCGCCTCGCTCATGAATCTCCTAGACCGGCAGAGCTTGTCGACGGAGTGGCTCCCTTCGCTACCCGAGGTGCTTGACGCCGTTCACAATCGCGGCGGCGGCGGTGGTGGTAACGCCTCTTCAGTTGACATGGTGATACACAGGCTCTGGCTGCGTAGCAGGTTTTTCGTCACCGCCGACGGCCGGTTCGGCATTGGCAGCGAAGATGTGGCCTCGGGCGATGAGGTGTGGCTACTGAAGGGCGGGAGGGCACCATTGGTGCTGCGCGCGGCCGCGGACGGTAGTGGCTATCGCAATGTTGGGGAGGCCTACGTCCACGGTGTCATGTACGGGGAGGCTGCCACCGAGGAAACCCTGGGTCGCATGCGGGCCGTGATGATATACTGACGAGGCGTTGACTTCTGGGCTTTGCTCCGAGGTTCGTGCTAGAGGGTTCTCATATTTTGCGACTAATTAGACCCAGTTTCTCTTTGCCTCTCAAGCAATTTACAACTTTGCCACCTTTTCCAATGAGAAGGAGAGACTTTTGATCACATACTCTATCTAGGTAGCGACTTCCAAGCCACATGGGGCATCATACGGCTCGAGTAAGTGGGTCTGTAGCACCCGGACGCCTATTGCATAGTCACCCACGACGGTCTCAGGCCTTCGTCGCCAGGGAGGCGGGTGCGGCCGAATCCACCAAGAAGCCGTTGCCTAGGATCATAAGGTAGACAAAGTAATCTACTAACTAGCCGGGCGGCACTTAAATAGATGGATACCAGGAGGAAATCGACGTTTCTGGGATAGAGTTAGCTAAGCGGCATAGATGTATCTTGCAACCATCGATACGCGATACGGCGTAAGTTACTCCCCACGACGCCGCGTAGCAATAAGTGTGCCTCAAGCAACACATGTATTACAAGTTGCCTAGCGCGTGCTGGGTTTCGTCTATACTTTAGGAATGTTCAAAATGGACGGTCTAGACGACTTTGACGACTTCGCACATGGTTGAGTAGCCAGGGGATTGTTGTTGTCGAGGGGCTATCGGAGCGATATGCACGCCAGTGCTGGCTTACGTAATTTAAGCTTTAGTTCGTACGTCACCCCACCGTCGGTTGCTCCAATTGACAAGCACCCCATGCTCGACAGTTGCCAAATTTAGCAAGCTCGATCAGCCTTACAAGTTGTTCAGCGCGTGCTGGATTTCGTCTACTCGAATTCGACAACGCCCAAAATGGACAGCCTAGACGACTTCGAGAAAGCTCTTGCAGCTGAAAAGGCGGAACGGGAGCGCGCTGAACAAGACAGTGAGGAGCGCCGTCACCGAAAACATAAGCACAGCAGCCATCGGCATCGCGACAGATCATCGGGGCGTGACCGAGATCGAGATGGCCATCGACACCGCGACCGAGACGGGGATCGCGACGAGGAACGACACAGTCATCACCGATCGCGACACGACGACCCGGCAGAAGATGGACATCGCCATAAACGATCCCGCCATTCTCGGGAGGATCCAGAATCCAAGGATGATTCAAGACACCGGCACAGTCGCCGGCACAGAAGCCGGTCCAGGGAAGGCGAGCGCAAACGCCATCGCGAGATAGATGATCTCCCCGACGATGGAGAACCCAAATATCTCAAACCTACAGACCCTAAAGAGAAGCTTCCTCTCCCCGACGAGGAAGCCACTCCCGACCAGCCAGAGCTTGTTCGCGATTCGTGGATGACCGCCCCATCTGCCATAGACATCGATTACAAACATCAAAGGTCACAGAGAAGCCCATCGCCGAAAAAGGAAGAACCCAAACGGGTATTGCATAAAATGGAACTCAACACCCGACTGGCTGAGTCGGACGCGCCATCTATGGAGACCGAGGCCACCGGACCGCCCGCCAAGCGAGAAGTGAAATACACATTCGGTGACTCGGGTTCACAGTGGAGATTGACCAAGTTAAAAGCTGTTTACACCGCCGCTGAACAAACCGGCCGCCCAGCAGAAGAGATTGCCATAGAGAGGTTTGGCAGTTTAGAGGAATTCGACGATGCGAGAGAGGAAAAGGTGGAGATGGACAGGAGGAGGGTGTATGGAGAAGGATATGCGGGCAAGGAGAAGCCAACAGGCGATCTGTATGACGAACGCAAGGCCAAAATGCACACCGAGCAGCATAAGAGACATAGGTCGCCATCTCCGGCGCCTGAACAAGGTGTTGTGGTTGAGGATATGGTTCGCCAAGCGGCCCCCGTCGACCAATCCACCCTCAACCGTATGCGTGCACAGATCATGAAGGCGAAGCTCCGGAACGCACCGGACCTCGCAGAGCTCGAAGAAAAGTACAACGCGGCCATGGAAGCTTTCACCACCGGTGTTGCGTCAAGCAACGCTGTCGTGCTAGACGCCTCGTACAACCGAATGCTTGCCGGTCATCGCGGCGAAGTCAAAGCCATTACAAACAAGCGTGGCAGGGAGCGCGGCACCGTCGAGGCCAACGAGGATATGAGCGTAGAAGACATGGTGCGAGAGGAGCGCCGTACCCGTGGCCAGGCCGGCGGCGAGGGCAAACGTCTCGCCGAGCGAATCGCCAAGGACACCAAGTTCGACAACGACCTAGATTACATGGACGAAAATGCCGAAAAGCTAGCCAAGCGTGTCCACAAAGGCGAAGCCAGCCTCAAGAACGTCGCCGTGGCCGAGTACAAAAAGCTCAACCGCGTCCTCGACACATGTCCCCTATGCCACCACGAAGACAAGCAGCCCCCACAGAACCTCCCCCTCGCCCCCATCATCTCCCTCGCAACAAGAGTCTACATGACCCTCCCCACCAACCCCGAACTAACCGGTGCCGAAGGCGGCGCCGTCATCGTCCCCACAACCCACCGGACCAACCTCCTCGAATGCGACGACGACGAGTGGGAAGAAATCCGCAACTTCATGAAGAGCCTAACACGAATGTACCACGACCAAGGCCGCGAGGTTCTCTTTTACGAGAACGCCGCCTCCCCACAGCGACACCTCCACGCCGCCATGGTCGTCGTGCCCATCCCCTACGACCAGGGCGATACCGCCCCGGCCTTCTTCCGCGAAGCCATGCTCTCCGCCGACGAGGAATGGTCCCAGCACAAGAAGATCATCGACACCGCCAAGCGTGCCAGGGATGATGGACTAGGCAAGTTGGCGTTTCGACGGAGCATCGCCAAGGAGATGCCGTATTTTCACGTTTGGTTTACGCTCGATGGCGGGCTGGGACATATCGTCGAGGACGCGAATCGGTGGCCGAGGGGCGACCTGTTTGCGCGGGAGATCATCGGTGGGATGCTCGATTGTGAGCCCGATGTGATCAAGCGGCAGGGGAGATGGACGAGGACGGATGATAGGGCGGAGGGATTCAAGAAGCGGTGGAGGAAGTTTGATTGGACTAGGGTGTTGACGGAGGGTGGGTAGTCGACTTGAACAGAGTCGCAGAGCTTTGCTGGATGGTGACGAAGGACTACTGTACAAATTTACCAATGCGCTAATACAAGTAAAGGGGGTGAATACGGGATAAACCCCCAAGTTATTTATGTACTCACTACCACAGCCGAGTGTCAAAATGAGGAAATGAATCGCCAGTATTATTTCCATATAAAACCTCCCTGATTCCCATCTTTACGATAGTTGGTTTCCTTTTGTTTCTGTCCTCAACTTGTCTCCGCTCCGGGAAACGGGGTATTTAATTGCTTTTCATCGCACACCAACACACCAAGTCGAATAACCACCCAAACATTTACACTGTGCCCCGATTCGGGAGTCTTAGCCCTCTTCCTTATCCATGTGATCTCTGCCGCCCAGAGCGCCTCTCTTTGGGCCCTTATGGTGGCCCTTGAGCACAGAGCCCTTGTTACCCCGGTCATCAATCAGTGTCTTCATCTCCATCCTGGCATGGCGCTGGGCTTCTTCTACACGTGGCGTGAACACCATCACCTCGTCCTTCTCCAGCTCGTATTCCTTGAGCTTGGTGCCCAGGGCTGTCTCGATACGCAGCCAGATTTCCAAGTCGCTGATTCATTTGTTAGAGAACTATCCGCTTGATTTGATGGTTGGGAACATATGGACACTTACTATTGAGTGACAACACTGATAGCATGGCCAGCCTTGCCCGCACGAGCCGTTCTACCCACGCGATGCACGTAGGTTTTGGAGTCTTGCGGCAAGTCGAAGTTGATAACGCAGTCGACGTTGGGGATATCAAGACCACGGGCGGCAACATCAGTCGCCACGAGGATCTCACGGGACCCGGCGCGGAACTTATTTAGGGCCCCCAGACGAGCAGTTTGCGACAGGCCACCGTGCAGAGGGATAGCACCCATACCCAGTGTGCGGAGGAGAATGGCTATCCTCTGGGTCTCGAGAACTGTCCGGGTGAATATAATGATCGTCTGGCCGGCGAATTCGTTGCACAGGTAGACAAGATATGTGTCCTTGTGCTTGTGTGGGATAAACAGGTATCTCTGCACCAAGGAAGAGACTGTCGCGTACTTGGAGGAAGAGACACTGACTTTGAGAGGATCCCTCAAACTGGCTCTCTGGAGACTCTCGACCTTGCTAGACATGGTGGCCGAGAACAAAAAGGTCCGGCGCTCTCTGGGAAGAAACTTGAGGATCTTTTCGAGAATAGGACCGAAGTCCATGTCGAGCAGACGATCGGCCTCGTCCATGACCAAGTAGCGCATGTTGCGGCTGTGCAGCACGAGTTAGCATCATCACGAGATCGTAAAATCGTGTATTTTGCACCACTTACAGACTGAACCCCTTTGTCTTCTCCAAGTGATCCAGCAGTCTTCCAGGAGTCGCAACCACCACATGTGGCTTTTTCCCCAAAGCAATAGCCTGTTGGACCATATCAAGACCACCCAGAACCAACGCACATCGCAACGAGATCAAAGAGCCGAGAGCCTCGAAGGACTTTGCAATCTGGGCCGCAAGTTCTCTGGTCGGGGCGAGCACGAGGGCAAAGAGTGGTTGTGGTTTGTCGAGAAGGGCCTGAAGAATGGGGAGAGCAAAGGCAGCTGTCTTTCCGCTACCGGTTTCTGCGATACCAATTATATCGCGATCTTGTAGAGCGAGAGGAATTGACTCTGCTTGGATTGCTGTCGGTTTCTTGTATCCGAGCCGGTCGCAGGCGTCGCAAAGGGCGTCGACAATGCCCTGTCTGGATATTAGCAATGAGACCCTATGAAATAGGAGGGCAATGAGCTCCTCACCAGATCCTTGAAGGACACCGGGGCTGCCTCCTTGGTTGCCACGCCGTCGACGGTTGCGGATTCATCCTCTGAGGGTGCGGTTGGCGGGGGTGATGCCGCCTTTTCTTCGGGTTGTGTTTTGATCTTCTTCGTTTTGGGAGCTGCAGGAACTGGCGTTCCCTGCTCGGCAGCAGGGTCGTGCGAAATTTTCCTCCGTTTTGATGACATCTTGAATATGTGCGTTGATCGTGTGAAGATGGGCGAGACTTGCGGCGTTCTTGGTGAGCTCGGTCTCGGTGGTTTAAACTTTTTTTCGGGACGAGTGAACCCTGTAGGATGAAGTCAACTGCATTCCGGGGCTTATCCGTGGTGGGGCCGGCCCGATAAGCAGACCCCCACTGAAATTTTCTGGTCTCCCGATTAGCAGGCCATTCATTATTCCCATTGAATCCCATGCAATTTTCAGGGAGACAGCATAACCAAAATTCAACGTCGCGATCTTCTTGAGCAATCAATTCGACCTCACAACTAATTAACTCCCGATAATATCACCTAATCGCAGCCATGGCTAAACGGAGATCCAAGAAGAGAACCCACGCGGGCGCAAACAACCCGGTCAAGGGTCCAGGCCTCAATGGCGGCGCCAACATGAAAGACCCCAAGAGCATGGTGATTCGAATCGGCGCCGGCGAAGTAGGCTCGAGTGTCAGTCAGCTCGTAACCGATGTCAGACGCGTCATGGAGCCCGGGACAGCAGCACGTCTCAAGGAGAGGAAAGCCAACAGACTTCGCGACTATGTCACCATGTGCGGACCTCTTGGTGTCACCCATCTTATGCTCTTCTCCAGATCCGAAACTGGAAACACAAACCTCCGTCTCTGCACCGCCCCTCGTGGCCCGACATTCCACTTCAGAGTGGAGAAGTATGCGCTCAGTAAAGATGTCCAGAAAGCCCAGAGGCATCCCAGAGGAGGCGGAAACGAGTTCATCACACCCCCGTTGGTACGAATGCTGCTTCCACTGCTACACCCTAGCGTAGTTATACTAACGGTCACTCCAGCTTGTCATGAACAACTTCACCACCCCCGACGCAACATCCTCGTCCAAGGTCCCTAGACATCTCGAAACCACCATCACCAGCGCTTTCCAGGGTCTCTTCCCACCCATCAACCCCCAGACGACACCTCTCAAGTCGATCCAAAGAGTGTTGCTCCTCAACCGCGAGAAATCCGAAGACGCAGAAGATGGATCGTTTGTGATCAACTTCAGGCATTACGCCATCACAACAAAACCAGTCGGTCTGTCGAAGCCGCTCAGACGTCTGAACGCCGCCGAAAAGCTTCTGCGCAGCAAGAAGGGCAAGAAGGGCGACCTACCGAATCTTGGAAAGCTCCAAGACATTTCCGAGTTCATGATTGGCGGCGAGAATGGCGATGGATACATGACAGACGGCACAAGCGGCAGCGAGGTCGAGACAGACGCCGAGGTTGAGATTCTGGATTCTGCGCCGAGAAAAGTCATGTCTTCCAAGGCAAGAGCCGCAGCTGCAGCAGCTGCGGCTGCAGCCGAAGATGGTGACTCGGACGCGGAGGATAACACAAACAGCCATGTCGAGCGCCGCGCGGTGAAGATGGTAGAACTGGGACCTCGGCTACGACTCCGGCTGCAAAAGGTCGAAGATGGCATCTGCTCGGGCAAGGTCCTCTGGCACGAGTACCTCCACAAGTCGAAGCAGGAGATGGTAGAGCTTGAACGGAAGTGGGAGAAGCGGAGACAAGAGAAGGAGGCTCGCAAGAAGGTGCAAAAGGAGAACGTGGAGAAGAAGCGCCTGGCCAAGGAGAGCGGTAAGAAGTCCGCCAATAACCAGGGCGGCAAGGACGAAGAGGAGGTGGATTCCGATATGGATATGGCAGACTACGATAGCGACCTGTACGATGAGGGGTTTGATAGCGAGGGGCTGGCTGGTGATGCCGAGGAGCAGGTTAATACCAAGATGGAGGAGGATGGTGATTGGGAGAGTGAGCAGGAGGAGATTGCAGAGGCGAATTCCAAGAAGTCCAAGAAGGCTCTTAGGTAATTCGCTAATCACGAAGATTTGTTGTTGTTTGTCTTGTAATATCTGGTTTTCATTTTTTAGGCAATTATCGAAATGTTGCTGAATATCAATGATAAGCTGAGTGTTGCTGTGGCACAACGTTCGACTGTGGTTTTGCCGTTTCCTGGGGACCGCTTGCGAGCCTTGACCAACACCTAAAAGGTACCTAATACGAAGCTCGGGTGTTACAATCTACCTCCTATTCTACACATTCGAGTGACCATGTCTTGTATTGAGACAGACCAGAAGAGCATTAATAGCGGGATTGCCGAAATTATCCAAGACCAGGTCTGCTGCTCGTTCAGCAGCTGGTCCCGCAATAGTCTTGTTGACAGCACCCACCTAGGTCTTCCACTCGAGTAGTCATGTTTGACAAAGGAGAGCTGTACCTGGGTTTGGAGCATCTCTTTATCGTGTATTGTGAGACGCTCGCGTTCCCATGGGGCAGTCCGGTTGCGGGAGAAGATGAGCTACTACTTGTTAGAGACAAGGGGTCACTGCTGGGATGGATTCGGTAGAAGCTCCTGCTCCATGCTCAGCCCATGTAATTCCCATATGAAGTTCCCCTGCAAGGAATCAGTACTCGGTAGCCAGGTACGAATAAGAGGCCTCTCAGAAGTGTCAAGTCTCCGTGGTTGTGTGGATGCCCCTGGATATCCGGATGATAAATTGCGTACAGCTTTCTATGGTAAATACCAACTGAGTCAACTTGGAAGCAGCAACAACGGACCGTGTTATAAAAAGTTGACTAGGTACCTAAATAGGTATTCACCGTGGAATGATGTATACCGTTTTATGGTAAATAGTACACCGTGAGTACACAGAGGCCTTGCCAATATTATTTGACGTCCCTTGAATCATGGACTGACTGAGGCCCTGCAAACTCCCCTAAAATTCGCATTTTTCGTCCTTGATGTCTCGTGGCAGGAAGTACCAAAGGCGCACTATTCACAGTAGAAAGTTCTAATTTGCTAGGTACCTAGGTAGGCACCAAAAACTAGGTAATAATCTACATACTCTTCAGAGTCCTACAACGACACACCACCATAAAACTCCCAGCCCTCCCTTTCCCAGGCAGCCAAACTCGTTGCCCCCAACTGCCTGGCCCCGTAGCCAGCAGAATTCCCCGGCATCAGTTCTCGGACTCCATTGGCATCTCCTGCAGTGTTCGTATCTACTCAAACTCCCACCATAGGTCACCAGACAAGTACCACGACGAATCTGTATTTCCGTACGCCATGTCCGTATATTGATCCGGTGTGTTCAAGCTGTCATGATTCACATCCCCAGTCTTCAGCACCGCAGCTTGAGGCTGAGTGATTTCCCCATGGGCCATCGTCCTGGTTCCAATGCCACTGTCGATGTGGGACATCTGGTCCGCGAGCTGGTGGCCCTCAAACGCCACGTCTGTCAGTTGGATCTTGGTGGGAATCCAGACCGTCCAGCTATCCCAGTTTGAACCATCATCGCTGCCGTACTTGAGCAGTCCGGGGAAGAGCACAAGAGACAACTTGCCCTTGACCGCCCTCTCCCCTTCGGACAGCGCTGTCTTTGGGTCAACGCGAGACCCAAGTGTATCCAACGAGATGAATCCATCATGGTCGGTGTAATGACTGGCAAGCCACGCCTTGTCCATGAGCACCAAACCTGAGTGTAGCTCAGAAAGATCCCTTCCGATGTCGGTCGCGTCGCGTATGATGTATCGTAACTTTCTATCCCAGGCTTCGTTACTAGCGATACGAGGCTGGTAGTGACCGAACGCTGGCTCCAGCGTTGCTAGAATGCTGAAGATGACCAAGTTGATGTGTTGGCCAATGGTCAGTGCCTTCTCTTGCGCGGTGCCGAATCCGTCTGAGGCCTTGACAGACGAGTTGTACAACTTCATGTAAGAGGCCTGCCACATTTTGGCTGCTCTTCGATGTTCTGCCACACTGTTAGCTTAGCAAGCCACACGAGGGGGGGTTGGAAATGGGCGAGTGTGAATACCTGGCAAAGCATCGCTGCTAGACATGATCTTGTAAACCGCCGACTGCACTGCGTTTTTCATCTCGAGAGTGCATGGCGCAAGTGGATTCATGACCGCTTGTCCGACAACCAAATTTGACACAATAGCAGCAATAGCATCCTGAAACTTGACATCTTGCAGCTCTTCGGGCTTTGTGTCATCGTGGCAGATGTTTTTTAGCGCCTCTCCGAATTCCGATAGCTGGAGTTCGGGAGTCAACAAGTCGGCCATGCTCATGTTGGCGACCTCTTTCGACCTGGCGTTGCCGAAAAGCATCCAGGTCCAAGCTTGAATGTCAGTCCGAAGTCTGTTAAGGCGCTGTTGCATCTTGTCGTGAGGTGCCCCGGCTACAACGTCGTGAGATCGGAAGCCCTGGCCCTGTTCTAGAGACTGGATCTTTTCCTTCAGCCTCCGGACATCATCTTTCAAGCCTGCAATGGTTTGATTTGCCGCATCTAGCTCAAGAAACCGTTGTACTCGCGGCTCCATGGTGATCGTAGGACGGATTGTTTCCTGATGTTGTCGAGTTCCGCCGTTCTTGTGGTAGTTGCTGGTGAAAAGAAGATCTTTGACAATCTCTTTAGCCTTCATCGCATGATACATATTGCGGTGGATGTTGGAAAAGTTTCAAAACAATACCCTTCGTCCGTCAGATTAAGGTTCGTTGAGATTTTTCAGTTGTCGCGGGAAGAAGGAAGGGGCCCTGATGACTTTGTTTCAGGCTCGCTGTCCGGACACATTGACATGGTTACCCGAGCTGGCCCTTTCGAGTGGCCCACAAAGGCAAGACTCGGCTCCATCTCGTCGAACTATAAATGAATGTCTGTTTGGAAGGCGGGGCTGATTTGCAGTATTTCTTGAAGCGCTGCTGCCTGAGAAACTCTCCTCAGAACATCACCTCATCCTGTAATCAAAGCCTCTTTACGCGATCATTGCGGCTCAACATCGTGACGTTAACCCGGTGCCATCAAAGAAATACCCACGAATCACCAGAGGAACAGCGATATGCCCGCTGAGAAACCCGTCGAGACAGGGGCGTTTGTAGTCGTGGGAAGTCTGTAGAACCCCGAGTTCCTCTCCACTTGTCACGTCACTGTGATTCTGTTTGCTAACCTATGATATCTGCGAACAACAGTCGACTTTGGAACGACATAGCCAGGCGTCGCACACACGCATTCTGATGATCCCGACCCCAAGCGGATCACTGTTATCACGCAATGGCTCGGCGCT
>Ga0247781_1000680_pt1 | contig 10706 bp, 10 predicted proteins | sample UWRJL184509B5_FD_179922 | JGI IMG/M metagenome (GOLD analysis project Ga0247781, IMG submission 179922) | Plant litter microbial communities from Arlington Agricultural Research Station in Wisconsin, United States - UWRJ-L184-509B-5 | ecosystem: Environmental > Terrestrial > Plant litter >...
AGGGATTTTAGAAGGCTTTGTGGCAACGAGAACTGGAGCTCCCGCCCACCGTCATAGCCGAGCAAGGAGCTGGGTCGTCTCCATTTGAGCCAATCAGGGGCCACACGATTATGCCTCTCTCCTGCTCCCCCACATTGAACATGACATCGCTGTTGCAAGCAAGGGTCACGCTAGCCAGTTTCAATCCCTTTTCGTCGCTCTTCCTTCCCTTTTCCCATCGTTGATGCCGAGAGTGGCCGTGCCAGGTCTCCATCTTCGAATTCGACACCAACCATTTTCGGGTTCTTTCGTCAACTTCAAGACTGAAGACGGAGTGCTTGCACGGAATTGTTTAGGCGCATTCCTTGACTCGGGGCGCTACTACGGGCTCTACGGCGCCTCGCAGTCTCAAATTGCTGACTGTTCGCGGCGTGAAAGCGCCTGTCGAGCCAGGGACATGCAGGGTTGCAAGGACAAAAGACGAAATAACCGAGGCAGCGATTGTGTCTTGAGATGCCTCTGCTGAATCGTCAAACTCCCTCCCTCTGCTATGTAGTGTTGCCATATCGCATCGAACAAGTACAATGTGGATTGGCGGCCAGTCAATTTCTAGTGAAGATCTGGAAGACCGTTGAAAGGAAGGCTCAAATCTTGTCTTTTTTTTGGAGACCCCAGGAAGGAAGGTTGATGATGATATGCCGTGCATGTGGTGTGTCTGAGGTGTGCATGTACCTCCAAACTTCTCCAACGAAGTTGCCAACGACATCCCTTCCAATCATAGCCATGGCATATCAAGCACTCTCTCCATTGCGGAAATTTGCATACGGGCGAACGGGGTTGAAAGAGATTGATGGGCTCTGTTACCCAGGCAATCTCAAGAATCAAAGCATCCGGCAGCAAATGCCTCATGGCTCGAAATGCAAAGTCGTTCAGTCGACATCAATCAGTTCGCGCCGCTCCCGTCTGTTGACGTGGGGCTGGCATGTGCAGCTCGCGCACGGCTGCAAGGTTAAAAAAGTGACGCAAAACCCTTGGTCGCCGAGTCCAATTGGCTGGCTGTGGGTACATGTACCTTATCATGAACCAAAACTGATCTTCAAGTTTGTCGGTCCCAAGAAGCTCAAACGGCACCCGGTATCCCAATTGGCAATTGCTCTTCCATGGCTTGCACGGCAAGGGAGAAATAATCTTTGAAGTCTTGAATTCCGAATAGGATCCGCTCGTAATTGCGCTTGTCAGGCACATTGCAAGGTCTCCTCCGGGAACATGGAAATTTTTGCAGACCTGGAGACTTCCTCAGGTGGGGCGTCGGGAGCTGGCCGTCTCGGCAACCCCAATTCACCACTGCTTTCCACTCGGCCGAGGAGGAGATTCGAGGCGATAGCGCGGTACCTCCGGATTTCACCCGTGTCTCGAATAACGGCGGCGTTTCGATCGGAAAGACCTCCAACCACGAGGCCAACCGTCAGGGACATGCAAAAAGGAGGGCTCCTGAGAATAGAGTTTGACAGAATGCCATCCCAACTTGTGCACGGAGATTTTAAAGTTGTAGTTCGTAGTCTGCCACCGTAGTGATACAGCAGGCCTAAATTCCATCCAGTGAGCACCTGCGCCTGAACCAAAAAAAAGTTTTACCGAACTTTCCCCACATCCACTTTTGAATTTGAGCCTTTCAACATCTGGGCAAAAAGCATCAACGTACTTGCTGTAGCAGACCAGTACCAGTATCAACCAACCTGACCTGCCGTTTGAAAACTTTCCGAGTCGGATTTTATTGCAACCAGTAACCCCTTTCACGTCACTTTTTTCAAGATGGCGCGTATCGCTTCCAAACGCACACTCACCAAGACGAGGAGGCATCTTCGGTATGGACTGGACATATTCCCTGCCAGATCTCATTGTACTTGTCACTGACCTCAGATTAGCGATATCGATCAAGTCAAGCAGGATCTCTTAAACCCGAGACATTTGCAGCTGTTCAAGGAGACCAAGGCTTCTGAGGATCTGCCCGGACTCGGCAAGCATTACTGCGTCGAGTGCGCAAAGTGGTTCGAGACAGAAACAAGCCTTACCTCGCATAACAAGGGCAAGCCTCACAAGAGGAGGTGAGTTTCTCTTTTCCGGTAGCTATACATACGACAGCAGACTGACTCTTGCTTTTTTTCGTTCCAGAGTCAAGGATCTCATCAATCCTTACACTCACAAGGAGGCTGCCATTGCCGGCGGTCTCACAACCTGGATTGACAATGGCCCTTCAAAGCCAAAATCTCAAGACATGGAGATTGACATGAGCTGAACATGTCGTTGCTTGCTTGTTACAGGTCATGATTGGCGGGGAGGAAGCTATTCAGCGATGATATATCCAACTTCGGGTGCGGTTCAGGAAGGCGAAGGCGTTATTTGCATCTGGTGGTCGGCGGCGTCCGGGGTTTTAAAATGGCAAAAGTTCAGTGCTTTTCGAGACAGGTTTCTAGCATGGTCACACTGGGTTGTACGCTTTGATATGTCAATCGATTGGGGATTTCTGGTTTTGCGCTTTCGCATCAATTTGACTTTTTCTCTGGGAATGTTGGGAACCTGTGCAGAAACGAGTCAACAGATGAAATTTGATTTGGTGCTCGGGATACACGCTATTTACTGTAGAATGGTATATATTGTAACCGTCTCATTCAAAAGAAGATTCGTTGGTCGTCCCAAGATATTTCCGATAACTCCATAAATCGCGATACACGCATTTCGCAACCACCCACCACCAGCACTGACCTCCGCGAAACCTTAAACTTTGTTCAGCCCCACCCGTCAGCCTTAAATTCCCACCCAGGCCAACCAAACGACCTCGCAACTGGGAAATTGTTAGCGTCAGTGCCCAGCTTCGCTCAGCGATGCCCTCTCCATGTTTCGTACTGCCAGGTTCAAGCGCATCACCAGCCTCGGACGCCGAACCATGAGCACATCAGCATTTGCGGCGCTGAATGGCGTCGCGCGTGTCCAGCACACGCCCACTGCCATGGGCAGATGGTCTATCATTGACAAGCAGCCCCCAGGTCAGCTATTTATTTGGCCATACTCTACTCAATCGTACAGCGCCGGTGTTAACTATTTTTCCTCCAACAGCTGTCAACAAGATCAAGGCCATTCATGTCTACGATTTTGACAATACCCGTAAGAACCCAAACCATCGGCGACCTACCATATTCCCCTCTAATCATTCGCCATCTAGTCTTCAAGACCCCTCTCCCGAACCCCAAGATTTGGAACGGTCCAACGATAGGCACGCTTGCGAACCCCGACGCTTTTGTGAACGGCGGATGGTGGCACGACTCCCGCATTCTCGCTGCGACGGGCGACGGGCTTGAAAAAGAAGAACCCAGAGCTTGGAATGGCTGGTGGAACGAAAAGATTGTCGAGCTCATTACGCTCAGCAATCAGCAAAAGGATGCCCTCTGCGTTCTGCTTACCGGTCGCTCCGAGTCCGGGTTTAGCGAGTTGATCAAGCGCATGGTTTCTAGCAAGAATCTTGACTTCGACTTGATCACGCTGAAACCTGCCGTCGGCCCCGACAACCAACGCTTCGCCAGCACAATGGTTTTCAAGCAAATCTTTCTGGAAACCCTGATGGAGACGTACAAGCATGCCGAGGAGATTCGTATCTACGAGGACCGCCCAAAGCATGTCAAGGGCTTCCGTGACTTCTTGACTGACTACAACAAGAAGCAAAACGGAATCGGAGGCTTTCCCACCCGCGGGCCCATCACAGCTGAGGTGATCCAGGTGGCTGATATGGCCACCAACCTAGATCCCGTCGCCGAGGTCGCTGAAGTCCAGCACCTCATCAACGATCACAATACCTCTCTGTTTAAGCGCCAGCGCGGTACCAGAGGCGAGCGCCTCATGATCAAGAAGACGGTTTTCTACACTGGATACATGATCAACAGTACTGACCAGCAGCGACTCCTCACCCTTGCACAGATTCCTCAGCACTTTCCCGAAGCTGAATTGAAATACCACGCAAACAACATCATGATCTGCCCAAGACCCTGCCCAGCCAGTATACTGGATAAGGTCGGTGGCATGGGAAGCAAGATGAGATGGGAGGTGACTGGCACCGCATGCTTCGAGAATAGTATCTGGGCGGCGTGCCTGAAACCGGTACCATCTACAGCAAAGTTTCACACAGATAACCCGAGCCCGTTGGTTGTCCTAGCCCTGCGCAAAGGTGCGCGGCCCGTCGACGCAGGCAAGATCCAGAACTGGCAACCGGTCCCGCCCGACAAGGCATTTGTCTTTGAGACAATCGTCGGCGAGAAGGTGCTGCTTCGTATCGAACACGAGGATCCGACTGAAGGGGCCTATGAGAGCTTGTTTCCAAATAAAACTTCCAAGAAACGCCACACGGGCGAAGATGATTTCCGTCCTCGTGGTGGCCACGGGCACACTGGCGGACACCAGCACAGGGGCTATCACCAGGCAAGCCACGCAGGTCGCGGCGGAGGCCATCAGTCAAGATTCAGAGGCGGATCCGCACCCAGAGGCCGTGGAGGACAACGCGGAGGTATCACCAAAGGCCGTGGAGGCCGAGGTGGATTCCACCACTACAAGTCACTTGACGATTTGGGCACACGTGAGACCCAAAACGGTGTCATTCAGCAGATGTCCTACGAAGATGACTCTCAGCGGAGCTTCAATCCGCCGACCGGCCCATCAAACCCAGGTAATCAGGGCTACTATGGGCATCATCAATACCAGGCGCCACAACAGCAGCAGGCGCAGTACGGTGGATGGCAGCAACAGCAAGGTGCACAGCAGCAGGGACGGCCGACAGGCGGAGGTGGATATGGACCTGGAGGCCCGGAACTGAACAATTACTATTAAGCAACATGGGATACGGAACAACGGTGTAACACTAGCGCATACCCCGTGGCGAATTGTATGGTTTTAAGCCACTGGCGTTGGACGGGGAAATTCGCTTTCATTTTTGAGGGTTTTGTTCGGTTTCTTTCTTTGATTTTCGGCCCTTTCGGGACCGGGTGGGCAAATTATCCATGTCACAACGAACAAACGTTCCTTGTGTAGCTAGCTGACCGAAACATTTTACGTTATTGTGGCTTGTGTTGATATGGGCAAGGTAAATATTAAGGGTTGGCTGCCGGGTTTCGTGTATCCAAAGTCCAGAGATGGTGGTTCCTCGAATTACCTTGTTAATGGCCGATATCGATGGAACCCGGAAGTGGTTATTCTTCGTTGGAACAGATATCATACCGGCAGATGCGTAATTACACACAAGAAATGAATTGTTACTTTTCCATGACAACCCTTTCCGTCTTCCCCCTAACAAGATATCCCAGCCGGCAAATGAAGACACTTCCCACTCTTCTTCCCCCCGCTTACACTCACCCCCGACCAGCTCCACGCCGCGCAGCTCGACGCATCCCCGCAATTCACAAAGATGTTGGTCCCCTTGGCCAGCACCGTGCCCGTGACGTTCACCAGCGAGAAGTCGGTGATGGGCACGCCGGTGGTGGGTGTCTTGCCCGATGCGCCGTAGGACTGGTCGATGGTGATGCCGTATTTGGTGATGTTGACGAGGTGGATGTTTTGGTAGGTTATTCCTGATACGTTGCCTTTTTCGCCGTTTTTGGTCTTGATTCGGATGCCTGGGTGGGTAGGTATGTGGGTGAGGGTGGAGAGAGATTGGGTGGTTGTGGGAGGGGAGGGACTGACCATTTTCAGAATTGGCAATGAGGGAGTCTTGGAATAGCACGTTGGTGACGTTGTTGTTGCTTCTTCCGCCTACTGAGCCAACGGATAGCCCGTGGCCGCCGATGCATTTTCCGTTTTTGAAGGTGATGTTCTGTTGGTAGTTAGGAACGGGTTTGTGTCTTGAGGTTATGGCCGTCCATGACGTACCGTCCCCGAGTTGATGGCCACACAGTCGTCCTGGTTATACACCGTAGCCCCTATTATGGTGATGTTACTGCTCTCTGATATGTCGAATCCATCCGTGTTGTGTCCGCCCTTCTTGTCACCGGCGAGATTGTCAATCGTGATATTGGTGAGGGTGAGATTCTTGCAGTTGTTGATGCTGAATACGTGAACGGGGGAGTTGAGAATTCGGATCCCGTCGATGGTCGAGTTGGTGAGCCGGGCTTGGAAGAACTTGGGCTTCTTCTTGCCGTTTTGTCCTTCTCCGTCCCACCATAGTTCCCCAGAACCATTGAGTACTGAGTCGGGAGCGCCTTTGATCTTGATGTTGTCGCCTGAGATGGAGAGGAGGGGACCCGCCCATTCTTCGTAGCCCCATGAGGTTTGGCCTTTGAAGGTTACCTGGTTGGTATGATAATTAGTACTCCGGGAGACCTCATAGCTAGGTAGGTAGTGTGTGTATAAGGCATACCGAGGCGCCATTCTTGAGGTTCTTCAAGTTCAAGGTAGTTCCCGCCGGCACTTCCAGCCCCGAGAGGACGATATCCGTGCAATTCTTGGTGGAACTGGAATTTGTAAGGAGCGCATATCCCGTCGGGCCGCTAAAGGTACATGGCCGTGTGAAATTGAAGATCGGCAGCGGCGTCGGTGGTAAGGCGTTGGAGAGACAGAGGGAGGAGAACAATGTGAAGATAATTGAGCGCCTCATTGTGAACTAGAACAAGTTGATAGGGATCCAACTATCGCTGGGCAGAAGGAAACCACCCCTTGGCAAATTTACATTCCCCATCGTGTGATCTTGATATATCCCAGGTCTAAGTGGTTGGTGAGGAAGAGGGGGACGGGAGCGTCTAGATCTAGCAACCCTTTGACCCGGTAAAATCCATCAGGCAATATCGAGATAGATTGGGTTTTGCTTCCTAGCGAACTTCGCGAATGTTTAACCTTTTGTTTGGGTAGGTTTGTACATCTAGCCCATATCAGGAGTCTCGGTTCATCCCGTGTCCTATGAAAGAGCGGGATAGCCCATAGCCGTTGGGCCATGCCGGTTGTGATATATCTCCCGGGATGTAACTATCTACCTATTGCTGTTTTGTTTCCGAAAGACTATAAGAATAACGACAGATGGAATTGTTGAATACTTGAGATTGAACAGCTAAACAATAGGGCGCGATCTTTATCAAGTCTTAAACTCGGATTCATCATATCCTTTTTTCTTCTTTTAAAGGTTTTTGCACCATCTTTTTTTTACCTCCTCGACATTTTCATCTGAAATAGAGATTGTTAATCTGATTTTAGGATTGTAATAATCCAGATATTAACGACATATATTTTCTGTTTACAAATACATACCTACCTACATCGGTGCCTGACTGGACACTGGTGAAGTGATATGCGGCATGGTGTTGCTGGACGTTCCAGCGTCCTCACTGGGCATCGGTGAAATTATACAAGGCTTGGAGGAGATGCTGAGGCGTGGTTTCTTTTTTGGTGGTGCGCCTGACATACTTGCCATACCGCAATGTCCCGTCTCTTGTTGTTCCCTGGGAGATAGGACGTGGAGCACAAATTGGTCTAGGAATGGCCTCCGATTACCATCCAATCTCCCTTCAATAGCCGGGATCATGGTCGACCCGGCCAGAACGCTGCTCTAAACGCCATCTGCCCCATTCAGATACCAAGTTGACGGCCTCATTGATCAACGCCGCATGGATCCAATCGCGGTACAAGAAGTTAGCGAATCGCCGGAAGACATCCCTGACAACACAGAGAGTGAAAAGGAGAGACTTCTCAACTCCCGGGCCCTTGCCGAAGGTGGGCAAACGCACCTTGAACGCGCCATGATGGCGTCCAGCTGTGACCTCGCCCCACGAGGACATGGCAACTACAAGTCTGCTATTTGTTCCGACTGCCCAGCCGACGCCTAGAGAGTCTTGATAAGATTCGCAATTCTGGTTTTTCTTTTACCACTAGATATTACAACACCGTCGGCTCGGAAGAAGGCTGGACGCCTTCATCCTTCATTTCATCAAGAACAAACGGACGAAAAGATGACTCGAACACCTTACTTGTTAACTTGTTGCGAAAGAAGGCTGAAAACCCGACGTGTTCCTCTCTATAACGCCAAGTAAGCCTTGTAGTTGCTGGGAGCGCATAAGCGGCACTTCGTCTGATATATTTATAACTTCGAGTATCAGGGTTTTGAATCGGATGAATGGTCTTTCTTTTCTTCTTTTTAACCTTATTTCAGAATCTCTTGAACTTGACGACATTTTTATCCGAGGTAAAGTAGATATTAGTCATTTGAATTTGGGGGCTTGGACGTTCTCTTTCCCATCGTCCTGGTCTTTCAGCTTCACTAGTCAGACTTTACCGAGGTAAGACAGAAGATCGAAAGAAAATGCCTTCCGACAATAACGGACAGAGGCTCTGGGGTGCCATCCTCATCCAATTCACAGGCACGCGCCTACACTCCGGGAACACTACCGGAGCTTGTCGTCTTCCTTCACCAAGCTACAGAAGTGGCGGCCATTGGTATGGCTCCTCACAACCTTATGGAGCTTTCGGATATGATGAGGTTGTCCTTGATGCGAATGGCGTTGTTATTTCGACCACGGCCATGAGAGAGGAGTTGCTCCAGGCAGTTGTTCCCCCGTTGGAATACCTTGAGCATGGAACAACGCCGTCTCGTCCTTGATATGTACAATAGTGCACAGGGAATCCCAGGCGGCCGCACTAGATTGATTGGGATTTATCAATTTCGATACGCCCTCCATCGACCATCAAGGCCTTTTGCGAATCATTTGTACCGTTGGTAATAACAACAATACTCACTTTGTTACTTCCCGACTCGTGTGTGAAGGGTCTTTTCCAAATATGGAGTATCCCCAGGGTCAATACGCCGGCTGGCATGCCCCCGATGGTTTGGGTTGGTTTGCGGCTGGGGCGAGGTTGAGGTTGGGTGTTGAGGTATATTTCGGATCCGGTATTTGGCGAGGCCGGGGAGGGACGGACGAAGGGGCAGGCATATCGTGGTATTTGGGGCTGGGGATATTGTTGGTTTTGTACACCATTCTTCGGTAAATAGTACAGCTTTGGTACTTCCTGCTACTGGCAATTGAGGACCAAAAATACGCATATCGGGGAGGCTTGTAGGGCCTAATCGATAATTCAAGGGCGTTGAGTAATGTTGACAAGGCTCCATGTATGTACTCGCGTTGTATTATTTGCTGCAGAATGGTGTGTGCGTGTTTTTGGTTCATAGCAGGATGGAAGTTGTTTGTGTCGTCTGAATTACAACCTCGAGGCCACGGGATGTATCGGATCGGATGGTATTGGGATGGCTGAGTTGACGACAAATATACGGAATGTCGACCACTTACAACCTCAGGACGCAGTGCCTCGCTCGCCCGGCTAATGGGCCGTGAAGGGGTGGTGACACCCACCTCATCGGGGCGCGCCAAGCATCGCCATGAGGCTTTACCCAAGGCGGTGGGATGCCGCAACGAGGTGTGGGGAGTTATGCGGGAATTAGCATGAAACTTGGGGTCTTTGTGGTCTTTGTTGGTGCTGTTAGGGCATGCAAGTGATGTTGTAGTTAGACCGGGTCATCAACCCTCCGCCTCTATACATCCATTAACCCAACCCAGAAATCGGTATTGCCAGACTGCCTAACCGTTAGAAGGAGCGTCGTGGGTGCCAATTGGAAGTTATATGGTGTGAAATTTGTGGGTCGGTGATTGTCCGTATTCGAATAGAGCAATGCGATTGGTTGAATGCACACAGACATCACCTGGAAGATAAGCTGCTTTGCCCGACAACCAATGTTCCACAAGCCTGGGCTGGGGCCAAGCCAGGTACGGGTATCATATTACTCGATGTCGATGCGACATATACGGTAAATTTCCGGGCTGTCGTCACAATATTGAACAAGGGGATTCTGGTTTGGAAGACGGTTGTGGGTATATATTCGGCATGGTAGACATCGAGAATGGACGATGGGTATCCTACCAACTTGACTTGTTCCAACTTATCGTTTGTTTTTCCATTCTCATTGCCGCGACTGGCTTTCTCATGGTCTCAAATCCAAATACCACAATCCTCTATTAGTTGAGAACACACTCCTCTTGGGATCTCTCGATCTTCAACCACAGGATGGAGGACGGCAAATATGGCAAGTGACCGTTACCCACCACGAGCCTCTCTCCTTATTATCCCACACGTCGACGGACCTTGACCTGGGAATGATACCGAATGAGAACTAACCTTTCACCTGCCCATAGTCGATGGGAGCATATACTTTTATGCCCCCAACAAAGGCGCACCAGTCTTCTTCGCCGTAGCTTTTGCGACTTCGGGCATATATCACATCTACCAATGCATGTGAGTGCTCCTTTTCCTTTGGCAAGCCATCGACAAGCTGTGGGAAACGGCAAAGAAGTGAATAGCACTGGCTGACTTGACAAACCTCTAGCCATTACAAAAGCTGGAGACTGACAGGTCTCTACGTCTTTTGCGCTGCGCTCTTCACCGCCGGCTTTATCGTCCGTGTGATGGGGGCGTTCGACTATAGCCACTTGATCAAGTTCATCATCACCATTTGCTTGGTATATGCCGCGCCGTAAGTATCCCCCCCTTCCATCTTTGTCAGTTTGTGAACAAACACTGGATAGAGAACTTACATGCATCCCTCAACCCCAGGCCACTCTACGAGCTAGCCAATTATAACATCCTCGGCCGTATCCTATACTATGTCCCGTACCATTCGCCTATCCATCCCGGCCGGGTCATCACCACGCTGGGCT
>Ga0247781_1000681_pt1 | contig 10696 bp, 12 predicted proteins | sample UWRJL184509B5_FD_179922 | JGI IMG/M metagenome (GOLD analysis project Ga0247781, IMG submission 179922) | Plant litter microbial communities from Arlington Agricultural Research Station in Wisconsin, United States - UWRJ-L184-509B-5 | ecosystem: Environmental > Terrestrial > Plant litter >...
GAAACGGACCCATCCCACCTTATTCGGGTCCAGTCATTGGCACTGACGGTCTGGTCTACCTTGAGCACACTATGCAACAAACTAAGAAGAAATACGGACAAGGCCAGTCGTGGGGTTAACCCAGGGTGGCTTCTAGAAAGTGGTGTTGACTGGGCTGATGTTTGAATGAGGGGGAAAACTCCACTTACGTTGGTGGACCTTGTGCGTACTGTGCAACAACCATACTGTACATGGACATTATGGGGGTGAGAAAGAACAGTTCATGACAATCCGTTTTAAACGTTGCAACGAAACAACAATCATCTTGTCTCATCGTTTTATTCACACGGACTTGATTCCCCAACTCTCAACCACACTCCTCGCCATTCAATCCCGCCCTCTCGGTCCGCGGAAATGGTCAAATCACAGCCAGTCCAAAAGGGGGACGTACCACGGTACCAGCCACAGAACAGGAACCTCAAGGCTTGGCATCTCATGACAGCAAGTTTCCACATTGTTCGAGATCGAGTTTGCGAAACGGTTGCTACAAAGTTTCGTATCGTTCCTTATTCTGTCTCTTGTGCATATGTAGACGACACACCGAGTGTCGCTACAGTTGGAGATGTATGTCGGAGGACATGCAATGCTGCCTTTCGTCTCCCTTGGTGACTGATGGCCTGTAGACGTGTTCGCCGTTGTGCCGTGTCTTGAATTCTTTTCGCGACTCGTGATGAGTCTCGTGCAGGATATTTGCAGATGCGCCCAGCTGGCCGAGCCCTCCTTACTGGTAGTCAAGCCCAAATGGGTCGTGAAAGCATCCACCTCGTTGCCATGCAGCAGAAGTGGCGGTGTATGCATACAACACTATTGCGACGCATGCCAAATATTCCGTACCTGGCCTGCTTCTTCACAAGCCACGCTTAGCCGAAAGTGGAATTGTGGAATTCTCCCTTCCTGAACTACCATCTGGAGAGAAGAAAGTAAACAAAAGGGGTATCTTACCCCTATACAGAAGAAACAGGCTTTTGAGTGGGATTTTCTCCGATCCTGCAAGACTAATTCCGTCGGAATTTATTTGATGAGAGACAGATAGAGCACTTGGGTCGGTAAGGAGGTAGGTATGATTTTGCTTCTCGGTCATTCTGTGATAAACTCCGGTTTCGGGTGAACGGGGGTGCCCTCGATTAATACCACCCCCTCTGAAGGCCCAGGCAGGTTGAGAGGTGGGTTGGGCAGGATTTATTTGGATACAACACTGCAAGGCTAATTGGAAGTCCATGTCTTTTACGCACGTCTAGGAGGGATGAAATCGTCAACTGGAGACTCGGAAACTCCTTTCGTGTAAAGAAACGAGACCGGTGAAATAGTGTCTGGATACCTGCCACAATGGTTAGACGTTTGCCCTCGTCTCGTAAAGGAGTGGTATGACCACCTCTGATTGGGTGAGTAAGGGGGTTGTACGCACTGCATTTGAAACGTGCTACTGGAATATTCACGCTCCCATCAACTTTCAGGGTGAGCCGAAAATATCATGGATCCCGATCGGGGCGGCACTTGGCCTGGTCTAATGACTCCAGATCCGGGGTACCGTAATGCTCAAGAACGCTGGTGAGCTCTTACAAGCAACCTGGTCGATGTCGGAATTCCTTGTTTGCTTTGAGATGGCAATGTATCACCGTTATGGCCTCCGCCGATCATGTACGAGACCCCAATACGGCTTCTGATTTCAAAAGCCAGCACTTCGGATGTGGCGCAAGTAAGGTACTTGTCAGTTGTTGTGCCACTGCTCTGGCTCATGTAGGATGCCGGGTACTGCCATCGGGCCGCGGCTGCTTGCTGCATCCATTAGAATAGCAGCCGACTTATAACGGCTCAGTTCCGCTCCAGACCTCTCATGGTAAGCCCGCCACGTGGAATAGGCTTCTAAGTCCTAGGACAAGCCGGCGGGATCTACGGAAGAGAGGGTCTTCTTCCGCATCACATGAACTTCTTCCACCGTTCAGAATGTCTCCCAGTCGTGAATTTGACCGTAGACGGCAAAGCGTCTTCTTGGAGACTTCCCCGCGCGAGCTCATCCAATGAGATTCCTGATGAGGCAAGGCCTGAGAATACGGTGCAGTTTTCGATTGGAAAGGGTTGCTGTCAAGCCCTACGGTGGGTGGCTGGTGCGGTCCATAGGCTGTCAGATTGTCTGGGGAAATGTGACCGCGATCAACAGGCAACCGACAGCTACGCTTGGGGCGGCTCCCAGATCTAGGACACGCATGCGACTAGTGACCACGGGAAGCCTTGCCTTGGATTAGACTCCTTCCGGACCGCACGCAGGTGAGATGTCGGCAAGCGGGCAAGCGTTGCAGGCTCACAGCAGCTCTCCTGAGGGTGGCTAGCTCATGACAAATGTGTGACATCAGGTTATTCTCCTATTGGCCGACACGGAGCACCCGTCTCGTTGTAGACAGTAGTAATCGAGATCCTAATGCCAAGTGAAAGGTCGTTCGAGGCCGAGGTAATTTTCAGCGCGAAGCCGGCGAAGCGGGTGAGGATGGGGCGAGATATTCACCATGGCTCACTGTATGTTGTCCATCGAGCCTTGGTCCGGTACTCCGATGATTTCTTGTTGAATAGGAGAGGACTGTCCGTAGCATCCAAAAGTGCCATGTCGTGTGTCAGAGCCAAGCAGTTCGGCATGGTACGATTGCCGTTAGGGGGCGGGAGGATTGTGGGGAACCCTGGTAGTTTTGAGAGTGGCACGATTGCTTGCATGCAGCCATCCTGGGAGGGCTTGATGCAGCGCGGTGGCATGGGAATGAGGGGCTGCGGACATATCGAATTCGCCTAGCTAGACAACAACACCACAACCCAGCGACAACGAAGGCAAGAAAACCCGAAAGGACCTGGCAAAAGATCGGGCTGGGGTGGTTGCAATTTGTCATTGGTGCGGGGACTTGAGCACCTTGCTTTTCATGCCTACAACGTCGGTCAGCGATTTAGAGTGCTTCTAGCTATTGACAGGTGGTCTTGATACGAACCGAGTCAATTGATGGAACCCAAGAACCCGAGGTAGCTCTCAGCGGGCGATCAGCTGTAATATCTTGGGTGACACCCGTATCAACTCGGAATTGGCGATACTGCCAGACTGCTAAGGTATTCCGTACCGAAGATTTCGTTTGACATGTTTCAACAAGCAAAGATGAGTCGTGAGGATCAAGTGTTGGAATCCGGGAGGTTTTTTCGGCATGGTTGAGATTTCCTTTCTCGTTCTCAAGAATTTCGAGAAGGATGGCGCGGCAGTTGACAATGGGTCACGGGGGTATTTCCTAACATTCTGAATCTTAATATGTACCAAAATCTGTTATTGCAGTACTGGTAGTCCTTTCACCCTGGTCAATGCATGTCCTACCAAACTCTCGGGATTCATCGGGATCCACAGAAGCACCCTTGCTCTGTCTGAATATGGATGTGGCGTTCAATGAATTGCATCATCTCTTCTCTCGGCTCAACAGTCTCCACGAATACACTACACTCTGAAACTACGCAGTACGATATGCATGACGAGACAGCATGATTCACTCAGCGTAAGTTTGAGTAACGTAGGCATGTATGTTTTGTTCTGGAACCCATGTTGTACACTAGTTAGGTACAAAGGGTTGGGTTGCCATTCTGGGCAATCCGAGGGTCCTGAAAGCTGCCATGTGTGACCATGTGACGAGATATGTAAAATTGGAAGCTAAAGAGGTAGGAGCATATGGAGTTGACATGGCCTTCTTGTAAACGCTTTATTAGGATGTGTTCTACGAGAAGATCTTGTCGTGCGCGACGTGTTTGTAGGAATGGAGAGTTGTGGCACTGTACGTAATCTCACCAGCGTGGGGGTTCGGTCCGTGCAATTAAATCTGGCAATACAGGTCACCCCGTGGTGATAACCTAGCCAAATAATAACTGCGAAAAAAGGGTAGAAACTTCAGGCGGCTGAATCACCCTGCAGTGAAATATCGAGGTTGAAAATTATTACACTCTTTTCTCTAAACTCGTTGACGAACCATTCCAGTCTAGACTAACTCGAAGAAGAAAGTCCATTGCCTGATCGACAGCCTCGAAAGCTCGACAAAAATTGCCAGCTCCGGTTAAGCAGAGAACCTTACCCGCTACCACTAGTGGAGCACAACGCGTTCTCACTTGCCTTCCGGGCACACTCTCATCAACCCAGTCAACTGGTTGGCTTGTTTTACATGCTTCTTCCTCAGCCGGTCACATGGGGCTGGTGAACTTTCAATGTCATTTTCACACTGCCAACAGCTAGTTTGGAAAACGGAGCCAGTCCTGGATTCAGTTTGGTAGAGGACTTTGAGCGGTCAATGTTGCTGACAACACCATCATTATATCATTTTATATCCGTTTCCACTCTCCGTTTCCACGGCGATACGGTAGGTTTCTGATTCTAGCGTAACAGGCCGGGAAGGAACAAGAAGGAGCAATTTTCACGTCACGCGACCAAAAGGCGGATCTGGGGGAATACGGTTTGCACTAAGATGATGGTATCATCAAATTACTAGCAGGGAAGCCTCCATCCGAAGAACAAATCACAAACGGACAGTATGTACGGCCCGTACACCAGAAGAATTTGCACCGTACGGGGGTACAAGGGTGGCAGTTCGACCCAAGAAGCACCATGCGCCATGTAAGTCAACGGAAATATCCCCTTTGATGCACCTGCGCAAAGTACTTTGACTTATGTAGTCTCAGTTGCAGTATATATTCTTATTTCTATTAGAAGGTTATTTTTGACTCGTTTGGCCTGCAAGACCCTTCGAATTCGGAATCCTCTTTTGTCCATGAGCAGTCTCTGTGCGGGTCGTTGCTGACGTTATCACGGCGATTAGACTCCCTGTTTGGGGGCAGGAAGGGGAGCTTCCCCCCACCGCCCGATTCGCGGCGCTGGAACCACGCCGCTGGAACCCGAAAGTGTGCACTGACATTCCGCTTCCATCATGTTTACCCCAGAGGCCCAGATGGTTGGTGCCTTCGATTTCATTCCCAGGTCGGGCGTAGGCGCGGGCGGACCACGGGCACAACAGGGGAAAGAGCGTGGCGGGCGTGGGTAATCGACTGATGAGAGCTGATTGACTTGCCAAGCTTGCGCAGGAACACGGAAGCACTACCCTTTCGCACATGCAATCGAGTCGAGGTTTCCTTCCACCTAATCCTCCCATGATGCTTGCTCAGTAATTACTTCACGTGGACTGTAATTCCGCCCAGATTGGAAGGTCAATAGTTTCCTTGAATTCCTACACGTTCAGCTCCACTTGAGCCAGAATTGTCCCCGCAAGCGCTTCGAAGTTCCTCGAGACCTTGACCTTGACCAATCCGACAGGTCACTTTTTTTCTGGAGGCGAGGGCGGGACCGAGAAAGGCGCACGACACTGCAAGATCAATCTCAAGGCTTCTGGAAATCGCAACGTCAAACATAGCCAACGGCAACGGCAACGGCAACACGGATGCAAAGGACCATTTTCCCTGCTTCAAGGCCGCCATGCATCATAAATGTACGAAAAGTAACATTTGGAAATGTGTCAGGTGCCCCTCCAACTACCCCTCCACAAGATGGAAATATTCCAGCGAAACCCACCAGCATTGCCATTAATTGGTTGGGTTTGAGCGCCGGCATCAATTGAGTCGACTTTCCCCTCCCTTCGGACAGGTCGACTATTGGGATCGTTCCCCTTTCAAAGATAGCCGCAGAGGCTGCGCTACAGGTGATTGGCTCCGTCGTCTGTGTCAGGCACTTGGTTCACTTGGTACACGCTTCAGTTGGAGGTCCAAGGAAAACCAAGACATATTCGGACGACGACAGGCAACCATCAAGACCCGATGTCACCCATGTCACTTACAACGCAATGGCCGGACTGTCTTGACTGCAGTCGCGGCTGCAGTGTTTTCTGCGCCCCTCCTTACAATACTGCGGTACCTCCCGTCAAAGTCTTGAGTCCATGCAGCAATGACGAGTAACGACAGTTGGCCTGCGAGAAGAAGTCGACCCCATGTGAAACCGAGCTGGGCATCACCTGATATGTTTCTTATTTGATCGTCGATGCCACGCAACATTATTTCCTGTCAACGAGCGGCGCTAATTATGTCCTGATGACCATCTTGTCCCGTTCCTGACAAACGGGGACCAGTATCAGCAGACTGCTGCTGACGTCCTGGCTCCATTGGCATACATCAAATCCCGATCCAGATGTAGGGCTCTGTTTGGTTGACCGCCAGTCGTGCACCCGTCCCTCCCTCAAGCAAGGGCCATGCGTGGGATTCTCTTCTGGATCACGGAGAAGCACCCCCAAAGGATCACCACTCAAGTGGCTTGCGGACAGACCGGACCAGAACCAGCTTCGGGCACCAGCCTTGTGGTTTGAGCCTCCCTCGAAATACCAAGCAATGCTGTAGCACACTAGACTCACGTCTTGTGCTCCAATAACCAGTCGGCCAGTCCTCTGATGTCACACCGCCGACCGACCCGTGCTGACGTCGGTACACCAATCGTTGGACACAACGACGATAATATTGGAGCAATGAAAACTCGATGCTGATTCGCCTTGGTCGATACATGTTTTCGGAGAATATTGGTTGCGTTTACCGTCATTACAGGACAATAGTATTCGCGAGACGGCCTCTCACGTATAGTCACGATCATATACATGCATACATGGATGCATATGTAGGGAGATCACGGCCCCGGAGGTCCTTGTTCGGACGAGAGCCTGATGTATTCCGTACCTTTGTTTATTGAGCCCTTGAAGGACACCGGGTGTGTTATTTCCTCTTCTTACCTCCGCCAGAAGCGGGGATCTTATGTCAATTGACAGCGGGTTTCTCCTTGAACCACAAAACTGCCGGTTGTCGGTTGCCTTACAGGTATTGTACCTCGTTTCATGACGCAGTCATCAACGCGAGGAGCCGGCCAGTCCTTCTCGACATTATCCTTGTTCAACTACATGCTTTCCGGTAGAAACTCCGAAGGGGGCTATCTACGCTGCATCACTCAGCTACCTATGTAGGTACCCAATGTATTGATCACATCATAGCCTTGGTGGATAGAATACCTTCATTTGATGACATTGGATCACTGCAGACCGTATCCCCGCAGCTTTGACATTGTCGACTGCATCTCGTCGTTTCGGTGGTCACACCAGCCTCGCCAAGCTGCAGGAGTCCCGATCATGACAAAACTGTCTGACGACGTATTCTAGAAGTCAACAAATATCGGGCTAACACCCGAATCCGCTGGGATCCAGTAATCAAGAAACTTGTGTGTGATGCTATCGTCATCGCGGGGACCTTTGCAAGCAAAACATGCACATGTTGCTCATGGTGGTGGCTTGGCAACATTCATACCTCTCTAGCAAGCTAGAATGGTGATGACATGGACAAGAAGCCGCAATTGGGACATCCTCAGCCTCGATTCCGTTACAAGAATCTCGCCCGTCAAACCCTCCTCTGGCGTATTCCGTACCCGATAAAACATCAACAAAGGTACATCAAAAAACGCATTGCCTCGATCCGATCAAGACGTCACTGGTCAACCTCCTGGAGTCGTTCTCCATTTCCAGACTAGGGTGGAATTGACAAAAGAAAAGTTCACCAAGGCCAAGGACCAACAGGGGCCGTTCAGGCCAAGCAGGCTAACCCCCACACTACAGCCCACAAATTCGTTCACCGGATCCTGGATCGTCCCCCTGTTCGTGCTCGGGCCTCGCTGTCCCAGTCCCCAATCCCAGAAAATGTAATGTCAACGACGGTCCAGCCCGCACTGTGCCCGACTGTGTCCAGGTACCTTGCTTGGGTCGAACGGTGTGGAAGAGAAAAGTGCACAAATCACAATGCTTCTTTCCTCCCTTACACTTGACACTACCAATGACACCAGAGCTTGTAGCGTTCAGCTTGCCATGTCCGGTGCTCCCTTTATTACCATCCATGGGAGTCGGTCGGTCGGAGTAGTGCGGCGACATGCTTGCTGGGTCCCGTTGGCAGTTGCCCTGCTGCCCTGGCTGGTCCGTTGTTCTGCAGACGGAGTCCTCAGCGAAAACGCCACCACGTCGGGATGAGACGCTCGAAACGACAGAGGGTCAGGAAAAAGGAAAATACCTACCGAATACAATTTCATTCTGCCCTCCCGGGTATCGTCCTTGATGGCCGCTCCTTCCCCGTTGATCTCACTAATTACGCCAAAGGCGGATCCTTCTTGGCTCCTTTCCCTTTTTTCTTTTACGTATACATATATCCTCCCCTCCCCTCCAGATGCCAACTGGATCCTACCTGTTTTGTCTCTATCGTCCACATCGTCCACATCCCACCCTCTCACACGTCTCTACCTCATCGATCTTCCAATCAGACTTGCACACCCTAGCACCTTCAAGCTCCGAATCACATCTCATCTTCAAGTATTCCCCAGGCTCCCTCACATCCACAATGTCTCCCCACAACGACGCCCCTTCCCCCTCGGGTAGCTACACTGCCGGCTTCAACAGGATACCGTCCTTCCACACCAACGGCTCCTCCCTCATCGCCGACCATCTGATGCCGGTGGACTCGCACTCTCCGCTAAGCAGCTCCTACAGCAGCAGCTCCATGGATGCCTCGTCGTTCCATGTTGAACGGCCTCTTGTGCCCGGCGTCTATGTACCAACCATGTGCTTCTTCGAGCGCGGAACGGAGAATGTGGACACTGCTACTATTTCTCGTCACGCCGTACGACTCGCTGATGCTGGCGTTACTGGCCTGGCAACTCAAGGCTCCAACGGCGAGGCTGTTCATCTCACCCATTCCGAGAGGCAATTGGTCACGGCAACCACCCGGAAGGCCCTGAACGACGCCGGCTACCCACGCATGCCCATCATTGTTGGATGTGGCAGCCAGAGCACGCGTGAGACTATTCAGTACTGCTGTGAAGCTTGGGAGGCAGGCGGCGATTACGCATTGGTGCTGCCACCCTCTTACTACGCCTCCCTGTTTGCACCGGCCATGGAGACTGTTGTCGAGTTTTTCCATTCGGTAGCAGATGCCTCCCCGATTCCCATCATTATCTACAACTTCCCGGGTGCCGTAGGTGGCATGGACCTGTCCTCGGATGTCATTGTGAAGCTTTCTCATCACCCCAACATTGTCGGCGTCAAGCTCACGTGCGGTAACACGGGCAAGCTGAACCGTGTGGCTGCCACCACCCGCAAGCTTTCCAAGAGACAAGACGCCAGCAACCCCGAGTTCCTCGTCCTGGCAGGATCTGCCGACTTTTCTATCCAGTCCCTCGTTGCCGGTGGCCATGGCATCCTTGCCGGCCTGGCCAACATCGCTCCCAAGGCGTGCATCAAGACGATTGAGCTTTACAAGCAAGGCAATCACGCCGAGGCTGAGGCCATGCAGGAGATTGTCTCACAAGGAGACTGGACCGCTATCCAAGGCGGGGTTGTCGGAGTGAAATCCGGCATGCAGGGCTGGACCGGCTACGGTGGTTACGCAAGAAGCCCCCTGCCCAAGCCCACCCCCGAGCAGGCCAAGAAGTGGAAGGACGGCTTCAGAGACCTGGTGCTGTTGGAGAAGTCGTTGTGATTTGGTCCCCGCAAGGGACGCTGGCGCCCGTTTGAGCGGAGCGGAGCGGAGCGGCAGTGGAACGCGAGCATATGCAGGAAGGCACAAGTTTCTCGGCCATGCCATGATGAATTAACTGGCGCTACATGCTCTCAACCATTTTCAGGCGTTGACTTTTCATTTTCCCCTTTTCCATTTTCCTTTACTTTTCGGGAAGAAAGCTTTGGCAGAAAAGCACGATAGAAAAGTTTTTATGGCGTTTATCGAGGAAAAGATGGGACAGCGAACAGGTTTTCTATTACAGTTTTTTCTCCCTTAAAGCGGGTTGTTTTCATTTGGCAAAAAAAGACCCAAGGCATGGATTGGACTGGCACGATACGGATTCGGATTTTCTTTTTCGGTTCCCAGGCTGGGCAGATGGACCCGGAGAGTCGCTGTGCGACCTGGGAAAATTTATTCCCTTTTTGTCTTTTGCCCATCCCCCCTCTTCTTCCGCCTTTTCTTTTATCAATTATTACGGCGGTTCTTGTTTGTCGTACCCCTTCCTGTAAGGGGTATTGACGCCAAAAGTTATATTTTTTAATCATTACTTTCCCTTTTCCTTTTCCAAATCTCATCTCGTAGTTCATATCGTTGATCTATCATGCAACTTTAGATACAAGTCTCGGATTTATTTATCCATCCTGTCTGTGTGTGTGCTTGCTTGTTGTCGTCGTCAAAGTAGATGGATGGGTTCAATGCCTCCACGGGTATTTGCTGAGAGAAAGAAAGAAGCTAGTCGGAATTAAACTTTGATGGGGAGGAAAGAAATGCGAATTGTCTCTGTTCACTCAGGCCCCGTTTCCATTCTGATCTTTTGTGCCATTCCCAAAGTCCACTTGTCTACTCACCTGCCGATCTACCTACACAATCACACATGCGGCTCCAAGACGGCGAGCGATGCCCAACTATCAGTCCACGGTGCCGTTTACCCGACTTGCACCAGGGCACCGCGTGGGTTGTTGGTTGGGTTATCATGGCAAAGCGCCTTGGCTGCTGCCGCGCGGGTTTGTTTGTATCACGACAGGATGGCCTCAGCTGTGCTACCCAGCTAGCCGACTGTGGGGGTTGAGGGAGGTTTGATGGTCATGGGTGGATG
>Ga0247781_1000684_pt1 | contig 10693 bp, 6 predicted proteins | sample UWRJL184509B5_FD_179922 | JGI IMG/M metagenome (GOLD analysis project Ga0247781, IMG submission 179922) | Plant litter microbial communities from Arlington Agricultural Research Station in Wisconsin, United States - UWRJ-L184-509B-5 | ecosystem: Environmental > Terrestrial > Plant litter >...
ATCCTACATCGTGTGGGGTGGGGGTACTGATGGTAGACGTCGTGGAGGCAATGGCCCCTGACACGCTCTTGAACCATGAAGGGACGCCCGGTAGGAGAGTCCGTCTTCGTCTTGAAGGTCAAGAGCTTGGCCGATGGAATGTTAGTGTGGTTCTTGAGAAACAAGAGCTGCGCTACATCTACGGTAATGTCAATGGGCTGAGTTGCGTCGTAAATCTCTTTGGGGATACGGAGCACATACTTGTTGTCCCCAGCTTGGAGAGAAACTACATGGTTGTAGCTTCCTCCTCCACTGGCTCTCTGGTATCATAATACCCTTCAGCCTGTTTTTCACCGACATCCTGTCCATCCATCTGTTAATTCCTCTTCCCGCATACCGGCCAATCTTCTTGTGTCCAACAAAGTGTTCCGGGTTCAGTTCGAGGTCCCTCCGAAACTTCACCAACCGTGCTCTGCTCCAAAACACGCATCCCTGCTCCCAGAACGGATCGTCTGGCAGATTGTGGGTAAAGTCGACAACAGTGGGCTCAAAGATTTCACGATAACAGGGGTTAACGAGACTCTGCTGCATCCAGCGGAACTGGCGGATCGAGCGGACGAAATCGCGATATCCAGTGTTAGGCCGCGTAGCATCTTCTTCTTCCTTGTCACAGCAGATATTCTCCTCCCACTCTTCTTTACGACCGCTCTCCGAAACATCAGGTGAATGGGTAAGGGCTTCTGGCAGAAAATGCCTCTCCCCGAAGCCCAGCTGTCGAAGTCCGAGGCTGCGAATTCTGTCCCGTCGCTCCCCTATCGTGCTCGCATCTATGAGAGTCGAGAAGAATTCGAGGCCAAGGGAAGCAAGCTGGTTGGTGAAGTCTGCCATTCCATTACTTTGCCACCATTTTTCGAAGACGTCAAGACCTACAAGCTCGGGTTCATGAAAGGGGACCATCTTTTCCCCTTGCTTCATCTCGATCTGGCCGGGAATACCGGTTGGTACTACGGATACGGCGCCGGGACATGAGAGGTACGACTCTACAAACTGGTCTTCCAAGTCCCCCATGTAGTCGGCCGCCAGATTGAAGAGAAAACGGTGGATGGAGCATAGCTCCTCGACCTCCCATGGCTCCAAGTGACGAATAAACAGATCAAACTGGCTCTTTCCCGAAATTGACGACCTGACACTACTCCTCTTGCCATCCTCATAAGGGAACAGTCGCGAGTACAATTCGTAACGCAAGAATGCTCGCTGCAGCCGGGCCCTTTCGGCCCTGGAGAGAGGGGCAACAAGAGCCGCGCCGGTGGCATAATCGAGCATGTTGCCGCTGCTAGAAGACCAGAGTCCCAGAAGAAGCTTGCATGTGTAGACGAAGTAGCGATCGATAAGGCGGCGCATAATCTTGTAGACCCACAAGATTTGTGATGTACTGCCCGCATCACATGGGTCCTCAAAGGGCCGTGTCGAGAAGTAGTGTTTGAGGTATGGCTGCAAGACGGTTATGAGGTAAACCTCATCTGTCTCGTCGTTAGTGCCGCTTTTAGGATTGCCGCTTGATGCTCTGCGAACCTCGCGATAGAGTCCCATAGTGGAGACCCCCGGGGGGATGTGGACGATGGCGAGCAGTTCGCGGTAATTCGCAGGCCCCATCTCAGTCATTAGGACGGAACGGATGATCGAATTTCGGTATATCGAGAAGGCGTTGTAGCAAGGTCGAGATGCCAAAATGAGAGAATGGAGATCTGCTAGGGACTGGGCAGATGAGGTAATCTTGAATAAGAGGTCGAAAGGCAGCGTTCGAAGGTGTGCCATTTTGTTCCTTATTCGGTATTTCCTTTTTGATGATAGATCTGGTTTCTGTTGGCCGTTGAGAAGAGGAAGCAGAGATTACCTGTGTATGCCGGTGACTGAACTTCTGGGCGCTGGCAGTCTCTTTATAGCCCCCATTCCCTCGTCAGAAGTCAGTATTAAGATTTAGGGAGCTCCATCGCCCATAAACCTAGGTACCCGCCAGGGGCTCCCAACTTGGAGTCAGGTGGCGTTTTTACTCCTAACGAGTACAGCACATGAAAAGCTTCATTTTAGGGTTTGGGAGAGCACCGAACCGCGACTCACGCGCCAACGACCTCCACAAATAGAGGTGAATTTGCACGAAACTCATACTTGGTGTGTAATATCTGGAAGGGCAAGAAGGACTGAGCTGACACGTTCCTTCCTAGTTTTGCCAATATCATTATCCGTAAACTAGACTTATTATCATACATCAATGCCATCATGTACTGGTTTAATTATCCCATAAACCAGTGCAATTTGTCCCGTGTATACTGACCGTCGAGCCAATACCGGGCAGTCACACCCGTCACTCGTGGCCAACCCAAAATCACCACCATAATCTGAGTCAGGGGCGAGGATTGGTGAGCAGGATGCAGAGTTGAGAAAATCTCGAGTAACGAAGCATCATTACGGCCGAGATCGCGAGATAAGGCAACATTCACAAACTCCTGTTGACCCAGAGTACATCTCAACTGTTTCAACATAAGTGTGGTGGAATCTGATGTCAAATTGGCTGCGGCCAGCCGGAGGGATTCCGTAGACCGGGCGTTGGTTCAGGGGCTGTATGGAGTGGTGAGGAAGGGTAATTGCTGTCGGTGCTGCACGGCCGTCTAATATGATGCTGGATTAGCAAGTGCTCTGCCAACGTTTGTAGAAAGGGGACCGTACGCTTGTATGGAAAGCATGTACACCTGCGTTGACTTCGAAGATGAAAACATGTCCAGAGGGCAAGTGCTGTTGATGGCACTGCAAAGACTATGCCGATGATAGCAATGACAGCTTCTGTTGTCATTTCCATGATGTCATGATATTTTTGGGATGGTATGTTTGAGGTGGTTCGCTGCAGGAATATTTTGTCCTTCTATCTTGGGTGGCAGGGGGCCCGAGGCGTGAAGTCGGGACGGGACAGCGATAATTAAAATTGCTTTCTAGGTTCAGTCCAAGCAAGGAGAATTGGACGACGACTGGGACTCAGCACCACACTGAAATACTTGACAGTTTGGTGAAGACGATAGAGTTCAAAGTTGATTTATCAACACGATATGTCTATCGACACTATATGTCTTGCGTCTTCGGGCCAAGTTCATCTGGATTACAGTAATTACGGAATACATGCCGTGGTTTTGGTGAGATCCAATGAACGCTCGCAGCATGATACGTTGTTGGTACCGTCCGTATTACGTATCCATACATTTTTGATCAATACGTTACCCGTAACGTATGATATATTTTCTGGCGAGCAGTGATTGGATCCCACCAAAACCCCTCGTAGCCACCTTTGCTGCAGAGTAATTACTGTACAGTACGGTACAGGACAGCACCACTCAGGCCAACCCCTGGACATGGCAGGGAGGGGCAGTTGTGTCGCTCTCGCAGGCAACCGTGGACTGGTGGCGTGGGGTGGGGCGCTGGTTTTGGCATTGACCAATGGTGCCTTCCCCTTCTTCAGTCCGTCTGCGCCGCCAGTGATTCGATGCATCAGACCTGGGCAAATCAGCCCCCACTACATTGGCAATTTGGCATTGGTGTGGTGGCTTGGGTTGGAATTTCCGACGTGATACAGGAAACGTGGAGGACCGCTGCGATATTAGGTAGGTGTATGCCCTGTCATCTTTCTACACATAGCTCGAGCCAAAGGTTTTTTGTTCGCCTGAGAATCCTCAATCCAAAAATTTCATCTCACCCAATCCAGTCTTATCTAGATATCCGACTCTTCAACCTACAACCTACACTTCACTCGTGTTTCTCCATTCATTTCAACTTCCGAGACACCTGCGCACCTAGAACATGGCGTCTATCGCTTCTATCACCTCTATCCCCAGCGACACAGACTGGCTAGCCCACAAGCCACAGATTCACCGGCTCTTTTTGGCTGAGGGCAAGTCACTTGGGCAACTGGTACTCGAGCTTCAGCGTCGGGGACTGGCAGTCACGTTAGTTTTCTTCCCGCCACCATTCCAGTTCCGAAGTCTATGTTACTAATCTCTTCTCTTTTCGCCCTAACAGGAACTCACAACTTGAGCGCAAGCTGAGACAGTGGGGGATTAAAAAGAACCTGAGTCGGGAAGCATGGATATCAGTCGGCCATCGCATCCGCAAACGCAAAGACCAGGGTAAAACAAGCAGTGTCTCTATTTCTGGGGTCAGACTCAAGCCCTCTGCTGTTCAAAAGGGCGCCAGCAGACATCACGAAATCACTCTGCATCAGAAGTTTTCCCGCCGTATGTGTCTTGGTTATATCATGCTGCCGAAACCATGGTAATTACTGACTTTGGCTCAAGTTCCGGTTCCCAGCCCTCCGCCCCCAGACAACTTTGACGTAACGGTTTACACCCCTCCGGCATGTGTCATGGAGTTTTCATGGCCGCAGACTCTACCGTGGCTCAGGTTCCAGGCAAACTCATCTCACTGTGACGCCCCAATGGCTGAACCCCCACCCCTGACAACTTACCACTAATTACCTAGAGTAGTGTTTCACCTCCCGTCTTCGAGGAAAACGGGCAACCAGGGAGACGGCTTGGGCAGACTTGCTCTAACCACTTTAATTGGCTTTCCAGCTCGTGAAGGAGCAGCACAGATCCCGAATTCACTCGGTGTGGTCATGCCCGAGTCGTTCACTGGAGAGAACTTTGCTCGTGCCAACCTCCTTACCAAAGGTTCCTCGGTTGAGACTTTTAGTGAGAAGATGGCCATTCTCATGTTCCGCCTCTCCAACAAACTCACGGGTACACTATGGCACTCCAGGGTTGAATGGGATATTGTTTTCAACATCTTGTTCAGTCTCGGTATCATGGACACCAAACTAGACCTCGGATCATCCCTGGAACCCACATTCTCCGCGTTCATGGAGGATATATTCAGTAAAGCTATCTACTGGGCGGCTCATGGAGATGAGGATGCGGCTGGAGTGATGAAATGGTTGCTCTGTTCTGGGTGGAGCGCGAACAGTATTGTCTCAAGGAAAACCGCCCTCGAGCTCGCAATCACCAATCGGTCTCCCACGTTGCTGAAGATTCTTATTGCTCACGGGGCCGATGTGAATCCGAGTTGTGAGGGGGGGAGGACGCTGTTAGAGAAGGTCATGGATCACAACCCCTACTTCTACTGGAGCCAAATCAGCGAGATGGTGACCTTACTCATTTCCGCTGGCTCCCGGATAAATGTTCCTCTGGGTCGAAGGCCCTTGGACAATCCGGGCGCCAAAAGCACACTTCCGGCGGTTCACGTTGCTTGTCAGACTGGCCATCTGGACCTTGTGAAGCTTCTCGTGGAGAGTGGTGCGGACATCTCACAAAAGTTTGTCCCCAAACGTGGGATCCTCTCTGAGGTTACGGTTATAACCGCAATATGTGGTTACAAACTTAACTGGGGCGAAAGTGCGAGTTCAGTCGATGTGCTTAAATATCTTGTCCGGATTCTACAGCAACGACATGGACCCGCTTCGATGTCGAGCTTTATCACTGCTGACGCTTTCATTGCGGCAGCTGCGGCGGGAAATTACAACATCATCGAGTGCCTCCATGACTTGGCCCCAGGTGCTCCAAAAGTCAACAAGCTCGGAATTACGCCCCTTCACGCAGTTTGCCGGTCCAAATCGATTGTTAAAGATGAATGGTATCTGCCACTGTGCCACCTGCTGCTTACACTCGGAGTACCGGCCGATGCAACCGCCGAGATGCTGGTTCCTCCTCTATATCTTGCGGCTTTCAACCGCCAGCCTGAAGTTGTCGAACTTCTTCTTGGTCATGGCGTGAATCTGGATTTTGCATGGAGAGCAAAGCGGACAGGGAGGAATTCAGCGCGCAAACTGCAGGCGTTGACTGGTCTGTTTGAGCAAATACGAACGAAACGGTCACAGCCTAACGAGCTCTTCGACATGCCATCTACTCCACTTGCTGCAGCACTATTAAATAAATCCCTAGAGTGCGCTGCTCTTCTACTTGAGATTGGAGCTGACCCCGAAGGCTCCGTTACTCGAGCAGCTGAGTTAAGACATTTGAGATGCCTCAAGGCTGCGCTGGACGCCGGCGGCGATCCCAACGAAGAGAACGATGAGGGAAACACGGCACTCCAGTTAGCCCTGACGCGTAATTCTGTTCTTGGCAACAATGCAGACGTTGAATATGTGGTCAAAACCCTTCTTGACGCCGGGGCGAATATCCGACAAGGAGACCTTTCCCTTGCATTGGGGTTTGGAAGTTGGTCTCTAATCAAGAGTCTACTCGACGCGGGAGCATCCTGGGGAGACAATGATGGTGTAAAAATATCCGGCCTCGAGCGTGCTATCGGCAGTGGGAACCATGCGCTGATACAGAGAGTGTTGGCGCATTGCGGCATGGTTTATGATCCCGGCGCTCTCTGTGCAGCTGTTACTCTGGCTGTGGAGGAAACCGACATGAGCCTTGTCCAATCTCTGTTAGAAAAACGACGACTCGGTTCCCCTACCAGTATCAAAACGCTAGAGATGACGGCTCTAGGGATAGCATCATTTTACAGCAACCACCAACTTACAGGCCTACTGCTCCTGCATCTGAAAGCAAGTAGCCTGGACGACCAAACTGCTGTCCTCCCTATGAAAAGCGAATGGCTGGATCTTGAAGACGGGTGGTTTTGCAATCTTGCGCTACTTGAATCCCATTGGTGGCATGAGAGCGAGCAGTATGCTCACGGGTCGCCTCTTCTCATGGCTCTCGAAGACGAGAGCCAACAAGCTCTGTTAGACCTCCTACGGCATGGATTTGTTGTCGATGAAGCTGTTCTGTACAAGGCAACCGCCCTCGATTCAATACCTCTTGTCAAAATACTCGTTGAGCACGGTGGTGACATAGTGGAATATGAGCATTCTGCATTGAAAGGCAGGGCGTTTCTGCATGCTATCGGCAATGAGAATGTCGAGATTGTGAAGCTTCTGCTTAAAGCGGGGATCGACGTAAATGACCTGGATATGTACATACCATTCGGTCGTTCACCCTTGCAAGGAGCTGTAGAGGATAAACAGTTGGAAATCGTTGATATTCTACTGGAAGCCGGAGCTGATGTGAACGGCCAGCCCGCTTTCGAATGGGGCGTGACTGCTCTACAGGCGGCAGCAATCGAGGGATCTATGGGCATGGCAAAACGATTGATCGAGCTAGGGGCGGATGTTAACGCTCCTCCTGCTCAACATAGTGGGAGGACTGCGCTGGAAGGGGCCGCTGAGCACGGGAGGTTGGACATGGTCGAGCTGCTTCTTCAGTGTGGAGCGGAAACGCAGGGAAGCGGGCAACGGCAGTTTATTCGAGCCATCCAGTTTGCACAACGTGAAGGCCATGACGCTGTTGCGAGCCTTTTGAAGGGTTCCCGTCAGTGGACGGAGAGGGACGAGGAGATGGTGGCGACGAAACTTATATTCCATCACCGAACCGATCACGGCGAGGTTTGCATGGATTCTGATGACTCTGATAGTTCCGATGACGAGGCAGATGGTATGGACGTCGCAAATGACCTAAACGTCTCGAGCGAGGTAGGCTGCTTTCCGGCGAAAATAACTCCTTGGCTGATTACTTGGCTGTTATTCTTTTCCCCGTTTGCTAACCTTAGATGTAGGACCGCACTGCCGAGGTTCAACTGGCTGAGACCCAACTTGTTGCCGGTTTCGAAGGGAGCCAATTTGAAGAACAAGCGGATGAGCTGCTCATGTCATATTCCGCCGAGATTGCGGAGGAGCTCGACCAGATGGATTGGCTAGAGTTGTTTGCGAATGGCAATCCCGAGGAAGCGCTGGGGTGAGGACTTAATTATCGATCCCTTGTCCTGCGCATACATCCGCACACTACGATCATAATTACACCGTGACTTGGTTTCCGGAGTCGGGCACTCAATGCAGTCATTCTTTGGCATCGATATACCTTGGGTTGCGGAGAGGGATAGAACATAGCTAGTGGACGCATTCTTCTTTTCACGGCTCCCGTGCGTTCAGAGTGCCCATTGATGACTGAAGGTATCGGCGTGGAATTTGAAAACGTCTTTCGAAGACACCACCAATTTTGACCTTCTCTATCATTGTGACAAATAAATGGATACAAATCTCCAACAGACCGGCATACAAGCGTGGAGTTTAGACTAGTCCGACAAGAACAACACATCCCGTGATCATCAACACAGCAATCTCGGGAGCCCGGCCCCAGTGGAGATATCACACGTAGGCCATGCCTGACTTCTTCAAGATGCTCAAAAAGCGATTTCTTCAGGTACGTTTGATCCCTCTCAGTCACTATATCTTGCGGACCGAGAATTCACAGGAGCTGCCAGGAGGCAATGAAGAAGGCATGACATAGCTGTTGTGTCTTTTTCGTATCTCAAGCACGTGACATTGCTCACCCTGGCTCAGACTCGGCTCAGTCCCTGCTCAGGATTTGCTCAGGCACCTCAGCATCAACCAATGACTCGCCAGCGACGTGGCGACCAGCAGGATTTATAACCTCTCCTCTCCCGATGCGGTTTCCTGCATTCTTGGCGAAGTCTGTTTTTCTTGCATAGCCCTCGAGGGTGAGGCGCAGCGAACGCGCTTTGGAGTTTGTGTAGCCAACCAGCGTGTCAAGCGCAAAGAGGTCGCAGAAGAAGGCCACATCAAGCAGATAGCAGGGTTCCGAGAGACCTAACATATATCCAGCCCGAAACCAACACATCCGTCTGCTTCTCATATATCATCATTTCCCTGAGTCCAGCCTGCATTCCCTTTCCCAATCTCATCTCAACTTGAACTGTCTCAACCCAGCGTCGACGTCAAGCTTCTCGCCATGACTTCGGAACTACATAAGAAGTTCGACGTGGCGGCACGGTCCCTCGATCTGTCGTCGGCCATCATAAAACATGATCTTGTCTCACTCGCCATGGACATGACTTCCAGTGCAGCGGCTGATCTTATCAAATGGCTGGCACGTGAGCGCATTTCCGAGGCGGCCTTTATCCATGCGATGCGTCTCGGGCAAGATCTGGCAGAGCCCAACATACGGGGCCTGCAGATCATCGATGGCCTGAACAAGACCGCCAGTCGTCTTTGTGGATTGCAGCTGGTCATGCCCGGGTCCCTGGGGAGAACCATCATGTTTGACGACCAGCTACGGTGGATTGGCACGACGGTTGCGGTGCTGTTGAAATACCACTTGCCCATCACCGTCACTTCTATCTTGGCCAATCTTTTCATCTCGACAGCTTATCCAGGTCTGGATGACCCACGACGGGATATCACGGATAGCCGCATTCGACCTGTATTGTTCAAAGTCGTCGACAGCGTTCATCTGCAGGTTGTGAACGCCGGCCATGAATCCAAGCCATTACCAGAGGCACTGCGAGCAGTCCGACATTACTTCGCGTCTTCGAAGCTTGCCGAGATTATCAAATCCATCCGAGACGTAGGCACGGCCAAGACAAGCGTTTTTGTGGAAATGTATGGTTGTGTTGTGGACGTTATCGACTGGATCCTGCACCACTGGCCAGGCCGGGCCGTCATCTCCCTTGACCACTCCATCGTCATGGATGAGCAACTGGGTGAGGAGGGAAGCTGCCTTACCTTGATGATCGATACTGACTGCGAGCCCGACACCAATATCGTCAACACCATACTCACAGGTTCATCCAAGCCCAGGCCCGGCGTCCATGTTGGTGTAGTAAGTGGGTTTGGCGCAGGGCCTGGGTCGGACCGCAAACCCCCGGTAGTACCTGCCAGCTCCGGCAGGGCCGAGCCGAGAACCAGGACAGGCCTATACGAGTTCCAGAACCCCTTTGAGACGATCCACATGACTCTGACCGAAAGAGAGAGGAGACAAGCCCACCTCTATGCCCAAGAGATTGTCCGCTCCCTGGTCGAGCTGCCGGTCGAAGCCATGGCTCTGGGCAAATGGCTCGTCATGAAGCAGGTCAAGGACTCGAAGACCAAGTTCAGCTGGTGGTTGAAACAAACTCCCAGCATCTTGCAGAGGAATCTCGGACAGCCGGCCAAGCCTCGTCTACTGCGTGTCAGTCGGGGTACTTCGGGTACGAAAAACAAAGATCCGATGCAGAAGCATAAGGCGAGTGACGTTGTCGGTTTGTACGAAGAGCTAGCAGCGGGGGTTGCACTTGTGCAGGAGCGCTGCGAGTGTGGTGGGTGTAAAGGTGATTTTGTCAGTGATCCTGTGAAGGGAATCGCGACGAGAGCGCCAGTGGTCGCCACAGCCTCTTTGGACTCTTTGAATCATGGCTGCCTATGCACCGTCATGCTCATGGAGATGGTGTTGATTATAGGCCACGCGATGTCGGAGGCGTCGGGGGCGGTCGATGTCTCGCAATACTCTGGCAAGCAAGGGGCCAGAGGCATTGCCCAAGTGGTGATGAACGTGATTGGATCTGTTGCTACGAAAGGCGAGATCAGGTGGGAGAGCTGGCTGGCCATGGTGTCGACTTTTATCGGCGGGGTGGCCCGAGATGAAGTCCACGACAGTGCCACCGCACAAACGAATGGTCTTCCCAGAGCAAAGTTGCAGACGCTCCTGCATGTTGTCGGAAGCATCACCATTGCGCCGAGCTGGCTTGTGCTGGAATCACCGCTGCGACTCCAGGGATACCGGCCGTCTCGTATTCAGCCGTTGAAGGCATCGAAGATCAGAGTACGCTGCAGGTTGACAGCGCGATTTTCTCC
>Ga0247781_1000685_pt1 | contig 10669 bp, 3 predicted proteins | sample UWRJL184509B5_FD_179922 | JGI IMG/M metagenome (GOLD analysis project Ga0247781, IMG submission 179922) | Plant litter microbial communities from Arlington Agricultural Research Station in Wisconsin, United States - UWRJ-L184-509B-5 | ecosystem: Environmental > Terrestrial > Plant litter >...
GCCGGTTATTGGTTTTGTTAAGGGGTCTGCTAGTTGTTCTTTAGTATTTATATATAGTATTCTTATTTTGTTATTTTTAACTAGTTCTCTTATATAGTGGTATTTTATATTAATATGCTTGGTTCTTTTATGAAATTCTGTATTATGACTAAGTTTTATAGCACCTGTGTTATCTTCTAGTATAACAGGTATATTTATTGGTATTTTTAATTGTAATGAATTATTTAATTCATTTATAATATTCTGTAGATAAACTGTTTCTTTACTACATTCTGTTATAGCCATATATTTAGCTTCTGTGCTTGAAAGCGCTACTGATTTCTGTAGTGTAACTCCCCAGCTTATTAAATTATTACCTAGGGTAGTTAAATATCTAGTAGTTGATCTTCGATTATTAAGGCAGTTACCCCAGTCTGAATCACTATAGGATTTTATTATAAGATTATGATTATTTACTCTAGTATATGTTATTCTTAAATTAGGATATTTATTTAAATAGCTGAATATATTATTTACTGCTTGGAAGTGTAGAATTCCAGGGTTGGAGCAGTATCTTGCATAGTATTGAACTGTAAAGGCTATATCAGGTCTTGTTTTCAAGGCTAGGTATAATAACGACCTTATATATTGTTGATATATTGTTATTTCTTCCTGTAACGCCTTCTGATTATTGCCTTGTAATTTATTGGCTGGAAGAGGGTTATTTTTTGGATATAGGTTATTTTTATTATATTTTTCTAATATATTTCTAGTATAGTTATTTTGGTGTATATGTAGTTTATTGTTTTTATAATCTATTGAGATATTTATTCCCAGGAATGTATTTATTTCACCTAGTGCTTGTAGTTTTATATCGTCCTTAGCTTTGTTTATTTGGGCAATTATATTATCAGCCTTAGGACCACTTATTATTATATCGTTAATATGATATAATATTATACACTGTATAGTTGGATTTATAAAGGCACCTTTATTGTAGTTAAATATAACGAATCCTAATTTATTTAATATCTTCGATAGATGTTTATACTATAGCCTTGGAGCTTGTTTTAAGCCGTACAGCGCTTTACGCAGCCGACAGACTTTATTATTATTATTATAAAAACCAGTAGGTAGTTGTACGTATATTTCTTGATTGATGTCTGCATGCATGAAGGCATTTTTCACATTATATTGTAATATAGGCCATTTATTTGATATAGCTATTATAAATAGTATTTGGTATGTTTCTGGCCTATATACTGTAGAAAAGGTTTCTAAATAGTTTAGAAATTCAACTTGGTTGAATCCTTGAACTACCCATCTTGATTTATATTTTATAGTATTGTTGGTATTATTTATCTTCTTTTTATATACCTAATGGCCTTTAAGAGCCTTTTTATTATGTGGTAAATTAACCAGCTCCCATGTACGTTGATTTTCAAGCTCTTCTAATTCTTCACGCATAGAATTATTCCACTGTTCTTTTTCTGGCCCATTTATTGCTTGTTTATAAGTGGAAGGCTCTTTCTGTGTATCTTTTATATAGAATATATTAACGTTATTTGTGATGAGGTTTATAAGGATCCTTTGATATTGATTATAGTATTTATCATTCTTTCTGGGAATTTCTACCACTACTTGAGGTGGAGAGAGAGTTATATCTTGGTTAGAATTTATACGGCGTGTTTGTGACCTAGTTATTATTTTAGTATTTAAATTATTATTATTATTATTTGGATTATTAGAATTATTATTATTTGAATTATTTGAATTATTATTATTTAAATTATTGTTATTTGGATTATTTAAATTATTATTATTTGGATTATTTAAATTATTATTATATGGTGTATCAGTTATATTAAAGCCTTCGGCTTCGATTTCTTTTACTTCTTCTTAAAAAGAGACATGTTTTATTTGTTTTTCTTTCAAAAACTGGCCTTTAAGGACTTTTACATCCCTTAACTATATTATTCTTCTTGATTTTAAATTAAAGACTTTATAATTATTATTATCTTCACCATAGCCTACTAAAATTCCTTTTTCGGCTTATGGTTTTAGTTTTGATTGTTTAGGTCCTTTTATTTTATAATATGTTATTAAACCCTAAATCTTTATATTATTAATATTTAGTTTTATATTATTAGCCACTTTATATGGAGTTTTAAATCTAAGGGCACTGTAAGGTGTTTTATTATATATATATACTATAGCTTAAAGTGCTTCACCCCATAGGTATTTCGGTGCGTTTAATTGTATTAATACTGCACGTACTTTAACCATTATTGTTCTATTTATTCTTTCTGGCAAGCCATTACATTTATATGTATATAAAGGACTTAATTATGTTATTATACCTTCTTTCGTTAAATACTTTAAAAGGTGTTTATATTTAGTCCTATTATTATATTAAAAAACGTGTATTTTATATCCTTTTATATTATTCTTAGCCTTTGCTTTATATTTTAGAAATACTGAAAGTACTTCTGTTTTATTAGCTAGGAGCTGTGCCTCTAGATATCTAGATTTTTTATTAAGGAAGGTTATAAAGTATGATTTTTTATTATGTGTTTTTATTTTAAACGGCCCACAGAGGTCGTTAGATATTTTTTCCATATAGTTATATTATATTTTATTACTACTTTCTTTATTTCGTTTATTTAGAAGTTCTACTTACGCACACACTTCACATTCTAAGCAGGTATTATTATTATTATTATTTTGTTTATAATGGTTATTTGTTATAGTATTTTTCACCAGATTCTGCAGATTCTGTTTATTTATATAAGCGAATCTTTAATAGAGTAAATCCATTATTATATTTATAAAGTATATAAAAGGTTATGTAAGTAGAAAGTATAAGCCTTCTTTTACTTACCTTTTTATTATTACTTAGTCATTTTTTATTATAACAAGGGTATTATTTCCACTAATCTAAAGGATATCTAGAGGTAATATAATAACACCTATTATATTTATACCTAATTCTGGTATATAGAAACACTTCCTTAAAGTGGCTTCTTTACTAGTATTAGTAAAGGTTATTTTACATGTTCCTTCTCCACGTACTAATAGGGTTTTTACTTCACCCCACTTCACAGCGGTATTTATTTCTTTATAAGAAGTGAACTATAATTTATTATATATTACATAAACTGATACGCCAGTATTAAATATAAATTTATATATAAGATTTATATCCCTTTTTAAATATAATTCTTTTACCTAATCTAATAGATCCTTTAAGCCATACTTTAAAACTAAAAGGTTATTAGTTATAATATTTAAAAGGGTATAATTATTATTATTATTTACCTTAAGTGCTACGTTAAGAGAGTTTCCAAGTGGAACGTCTTCAAATATAATATCTTCGACTTCAGATTCAGTTTATAAGGCTGTTTCTAATATAGAGGAAGATTCAGGGGTAAATACGGTTATAATAACCGCTATTCTTTCCTCTCTCTTTTCATAAGGGAGTTTCTGTTATCTCTAACGGTGTTTCTGGCTAATCTTTTACACCTTAAAAGCAGCCTTTAAATTAGAAGTTTTCCAACCTTTCAAAGCCTTTTTAAGGTGGAGAAAAGCACAGTTATTATCCATATAGCCACGTAATTTGCAATATTTACAGAATATAACAGTGGGCTTATTCTTCTTCCAGTTTTTCACATACTAAATAGAAGGTTTAAAGACTTTAAGCCGTTTTGCTTCATTAAGCAAATTAGCTGTTAGGCTCTCCTAATTATAGGCTTAAGGGTTAACCCGTAAGCTCTAGGTTACTTAAGCTACAAATGGTCCAAATTCAGGCTTAAGATTTTACAATAGCCAAGCTATATTAGCCATTTCTGGCATTTTCAAGTCTTAAGTAGCCAGGTTATCAAGTATAAACTTCAGCTTACTTACGTAGGCTTTAACAGTCTTAAAATCAGCCTGTAAGGTCTGATAGAACTTCTATAATAAAAGGTATTTACTTGTAAATCTATCTAAATTATAAAGATCTTTTAAAGTCTTCCAAACCTCAAAACCAGTCTTGTAAGCCTAGATATGATTAGCTATATCATATTCACACATTAGGATTATATCAGCTAATGATTTTTCCTGCATCCAATCATGTGTATTCTTAACACTAGTAATAGCCTTAGAGAGGCCTTCTTATAAGAGATATGCCTTTGCCATTATAGCCTAGCCCTGATAATTCTCAGAGCCTTTTAGCTTAGTTATTTGGCCCAGTTTTCCAGCTATAGTGGGCTTTATACCTCTGTAGAATACAGTGGTTTTGCAATACTAGGAGTCCAGACTGCTTAGAAGAAACTACCTAATAGGCTGAATTTTCCAAACACAGTTCAATCGAAGTAATCGCAGTGTAACATCAGTTAATTCTACAAAGTAGAAAAAACCTTACTTACGTGCAAGTTAAACTTGCAGCCTTTACAAATCCAAAGGTGGAGTGTGGAGGGTTATACCACTAGGCTAAACAGAGTGTTTAGGCTACATGGGTTATTATTATTCACAACTGTGAACACAACTTATACCTACGTATTGCAGTATATAATTATTTACACAGAGTGTAACAAGTGGCTAAAAGCCAAGTGATATAAGTGGCTGGAAGCCAGAATAGTGCAGTGGCTGGAAGCTAGAATAGTGCAGTGGCTGGAAGCCAGAATAGTGGAGTAGCTGGAAGCTAGAGTGGTGCAGTGGCTGGAAGCCAGAGTAGTGGAGTGGCTGGAAGCCAGAGTAGTGGAGTAGGAGGAGACTCCGGGCTTATAACCTGTTGAAAAGCAAAAGGGGTCAAGGCATTAGAAAGCAGAGTGTGTTAAAGGTAATTAATTCTTTCTATCTTCGAGAGTGGAAGCCGTGTTATTATAGCCGTGAGGGTGGCCAGTGCACAGAGTGCATTAGCCACACTCACTTCTGTAAAGCGAGGTTAGCTGACTGAATACGAGGTTGGCAGTGGAGTCTGGCGTTCTTAGCTGTGCAGATCCACGGATGCAGCCGCGGAGCGGCTGCGTAGATCCAGCCACACTGTTTTAACCACACTGGCCGGGTTAGGGTTGTAAAAACCTAACAAATAACTATTAAAAGGTGTAGACAGCACGCCTAAATTAGGAGTAAAACTTTAATATTAAGAGAAACCATACGTTTATAACCTAAATAAATAATTATTATTATTTATCTTACACTATAGGAGCTGAAAGCTCCGCCCGTAAGGGCAAGCGGTCCCTCTACTGCTAGCTATCTACTGTTGGGGCGTAGTCAGGGCGTTTCCACCCCACCCACTTTTCTATTTATCCTACTAAAATATATATGGTTTAATCTCGATTACTAAACGTAGTGACAAGTTATAAGGTTAGTGCCTTATATTAACATATATTATAAGTGAGATAGGGGCGTAAACGGGTTGTTCTCAGTTTTACTACACTCACACCCCTTAACTATAATAGTTTAAAGGTCCTACGTTACCTCCTTTTTCGTTTAAGGTAGAAAGGGAGACCCCTTTAGCCTAGGGCAGCTCCCTGGGGTTTAACCAGGACTAAGGCGCTAACAGCTTAAGGGTAACTCTATAATATCTCCCCCTTTTAATCTGGTCTTCTTCACACTACTTTAATTATTACCAGTTTATAGTTCTTTATTCGTTATAACTTTTAATTCTACACTTTACTAACTCACTTCCTTTAAGCTGTTATCGTTTCGTTCCTTCCATCCAGGGTTACTAATATAGCCGGCTAACCTCTATATACCTCCTCTAATAGCCTTATAACTTCTATCTAACCTTTTTATTAAAGCTAGCTAGCTTTTACAGTTTTTACAGCTTTACTCTCTAACCTTTATAAATTCTTCCTTCCTTTTTAACCTTCCTTTAAAACTTTTCTTCCTTTAACTACTAACTTCCTCCTCCTAAGCTTTAAACCTTACACACCCTATAATCACCTCTTTATACCCTTACTTACTTACTTCTACTATTATTATATCTATCTTAAGCCCTTATAAGCGTAACTCTAGCAGCTTTAATTACAACCCTCTTACCACTACTACCTATAACTACCTTATTAACACCTTATTAATTATCCACATTATCCCCTCTTTATTATATTACTAATATGTCGTTAATAATAACACTAATAAGTTACCTTACCTGGCCTATGTTAACTTATTAAATAACCATATCTATCCAGACTCCCCCTTAAACTATTATAAATACCATCCTGTTTAAAGTAAGTAACTACTCTTACTGTTTACAGGGTGCTTACTAACTAATTACAGACTTAACTTATTACCAGAAATGCAATAACAGTTATAGTAATTATCTTTATATAGTAAATTCTTATATCACTTACACTCCGTTTACTATCTACTAAACTATTTAGGGTTTAGGCTTCACCTACACCTTAAAGTGTCACATCACTATTATAGTAATCTGTACATCTCGTAAGCTAGCCGTTATTTTAACTTATTAAGATATAAGTAATTTCTTCTATTAAGTCGCATACAGGTTACTAACAGTGTAATAACTAATCAATCAGTTTAATATAATCTGGCAGGTCTAGCTATCTCTCCACCCTAATGTTAAGATGGCTAAATAATAAGCTGCTAAGCGTTTAGGCCGCAATCAAAGCGTCCCTCTTACTCCCTCTAACTTAGGTTTATCCATTATAATTTACAACAGTCCCAGTGGTGGTCCCATAACGCCGGCTTAAACTGCCCAGGTGCCTCTACCTGCCACTCCTACAGGTAGTTTACAGGTTAATATCACTCTACCTACTTAGGCCCAGCGTCTTAAGACGCGCTTAGACCTTATCTAGTGTCGTCTGACTATACTTAGCGGTCTCACTAGTCTAGAGGGCCAGATTACTTAATAGTGGGCTAGTTAGGACGTAAGTACACGTTAATCACAATCTGTCTACGGTTCGTTCGCTATTAACTGTCGTTATAAGTTACTATTAATAACGCCTGGGACCGGAACCGTCCTCCTCCTAACAGTCTTTAAGTTAGTGGTGGTGGCTGCGTTTAGTCAGTGTATAATAGTGTGGGGGTTATTTGCGGTGTGTTTGCGGTGCGTTTACGGACCTAAATAAATAAAAAGAGTATGTTTAATAAGTCCATAAATCTTAACTTAAAGGACATATAAGCCGGGCTAAGACTCTTATATAGGCCTAGTAAGTGTACACTTTCCTAGGAATAAAGAAGTTAGTTAAAGAAGTGGTTAATAACTGTAATATCTGCTATTAAAAGCAGAACTGGTATTATAAGCCTTATAGGCTTCTTAAGCCACTCCCTATACTATAAGCGTTATAAAGTTCCATCTTACTTAACTTTATCACTAGGATCTTAAAGTTTAGGGACCCTGTTACAGGAGTTACTTATAACCAGATCTTTATAATAGTTAACAGATTAATAAAATGGGCCTACTTCCTGCTAACCTTAAAGGACATAACAGTAGAGTAACTCACTTATATCTTTAAAAAAAAGGTAATTTTATAACACCTTTAACCAGATAATATTATTATAAATTAAAATAAGCTAATTATATTAAAGTTCTAATAAGGATTAATGTAAAGAATAGGTGTAAAAAGTAAACTTTTAACAGCTTTCCACTTACAGACGGATAGCTAAATAGAGTAAGTTAACCAGATATTTATAACGTATCTTTAAACTTACATTAACTTTAAATAAGATAATTAGCTTAAACTATTACTAACAGCACAGATAGCTTATAATATAACACTAATTAAGTTAACAGGTATGTTACCGTTTTTTACTAATTACAGTAAGGAGCTTAAACTCCGTTAAAGCCCGCCCACTAACACCCCCTAAGCCGTAATTTACGTAAACTAGATATAAAAGTTATACAACCACTTATAAGCTAAACTTAAGTTTATACGTAAACAGATAAAGAAGTTTACTAATAAATATTAAATTAAATAACCAGTGTTTAAAGAAGGACTTTATTATAATAGTAAATAAGTTAAGGGACCGATTTTTTAAAAGGGGGATTATATCTACCTTTTCTTACAAAACCTACATTTAAAATAACCTAGTAAAAAGCTTAACTTTAAAAGGTACAGACTATTCCAGATTAAGAAAAAGGTCACCACCTCTAATTACAAACTAGACCTACCTGCTAGCGTAAAGGTGCAAATTAAGGTTTTTCATATCTCACTTTTAAAACCTGCCTTAAAAGGAGTTCCTTTAAAAAAGAAGGTTAAGGTTAACGCTAATAAGGACAAGTATAACATTAAAGAAGTTATAAATTTACAAAAGGGAAAGAACACGTTTAAATATCTTATTAAGTAGTTAGATTATAACCTTAAAAGTAATTTATAAGAATTAGTTAAGAATCTTAAGTGCCTAAACCTAATTACGGAGTTCCATTAAAAGAATCCAGATTAACTAAAGCTAACGATAAAAACCAGAAATAAGATAAAATCTAACATTTAAACTACCGTACTAAAAAGTAAGATTATTATAAGACCTAAAGCTTAAAAAGTGGCAGAAAACTCCTTAATAGGTACGGAAGGACATTTATTAAAACCCTTAACTAGGGTTATAAGGACCTTAGACCTAATAAGGAGGCAGGGCCTCTGGAGCTCCCAATAAGCTCTATATAAAAATAAGTACTGTTAAGGAAAAAAGTCAGTAAAAGCAAAATATAAACGCACTACCGTTACGTTAAAAAGCCACTTTATTTATTAAAAAAAAGAAGCGATAAACTAAGTTAAAAAGAGGTTACTAGCTATAAGGACCCCCTAGAAAAAGAACTGGCAGGCGTTCCTACTAGAAAGCCTCCCTAATTAAAGGATTCGCTAACTTTAAAAAGAGTGGCTAGACAGGCCTCCTCTTACTCCTGGAAATAAAGGATCTCTACCTCCCAGTTAAACGTAAAAAAAGCTCGCTCTTCTATCCTATAACACTAAACTTTAATTTATTTAAGTTAGGTAACAGCTTTACAGAGCTTTTAAGTTTTCAGCTCTAAGTTCCACGTAATAACATCGTACTTAATGTTAAGACGTTACTTTTTAAAAAGGAGCTGTTAAAGGAAAACGTCGTTATAACTAAACGTGTTATATAAAGATAAAGCCCCCATTAGTAAGTATTTAGAATAACTATCTAATTATACAGTAACGAGACAGGAAAGTGATTTTAAAAAATAACGATTATAAGGTGATATTTATAATTTAAAAGTTAAAGTGAAGTCTGTAAAGTTACGGTAATAAAAGATACTGTTTTTTAAAATACGCTTTTATATACGGTTAATAGGTATAGTTACGTTAAGAAAGAAGGAACGCTTTTACTGGGATTTTTTATAGAAAAAGAATGTTAAAGAGGGGGAATTATATAACGACCTTATAAGCTGTTACTTAAGCTAGAGCGGCTTGATAGATCCCCTATATAGGGAACAGTGTAGGAAGACAGTACGTATGGTATTACACATTAGGCTAGGGGTGTAAAGACCCGAAGCCCTTATAACTAACTAGCAGTTACTTAGTCTTAATAAAGGTGCTTATCTACTAAGCATCTGTAGGACCTTTAAGTAAGAGGTGCTTAGTAACAAGTTACTTAGTTCCTCACTAAGTAACAGGCCACTAAGTAAGGTATAAGGTACCTTTAATCAGTTAATATAAATAGTTATAGTTATGTCCACAACCACCGTAAGGGACTCTAGTTCCTCACACTAATATTTAATTATTCATTTATATCCTACTGTTTAGACTTGCCTCTGTACATTATAGTGACAACGACCTACAGTGACATTAAACCCCCCGTCTAGGAGTGCTAGCTTGACAAGCCGTCTTCGGAACGCCCCTTATCTGTTAGCGTCCTGCCATACGTTCTGTCTTAACCCGCACCAGTCCTCTCAAGGCCTGTGTCGGGTGCAGGTTGTAATAATAGCTCATAATAATTCCTTAACAATAACGTCTTTAAAGCTCATATAATAATAGTAGTTTAAACTTTAGGTCCTTTTTCACAGCAATAACCCTTAAGGTTATAGCTACACTAACCGTAAAATTTTAAAACTTCAATTTGTTTTCCATTTATTTTATTCTTGCTTTATAACTAAGAATATAAGTTCTATACATTTTTTAGTATAAAGTATAGTTCTCAGTAGATGTATATATATGAAAGTAAAATTAAAAATTAAAAATACAATTACTATATAATTTGTATATATAAAATATATAGGATTAGTAAATTACGAATAATTTTATTTTAGTTTAATAAAGTTTCCTACTTATTGAAGATAGTATTATAAGTGTGTAGACGAATTTGCATTAGTTTTGGCTTAGTAATGGTGGAGTTCTAGTGTATTGAAAATCAGGGTTATATATGTGATAGGGTGGGCGAAAACAGGAGTGGGTGGAAATTAGGCCCCTTGACTTAATCCCTGATAAATTCATATCTGGAAGTTTAGGATTCTGCATGGGATGGTGAGGGGTCATAGTGAAAATAGACATTATTTTCCCTAAACCCTCGTGGTAGGTATCAGCGGCGCGAGAGAGCGTGTTTTACTGTTGTGCTGGCGGGGAATTGCTGCGCTAAGGTACCTAGGTAGTGTTGGGGTCGGGCGGGGCTTTCTCCCCCTCTGTCTCCATCTCAGTCTCAGTCTCAGTATCCTTCTGATTTTGGGTGGGACTAGAGGAGGAGGAGGAGGAAGGGGGGGGGGGGGGGGGGGGGGGGGGGGGAATGGAGGGGG
>Ga0247781_1000686_pt1 | contig 10669 bp, 1 predicted proteins | sample UWRJL184509B5_FD_179922 | JGI IMG/M metagenome (GOLD analysis project Ga0247781, IMG submission 179922) | Plant litter microbial communities from Arlington Agricultural Research Station in Wisconsin, United States - UWRJ-L184-509B-5 | ecosystem: Environmental > Terrestrial > Plant litter >...
GTGATATTCCCAGCTTTTCGATCCGAACCCCATACATAAGACAGGGCTTCGTAGTACTGACTCGGTTGTGGACGGAGCTGGGCTGGCTTGAGGTTGATCATAATGGGGTCGTTGAAGCTACCAGGATGCAAAGTGGCCAAACGGATCCAGCCGCTTTGGAGTGGTTGATAGATAGAGGGATTTTCATAATTAAAATCCATGCTATCTCGCTAGCCGACCAGTGTCGCTTCGCCAAGCGATAGAAGATGTCTTCGGTATTGGAATTCGGGGCAATCGCAAATTGCAAGTCTCTGGAATTGCAGCTCGTGTGGATATACGAGGAAAGTAGCGTGCTTGTCAGCCGACGTGATGTGCCTGGGGCTGAGCCCAACGGATGAAGTTGTCGTGAGGTTGATAGTCACCGCATTGCGACCTGAGTTCCCCGCATCCACCGATGCTGGCTACCTCAGCTCGACTCGGCATCAACTAGCGTTGACTGGTTGGGGGCCGGGGCAGGCTTAATGACCAATCAGCATTCGATGGTTGCACTGCGTATCATGTGCAAATGGGAACCGCCGACGCATAGGCGACAGACCAGGCGTCCATTGTAACACGTGGCCCATATAAGGCTCAATCGGCAGACGTGCAAGCACCCAGTGCTTGCGCTGACACATCTTTTGGATCATTGGCGCAAGTGGTTCCTGCCCCACTTCGTTACATCAAGGCCCTGGAGGGTACGGCCGTGGACTGACCTGAGGGTGAATAGTTTACAAGTTGACAGCATAGGATATTGTTAACTGTCAAAAAGGAGGGTACGATCCACTGCGTGGATCGTAGCCGTGGCTGGCAGTTGTGGCGATCAAACTGGCGATCAGCCACGATCAGACGATCTAGTTCATGCACGTAACCACACAAAAGATAGCCCTCTGACGAAGCCAGAGAGCCAGAAGAACAGACCGAATTACAACCATCTCTTTGATTTCTCTGGCAGTGATCACAGCAGTGGTGCAGCGTTTCTGACAGGTACCAGCCACGAAGTGGCTGTACGTGGCTGACGGCGCCGGTGATCGAGCTGTCGATCAGAATCCAGCTCATGCACTCGGGTACAGAAAGATAGCCTTCGGCCATCCCACAGAACAGATTCAATTAGAACCGATCATCTTTCGGATCGCTCTGGTAGTGATCACAATAGTTGTGTAGCGTTTCTGACATAAGCATCCTCTATTAGGAGTTTAAATAAGCGGAGGAAAATAAGACAGAGGTTGTTATTCTGCCCTTAAAGTAGATCATGTTTTACGTAAAAGCTTGACTGGATAACCATGGGCACCGTGCTTGGTTCTGACTCACCGCCTTTAGGAAACTGCCTGTCCATGCTAACAAAAAGATATCGCAGCGGCTAGTCACATAAGATATACCATATTGATCTGGAGCCTGCGGCTGCAGACACCACAACAAAACAACAACAATGTAACTGCATCAGAGTCACCTGGGCAAGGGTGATGGAGCCGAGCTCCCTCTGGTTGAGGAAAACGGGTTGGTGAGTGCCCTGGGAGCCGAAGGCTCCCAGAAGTCGCTGTCTAAAAAGCAAGACTAAATAACAACGTCGACGTGCTGCGCACGTCGGCATGTGCCATACGCGCTAGCGCACATGGACGGCTCGGACCACAGCAGGAACCAAACCACCATCACCGAATCAATATATACTTGTAGGTCTGTCAGCGTACCCAATGCCGCCATATGAATTGTGGCGTGATAAAGACGTTACACGAAGTTATTATGCGAGGCTATCAAAATTACGAGCAGTCGGATGAATTTGTCGCTGTCGTAAAGGTGCTCGCGTATTATTTGGACGAACGATATCCGCAAATGAGGCAGTCGTATGAATTTGTTCCTATTGGCACAAAAGCTGTCTGACGACAGGAAAAACTGTCTGACGACAGGATAAAACTGTCTGACGACAGGATAAGTCTCAATCAGTGAATTGGGGCTGGGGCGACAGACACCACACTCGTGCACAAAAAACAAAATGATGAAGATAGCCGGCTCTCTGATCAGAATCACTGGGCAAGGGTGATGGAGCCGAAGGCTCCCTCTGATAGAGAGGAGAGGATTGTTCTGTTCAATTGCCTCCTAAGAAGAATAGAAGGACTGTCCCTCTGAGGGGCGAGAACTCGAGACTAAATACAATTTGTCACGCGCGCACAGGCACCAGAACATACCAGAAGAGAACTCATCCCCAAATCATTAGCAGGCGTGCAAGCACTGGGTGTTTGCACTGACAGATCTTTTGGTCGTTGGCGTAACGATTCCTGCACCGTGGCGTTACAGTCACTGAATGAGTCAGTCACTGAATGAGTCAGTCACTGAATGAGTCATTGAATTAGTATTCCCTATAGTCCCTTCTGAGAGGTATAGAGTATTTGCGTCAATAGTGGATACGTTGAGTGGAGACGCGGGTGAGAATAAAGGAGAAGGCGTGAAACTAGCTACACACAATAACGTAAAGAGTAACGCGGGGCTCACAAGGGTCGATTACCGCATTTGATGTCGCCTAACCCGGCGGGGAAGGCCGCGACACTGAGATTATACTAATATAAGCCTCCTTCTTTATTTTAAATGGAAATAGCCTCTTTATACTTTTCATTAAGGAGTTTCCTTCAGTTAATTAATAAAGGGTGTATTAAGTTAAAAGCACTCCCGCTATTAATTACTGCTTTTACCCTAAATAGCCTCCCTTTTCCGTTTATTAAATCGACATTAACGGAATAATACTTATACTCCTTTAACATCTAGGTTATAATAACTATCTATCCTTAAGGTTTTATCTAACCTAACCTTTAAGTACCTTTTCTTCTTCTTAAGGTTTTTACTAACTAGCGAACTACTAATTTCCAGCCCTTCTAAAGGGCCTGCAGCCTTTTCCTAATTCTTTCTAGAAAAACAGGCAACTTTAATAAACTTAATAATTAACCTTTTTTAAGTTCTTACACCTTAACATCCAGTTAACTTCAAACGGTATAATATTCTGGAAATCTTTAATAAGTTAATAGTACACTTTACGGGACTAGATTACAGTAATTTCTTTTTACTTTTAAACTTACTAGTAATCTTCTTACTTTTATTATTCTCTAACTTTTCCATTAAAGTGTAATAAGCACGTTATAACTAAGCAGTTATTAAGTACCCCTTTTTACCAGCACGTGGTGGGAGCCTGGTTAATTACAGTAACCTTCCACTTATTATTAAATTCTCTTATTAAGGAGTAGGAAACCTAGTAATAGGTTAATTCTAACTTTACCTTAATAACAGTGTAATCCTACCTTTATACGCTAGGGAAATAGTTATAAAAAGCTTTAAACATACTATATTAGTTAAAAGTGTAGTTATTATACACGTAATTAATCTATAATATATCCTTATGATTAAAATAATCGATATTAACTGCAGGTACTGCAGTTATAAAGTACGGAACGGGAGGGGTAATGTTTTATTTCTTCTTTTCTTCCACTTATCTCTAAATTTATTATTTCTCTTAAACCTCTTTTTAAAACTTAGGTAATAATAACTTAACTTATTCTTTTATAAAGTAGCTTTTCTTAACAAGTTAATATTTAAGTTAATTAGTAAAGCGAACTCTGTTATAAAGTTATAACCTAATTTCTATCACTTTATCTTTAATTATTACAGTAAGGCCCTTAACTTACAGGTCTTTTATTTTATTTATTAACTCTTAATATTTCTCCTTCAGCTCCTAAATCCTCCATTAATATACTTACTTTATACCTTCTTAAGGGACCCTTAAGGTACTAGTTTAAGGCATGCTAGCTTTAATACAGAGTAGTTATTTAAGCTATCCTTCTTCTAAAGAGGTAAGGGTGTTAATCCACTTAACGTGCTTAAAGTGTTTAAAAGTTTCAGGGGGTATAGTTAAAAAGAACTTTCGTTTTTCTAACTTAATTCTTTTAATTTATTCTCTTTTACCTTTTAAGGCTTATTTCACTATTTAGGTGGCCTAAAGGGTTAGTTCTTCAACTCCTTTAACTATCTTAATAAGGTTTAAATTAAGGTCTTTTTTAAACTTCTTTAATTCTTAGGCTTATAAGGTAAGGTTTTTAAGACCTGTAACAGCTAATTAGAACATCTCTTCTTAAAATCGGTCTTTTATAACCTACACTTTTAATAATTTTAAGTTTCTACCTTAAAGTTAGTTTATAACAACTTACACCTTTATAACTAACTTTTCTAAGACACCCTTAAAGACTAAGTACATTACATCTTAAAGTTCTTCTTCTTCTTCCTCGTTTCTTAAGTTATATTTATTTATTTAGGTACAGTTTTCTTCGTCACTTACTATCTTAATATAAATGTCTTTAAAGTTAAACTTAATATACTTTCCTCCTTTTAAAACTGGTTTCTAACTAACTTACTTTAATAACAGGCACTGCTACGTTATATAACCCTTTTTATTATAATTAAAGTATTAGACCTAAGATAAGTCCTTAGGCTGCTTTTACTGCTGCTACCGTTAAGGCTTATCATGGTTAGGTTAATTCTAACAGTTTACTATACTAATATCTATTAATTTAGGATGGTGATCTGTTATGGTTAATTAGTTCCCTTTCTTAAGTTTATTTAACTAATAGGGAGTTCGTTCTTTTTAAAAGTTCTTCCGATAATGGTAATCATAATACTGATTATCGGTTTTAATAACTATCTTAACCAGTTCTTACAGACGGTCTAGTCAGTCTTCTTAGTAAAGGTCTCCAGTAACGTGCTCCTTTAAACTACTTTAAAATAGTATTATTAAAGCCTTTTAGTTAAGTTTAGTCTTTACTACTTCTAGTTTAAAGTGTATAGAGAACTTAAAGATTAAGGATGTCTGCTTTAAGGTTATAAGGCGTTACTTAACCTACTTAGGGGCATTTAGTTTTTTAAACTTAGTCTGGAGTTAGTTAATAAAAACGTTAAAGTTATCAAAAAGGGCCTAAGTCTTAAAGGCCTCTTTACATACTCTGTTTATAAAAAGGTCGTTAATTATCTTTATATAAGGTTTATATTAATAAGTGGTTATTTTATTTAATAAGGCTTTAATAAACCTAATCTTTCCTTCTTCTTTAAAGAACTATTTATTATAATAGGTGATATAACTCTAAAGTTAGGTTATTTATAACTTTAATTACGTTAAGTCTCCTTTAAAGCGTAACAATAGGGGGAGTTTCACTAGCTTCTTTTATAAGCTTTTAAGGTTATTATTCTTTAGCTTAATAACGTTAAGTTAAATTTAAAGTTTTTTAATAAAACTAATATGGCTTTTAATATCTTTAGGAAAAGTTTTATTAAGTTCTTTAATTAATTCCTACTAATTAAGGTTTAACTCTTTAAGGCGTGTAACTAACTTATTAACTGTAAGGAGTTAAGGTTAAGCTTACGTTTCCTTAAGCTCTTTACCTTTTCTAAAGGTTAATATGTTAATAATAAGAGGGAAATAGTATTTAGGAATTTAATAAATAACGTTTAGAACTGAGATATTAGTATTATATTATAACTTGTACTTAATATAAGCCTTAAAAAGACTAGTATAAGTTAAAATAGAATGTATAATAAGATGTTAACAGGTAAAGGGCGTTTTAAAGACGGCTTATTAAGTTAGTACTTTTAAATAGGGGTTTAATATCACTATAAGTTACTGTTATTATAATACACAGAGGTGAGTTTAAACAGTAAGATATAAATGAATAATTAAATATTAGCGTAAGGAACCAGAGTCCCTTATAGTAGTTATGGGCATAATTATAACTATTTATACCAGCTAACCAGAGGTACTTTATACCTTACTTAATAGTCTGTTACTTAGTAAGGAACTAAGTAACCTGCTACTAAGCGCCTTTTACTTAAAGGTCTTACAAATGCTTAGTAAGTAAGCACTCCTGCCAAGACTGAGCAACTCCTGGTTAGTCGTAGGGGCTTCGGGTCTTTACACCCCTGGCCTAGTGCGCAGTACCGTGCGTACTGTTTTCCTACACTGTTCCTTCTGCAGGGGATCCGTCGGGCCGCTCCGGCCTAAGTGACGGCCTGTAGGGTCGTCACAATAACGTTATATGTGTCTTAATTATCTTAGTTTAAAGTAATATAAGCTTTTAAGTAAGTTTAAACCTCTTAGTTTATCCGTTTTAAGCTTCTATCCGTCTAAAAGTAATAAACTGTACTTAGCTGTTATTTGATATTTAGTAATTTATATACGTATATTTAGAACTTACTAATTTAGTTTAACTTTTAGTCGCTAATAATACGTTTAAGCTAGCTATAGTAACGTATCTAGTAGAAAAGGAAGTAAGCTACACACTCCTTTATATTTATAAAGATAGTAAGTTTTAAGATAATATACTTACTAAAGTAATTTTTAATAACTTACAGGTTCCAGTAGCCGTTAGTTAAAGGGAGGTTAGTAATAAAATCTATCTAAATATCTGTAAAAAAACGCTTTAATATTAAGAGCGGTTTTAAAAGGCCTTTTTTATATTCTCTTTAGATTTTATTACAGCTGCATATATTATAATTATAAAAGAAATAACATACGTAATAATAAAGTAAAGGCTAATAAAACTACTTATTAACTGTTATTAAGGTACCTTCTCTCCTAAAGTAATTTATTACGTTAGAGTTGTGGACTGCTTATATAAGCTAAGTTCTAAGTGTGTTCTACTTTAGTGACTGTAAAGGGAGTTCTTATTCTGTTTATTTAGAGGCTGCTAACGTTCTAGGAACTTAAATTCAGTCCTTATAAGTTAAGCGTTTTATTTTATCGATCTTACAGTTTAAGATTTAGACTTTAAAGATTACTTTGCTGTTTAAAGTGCAGTTCCCTTTCTTTATTACGTAATATATATCTCTATAAAGGGTATCTGTTTCTACTGCTTTGTTTTAAAGTAACTGTAATTCTTTATCTTTAAATACCTTAGTATAAGGAATCGGTTCTTCTACTATCTTAGTTATAAAGATTTATATATAATTCCGAAAGGCGCTCTTAGGAATAAGCTTTATATCTTATATTTCCCAGTCTTCTGTAATTACTCTGTCTTAGTCCTTACGGAAGAGAGTATCTAATACTATTACTTCTTTATTAAAGCAGTATTTTAATTTGAAATTAAAGTAAGAGAGGTATTAACTTAATAAGCTTACTGTTCCGAGAGGTTCTTTTATATAGTAAAATATTTTAAGTTACAGTAATCTGTAAGTATAGTAAAGCCTTTATAGCTATAAAGTTCCGCTAACCATTACTTTAAATAATAGATAATTATTAACATCTCTTTATTATAAATAAGGTAGTTCCTCTTAGTTACTGTTAGCTTTTAAGAGTGGAATATTACTGTAATGCGCTTACCTTCTTCCTCTTATATAAGGGTACCGTTTAAGGTGTAGTTATTACAGTCTGTCTTTAGGAATGTAAGCTTATCAGGGTCTTATTACGTAAAGATAAGGGCTTACGTGAAAAAGGTCTTTATTAATTAAAACGTGTGCTTTTACCTCTCCCTTTACATATAAGGGACTTTTTTCCCTGTAAGTTCCGTTAAGGGAGTAATTACTTATAAAAAGTTAGGGATAAATATTTAATAATAGTTAGTAATAGTTAGTAAAGTTATATAAGTCTTTTACTATTATAAGAGCAGATTAGTTTAAGATAATACTGATCTTTACAGGGTCTGTTTAGATATTAATACTAATATTAATAATAAATCTTAAGTATTTAACCGTTTTAATACTAAATTTACACTTCTTAAGGTTAAAGTGTAAGCCTGCTTTCTCTAAACGGGTTAAAACTTTCTACATTTATATATTATGCTTTTCCCTTATTCTGTTTATATAAATAAGAATATTATTAATATAAGTAGTTATAAAGTCGTTAAGGTAGTTATTAAGTATAAAGTTAATATACTGTTAGAATGTAATTAAAGTTCCGTTTAGACCGAAAGGGGTTATTAGCTACTTAAACAGGTTATACTTAATATAAAACGCTATTTTCTATTCTTTACTTAAGGTAATTTGAATCTTATAAAATACTTAAGTTATATTAACTTTTATTACTTATTTAACGTTAATAAAGTTACAAAAAGTCTCCTTAATTAGTAAAAGGGGGTGCTGGTCTGCAGTTATAATAACGTCAAGTGCTTTATAGTTATAATAAAATCTTAATCCTTTTTTTAGCTTTTACACGAATAAGATTAGGACTTTAGTTAAAGAGTTACTAACTCTAATAAATCCCTTATTTAGTAAGTCTTTAAGTGTTTTCTTTAAGACTAAGAGTTCTTCTCGTAATATACTGTAAAGTAAGCCGAATAGTAATAGAAGTTTATTCTTATTAGTGTCTTTCTTAATGTAGATTTTATAATTAACGTTAGGTTTATAAAAGTTAAGCGCGTTAACTTCCTGCTTTAAGAAAAGCGAGAGTAAGTTATAGAATTCCTTAAGGATCTTAACCTTTAGTTTAGCTTCGGCTAAAGGGTATTTCTTTATAAGTACTTATTCTATATCTTTTATAAAGAGAGTAAATATTAAAGTTTTAAGTGCCTTACTTTCTTAAGAGCGGAGTAACTTCTTTACGAAGCTTTTCTAAGTCGTTATTACTATTTTTACTATAGAGTGTAGCTTTTCTAACTGTAGCGTGTAAGTAATATCGACTTAGTGCTGCACGTAGTAGTACGTAAAGCTAATTTAAAGCCTTTTTTTAATTAGGTTAGATTTTACTTTATATTACTTTATTTCCAGTTCTCTTAAGATTATTAAGTTACTAAGTTTAAGAATAACGTACGTATAAGTTAACTGTATTTAACTAATTATTTTGATAAAGAAGTACGTAATCCCTTACGTTACTATTATAGTTATACTTTCAGTTACCCCTTTTACTAAGCGTAGTATTATAGGGATAATAGTAAGGTTTAATTTATTTACTGCCTTTTTATTAATTACGGAGTAGTAGAGGTAACCTTTATTAATAAAGGTTTAGTAAAGATTATTAAGTCTGATTACGACTAGAATAAACGTAAGTAAGCTTATTATATAACTGTTCTTTATGAAATTCTCTACTTACTTAATTACTAGTTTTTCTAGCTTTAAACCCTGTCTTTAGTCTAGAGTTACGCTTTTCCTAAAGTGGAGATAACGTGTTCCTCTAATTCCTTATCTTTAACTCTATCTTTTAACTGTAAGGTAAAGGAGACTTTATTAATAATTAGTTCCTTTAAATGTACCGTTAGTTTATAAGGGTAAGTTATAAGCTTATAGTTAAACCCTTTATAGCGAATATAGTAGCTGTTAGTCTTATACTCCTCTTACTCTATTATAGTTACTTATTTCGCTTAAGAAACTGTAATTTTAAGCTCTATGGAGGTTCTTATTGTAAGGCTGTGTTATCTGCAGTTATTAAAGCGGTTCCTACCGTTTTAAAACTTAATAAAGGATATAATAATATCCCTATTAATATTTACGTAAGGTTAAGTAAGTAGCGCTTCTGTTTATATAGTGGAGTATTAGTAAGTTACTTAATAACGGTCGATCTTAATAATCTTTAAGCCTCCCTTATACTTACAGATTAGTGATTTAAAAGCTTTAATACGTTCTTACTATACTGTTTTAAGGGAGTATTCCTAAATTAACAGCTTTAGTTCCGTAAGTAAGGTTACTGTAATTAACTCCTTTAAAAGTCCTTTTAAAAGGTAATTAGTAAACCACACCACTTTAACTTCGTTATTCCAGTCGTTACTGCTAACCTTCACTAAGAGGGCAGTTTAAAGCTATATAAAGCTATAAAAGGTCTAACCCTCTCCTTAATATATAGTGATAAGTTTATTACGCGTTTTCTTTAAAGTAATAGTAATGTTATTAAACGTAACCTTAATATAATTAATAAGATCCTTGTAAAATAAAGCTTTAAGCTTTTAGTAATCTTTTACTAAATAGTACTGTAAGTTTAAGAAGTTATTAATAATCGCGTATGTAATTATAACGTTTTTATTAAGTAAGTCTGTCTTTATAAAACCGTTAACTTCCACTTTTTATTAAAATCAGTAAAGGTAAGACGTAAAAGTAACACTATCCTCACTATCCTACTTTAACTAACTTAATAATTTTCAGTAATATTTATTAAAGGTTAATACCTTAAAAGTAAGTTATAAAGCCCTTATTAAAGTGTGACGACCCTACAGGCCGTCACTTAGGCCGGGGCAGCCCGACGAATCCCCCGTAGAAGGAACAGTGTGGAAGAACGGTGTACACCGTCCGGACACACTGGGCCAGGGGTATAAAGACCCAAAGCCCCTACAACCAGTAAGAAAGCGCTTAGTGGTCCATAAGGACTGACAACACCAAGTACCATTTAGTGGGCTGCTTAGCCATAACTACGTGGTGCACCACTAAGCACAGTGGACCAAGCAAGGTATAAAGTACCTTTTAGTTAGTTAGTATAGATAGTTATAGTTATACCTATAACCACTATAAGGGACTTTAGTTCCTTACGCTAGTATTTAATTATTCATTTATATCCTACTGTCTAGACTCACCTTTATGCATTATAGTGACAGTGACCTATATTAATATTTGTTGGGTTTTTACAACCCTAACCCGGCTAGTGTGGTTAGAACAGTGTGGCTGGATCCACGCAGCCGCTCCGCGGCTGCATCCGTGGATCTGCACAGCC
>Ga0247781_1000687_pt1 | contig 10662 bp, 14 predicted proteins | sample UWRJL184509B5_FD_179922 | JGI IMG/M metagenome (GOLD analysis project Ga0247781, IMG submission 179922) | Plant litter microbial communities from Arlington Agricultural Research Station in Wisconsin, United States - UWRJ-L184-509B-5 | ecosystem: Environmental > Terrestrial > Plant litter >...
GCCGAGTTTCAGGTTTATTATGAGTATGAGTTTTGTTTGAGTAAAGGGGAGTTTGCGGATGTGGGTGAGGAGGTTGTTGTTTGATGGGTGGATGGATGGATGGATGGATGGGGGGGGATGAGTATGGGTTGGTGATGGTGTATACTTTTATATATGCCTCGTTGAGGACGTTGTAATGAGAGATTCATGGTGTTTTGTCCAGTTTGGAGGTTGGTCAGAGATGCTTTGTTGAGGATGGCCTGTCGCCGGGACTTTGCTGGAAAAATGAAGAGCATTGATACCTATTAAGGATGTTGCAGTTCGAGAAGCAGCACTCAAGTCATTAGAGTATAGGAGAACAAGTAGTCAAATGGTGAAGTATATGAATCAAAATATGTGTGCAACCAAGTCCCAGTGCTATTATTTCTGTGTGGTCTTCGTAGTACAATAATTTATTGACCATTCTCTTCACATCTATTTCCCTCAAGAATTCCAACCCCGGGTGGCAACCTAACTTCCGTCCGTGTAAAAGATGATATCCCAGTGGTTGCCTTCGTCCTAGATTTTGGTGTTTGTTAGTCAACGTGTACCCCATTTATCTCCGTCAAAGGTGCTGAGAGAGGAGGAGACTCAAGACTCACGGCATAGATGTTCCCGGAGTTGGCCTTGTACCGTTTCGCCCCGTCGCTACGGTTCGAGATGCGGGTAAATGTCCTGGTGATGTAGCCGTTCAGTCCCGAGGCCTTCTTCATGTCGAGCTTGTAGCCGTTCCAGTGCGAGTAGGTGCCGCTGGCGTGGCCCGTCTCGGTGCCGCCCGTGATGGTGACATCGCAGCCGCAGGCGCGCTTGAGGGTGATGGCGCCGTTGATGGTCTCCTCGCGGACCTGGGTGAAGGACGTGCAGGTGGCTGTGTTACGGTCGCTGCAGCCGCCTGAGGAGGTCCATTTGATGCCGGCTGCGCGGAGCTTGGCGGTTGCTTGGGAGTGCGAGAGCTTCTTGGCTTCGGTGCTCGCTACGGCGGCGGCTAGGATGGCGGTTATGAGGGCGGAGAACTGGGGAGAGGTTAGAATGTGTCTGTGAGGGTTCATGTTGGAAGGAGTGGGGGACGAACCTTCATATTGGACTTGGTGGTTGGATGTTGAAGGCAGTGGAGGATGAGTGGTGAGGGTAATTTTGTCCTTGTTCTGGGACATGTGTCGAGTTTATATCTTTGACCGAGACTGGGCAACAGTGCCATCGCCCGCCTAGGATCGAGGACGGCATCATTGCATTGAAAGAGCAGTAATGTCGACAGAGCTTGCACGAGTGCACGTAAGCGACGGAACGAAAGAAAGCTCAAAGTTCCGAATGTGGTGGCAGCGAGGCTATGGTGATTTGATTTCTCTTCAGCTGCTTTGTCCGATTCAATGCGAATTAACTTCCCATGAGCGTTGAGCGCTCCCATGACCTCCTATTATTTCCAAAAGGTAGTGTACGATGTCAATACTCCTTCCGGATCGGTCAGACTGGCAATGAAAGTACGGAGTAATCCCTCCGAGAATGGAACGTCAACAAGGGGGCCCGGCGAGCTCATTGCCTCGTCCCGACACCGTGGTGGTGGCAGTGTCCATTCGGTGCGGAAGCGGAGAGCGGCACAGCTCGGTGCGGGAGATGAGCTGAACGGGAGGTTGGCAATACACTAGGGGGTAATAAGAAACCGGCCAAGGCCCACCATATCCTACCGACCGTTCGGTTGCGGGTCGGGTCGTGAGTCCCCCCGTCTGACTGTGCGCCGGGCTACATGCCTCGTATCCGTCCTTGCTTAGGTGGTGGCCGGGCATCTTGAAGCGCTTTTTCTTGTTGACGTTGTTTATTTTTGGGTCGTGGCTTGGAGAAAATATCGGCTGCAGCTTTTCTCAATATTGAGTGAGACGCCGCGACGCAATCTCCAGATAGACTCAGTGTGCACACCCTACGATATCAATTAGATCAGTAGTGGGCGGCGGAGGATGTTTGATTTCGATTCGTCTCCCAAGATTGACTGTAAGGGAGGGTAAACAAGGCACCCGGAGAGTTAGTTGTATTACAAAAACGGCATGCGTCAATAATACAAACACAAAAGGGCACAACACCAATCACACAGTGATCCGGAATAGATAATACATAATTGGGATTTGAATTGTACTGTCTGTCCAGCTTTGCCCGACTGCTGCCTCTTGTACCTATAAAACAAATTTGTAAAAGAAAACAACATGATGAAAAGCCGGGCTGTCTGTTGCGTGTCTGTCTTTTCCGAGTCGCCCCCTCATGATCCATGAGCCGCATGGCATAAAATAGAAAACATGTAATTCATGAAAAAAGGAAAACGAAAAGAAAGAAAAACAATGAAAAGAAATTGCGTTGAATCAACAAGGGGTATTCGGCTGCCTGTTATTACAGAATGAGCGGTCCAATGTAATACACGGTTTAAAAGTCCCAGAAATTCTCATTCTTCACACCAGCCGCCTGCTTCTTCCCGGGGACATTGGGGACATTCTTCTCCTCGTCACTCTCGTCGCCAATGCCCCATCCACGCCCAGCGCCCTTCTTGCCTCCCATGCCGTCACCTGCAGTCGAGATCCCGGACTCTTGGTGCGGTTTCTTGGTAGTGCCGGTGTTGGGATTGCTGTTCTCCTTTTGCGAGGCGGGTGACTGGTCGTACGACGACCAATTGCTCTCCATCATGCGCACCGCCTTCTTGCGGTCGTCACCGATCTTCTCTGCCGGCTTGGTTCCGTTGCCATTCCCGACGGGAGAGACATCGGCCATGTCGAAGTGGGCCTCGAAATGCTTGTCTCGGTACTTCAGATTGGTGATGTTGCCTAGTGGAGCTTGGCCCGCCGGCGTGGGCGCACTGCCATCCTCATTGTAAAGGTTGTTCTCGTACAGGCCGAGTCCTGTGTTTTGGGCGGTGCCACGCGGTCGGCCAATAAGGCGCGGCTCATTGGACGGGCCGCCGTCATCAACCATCTCGAAGTGCGCCTCGGCCTCGCGACGGCCCTTGACCTGAGGCTGGTACTTGGCGGGTGTTTCCTCCACCACGTCACTGTCGTTGCCCCAGTGGCGGACGTCCCGCGCGCGGTGTAGTGTCCGGGTCGCCGTGGCCTTCTGCGGCGTCATGAAATCGTCAAACGACCAGTTGCTGTCGTGCTTGGTCTTTGGCTTCTCCACACCCATCTTTGGCGCGTCCTGGGGGTCCGACCCGTCGGCAAAGTCAAAGTGCTGGTATTTTTTGGGTTCCGCGCGCATCGTGCGTCCTGTCGGCCGTTCGGGGGTATCAGGTCCCGATTCGAAGTTCTCGTCCCTGTCGAATAGGCGGCTCGGCTGGAAATTCTTTCCAGCCCCAATCTTGGGAGCTATGACCTTGTTTGGAGACTCTGAGCGCTCGCGACCTTTGCTCGGGGATCCCGACTCCTCCTCAACAGGCTCGTCACCTAGGATCTCGGTAAAAGAGCGCTGGCGAGGGCGGCGGCCGGCATAGGGAGAGATAACAGAGGCGGGAGCGTTGTCAACCTCCTCACGTGGGGCGAATAGCGCCAGTGAAGCATGGGGGTCGCGCAGGATGTTATTGGAATTGCCCCGCGAGCGGTTGACGAGCTCGGCGGCGGTGGGCACAGCAGGAGCGCCACCGGATTGAATGCATTTCGCAATGAGCTTGATCTGGTCGGTGCTGTCGCGAATGGGCCAGTTGCGACCAGTTCTACCAATGACGTCGACTTGCTTGAGAAGCGATCCTTGGTCCCAGCTTTGACGAATCTGCACAATCTTGCCCTGGCTGTCAAACGTCACCAAGTGGATCTATCATTTCAGTAATATTAGCACGGATGCGACCAGGACCCAGATCGACAGGTATGCGCCAGGAAGAACTCACAATGGGCAGAACGACAGTCTTGTCAGACAGAAAGTTGTCGTCGAGACCGGGGAGGAATGGGCCTCCGGAGCTGACGAACTCAAGGGTAGTGTCTGCCTCGAGCGCAATGGCATTCTGGCCCTCAATCGCATAGAGGGCAACCTCCTTCTTCTTCTTGATTTGGTTGCGCAAAGAAGCCAGGTGCTTGATGATGTCGGTTGCGCCGTCTATGCTGGTGGTAGTAGTGATGTAGTGTAGCGACGCGTCCGTGGCAAGCGCAGATGAATTGGGGGCAGCGAGAAACTGCTTGTACGCAGCCTGCAAGGCCATCTTGTGGTCGTGAGGTGGCTACTGTATGCGAGCGACAGGACGGCAAAAGTCGTGATGTGGTGGTTCGGCGAGTTGGATTTGCTTCGGTGGAAGTTTGTAAACTCGCAATTTTTCAAATGTTGAAAAAGTGAAAGGTGGAAAAAATCAGAAAAGAAAAAAAGATCAAGTAAAGAAGCAAATAGAAGCCAAAGAAGCTTCAGATGAAAGGAGGACAAACGGAGCTACTACGAACACCAGGGTCGGGTCTGGTCCTGTTGCATGGAATGGAAGTGCTGGGATGTGGGATGGATGCACGGGGAAGGGGGACAGGCACGATCCCCTCTTTGGTGAAGTCTGCCCCGCAAAGTCGTATCTGTTTACAACTTCACACGGGATCAAGCCTGTCCTGCAATTTTCATTCGAGTGCCTGGCAGCTGGGCAGCGCTCCTGCTTTTCCCGCCTGGACTTGGAACCTACGAACGCACCTCAGGCACAGGTCCCTGAAAGAGCCGACGCGTGAACCAGTGCCGTCCAACGAAAAAAATCACGAAGTCAAAAAGATGACCACCTCCCTTGAACAGTCGCGCTGACGCGGTTTTGGCAAAATAGAAGGGGGTGGGTGGTTAATATGACATAGTCCACCTGCGTGTATATTTATTTGTTTATTTCTTTCCATTAGTGGAGTTTCAATATACTAGCATCCCTCATCGGCCAACGGTCAAAGGACTCTTGATAGTCGATGCAGATTTAAGTTAAAAAAAAGTGCAAAAAGGATGTTGCCATTACAGCGCCGATCAGATCTAGTGTCACATCTCAAGCGTTATCGATTGCCGGAGAGAGGGGCAATGATTGTGACATCACAAGGCTTCCTCGAAAGATTCGAGAAGTCGAGGAGTGACTGTCCAAGTTGATGGTGAAGATATCTGGACGAAACAAAAAGGACGAAACAAAAACATGGAAATCTGTCATCCATTTGATGGAATCGTGTTTTCAGGAGACGCGTTGTTGGTGTTAGTGAGTTAGTGCGTCTCCTGTCTCCTGCACATGTTGCATGCAGAGTGCAGCTGCCTTCCAGTGGAGCCAGCTGGAGCTTTGCATTGCCTCAATTGCCCAAAAGAGCCCCACAACCCGTTGCGTGTTTCAGGTCCAGCATGGGATGTGCAGGGATCAGCGTTTCAAGAACAGACCACCCTATGCCCTTCCAGGGTGGTCTTTGACCTGATTGGTTCTCTTCAACCTCACCTCTCACCTCTCCGTCAACCACCACTGTCAGTGACTCGTCGCCATCATCGTCCACATCGACAATCAGGAAACTCGGTTGGATTTTGATCCGTTTGGGGTGTAAAGATAACTGACCAAGTATTCCATCTTCCATGAAATGCACTCGAGGAATTTGTCCTCCCGAGTAACGAACAACGACAATTGAGCGCTCGACAACATGTTTTTCTAATTCGTTTCCAGAAGCAGCTTGTTTTGGTCAGCTGATGATCTCCAACACCGATCTCACTCGAACTTCATGCAGTCATGACGCATTCGCATCAAGGTGCAGTCCACTCTCAGTGCGTTCTGGTGTCCGTTGTCCAGGTACTCGGCTGCTCATAGGTCTCGATACCAACTCGATCCCGTAGCTGCCTGCCCTCAGGTTGTCCTGAGCAAGCAAGTTTCAGGTTGACTTCCAGCCTCTCGCCTTACCAATCTTGCGCCATTCCAATATGGACATACCTCTTAGTAACCTGTTTCCTCCTGTTGCCTGCCGTCATTCTTCTTGACACCATCAAATCAAACATTAGCAAAGGCCAACTCGGGCAAACCTAGGCACTAGGTAACAAGATAGAACCCATCAGGATGGTTACGGCAGCCCTACCGAGCATTGACGTTGGGGCTAGTCAGGGGACCCTCGATCGCCTCGCCCGAGGTCTTGTGAGGCTCGGATGGCGATCTGCTCCTTCGTCCGCATTGCAGGTAGCTGTCAAGGCCGTCGCGTCCAGGATCTCACCTTGCCCGGTAGCCCGGAATGATTGGTGCTTTACTCTCTCTCGGCCAACACAGCCAAACTGGCTGGTCAACGGGATGTTGGTAGCCAGGTACTTGACTCAAGTCAAGGACGCTGCCAACCCAGGCATTCTTGCTTCCGTCTCATTTTATCTGAGGCTCTCTATCAGAGACAGGCGATATTGTGAAATATGAGCTATAGTCCAATCTGATATCCCTTCCTGCCTCCCCCTCCGAGTGTTTGTGGCTTGCTGTTCAGGGCGATCCCGATTTTACTTCTTAAACATACACGTATCCTCCTTGCGCGGCCGTTTCGAGTCCGAAGATCCACAGACACACAATTCATATAATAGTGCGCCCAGCCATGTCGGGCCCTTGAACCGTCGTGGCTATCCCCCATCAGTCCATGATTCTTTTAGCGTCCTCGCCCATTCCGGCAGAATGAAGATCAGGCCAGCCTTTGAAGATGCAGGTATCCCCATCAAGCCGCAACTACACACTCGCAAACACCACCATGCCTATAATGGTGCCCGCAGCCTCCCCATTTTCACGTGGGTGAGGCCCTCGATGAGCACCCGGCCAAGCAAACGAAGCCAGAAGCCAGAGGCCCGGGATCGAGACCGATATCGACAACCACAGTCTGACAGCCGCTCGACCTTGTCTCCAGCAACATTATCAATATACGAAGTCAAGCTCTACTACTCTAAGAACCGCGCCTGCACGATATACCGCTCTTGGGACGATTTTGTCAGGCTCGGAAAAGGCCTCTCATCAGGGGGGTTGACACCTCCTCCTTGCACAGAACGGCACTCCCACACCAGCCAATGTCTACACAAGTTCCTGAAACAAGTGCTGGCAAGGTCACCGACGGAACCCTCGGTCGAGTTTTTCCTGAGGCGGAGGATGGATGATTGCGGAGGGGGGTGAAAAATAATGAGGCAAACAACAGGGGCAAACTTCTTCGCCAACTACTTTCCTTTCAACACCCTCGAACTTCCTTCCACCAACGACCAACAGGACATCTTCGGCCAGAGCCATGTTACCTCACACAAGCGACACTATGACCTGATCACCTCTCCATGTTCCCGTTTCCAGGCCTCCTCGTCTCCAGGGACAAAAAGGAAACAGAGAAAAACACCAATACAGTATCTTACTTCCTTGTCCCTCACCATACTATCCACCCACAACCCATCTCTACTCTATTTACTTCGTTTTCACTTTTCTCGGATACACCATGCGTCTTTTACCATCAGCGTTGACTTCATTCATTTACGTTATCGATACCCATGCCCACTCGCAAAGCAAGTTTCTTTACCGCCTGTTCAACCATTTATGTTTCTTTTCTTTTTTTCCCTGAGATACTTCTCTTATTCCTTTTTCTCCCGCTTAATCCTTTCCCTTTTCGTCTTTTCTTCTCTTCCTTTAATTACGTAACGGCTTTTACCATTTTCTTGGCTTTACACTTCGATTTCCAAACCTTCTGCGAACAGTGGGATATCATGATGGAATTCATGGGAAATGATCAACATTACATAGACGGGCGGCGATTAAGGGGATACGTGCCCCGAGGACAAACCTTCAGAAAAGGAGGTCTGGCTGGCTGGCTTTCAACACTGGCAGTGGAGGGAAGAAATGAACCAGTCGTACCTACATTACTTAGGTAGTCACTGATCTAATCTATAATTATATCTCCCCACATTCCAAGAATACGAACAGTGTAAAGTGTCGAGTGACATCTCCTCGTGAGTAGGTAGGACTGAAGGGCTAAAGACACCACGTTCAACGAGAAGGTTCTTTCTTGAGCTTTGGGGCTGTGTTATTGCCTTGGCATGGGAGTTTATGTCCACTATACTCTTGTATGACCCTCAAGGACACTTGTCAGGTCGCTCTGATGACCAATTTTCATTCCAAAGTTGGCGCCTGACCTGTTTGTTGACCTTTGAAGCAGCGGGGAGGGGGGCATACTGGCTGTGACGTAATGGCGGTCTATCTGGTACCCTGTAAGAGTCTGCCTTACGGGGGACGATATCTGTTCTAGAAGACTGGAAACTGATGTTATGGGAGTTTCTCTCCATTTTGCAAGCATGGTTATCAATTGCGATCCTGTAAACTGGGATCAAAGGTGCCCACCTGAATTGGAATGTTCTTGCTCGACAGCAAGAGCTTCCAAAGCTTCAGACCTCACCGAGCGCCTGCTTGTCAAGCTTGTCAGTCGAGATGCGGGGCAGCTACCCCCGTAGCTTCCATTATTTCAGGGTTTGAATCCCCGCCCCACAGGAGCTTCCCCGGTCAATCGGCCCAACACGGCAAGTTCCACCCATTTTCGTCACCTATGACGTAGGCGGAGTGGCATGATGGCGTCCCAATTCCTTTATATTGATCCTCAGGAAGGCACAACTTCTCCCGACTTTGCTCTAGACCATTCGAATTCATTCACAAACACGAACCATCTACAGCACATCAACTTTCTGTCGATTCTATCACCTCTGCATCAAATAACAACATCATCACCACCTAGAATCTAGGTAAGTCCACGTCCCTCATCACGGTCTCTTACAATCGCATCACACCATTTCCCACCAATTCACGTCAATTCTGCCCTCCCACTCATCATCTCTGATTCCTTCGAATCCAATCCGTGTTCCCCAATCTCCCGTTCATCAATTTCCCGGTCCTCGTTGAGCTGTTTCGTTTCCTTCAACCCTACTAACACCATCAACCTGCTCACCTAGATACCCAAAGCGTTTTCACCAAACACTCTCCATCACTCACCGTGATCACTACTCAACTTCTCTCCAAACCTACCAATTAATCACAGCGAAAATGGCTCGCGGCGGAACAGTACAGTCCAAGGTCCACTACAAGGGTACTAGCGATGATTTCCTCGTCTTCGTCGACGACATCGAGGCCTACAAGAAGTGGTTGGGCGACAAGTCGGTGCCTCTTGTCGAGGTCATCTCATCCTTCAAGGTCTTTGTGACGCACAGGTAAGTTCCCTTTATCTTTTTGATCAAATTCCCTGGCTTGGTTATGTCGAGTCGTGACATTTGTTCGTCGTATGACGGTCAGGTGCCGTTGGAGCGGGGAAGGAAAGCTTCCGTCATCGATTGCCAATTGACCAATCACCCGCCTGGCCTGCATAAGCACCCTTTCTTATTCTTATCAAAGTGGTTTGAGATGTTTGAAGATGTATTTGCTAACGACGTTTTCTGTAAAGCCAAGGTTCGCAAGGCAGTTATGATACCGCGTCCAACGCCTCGTTAGACAATGAGTTTGGTACCACAGCCGAGGACGAGGTCATCAAGAAGATTCTTGAGAAGGGAACGCTCCAGGAGATAACGGTAAGCTTTTATCCCCAGGAAACCTAAATGGGAGCCGGGTTGATGGGCGAGTGGGGCTACTGTTTGGTGATATCATTACTATGATGGCATACATCACTACAAGTCAATAAGCCGTGCGACATGCTTGCGGACAGAACAAGTTACTAACCTCACTTCTCAATACAGATGCCCGAGCGCCAGGGATCCAGGAACGAGGCAAACCAGGCAGGTGTCCAGTAGAGTGGACACGAGCAGCCGAAGGCAATGCAAAGGTTTCCGAAGAACTCGTCGCAGAAGCGAATCAAGCGGCACAATAGTGTCTGCATTTCATCTTGGAAGTAGTCTTGAAGAAGCGGGCTGGATGGCCCAACTGGGTTGACGGCGTGGAAGGCACTTCATTGCTGGATGGAATGTGATTTACATTCAGCGGGATTCAAAGGGTTATTGATACTCGGGAACACATCCATATGCTGCAGCTACTCTACCCGTCTGACCTGTTAGTTAGCGATGAATTTAACTCGTCAGAGCGTTTCACTCCAACTTGGAGCCGCTTACTACCATTTGGTTACATGATTGTATGTGGTGACTTGGTGTATGTGTTAATGTTGTGATGGCTAAGTGTGGGACAAACTACCTGCGCTTGTTCATTTCTACCCGTATGGATCCATAATAAATCAGCTCCCATTTCCTTGAACTAGTTTTACGTGGTTAATTTACCGAGTTCCTTTGCTAGCTCTGCCTCAGATCGCTACCCGTAGAGGTCTCGCTTGCATGCCGATTTACATCACAAAAAACGAAAGCTAGGGAATCAATTACATTAGTATTACTGTCTGCTGATAAATACCCTGACTCTTACTCATGTACAACTGATAAATGTTTACATATGTACAATAAACAATCAAACCACAGCGTCCCTAGCTCCGATAACCCCATCCATCCAATGGAGCTTCAACATATCCTATGGTCGGCCGAGTAACCTCTCAAGCGAAAAGAAACTCCTTTAACACAGGAGACCCCGAGAATTCCGGGTTGAGTAATATGCAGCTTAACAACAGATCGTGTTAGTCAAGGATGTCGGGATAAAAAATAGGGATAAGAGGTGAATTCAGTCCATACTTCAAAAAGTACTGCAGCCCAGCCCTCCTCTTCTCGAGAAACCTGGGCCGAAACTTGGAAATGACACTCTTGGGCGGG
>Ga0247781_1000688_pt1 | contig 10653 bp, 3 predicted proteins | sample UWRJL184509B5_FD_179922 | JGI IMG/M metagenome (GOLD analysis project Ga0247781, IMG submission 179922) | Plant litter microbial communities from Arlington Agricultural Research Station in Wisconsin, United States - UWRJ-L184-509B-5 | ecosystem: Environmental > Terrestrial > Plant litter >...
GGCCTTGATGACAGCCTGTAAGGTCGTCACAGGTATAGTATAATAATGATTATTCCAGGGGTCCTCTAGCTTCAAAGAGGTGCGTGGCTTTAATCCTCTTATAAAGGCCTGGCTAGCCCACGTAACTACAGCCTGTGGGTCTGTAAGATGTCTACAACACTTCCTTTATGTAAGTTTAAAATAATTTCATTTTTCCTCCTTTACATCTTCTCTCTACACCTAGCCCCTTCCTTATTTATTATCATCCACTTCCTCTCCAGTGATCTCCCGTATATAAGACTCACTACTACTAAAAAGCTCAATCAAGATCAGGTTCCGCATACGATAATAATAAAAGTATATATAACAGTTATCCTTCTCTAGATAACAGTTTATATAATCCCATAATTACTTAACTAGTAACTCAGTCCTGTAAGTACGCAGGAACTGCTAAAAGTCCTAGATATAGCCTAAATTGGCACGAATAACGTTAAACACAGAACTGACTTCCTTCCATTCACCATCAGGCTTATTAAATAGCAGAACCAGACATCCCATCAAGTAGTTAATAGTAATTTCTCTACAAACTCCACAGTACTTAAAGGCTCCAACATAATTCAGTAACGGCTTTATTAACAGGACAGCGTTATCTAGCACTTCCTTCAAGGTAGGAACAACTACAGTGATACAGACAGGCAATGCTGCAGGCTTAGACAAACAACCACAACCGATAATCTCCAAATTATCACAGCAGTTAAGGCAGGTCTGGGATGAAACAAAACTATTATAAAATATCCAGCAGTTAGCACAGAACATATGCCCACAGAAAAGAGCAACCACAGCACACAGCTTAATAATTTCATCCAGTAATATATTCAGCCCAATAATGTCAAGCTGGGTATAACAGATTAAACATACTACCTGCCCAGCTGGCTAATTCCCAGTAAGACTCAATATATACTACATTACCTAATACCACAACACAAGAGTTATCATAAAGGTCGCTATTATAAATATTCAAGGAATAGAAGCTTCTATACCAGTAAGTTAACGTAATTATATATTACTCCAGCAAGCTGGCATTATATAATAAGTAAACATATATATAATATACATGTGTTACAGCAGGTGACTATAATAATAATAAGTGGTATAATAACAGTAAGTATATAGGCAAACAGAGTAATAATAATGCATAGGGAAACAGAGCATAAAGGAGATAAACAAAGCATAAAGGAGAGCTTTTTCAACCTATAACCCAAACTATAATGGCGATATTATAATAGTGGAATAATAACTACACATATTTAAAGTTAAGTACTATTTCTATCATACTCACAACGGCTCTAGCAAGGTGCTTATTAAGTCAGGTTAGTTCTAACAATTAAGGTACGCGGGGTAAGTTACGTATACTAAATATGTTAATTATTCATCATCATCTACAGCGATAATAGGCTACTATATTATTATAAGTCTTTAAGACTTAATATAGTTATTAACATTAAATTACTTAATATACTGTAATTTATTAAACTAAGCGGTTTAAAGTCTAATTATATCACATTCTGTATATATTAATATTAAATCTAGAGTTAAGAGAAAACCTCATTACTAATCTACCCTAAACTAGTAGTTTAAGTATAGGTTATTTAATAAGGAGGTAAATAACTCTTAAAACATTCACCTATTTAAATCTTATCATTACCTTACACTGTTCCTTAATTCCTTATTATAACCTAAGTAATCCAGTAGCACTATAAGGGAGGAGGGTTACCATCGTCCGTTATCTTTCTCTTAATAGGCGTTTTCTTTACCGTCTTTAATCTAAGTCTCTTCTTTATACTATTTACCCGCTTTCCCACCTTTTCCATCTCCTTATTAACGTCATCCTTTTTAAAATCCTCTTCTTTATAAATAACGTGCTTAAAGAGCCTAACGTAATTAATAAAGTAAGTGTGATCACGCTTAGGTTTACTAATAAAAGGACGACTGTACTTCTTTATAAGTTAAATCCTTCTACATTTAATCTCTAGGAAGGTGTTAAAGACAGTCTCCCACGTTATAATATCAGGATTAAAGCCCAATTCTATAACATGCGTGCTATTAGCCTAGACAATAGGGTTTCCATCCTTACTAAGCTTATCCCGGATATATATATTAATAATAACAGGTTTTAAGAAACTTATGTATAAAAGGATAAGCTGATTCTTAATAAGGTCTTTAACGTTAGTGACCTTTACTGGGTTTACTGTGAACGTTTTAAGACTAATGTCAATATCCTCTCCCTTATTTCCCTCTTCTAATAAGCTAGAGCCTAGGAGGCAGATAATAGATAAGTAGATCCTACTAATAAATAAAGCTCTGTCACTTAAGTAATTACAGATAGATTAAGGTGGCTTAACCACTTAATTAAACCGGTTTACTGGGATAGTTAAGCTGTGTTTAACAACCTTATATGTAAATAACAACTTTAAAACTAGGTTTTCAACCTTTACCAGCATCTAAGGGCTAATTTCTTTAACCCACTAATACATATTAGTATAAAATCAGGCTAATAATAAACCAGTTAGTATAGTTAATAAGTACACTAACTAGTCTAATGTTAGGTTTACGTACTTTACACAGTCTGCACTTTATAAACCACTTGTTAATAATACTGATAACAATGGGGAGATATTACTGGACAGGCTTTGTCTATCTAATACAGTACAGTTAACTAATATACTGTTAGATAATCGCTATATTCCATATAAACCCTGCTCTAATGCTATAATTACATTAATAATATGCGTTAAATCCAGCGCTAGATACTGATAAGTTTAATACCAGTATATTAAACATAGTGTCAGCCTGATTCCATTACTTTATAATAACCTAACACTTGTTTATTAAAAGTCTTAAGTGAATGGACTTAACTTTAAAGTTTACCTTAACGAACATAGTAGTAACCTCCTTATATTTAGCTGTTAATATATCTATCTGTCTGAATCGGCTAAGGGGATATTAAACCTGTTAGTGTACTTATATAATATACCAGCTGGTTTAATTCTAGCCTTATTAGGATGCGGTCTACTTACTGTTATATAATAAGGCTATTTATTATAATTAAAACTCTGGCGTTTTCTTAGCTAGGTTTAGATCGGATCTCTATCACTTATTAGAGACAGTACGACTTAATCGGTAACTTAAAGCATGTGAAAAAGAGGGAGTTAAATTAGTCTTTAAAAGGGATATAGTTATTATCTTTATTTAATGTTACGTACGTGTAGTTAATACCATTATCTATACTGTTATATATTAATAACTGGATAAAATCAACACTAAGCTTTATTAAGCCTAAGCTATTAAGGTTAACCTTTATCTGTTACCTTAAGTTAAGGGCCCTGTTAAGTGTGGATTCTAATATACGTTTCGCCTTTTTTACAGTCTTAGGATCGGTAATCATTTAAATCTCCTCCTCCGTCAGCTAATAGACGGGATCGTCACGTATCATCATTATATATATATATTTACTTTAAGCCTCCACTATAACGGCCTGGAGTAACGCCATATCAAGCGTATTAATCCAGTCCAGATCCTTCTCTTTACCTTTCTTAAGATTACTATTAATATAATCGTCAGTAATCTAATTTATCTCCCTAAGCGTGACATTACTTAGAATTTTATCAGTATTATTACAAATAACGTCGTAATCCTTACTATATCTAATAAAAGTTAAGTTAATTTTTAAAAGGCCTAATCTGTCTTAAGGATAATATTTTAAGTTATTTAATAAGGTTACAGGAATATTCATTCCCCTGTTAATAATAAACATATTATTCACCTTTAAAATATCTTTAGCGTTAGGGTTAATGTCCGCCTTACTAAAGTCCTGGATATTATCTTAATAAAAAGGAACCAGCTTCCACTAATATCACTTATACTCCTAGTGGATGCCACGTAACTCCATAACAGTATTGTTCTTATCGGTATAATATTTAATAATAAGTATATCAGACCCCTCCTTATATATTAACTCGTCACTTATATAATAAAAGTCCAGATTAAGTTAAAATACATCTAGTATCTTTACTGTAATAGCCTATATTATCAGGCTAAAACCTTTCTAATCTGTAATCTTATTCTAAATGGGAGTTACAGATATATTACCCTATAACACTTTCAGGATAACCTATATAAGACGCCAGCACTAAGAGTTGGAGTTATATAAATTAGTAGCTTTATCACATATTATAAGCTGGAATTTAAACTTCTTACTTTTTATAATATAAGTATCGATACAGCAGACCTAATAGATCTTAGATTTCTAGCGTTCTAACACGGGGATTATAATGAGATTAATTACATGTTAATAGATATAATAAGGCAATTGGAAAGTAAACCAGTTAAAATATTAAAATTTATATACTAACTGGTTTACTTTATAATAAGGTAGGGTGTAAGGATAGGATATGTAGTTAATATTTACTTAAGGTATCGGTTAAGGAATAATCCGTATCTGTTTATTTCAACGTACTTACTGTAATTACCCTTAAATTTCTTATTAAGCTTACTTAACTACTTAGCGTACTTCTCATTACTATTATTATTAACATCACTCTTATTATCTACTTTAGTAAGCCTACTAGCTGTAATGTCCAAATCACCCCCGTCGTCTTTAAATTCACTACCAGATCCTATATTATTAAAACCCTTAAGGCTGGGGGTTACCAGGCCTGTGGGAGCAGTAAAGATCCTTAACTTCTAAACCATATATTAATTATGCACCTATCGTCCAGTATACTTAGACATATCTATATTATACTTAATCGTAATCATTTAGTAAGCAGCTATAGTGGTATATACTAAAATGTATATAACTAACACCACTTTAGGGTTTTCTATATCATTTACGTAACTATAAAGGTCATCGTCCATCTATTACATACTTTAAGTTCACATATAGTAAGGGTTGTCTTACAGAATCTAAGTAATGTTTTAGTAGAAAACGCAGAGTTTTAACTTAGGGAAATTTAAATATAGCTTATTAAATGTCTGAATAACTAGGAGTGTAAGGTATAGGTATAGGGTAGGTCTAGCTTTAATCTTCTTACCCGCCTTCTTCTCTCTGATAAGTTAATAGTAGTGTATAAGCACTGCTAAGGCTATTATAAAGGTTTTACCAGTACTAACCTCATTTATACAGAACCAGGACTTAATTAGTAAATTAGAAAAGTTAAACATAACATACACATCTTTTATAGTCAGTTTTAAGTATTAAACTAATTAGAATATTATATTAATATATTAATAAGTATAATGTGTAACTTACTAATTATCTAATAAGGGAGAAAATGTTTTATTCCTTTACAGATTTCCTAATTCTAAGCTTAGCTATACTTATTCTTTATCTTCTTATAGTTAAAACGCAGGGAGTCCTTAATACTCTCGTTAAACACCTTTTCGAAATCGTCTAATATAACCAGCTCTAGGTGATTAAGTACTATGCTTAGGATAGTTAGGTTATTATTAACGCTGGTAAACGGATATACTTACGATAATAACGACTTAATACTATATAATCCTTTAAATCTAGCCTTTATCAGCTCGAAACGCTCACTCTATAAACACTTAATTAGATAATTATCTTTATTATATTCCAGCTCAGCATTTACAGGGATGTTAATAAGATTTTCCAGAATAGTCGTCTACAATATAATAAATTACATTAAGTTAACTTTTTACTTAGTATTAAATAAGTAATTAAACTAAGTAGTAAGGGTCTTATCCGGCTTGTAGACGACGGGTTTTAAGAACAATCCCATACGTTAAAGGTTCCTTACTAACGAAATCAACGTTAGGATGCTGACAGGTTTTATATTAATGTTATCTGTAAAGTACTAACCCTGGTTTTTATTTATATAAACTGCTGAGATTTTGGCCCCAGTAATTATTAGGTAAAGACGCTTAGTCTAGTTACTAAACACCTTCTTATATCCGAATTTGTTAATCAGGGACGTAGTAGACCTACCCAGCATACACATTATCAGGGAGTAAAGTTACAGGTTTATAACACCCTACTTATTAACCTCGCTTAACTTGTACTGTTCCTTATTAAGCTATTTACCGATAAATATTATGCTTATTCTTATAACCTTAAATGCTAAACCTTTCTTAGGACCCTTGCTATCTAAAGGTGACCGGAACGTGTATAAGTGATGCTTATTAAAGTATAGTAGATATAACACAGTACAGAACTAATTATCAGTAACATAACCTCCTTATATATCCAGAGTACCGTCAGGATAGCAAGTGTACCAAGGCGTTACATTCTAATTATAGCAAGTCTTTACGTTATGGAGATACATATACAGTATAGTAATATTTGTCACTATAATGTGGTATTAGTGCTAGGCTTCTTCGCTAATTGTATTAACGTCACTAATATCACCTTGCCAGATAAAAAGGACCGGGATATCCCCTTCCATTTTAGTAAGTGCCTTTAAGATTTTGCTAACCTTAGGATAGTTAAATATGATTAGAACATTTATGTAGATGTCTATCCACACCTTTCTAATATACAGGTTACCGGGAAACGATTCTCTGCTTAAGGGGTCGTCGTAAAGATTACCGTTTTTAAATATCATATCGCTGTGTTTTAAGAAACACTAAAAGCTAAGGTAATCCGTAACTAAAAGATATATAGTTAGCAATTATTATTAGGTATTAAACCAGTTAGTTTATTAGGGAGTAGTAAATATTAAACCAGTTAGTTTATTAAAAAGTGGTGAATATTAAACCAGTTAGTTTATTAGGGAGTGGTGAATATTAAACTAGTTAGTATATTAGCAGCAGTATATTAACTAGTTTAATATGTAACTTACCTTTAAGGTCTAAGTGTTTAACTAAGTTAGCCTTATCCTTATACCCTAGTACAGCAGTGAAGTCTCCGTTATTTCTAAAACTGTTAATATCCAGCACGTACGTAAATATCTAACCAGGGAGCATCTTATCCTAGATCTTAAGGTACTCCTTTAAGAAGTTTAAGGAGATAAACTTAAACTTATACTTAACTATCTTATATGTAATGTTTACATATTATACAGGCGCCTTCGTGCAGTATAATGTAAGAGCCGAGATGTTATAGAATCTAATATAGGGTATAATTATAAACTTATAAATAAAGCCTTTCTCTTTACTAACTTCCACTACCCTGTATAAAAGGTAATTCCACATATTATTCATATCGTATCTTTAGATTACCGGCTTAAACCCTTACTATATTATAGTGATATCCTTCAAGACTGAAAAGAATACTATCTTCTTACTTCCTTTAAAGTCGACATTCGTGCTGATAAACGTCTGTTCGGTTAATTTCTAGGCCTTTATATCAGTAGCATTTATACTAGTAGTCGCTTTACCTTTACCCTTAGCTTTAGCTTTAACGGCCTTTAAAGGTATAATTGCAGTTAGTGGGGGTGATATAAATTGAGGTGCGGGGTTATAATTGGTAAGGCGTAGTGTTACAATTAATAAGGTTAAAGTCTGGTTAATTAATAACTAAGCTTTAGTAAACCAGGCTAATTAAAATGGGTTAAGGGTAGAGATTAAACCAGTTAGTTTACGGAAATCGGTATACTAATAAGGGTCGTTAATCTATTCTCTAGAAGTTTATAGTTTTTTTTAAGGGGGGTAGGCGTGATGGTCGCATAAGGTGGAGGTAGGGTACTATTTATACCTTTAAGGCTAGTAAAGTTCACACCTGTGGACTAATTAGTTTAATCACGGCTTAAAGTTCACACCTGTGGGTAGACTAACTGGTCTAATCGTTACCTTTAAAAACTAACGTGCCTTTAAAACAGATTCTCACCTTTTAATAGGGTTTACCATACCACACGTTTAATAGGGATCCAGTACTCTAATTTATTTAGTTACTAACATAATCGACGCTTATATCACTATAGGCTAAGGGGTCTGTAATGTTATATATTTAATAGAGGTTTGGTATATCAGTTTATTCAGTTCCGGTGCAGTAACTTAATTGGTTATAATAGTTTAAATAGTGTTTCGCGTATTTTACTACGGGTAATGTAGTATCTTAAGTCTAATGTTAACTGGTGATGCTATCTGCTTCGCCTTACGGAACAGCTAAGTGCTATAATATAACAGGTCGGCCTTTACCTATAATAAGATCTGCAATGTTATACTTTTAGTAAAGATTTAGTACGTTCACTCGTTTAATTCTAACGGTGTAATTTACTTAAATCGTTATAGCTAAGTGGTGTTGCTTGGTGTAGTGGGTGGTATTACAGGTCTGGTGTTAGCCTATCACATCCCCTAGTTTAATTTAAACTGGAAAAGTGGACATATCTTAGGGTTACTATATCCAGTAAATCGACTTAAAAGGGTCCACTATTACCTAAGTTTAGTAAGAAATGCGATAATTAATGTGACAGAGTAGTTAGTTATTAGTTTATAAACTTAATTACTAAGTGTTCCACTTTATATTTATATTATTATTTATAATATGTGAAAGATAAAGGTTCTTTTATAATGGCACTTTATAATACCGTTAGGTTAAGCCATTATCATCGGTCTTTATTATGGTAAGGAAGGCTATTATAGTAAGGAGAAACTTTAGGCGATATCGAAGATAAAACATAAGAATATTAGGTACGTTAGCACCACCATCATTTACAGTTCATAATAATAATTTATTTATTAATTATATCTTATATTTAACTTAAATTTAAAGTGTTGCTACTACTAGTGTAGCTAATTATATAAGGGGAGCTATACGTTTATTAAACTAGATGTTAAGTTTATTTATTAACGGTGACTTTATAATAACATTATACGTTAGTATTTAAGGCGGGAAACTAACCTTAACTACTAGTGTTAACATACCGTGTTATAAGAGTTAGAGGCGAGCCTTACTAAACACTTAGGTGTAGCTTTTAGTATCCTATAACTATACCGTTACATCCAGTAGTTTTAGCATGTTGAGAGTTTTACCAGCCTGTTACATATCCTCCTCCTCCTCCTCCTCCTCCTTCTCGTCCTTGTCGCTACCGTCTTACATAACTACATTATCTACTCCCTAATATAGCCTGCTTATACCGTTACTGTTAGGATTAAAGGAGCGGTATAATTTCTATAAGATTTTTTAAAGATTATTATTAAGGAACGCTATATATGGCTTTTATCTTCCGTTATTATAGTGGTATATACTACCAGAAAGGAATTGCTCAGTTATATAATTACCCTTCCCCTTTATATAAAAAGGGGGAAATATAAAGATAGTTAAAGGGAACTACATAACCTGTCTGAACTTAAAGGTCCTTTTATTACTCTTATTAAAGGAGAAAAATAACGTTCCTGTCAGGTAAGGTAAGATCTATTAGGTAAGCAAGATAATGTGGTAAAGGTCCTGAAACTACTTATTAGCTGCTACTACTCTAAGGAAATGGTTAAGTATATTAAATATCCTTTATATTACCACCCAGTAATTCTTCACCAACCATACCTTCCATACCCTTTAATCCCACCACTTAAAAAGAAAGCGGATAAGCTCTTAGGGGTTAGTAATACCAGCCTTATTACTATAAATAAGGTGGGGATAGCAGAGCTTCTTTAAAGGCACGTTTTTATTAAAGAACCTCCTAAATATAACACTCTAATAATATATTAACAGCTTCCAGTTAGGACCTTAATTAGCAGTAAGGACCAGCTCCTTAAAGTTCTTATTCTGGTAAGTCATCTTATCCCAGACATCCTAATCAAACTAGCAGAGTACTAGACATATCAGATACTCCATCCACACAGCCACCACTACTTTATTACCCTTAATTTACTTATCCTAATACCACAACTAGGCCTAAAGTAACCACACCTAAATATACTAAACCTCCTTAACCACTCACTACCACCTACAGTACTTAATATAAAGTAACAGGTTATTAATAAGGAGCCTCTAAGTAACTACTCTTATAAACCACCAGAACGGCCATTAAAATAAACTTTACCACCACCACCTAAAACCGTAACAGACTATTAAATAATACATCCCCAGCCTTATCCGATACCTCTCTACCAGCTAAGGTATATCTAAGTCAGCTACACCCCCATTAAAAGTAGCAACATAACTAATAATAATGCCAGCCAGCACATCTTCTTCTAACTTGTTACAGGATGTCCACTCCCTCTAAATCCACTTATCTCCGAAAAGCAGCAGCTCCTTATAAATACCATTACTACTATAATAATAATAAAGGCATTATAAAACGATAATTATAAGTACTGTATTAATAAGTGAAAATATAAGGCCTGTTCAGTTAAGGATATACTTAAACAGGAAACAGTGGCGGTTAATCTAAGCACGGAGGAAGTTAAGCACGGTGGTGGTAGGGATTATAAACCAGGTAAGGAGGCAGTTAACTACCATCAGATTAAGCACACTGGCATCGTCGTTATTAAAGGTGTCCTAAACCTGGTATATCTTCTAAAAAAGGGTTATTATTATACGGTGCTCCTCTTACACACCATAAGAGCGGCCCTGGCACTCCCGCATATTCAGGGCAGCGCACGCCTTTAAAAGTAAGTAACTCTTCTTAAGGGCAGCTTAATAGATAACAGTGGCTTTACCTGCCTGTTAGAGCTGCCTGACGTAAAGGGGGTCGATGGCTAGGTTCTCGT
>Ga0247781_1000689_pt1 | contig 10652 bp, 5 predicted proteins | sample UWRJL184509B5_FD_179922 | JGI IMG/M metagenome (GOLD analysis project Ga0247781, IMG submission 179922) | Plant litter microbial communities from Arlington Agricultural Research Station in Wisconsin, United States - UWRJ-L184-509B-5 | ecosystem: Environmental > Terrestrial > Plant litter >...
GCCGGAGAAGCCAGTGTTCAGGAGCAGCGTATCCCAGTCCAGGACAGACACGCCCGGATACTGGCCCCTGCCATCGTGGAGTCCCAGCCACCAGCCGGGAAGACCGCCCATCAGGAAATTGAGTCGCAGGATATCCGGTGCCGTGACCTCCAGAAGAACAAGGAACCCGCCAGGCTTGAGCAGCGAGCGGGCGTGCTCCATCGTCTTTTGGAGATTGCGAGTTGCGTGCAAGACGTAGGCGGCAACGATGATGTCGTACGACTCCTCAGTGAACCCTTGAGGCGCTACCTCTCGCTCAATATCAAGCGGCTTGAAAATCATCTTGTGCGTGAAGTCCGAGAACTTATCGGCCGCCTTCTCAAAGAAGCCCGTCGAGATGTCTGTGTAAGTGTATGACTCGTACGCGTCTCCGATGGCGTTCAGGACATTCCATGTCTGGGTCATCAGTCAGTCTACATTCATGTCAAGGGTGTGAAGTTGGGGATCTTACCGTCCCGCCCGTGCCAGCCCCAATCTCCAGTATGTTGCACCTCGGAAACTTGAACGTGATCTGCTTGACCACCTCCCTAACGCTCCCATTCATGACGTCAAACCCACACCCCTCCATGTAGAAGCGGTTGAGCATGTCATCCTTCAGCAAAACCTCCAGAATTGGGGTCTCGCCGCGCACAACAGCACTAAGATTCTCGCCGACCGCCCGGGTCAGCAGCAGGTCGATCTGGCCATCATACTTGGAGCACAACTCCTCGACGATTGAGTGCTCGTCCGAAAGCCATTCCTTTCTGAGCAGGGGATGCCGGTCATTCCTGACGTTTTCCACAAGCACCTCGAACGCATCCAGCATGCAGTCGTGGTGCCACAGCAGGTCTGCCTCCTGTCTCCGGCTCGGCGGATACTCCTCAAGCAGCCGCTTCATGTAGAACAGCGCTGCGCGATCGATGGCCACCGCGAGGTTCATGACCGTCTCGTCGTTGGCGACATCCCGCTCTGACTGGACGATGTTGCCCAGGGCAGCATCGGTGTTCCAGACAGTCGCTGCGAACATATGGCGGTCCTGCGAAGCGTCGGGCGGAGACACAGCCTGCAGCACGAGGCTCTCGACTTGCACCGCCATGTTACTAGAGCCAGTGTTGTAGATGTGAATATCCCCGGCCAGCGAGGTGATGGTCTTGTCGGTGACGAAGGACTCCATGTCGAGTGCTGCCCGCCCATCTTCCTGTATGCTAACGCAGGGGTTGAGCGTGACGCGCTTGATGCGCACCGGCAGCAGCGCAGAGGTGATCTGGCCGCTGCTGGGGTGCGCGCGGGCACAAAACAGTGTCTGGAAGGCGACGTCCAGCAGCGCCGGGTGGATGGCATAGTCCTCGTCCTGGCCGAGGTCCGCCCCAGCCCAAACACCCGAGGCGTTCGCGTAGTCCATGGACCGCCAGGCCTCGGAAATACCCCTGAACAGCCCCTGGTAGTTCAACCCCACATCACCTAGAGATGCATAAACCCTGTCGACATCAAGACCAAGCAGATTTGTGTTCTGCTGCACCGCACACGTCTCCCTATCAGGGAGGGCCCCGATCGACGGCTTGCCAAGGTGAACAACCAGTCGTCCCGCGCACATCTGCACCATCGATCCGGCTCTTTCGTCAGGGCAGACGTAGTACGCGAACTGCGCCTTGATCACCTCCTCATCCTCACCCTCACCAGCCGATGCCGGCTCCGCCCTGACGGTAAACAGCGTCTCCACGCCATCCTTGTTGTCAGGGATGACCACCGGACGCTGGAACTCGACATCCATCACTTCAAACAGCCGCACCGGCTGGTCAGCTGCAAGCACCCTCGCCGCCTCAATGGCAATAGCCACGTACGCCGCGGCAGGCAAGAGCACATTCTCCAGCACCTCGTGACCACGCAGCCACGGCACCTCAGACAGTTTCAAGACATTACGCCAGCGCAGCTCGCGCTCGCCATCGTCGTCGGGCGTTCGCCGGCCCAGCAGCTGATGTGGCGCGTCCGTTCCGGTGCGGTACCTGCGCGAGATGCGCGATTCGCGCCAGTAGATCTTGTCGTGGCTCCACGCATAGGCAGGAAGATCCTTGACCACCCGCGGCGCAGGCGTAGTGCCATCGAAAAAGGCCTCCCGGAAGCCGTCAAAGTCGACGAACGACGGGCCGAGGTGCGTCCAGACCGTGCCCAGCGCCGCTGAGAGGGCCTCGACGTCGTTGCCGCCGCGCTGGAGCACGCCCGTGTAGGGAGTTGAGATCGCAGAACCCAGGGCGGCTTTGAAGGTCTGATCGGTTGGTCCTCGCAGGGCCGGGTGCGGACCGATTTCGAGGACGAGGTCGAAGGGCCCACCGTGCCAGAGGGAGGACTCGAGTGCCTGCGAGAAGAGGACAGGGCTGCACATATTGGACACCCAATAGGGGCCTTTCAGGGCGGAGAAGTCGCCGCTGAGAAGCTCCGTGTCTCCACGGACGCTGGAGTTCCAGACGCAGTTATCAATATCGCGAGGGGGTGTAATGGCAATGTCGCAGGCGAGGAGGGACGCGAGGTAAGGCTCCGCGCAGGGCAGCATGTGGTGGGAATGGTAGGCCGTGTCGACTTTTATGAGCCGGGCAAAGGTGTTTTGGGTGTCAAAGTGCTGCTTGGCCTCGTTGACTGCGTCAAGGTCGCCCGAGAGCGTGACACTCTGTGGGGAGTTGCTTGCGGCGACGCCCAGGCGGCCGACAAACTCCGGTCGAGCGCAATACTCGGTAGCCTCGGCGAAGGAAATGCCGACGGCGAGCATACCACCCTGTTGGTTCTCGGCCCCGCGGGCGAGCTTGGCGTGAAAGCCACGATAGTAGGCGATCTGCATGGCTCCAGGTAGGGTGATGATGCCGGCGGCGTACGTGGCAGCGATTTCGCCCGAGGAGTGGCCGACCACGGCGTCCAAGCGGATACCTGCTGCCGTTAGGACATCCACAAGGCCAAGCTGCACGGCGGTGCAGAGGGGCTGGGAAAGCGCCGCTCTAGAAAGACGGACCGCGGACTCGGAGTCATCAGCCGTCAGCTCCTGCATCAGCGACCATTCTGGCCCGTCTGGGAGGGCTTTCAGCATGGCTTCACATCGCTCGATCGTCTTCCGAAACAGCGGACACGAGCGGATGAGGTCACGCCCCATGGTAGGCCAGTGTGCTCCCTGCCCCGTGAAGACGCCGAGGACACCAGGGATCTCGCTGGGGTTGATGAGTCGGGGTGTCGTGCCGATGTCACCGGTGCTGACCTTCTGGTGTTTCTGCACAAACACATTCATGGCGTTCAGTAGACCCTCCCGTGAAGTAGCGCTGAACGATGTGCGGACGTTGTGGGTGGTCCTTCGGGTTTGGAACAGCCAACCAAGGTCGTTGAGATTCAGCAGGGGTTGTTCTGTGATGTGCTCCAACAGGGCGCGGATATTCTGTAGAAGGGATGGCCCCGAACGGGCAGAGAGCAGAAGAGGGCCGATGAGTCCGTCTTCGACAATTTCTACGGGAGGCGTGTCCATGTCACACGGCTCCTGAACATGGCTTTCGATAATGGCGTGGGCATTCGTTCCGCCGAATCCAAAGCTATTGACACTCGCACGAGCTGGTGTTCCTGGGGATAGCTCTGGCCAGGGAACTGGAGCAGTAGCTATTCGAAGGGCGCCATAATAGGGGGTGATAGCCGGATTCAGCTCGTTAAAGTGCAAATTTGGAGGGATGGTCTGGTGCTTGATCGCGAGAAGCGCCTTCATGACGCCGGCGAGACCGGCGCTCCCCTCGGTGTGGCCGAGGACTGTTTTTATGGAACCAACGAAAAGAGGATTCTCCGCAGACCCGGAGGGGTTCTCGTCGAAAAATGCTTCCGCAATGGCGCGTGCTTCGACTGGATCTCCCGCGGGTGTGCCGGTGCCGTGGCATTCAAAGTACTGGCAGCGGTCCTTGATCGGATCAAGGCCAGCTCGGCGGTAGGTGCTGCGAATGAGCTCCGCCTGGGCAGGGGCATGCGGCATGGTGATGCCCTGACTTCGGCCATCCGAGTTAACGCCGGTTTCTCGGATGATTCCTTCGATTTCATCTCCATCCCGCAGCGCCTTACTGAGGGGCTTCAATATCAAAGCTGCCACGCCCTCGCCACGTGCGTAGCCGTCTGCGCTCTTATCCCACATGCGGGATTGTGAGTCCGGAGATAACATGTGGAGCTTGGACTCGGTGATGTACATGGTTGGATCGAAAATTAGGTTTGCGCCCGCGACAACGGCCGTGTCGCAGTCCCCGTTGCGCAGGCCATACACCGCGTAGTGGAGTGCCACAAGCGAGCTGGAGCATGCCGTATCGATAGTCACAGACGGCCCTTTAAGATCAAAAACATACGAAACCCGGTTCGAAATTATGCTTCGGGCCGTGCCAGTGGCGTTGTACTGGAGCAGCGTTTCCGTGTCCCGCACCTGAATGTCGGAGTAGTCCGCGTTCATAACACCGACGTGCACCGACGTCAGCGACCCTCTCATCTTCTCGAGGGTGCAACCGGCCGACTCGAACGCCTCAAACACTGTCTCCAGCAGCACTCGCTGTTGCGGGTCCATCCCCTCGGCCTCAGCCGGGCTGATGCCAAAGAATTCGGCATCAAAGAGTCGGCTGTCTTCAGAAAGCTGATATGATCGGTTCTTCACGTCCGTTGATCCATGCATCTCGCCTCTTGGGTGATAAAAGCGGTCGAGGTTGAGGCGGTCTTTCGGAAACTCTGCAAGAATGTCTCGCGGTTGGCGAAGGAGGTCCCACAACTTGGATGGCGAGCTGGACCCGCCGGGGAACCGGCATGCTGATCCAACAACGGCAATGGGCTCGGGATGACTATGTTGTGTCATGTTGGTGTCCACCAGAAGGAGAGAGAGTCTTGAGGTTTAGGTATGAGAGATTATGTTGGGTACAGTCTGACTTCCAGATGAATGGACGAGTCGAGCTCGGCGGGACGGCTTAGCACGTTACATACATATAGTGACTGGAGAAATGGCTTTCTTTGTTACCTACCATATCAGCGCGAAAGTCTGATAGGAGAAATGGTCAGGCGGGTAGGTCTTACGCTCCACTAGCATGATTAACATTAGCAGCAACCCGCGGTTATGGGTCGGGATAATGCAAGTGGCGGGCGCATACCTCGCACTCCACAAACCTTTCATGTACTTCCCAGGTAGCTAGCACCGACATGAACTAGGGTCCTCCGGAACTTTCGGTTCGAATAGCAATGACTCGTCCCCTCAAGGAAGAGCCATGATCTATAAGCGTAAATTCCACCTTATCGCATGGTCCACACAGCTGGTGCAACTCGCGCGTGTAGCGCAGGGATGCTCGAGCGAGGGTCCGGGTAGTTTGCATATGCAGGTTGCTATGAATATGGGCCGTAGACGCTTGCATTCAGACAAGCGGCCTAATATCCTGTTCTTGGCTGCAGCTGGAAGGCAGCTGAAATGCACGCATTCGGACTGACCACCTGGTGACGTGGACCGGAGCCGCCTTTCTTCCCCAACGCAATGCCATTCGGGCTTCTAACATGCCGCCCAGCGCCTGTTCTGTCCCTCTCTGGGCGGCCGAGGTGACAAATGGGGTTGTTCCCCATGTGGGCGAGGCCCGGTCCCGGATGTACTTCCGCGTTCGTCCCACAAATGGTGCAACCCACGGTCTTGCTCGCTCAAAATGGTGGCCCGCGTACCCGCGGCCGGCATAGGCCGAAAGGACCCCTACCGCCCGTGCAGATTGACAGCGATGGAACTTTTGGTGCACCAACGACCCGCGCGGTCGGCCGCTCGTTCTGACCGATTCCAATAGATAGCAGATACGTCCGTGGTGAATCGATTCATCCCTCACTTTGAGACAGCTCTCGTCCAACACAAACCTTTGTATTCGACCTAATTGAACGACATCTTTGTCCGCCATGGCCATTGCCAAGGTGTTAATTCTCGGCGCTGGCCCCGCAGGACTTTCCGCCGCGCTCGCGCTAAGCAAGCTCTCAACGGACGCCGAGCCCCTCGAAATCCATGTTTTTGAGCTCCGGTCGCAGCCGCAGCCAATTGGGAGCTCTGTGAACCTAACGCCGCTGGCATTGCGCTACCTGGACCATCTCGGGGCCGGGGCCGGGCTGCGGCGATGCGGCGTGCCCGTGCGCGCCGTCGATATTGTCTCGTTTCGATCGGGTCGACAGCTCGGGTCAATGTGGGGCGGCGTTGATGCGATGCGAGCGCGCCGGGCCGATGTGGTCGAAGCCCTGCTGGAGGTGCTGCGCGAGAATGCCCCGGCTGTGTGTCTCCGAATGGGCATGCGTGTGATAGCCATCCGCGAAAAAAGTGGAGGCGATAAGGTGTCGCTGGAGTTTGAGGGCGGCGAGGTGGTCGACGGCGACCTGCTTCTCGGCTGCGATGGGCTGCACTCGGCAGCGCGTACTCTATACGTCGATCCTCACCGACCCAAGACTTATACGGGCTCGGCGGTGGCACACGGCCTTGCCCGGCTCCAAGCTGCGGAAAAGACCTCCCTGCGGCTGTCGGATGGGCGCCCGGCGCTGCGCGACACGACAGTGGTGGTAGGCGGCCGTGGCGCGCTCTTGGCGACGTACTTTGAACAGTCGCGAGAGACCGTCTGCCTGACTGCCGTTGCTAATGTTTCGGAAGTGGTTGATGAGTCGGTCGACAGCTGGCGGACCTTGGCAGGCGACCAAGACGCAATCAAGAGAGATGTTGGCGAGCTTTTCCGCACCAGCGGAGTGGAGGGAATCGTGGAGCTGGTGGAAAATTGTGACCGCTGGTCCCTCCTTCCCGTTTACACGCTACCTTTGGAAGGTGCGTGGCACAAGGGGCGCGTACTCCTCTTAGGCGACGCGGCCCACGCGGTACGTTTAAGTTTCCCATCAGTTTTCTCTGTGACTCATCAGCCTTCTTTCCGCTATCAGCCGTTACAAATTCCTCAGCTAATTTAAATTTGGAGCAGATGCCGCCACAGGGCGAGAGTGCCGGCGTGGCCATCGAGGACGGTGTTCTGCTCGCGCGAGTACTCGAGCGGCGCGGCTCGCGCGGCATTGACCAGCTTCTCGCCGACTATGAGAAGCTCCGGCGCCCTCTCATTGAGAAGCTGTACAAGGCGTCTGTGGCCCGTGGCTTTGGGACAACGAAAGAACAGTCATGGTTTCAGAGCATTATGCTGGAGTTGCTAGCCACTGTTTACTTGTTCTTCATGAATTGGCGCAAGCAGGACTATTTTGCCAGAGATGTCAGAAACCTTCCGTTACCGCCGTAACATCTATCAAAACCTGTTCTTTGCCAAGTGTCTAGTCCGTGCCTCTTGTCTTCCGACCCCATTAAACCGGAAATGGTATTGTCTTCGCGTGGAATTTGGCGCTGCCATGCAATCCAAACCCATCAATACAAGGAAGGCGGGGCGACTCGTGACGGGAAGGGCCAGTGCTGCCCAGCTGCTACCTGTCTAGTAATTGGCAGTCAAACCAGACCCGAGGGATCGGTTCAGGGTGGGACCTGTCCCCAGTCCGGATGCTGCGGATGCTGCGATGCAACTGCAAGAGCAGCCGAGTTGATACTAGTATCTACCTACACCACCTCATCGCGGACGTAGCGGTGAGGCCTGGGGCAGGTGAGAACCCGGCACGCGCGGAAGCGAGCAAGGCTAAGGTGCAATAGCGGGGAAATCATCCGAACAAATGGCATAAGTCTCGGTGAATGTACATGTAGCTGACTTTGAAAGCAGCAAGTAACATACATTTCATGCATGTAGGTGGGATGCAGCATATGCGTGTAAAATGGGGCCGATGCATGTAAGTATTGAAGGGCCGCAGAGCCCAGGGCCCACAAGTAGTAAGGACCAATGGCGGTCTGTCAACTCCTTTGGGAATGATGGAATGGTAACATTTCACGTCATGTCTAGCGTCTACCTTACATGAGCAAGATAGACAAAAGGTCCTTTTATCAGACTAAACACCCCGCATATGCAGTGCAGCCCATGCATGTGCATTAAAACGCAGGCATTTCACCATCTGCTAAACCCGTAGCGGGCAAGCCGATATCGCCATTTGTTGAAGTCGCGCTACTTGCATGTGGTTGGCTGACGATGGAACGGGGAAAACAGAGCGTGCAGGAGCGAACCTGTCTCTCGGAAACGAATCCGTGCGGTATGAGCCCCAGAAAATGTCTCCGAAACAGCCCACCTGTATGGGATCCAGCGTTCTAGAAGCGTGATCAGACCGGCGTTCAATCATTCGAGTCTCAGCAGCTCCCCCATTGTCATACCATAATGAATCCGACATAAGTTGGTGGAGACTGTCATCGCCATTTCCTACCTACCTTACCCATGCAATGGCCTTTTCGAGCCATTTAAAGCGTTAGATCGTTCTATCAATGGATACGGTAGCAAATGGATATCTAGCACCCTGCCCCTTCGGGGAACGTTGATACTTCATGGGATTGGTAGATGGCATTTCGCTGGCACTACTAGGATAACGTGAAAAATAGATCAACAACCAGCGGAGCAGCAGTCAACCTGGCGACTAGATGTGGGGGAATTCAGAAAATACAGTAACATAGAGAATATCTCGTTGCATCATGGACTCCGTCTTCTCTATATTGAAAGCCCACATATAATCCCAGCCATAAGGTATAGACTTTAGTATCATAGGTAGACTGTATCGAATTTTGAAGGGGCCGTCTTACATTCTTAGGTGGCCTATTCCAATGTAATTAAGGCCTTCGATGATGGAGACAACAGACGTCACGATGCGGGCAGAGCCTTTCATGTCACGACTCGGGCCTTGTAGTCCTACCCGTAAGGTTGCGTTGCCAACAAGGCTAAGTCTCCCCGGTAGGTAGGGAATGTGCGAGAAAGCAATACAAGTAAGACGTATGCCATAATGCAAAGAGACGTTCTCATCATAAAAGTGGGCAATAGGCATGGGAGGGCGGGGGCGAAGCTCAAGTTGCTGACTGGATCGAGGACGTCACAGTGTTGACCATTCTCGCCTTCCTCAAACATCAGCACTTCTCAGATTTTGCAAATTTTGGTGCGCAACTGCTTCATTCATGCACTAACGCTAGAGTTTGGAAAGCGACCATCTACTGCGGCCTGGAACCTGCCCGTGATCAAGAAAGCTCAGGCACTTGTAGCACAGCGGTAAACACTGTGAATAGAGCTTTAGCACCCCTCCGTATCATCAACACCTAGGTACCCTCCGGCCCAAGCCCCTCTAGTGGACACCACATATCTCCTGAATGGCGCGGCAACAAGCCGGAAGCACAAATGGACTGTTGCAGCCGAGGACCCCCGTCAGGGGGCAATCCGGTACAGCATCTCTCCCCTTCTGACAATACGGCGCCGGCCCGAACGGCACGTTCGCAAAGCCTGGTGTATTCGGATAGGGCACACAATCACCAGTGAAACCTTCCCCGAACTTGGCAGCGCAATTCGCGTCCGAGAAGACCGTGATAGCTTTCTCCTTGAGGCTACCGGGGACGTAGCATTCGTTCCACGAGCTAGTCGGTGGGATACCCCCGTTTTCAGCGTTGGGTTCCGCAAACACTGTGATCAATGCCTCGCTGCCTCCTGCTGCGGTGCAAATCCCCGAAACTCGAGATACAGCCTTTGCTTTGGACGAGCAGGTGCATATCGTGACGTCGGGGAGACTTGGTGAGGTTTAGTTTTTGGCATTGGGTAATTCAGGTGTGCCGGCTCGAGACGCTTACCTTCCTTGTTGGCGGGGTAGAATGTGATATGCCGATGTCAATGCCGGGACGGCGGATAGGAGAGCGAGTGCCAGGTAGGCGGAGCGTCGAGGCGACCAAGGCGACATTGTGTGAAATTCGTGTTTTCGTCGCTGGATGGGTTGCAAGACTACAAACAACAAAAGCTACTGTTTGGACCAATTCGTAGGTATATATGTATTCTACCTACCTTATTAGCCAATATTAGTTTTTACACATGGATGAACGCAAACTGCCGAAGTGGGATGCCGCTCTTTAAGTCGAGCGGGTGAATACGACCTATGTATCTTGACCCGGTAAATTTGGGTAAACTGCAGTGCCAGGTCACACACTAAGCGAGAAAAGCAACTGGCGAGATTGCTGATTCCCGAACCCGGATTACCTAGATAAATCATTCAGCTGAAGCTCCTGTTGCGCTTCCGACTTCCTCGCCGTATCATTAGCAATTAGCAATAGCGCTCGGCTCGTTATCGGCTGCAAACATTGAAAGTGGCACGACTCATCGCTACCAGGGGCCTTCGTTCATTTGAACAGGGCGTTGGAGAACATGAGAAGACCTATTGAGATATAGTACAACCTGTCAGAAAACCATATATCCTCTCTTCAAGTGTGTCAATGATGGTGGTTGGTTGTGCCAATAAACCTTCTTTCGAACTTTTCATGGGAGCTTAGCTTGGAGGTTCTAGCTTCCTGACCTTTTTTCGGCAAACGAAGGAGTTTAAATTGGCTCAGGCAAACTACATTCCGCTTTTAAAAGCACTGCCGGAGAAGAGAATGCTTCTCTGTAGCCCAATTCGCCACCCTTGCCCCGTGTCGACGGCACAATGCTTGCAAAAATGTACTTGGGGAATGATGAGCCCCCAATGATGCCACTGAACGGTACGCAACGGAAACTACTTTCCGA
>Ga0247781_1000690_pt1 | contig 10647 bp, 9 predicted proteins | sample UWRJL184509B5_FD_179922 | JGI IMG/M metagenome (GOLD analysis project Ga0247781, IMG submission 179922) | Plant litter microbial communities from Arlington Agricultural Research Station in Wisconsin, United States - UWRJ-L184-509B-5 | ecosystem: Environmental > Terrestrial > Plant litter >...
TTCGAGGATTTTCAGATCAGCGTCCACCCAGCGGATCTGGATAGCTGGGCCCACCGTCACCACCCCAGTCAAGGTCCTGTCTTTGGAAAATCCCCAAACACCACCGCGGAAGTCTGTCGTGTCTGTTGTGCAGGTCAAGCCCGAGGGAACGCAGTATGCCACACTCTCGCCGGATGCCACGGCCGGGAAACCTTCGCTTGTTCTCGTTTTGACCAAAGCATAGCAGAAGGGCCCAACAGAAAAACCACTTGGGCAGATGGCAGGGGAATAATAGACGAATCCGGCTCCCTCAAGGTTTTGGTTCCATGCTGGAGGGTCGCAGGATGATGGTCCAGCTGAGGGGAAAGGCGGGTTCTGGGAGGGTAGCTTGGTGGTGGTGAGCAGCCATGTCGTGGGGCATGGTGGCGTGAATATGGTTGTGAGTGCAGCCAGTGGTGCCGTGCCGCCATGAAGCTCTTCTGTGCCCGTCATCTTCTACGGGCAGGCCTGCTGGCTACCATTGGGTAGGTAAGCCGGACACCAGCAGGATGGATGGTGGTAAAATCAACAGCCCGGAGCTATACCATGACTGTAACTAGCTTGGTACAGGATCCTCTTATGATCGGGCGGAAAGACAAGAGGGTCAAGACGGCCCAGTCACTGGCCAGGTCAGTGGCGTAATGAGCTTATGAATAGATTGACGGATCGCTGGCTTGGAAGCCGGGGAGTTTGTGATCAGAGCCTGGAGGGCGTAGATCTACAAGCTGCCTTGCCGCGATGACGAGCATCCCCCGTTATGGCCGATCAAACCAGACCCTTCCCGGTCCAGGGCAGAACCTCACATATTGGCATGAATCCGCCCTATCAATCATGACAACCCTGACCATGGACTATGGAAGCAAAGCTGTGGCACGGTGTATCACAAACACCTGGTCGAAGAATGTATTCACCCACCTCCTTCGCCTTGCGTTCTCGGCCTGCACTCGTCAGTTCAGGGGGGCGGGTGCGGGAGAGCGGGGAACTGCCAGTGGCTCTGCAAAGGGACTTCAGCGTTGCTCCCACCCCACAGTCTGTGCCACCCAACACCCAACCCGCAACCCGCTCCCGTCATGCATGCACAATGGCATACATAAGGTACGGATACATAGGATGTTGTTGATGGTATCCCAAACCCCCGCTCCACGAGACAGGTATCAAGTTCGAATGACACGCAGATCAACCCGCAACCACATCCGATCACAGGCACCAATATCGGCATATCTTGCCTGTCCTTGTTGCTACCAACCGGCCAAGTTGGAAAGCCGTTGGCGGACATTATGATAGGGAAGACATCAGACTACTCACCCCTTACTCTGGCATGTCTCGGCAGGGTCAACGTGGTGCGGCCCGTGTCCTGGCACGGGTTTGAGATGGCCATTTCTCACCTATCATAAGCCATCAACTTATTGACTTGTTAGTGTGAGATGGAGCTTTCTCGCAAGATCCACCCAATCGGAGCTTCTTCCGCTCATCGAATATCGGCCGTCACGAACTGTCACCAACAAGACACACCACAGTCCTTCATGCCATCACGGTCGTAGTTATGTGACATCTACACCACTCCTTCTGGGCGAACTACCTGACACCTGCCCCGAAATTGAAGGATGCCTATGTTGACCAGAGGCACCGATGCTGAATGCCCAGTCTGCTGGTAAGCGAAACTCCCAAATTGCCGTTGATCTCCTATGATCCTCGTTTATGGCGTTGCGTCATTGGTTGAAGTTGGTTAGGTGTGGAATCTTTGCCCACGCTCTCCAAGTCCATTTAACCCGACAGCCTGGTTCGCTGAGACACGCCTCTATCTCGATGCTAGCCCAAGTCAAATCCCCTCAATACAGCCAATCACATGCGCTCTATGGAGATCATATTAATGCCGCGACTGACAGACACCGATCACATACTGTTCCCGGCCATCGGTGAGTCAGTAGCATCAGTCGATACATTTCCTGATTTCCCCGCAACGCCGAGAACGGTTCCAGAGCGAGCCGAAACTTGAGAAACTACTCTGTGCTACTACCTACCACGTTGCATCACTCAATCGGTGATCTAATTAGATGGTACGCCTCAAAGGCTGGTCTACCAGTTGAGTGATGTAAAAGATAATCCCAAGTAATTTTCGTGGAACAGTCCACCTCGCAACTGACCATCTTGGTAGATTACCCTTCCTATATCGGGAAGTTTCTTCGCCGTCCTTCCACGATAACGCCAAAGGCAACTCTTCCCAAGTAGTGTGGCGGTAAGAGAAGCTTTCTACATCCGACATCCCGAGTTGCCGCGCCCCTTGTTGGGTGAGATATCTGGCACAGTCACCCAACCTGGCACGTAGGACCTCAATTTGAGCGATGGAATATGTGTGTGGGACAGGGCTGGGACCTTGACGCTCTCACCCTCTGGTAGGCAGTCTCAATGAGTTCAAGAGGTTTGAAATGGGACGCTAGGACATTCCTGCTGTTCAACTGTGTTGCACTTCACGGAAGTCCCAGCTCACTCCACTGCCGCTTGATGTCTCCAACTCTAACCGTTATCAGGGCCGAGCACCAGGGGGATTCTTTGCAACAATCCTACCGTCACGAAATACGTGACCTAATACTGTCTTGTGGTAACTCGTTTTCAGGGAATAAATGTGTATTTACCTAGACTACTTATTTTACAAAACTACACCCGTGTAACGCAAGCCTGGGTTCTGGTGACACCCATATCCGGCTTTGCCTAAAATCATTTCCATCTTGTATTTTAATTCGACCACATCACGCCCAGGTATGTCTGACCAAGTCCGGATAGGCTGCAGTGCCTGAGTGGGGGTTGGGCCACAGTGAGCATCTCCGTGAGCTTCTGTGAACAATATCTCTCCTGTAAATCAACCAACTACCTAGGCAAACTTCCACTTGACCACCACCAGAAGTCATGAATCCCTCCACGGCATGCAAACTCGATCCCGGCCCACCAACCGCCGAGGAGAGCCAGTCGCCAAGCTCAAAGCGTCAGAAATTGGTTCCGGATCCGAATCTGGTATCGCCCCTATGCAAAGACTGCCAAACCCTCAACGTCGACAAAGGTTTCAACGACGCCTTCCAGTCTTTCCAGACTAAACAAGAACAGACTAGCCAAGTGGAAGGACCAAAGCCCCCAGCACGTGTGCACAAGGGACCTGACGGAGATCGCTCTGCGTTGACCGTTTTGGGGACCGGCTGGCGAGGGCGTCGAGGTGCCCACTTTGTGTCTTCTTTCGGACGATGCGGGTGCAGCCTCAATGTGAGAGACACAAGCTGTTGGCTTGGCCTAGTAGTGAGAGTTGGATGTTTTGGCTTGATGGGGTTAAGGAGGTTTTGGAGGGTGAGGAGGCGGAATGTGTGGATAGTGTGTTTGTGGCGGTTGTGGGTGATTTTCCGGGGTTGAAGGGTGAGGCGTATGAGTGTCATTTGATAGAGAGGGAGATTGCTGCGAAGGGGGTTATCTACCGGTTGGAGGGGTGTGAGCCCCGGGGATCGTCGTTGGATGTTTTGGTGAGGCCGAGGGAGTTGTGGGACCGGGCGGAGATGGAACTTGGGAGTGGTGTGAGAGGCAGGGAGGACATGAGGTTATTGAGAGGGGGTTTAGGCTGGTTGATTGTATGGCGGATCCTCCTGTGGTTGGGGGCAACCTTGGGGGACGCCGTATGTGGCGTTGAGTTATGTGTGGGGGACGAGTGGTGAGGATGGGGTGGATTGGCCAAGGACGGTTCTTGATGCTGTGGCGGTGACCAGGGGGATGATGAGGAGAAGGGGTATCTGATTAATAGGATGACTACGGTGTATGAGTGCGCGGATGTCACTATATTTGCGGCTGCTGGGTCGGGGGATGGGCATGGGCTTCCTGGGGTGGGATCGACGCCTCGGACGTCCCAGCCGCGATGTGCACTTGACTCCGGGAGTACATTGGTGGCTAGCCTGCGCGATCTGCGGAAGGATATCATCGAGTCTACTCACTGGACGCGAGGGTGGACTTACCAAGAGGGGGTGTTGTCGAATCGTCGGTTGGTTTTTACGGAGAATCAAGTGTACTGGGAATGCGATGGCTTGGCTACGCAGGAGAGCGTTGCGATACCTCTTTTTCTTCAGCCAGCGCATGGCGGCGGCGAAGAGAGTTGGCTGATGACGATGGGGGATTTCATGGTCGGGGGTATATTCAAGGGAATCCTGTACAACGGGGGAACCTTCGGCGAGCGCGAGGCCGATGATCGATTAGACGGCCCTTGTCGGGTAGATTACGGCTGTGCACAACCGGTAGAGATAGATGTCAGGTCTCAGTTCCGCGGCATCGATAGACATATCCGAGATTACTCCAAGAGACGTCTGACTCAGGACGCTGACTCGTTGAATGCGTTTCTGGGGATTACGAATGCGTACACCCGGATTGCGGACTTTTATCTCCTGTATGGCCTGCCGCTTTGGATGGGGCAGGTTGCTGGCTCGCGCCCGGGTGCACAGATAACGTTTGGCCTGGCGGTGAGCGCTTGGGATCATCTTGGAAGTGGGAGGATGAGCACGTTTGTTTCTGAGCCTTGTCGGCGGAGGAGTTGCTTTCCGTCGTGGTCGTGGGCTGGATGGGACGCTGGTGAGGGAGGGGCTGTGGCCTGGCGGGCGCCGCCTAGTTTTGAACATGCGGAATTGGCTGCTGATTTGATTCAGCGCGGACAAGAGGAGGCATGGCCACTGTGGGCTGCGGATGTGCATTTATGCAGCCGGGCGCAGTTCGGGGAGGATCATCGGCCTCCGACGAAGAGTATCAAGTTAAGAGACTGTGTGAGTGGAAAGGAGTTGGACGTGGAGAAACCGGATGTTATTTTACTGCAGAACCCGTGGGTGCTGAAGTATTTCCGTCGGGTTTTGTCTGACGCTGACAGGAGTAGGGGGTTGACGTTCATGTGGCAGCAGCTTGTGGGAAGGTCGGGGAGAGCTCCGGTTGAGACCGGCGAAGGCGTTGGATGGGACGACAAGCGGTATCGAATTGCTGGAAGACTTTCTTACATTGGCCTGAGCGTTGAGATGACTGAGGAGGAGTGGACAGCGAAGCACATCAGCGGAGAGGTTATAAGTGTGCTCATGTTTGCCTCGAGATATCCTTCAGAGGAGAACCTAGGACATGGGACTGCAAAGTTCATCACTCTTCGCAGGATACCTGGAGCATCAGGAAAGAAGTGGGAGAGATGGGAGAGGATCGGGGTCCTTTCGTTGGTCATCGTCAAGGAATCGCTTGACAAGTGTGATAGCGAGGCTAGATTTCTGAAGGAACTGCGGGTTCAGAGGCGGGGAGTCTGTCGTCATTATCGAATAGTGAGGGCTTGGTAATTTATATAAGAGTTGGGCAGTTGTTCCGATACAGCATAATTGAGGGTCCATAGTTTGGACCAGAGATGTACTGTACCCCTGAGTGTATAAAAAATCTCTTGCTACCTGTTTTGATCATCTTGCCGTAGGACAAACAATCGTAATATTATTCGCTCGACTGCCTCGCAGAGAATGTTTGGGGCAGACCGATGGGAAGTGGCCCCCAATGAGTAAGAAATACTACAATAGGTCCAACGGAAAGGGCGCATTGACATGGCATGACGTTCGTCATGCTCGAGTTATATAATGCTGGCATTACATTACCCCGCAATAGTCATGAATTGTTATATGGGTCCCTATATCCCCACAGTCGAACGAGAAAGAGGGCGAGTTCAACTTGGATACAGTAAAAACCACAGCCACAAAAAGACACAAATTTATCATACTCAATATGTCGACAACAAAGTACGTGGGCACCTGCCTCTGCGAAGGCATCCGCTTCACCATCTCGAGTGAGCCCACGGGGGTAACGTTCTGCCATTGCGAGCACTGCCGGAAGGGTGCTGGAGGAACCGGGCAGGTGGTATGTTAGCAGGCTTTCATTCTTTCCTCTTCAAACAAACAAAATCATCGCTCATTATGATATCTGACTCTCAAACGAATAGATGGGCACATTCGCCAAAGACGACCTCAAGTTCGAGTCGGGCGAGGATCTCATCTCGACGTATGTCTTCACCCAGACCACAACTGGCAATCCCAAGGACAAAACCTTCTGTAAGCAGTGCGGTGTGCCGCTCTGGACGGTCACCGGGTCGTCGCGACGGAATAATCAGTTGTTTGTTCGAGCGGCTTTGCTCGATAAGGGGTAAGTTAATATTCAGCAATAGGGACGATGGACGGGATTGCTGACGTTGAATGCTAGGTCCGATTTGAAGCCACAGGTTGAAATCTTCACGAAGGGACGACCGTCGTGGGATAAGGGCGTTGGAGTTTCTGAATATGAGACCTTGCCTTAAGTTCGTCCCGTGGTTTGACTCTTGGGAGTCGTGGGCCAGGTGGGTGGTGTGATGACAGGACATACTGTGCTGGATTTGTTGACACATGTTGTTGAATCGAAGTGTGAGACTGATTGAGTGTTCTATCTGTTCTCTTGGTAAACTTCTACACCCCAAGCAAACAGATAACGACTCAACAGGAAGTAAGAGCTACATTCAGAATTACAAGTTTGGAATCATTGACAAATCTCATTCCCGTCTTGAAACATGTTTTGACTTGATTTCATCATGGAGCTTCTCAATTGTGGAATACAATTTTGTGGCAAGGAAATGTGACTTACAGACAGACACCTGAAGGCCGGGAGACGAATCGTCAATGGTTGTTCGGCCGATCCACCACGGTCACGGAGAGGTTTAGACTCAACTCTGTGGCTTGAAACATGGAAACCAGAGAGGAAAGCCTGGAGAGGTAGGCAGGTAGGTACCTATATAAGAAAATAAGATATGCCGCCATAAGTACAGAATAAGATACATTCATAAGACCCTAGGACCTCGTCCTACACCAGGACCACGTCCTACGTGGTGGACGTGGTTGGCGGCTCAATGTCCCTCCGTGGCTTATACCACACCCAATGGCAAGCTTGGAATGACACAAGCTCCCCACATTTAGCCGCTTCCGCACCCCTTGTTCAGGCCAACCCCTCAGTGTGGATGGCACATGGTTGCCTGCCCAGTCTTTAAGCTTGCGACGCCTGCATTGCCACCAGTTTGAGAACCGTGCTGGTCACCTCGGTTTGTCCGCATACAAACCCTCACCTTTCAACCTTATCCATCACTTCTTATAGTTGGCTGATCTACCATCTCAACAAAAAGCAACTGGCATCAAAATGACCATCCGCAATCAGCTCAAGCTGCTTGTGACAGCTGGGTCGCTCATCGCTGCATCGCTTGCGAATCCCGTCCAGAGGCCGCTAACACACAACGATGATGACGATGAGAACGACACCCCCCTTCCAGTGGTGATATGGCATGGTAGGCAAATAACACCGACTATCGAGAAATCCACAACAACTAACGCTTACATCCCGAATACCAGGCCTAGGCGATAACTACGCGGCCGAGGGCCTTCACACTGTCGGCGGGCTCGTCGACGCCATCAACCCCGGCACGCTGGTCTACTACGTCCGGATGGACGAGAACCCGACCCGCGATCAATCGGCCACCTTTTTCGGCAACGTGTCAGAGCAAGTCGACAAGCTGTGCGCCGACCTCGCCGCCGACACCATCATCTCGACCGCGCCAGCCATCGACGCAATCGGCTTTAGTCAAGGCGGTCAGTTTCTGCGCGGCTACGTCGAGCGCTGCAACAAGCCGCCCGTGCGCAACCTGATCACCTTCGGCTCGCAACATAACGGCATCTCTGCCTTCCGCGAATGCGGCATGACCGATTGGGTGTGCAAAGGCGCCATGGCGCTCCTCAAGGGCAACGCGTGGACCAGCCTCGTCCAGAACCGCCTGGTCCCAGCGCAGTACTACCGCAACCCGGCCGAGTACGACAAGTACCTCGAGTACTCCAACTTCCTGGCTGACATCAACAACGAGCGGTCGTACAAGAACCCGAAATACAAGGAGAATATCGAGAAGCTGGAGAATCTGGTGCTCTACATGTTTGAGGACGACACGACTGTTGTTCCCAAGGAGACTGCCTGGTTTGAGGAGGTCAACGGGACGGAGATCACCCCTCTGCGTGCTCGCAAGATGTACTCGGAAGACTGGCTTGGATTGAGAGCTCTGGACCGAAAGGGCGGGTTGAAGTTCCGGACTGCTCCCGGAGAGCACATGCAGCTGTCGGAGAAGCTGTTGAACGAGACATTTGCCGAGTTCTTTGGACCGTTCAAGAAGTCCGGGAAGAAGGCTGCCCGGCCGGTGCAGTTCTTGGGCGGTGGAGATCTTTGATCAGATTGCTGAGCTGGGTATTTGATCATGATGCCTGGAGTTGTATAACATGCTCTTGTTTGCGTTGATGGTTGTTGGGTTCTTAGGTTTTGGATAAGGGAGTCGAGTGTATTTTAAGGCAGAGTGCCATCTTTAAATTTACAAGCGGTTGGTTGAACAAAGACACAAAACGAGGGGCTGTTCAATCTCTTGCAGCTGTCGAGTACAGCACCCGTCGAGTACAATGACATCCTGCACAGATCTTCTTCGTGCTCCAACAGGAGGAAGTGCGACGTTGAGCATGTGGTTAGAACGGGTCATTGGTCGAGTTAAATGCCGTGGATGACGCATGTGCTCCATCCCAGACTGGTTGCTCTGGAATTCTGGACGCGTTTTTTTCTCCTTGAATTGTCTACTCTCCTCCCTGGAAGTGGGGAAGGCGGTGTACAGCATGGTAAGTGCTTGCAGCCAAACCGAGTCCCGAGTCTTGAGATCGGATCGTTGCTGCGACGACATCATCCCCGAGTCTGGGCCGATGCGGGTCTCTGCCAGGTTGTTGGATCTTGATCGATCTGGTCCATGTATCTCGAAATGTTCAAATTTGACCACGGGGGAAGATGAGAATTCCGTCCAGTGATCCGGCCCCAGGTACCCCAGAAAGATCCCAGGCACAGAAAGGTGTCATGTATGCACTTTAGAGTTTAGTAAGGGGAAGTTGCGTTGAGAACTTGAGATTGGCCTTGCACACGCCCCCTTTCTAAGGCGGTTACGGTTAAATGGACCCCACCATGTCGTCGGGTCGCTGCGGTACACGCGTGTCCCTGTTAATTGCTAAATCTTGCCCTGACTGGATGTGGAAAGTCTCCTGCGATATGGTAATCGAAGTGGGTTTTTGTCCCTTTCCATTTTACTTTTGCGAAATGGGAAGCCGGGTTATATAGGAGTGCAGGTGGAAATACAAAGTGGTTTCAGTGGAGTCCTGCATCTCGAAAAACGCGGTTGAGGGTTCGGAAGCGGGGAGCCACGGCTTTTAAAGAGGTTGGTGAGTCCACTTGAACGCGAAAAAGAAAACCTTGTCGAAGAGGGGAGGGTTTGAGCACGCAGGTTGAAACAAGATGCACAGGTCGTATGCATATGTGAGTAACTTTAAGCCGAATATAAAACTTGTAAGACTGTAATATAGAAACGTGGATGGCGAGGCAATGTTTGTATCTCTCTGTTCTGGCATCACAGCACTGAACTGTACGTCATCGGAGCTTTTACCATTTATATCGGGCGATTCAGTGGACATGTTTGCGCTGTGCGGCAGCGGTGAGATGGGCCCAATGGCGGTGCGTGGTTGCCGTCCGGGCTCCAAGAACCGCCGAGCGGCCCAGGATCTGCGCTGGCGAAGCACGCAAGGGCACGCGAAAGCCTAGTGGCTCAGTGGAGGCTTGACGCCAAACGCGACCACCACGGGACTCCTCCTCTCTTAGCGAAATCGCGTCCTGCAACGAGACGAGAGCCACGGTCCCACACGACACGGCCGCGGCCGTAGGTTGCATCTCTTAAATATCCAAATCCCCACCCTACGCCTTTCTGGGCCACTTCCACTCAGGCCCTCTATTCTTGCAAATTCCAAACCGATCAGTGGAAACATTTTCTCGTTTCCCACTGCATTGTATTGTGTTTATTACTTTCTCTTGCATCCATCTCGCTCACTATCGTCATTCACTCTTTCCCACCTCGGGTTTTCTCCACGCGAAGCGCAATATCAGGTGGTCAGATTCGACTCCTGCAGAACGAAAAGACCGCACCTGACGCGCCTTGGACGTGCCACGCGAGGGTCCGACTCTGACTTCCTCTAACACCTACCACCTACAACAAAAGCTCTACAAACTTGCCTGAGCACCCAGTTCGTGACAATTGTCATGGTTAGTACATGACGGCAATGGATTCCTCTCCTTCAACCAGCAAGGCCGCCGAGCCCTCACTCCCGTCGGTGGCCGGAGTCAAGAGGCCGGCTCCGACCTTGCTCCCGGCTTTCGAGCCACTCTCCTCCTCACCTGGATTCCCACGGCCTATAAAGCGGCAAGCTACATCGAATGCCTTCCTCAAGTACCCCACACCAATCCCGACCTCGAGTACCGGCATTCTCTCATCGAGTCCTCCCCGATGTGGTCCCCGACCAACCGTGCCACGGACATTGTCGATAGTATCCGAGCGCGCCCCTCTCTCCGATGTCCGCTCAGTCGAGCTCAAAGAGAACGGAGAGACGCTTCTAATGGGACGGTCTAGCAACTCTTCACATTATCAGCTGTCGGCCAATCGTTTAATCAGCAGGGTTCACGTCAAGGCGCGCTATATTCCGGCCACTGAATCAGTGGGTGTTGTCAATAGGATTGAGATCATCT
>Ga0247781_1000694_pt1 | contig 10618 bp, 5 predicted proteins | sample UWRJL184509B5_FD_179922 | JGI IMG/M metagenome (GOLD analysis project Ga0247781, IMG submission 179922) | Plant litter microbial communities from Arlington Agricultural Research Station in Wisconsin, United States - UWRJ-L184-509B-5 | ecosystem: Environmental > Terrestrial > Plant litter >...
CCTTATCGTTATCGCACGTGAACATCATCAACCAGCCTCTCACTGTTGGTGGCGGGATGGGATGGAGCTTGGACCCTTTTACCCCGTATCCGCAAAACAGGGATGATCAATTGGCTGTCGCCATCAGCCTTTCCGTTGTTACAGGCAAAGTGGCATCTTCAGCGATTTCAAAGCACCTGCCCATGAATGGGGTTTTTGGCAAACTATACTTGAATTGCCACCTTTTTTCTCATTGAGCCGGATCTCTTGTTCTCGACAACCTCTTTTGCACTTTGATTCCATCTTTCGCACTTTTCTCACATATTTTGAAAGAATACAAACAGCCATGGTGCTCCTCAAGAGCTTCCTTGTCGCAGGGCTAGCTGCCGCCGTTGCAGCCAAGTCGGCAGTCCTCGACCTCATCCCCGACAACTTCGACAAGGTCGTCCTGAAATCCGGAAAGCCCACACTCGTCGAGTTCTTCGCCCCCTGGTGCGGCCACTGCAAGACCCTGGCGCCCATCTACGAGGAGCTCGCTCAATCCCTCGAGTCCCAGAAGGACAAGGTCCAGATCGCAAAGGTCGACGCCGATGCCGAGAAGGCACTGGGAAAGCGTTTCGGCGTCCAGGGGTTCCCAACGCTCAAGTTCTTTGACGGAAAGTCGGACAAGCCAATTGATTACAATGGGGGCCGCGACTTGGAGAGTCTCCAGAACTTCATTGCCGAGAACACTGGCGTGAAGAGCAAGAGAAAGCAGGCCCCGCCAAGCAACGTGGTCATGCTCACGGATAGTACTTTCAAGAAGGAGATTGGCGGTGATAAGGCTGTTCTGGTGGCATTTACTGCCCCTTGGTGCGGACGTAAGTCTCAATTATACACACATCAAGATCCAAAGCTAATGACGTACAGACTGCAAGTCGCTCGCTCCCATCTGGGAGGACTTGGCCGAGACCTTCAGCAACGAGCCCAATGTCGTGGTCGCCAAAGTTGATGCCGAGGCCGACAACAGCAAGGCTACCGCTAAGGAGTATGGTGTCTCGTCCTACCCTACCATCAAGTTTTTCGCCAAGGGCAGCACCACAGCCGTTGACTACGAGGGAGGACGTCGCGAGGAGAACTTTGTCAGCTACTTGAACGAGAACGCCGGAACCCACCGCGTTGCCGGTGGTGGTCTGGACGATCTGGCTGGCACCATCGAGGCCATTGACGACATTGTGACCAAGTACATTGGTGGAACTCATACTCTCACCGATGCCGCGGCCGCAGCCAAGAAGGCAGCCGAGTCTCTCAAGGAGCAGGCCCAGTACAAGTACGCCGAGTACTACATCCGTGTCTTCGACAAGCTGGCCAAGAGCGATGGTTATGCCGCCAAGGAGTTTGCTCGTCTTGACGGAATTATCAAGAGGGGTGGCCTCGCGCCGACAAAGTTGGATGAGCTTTCCAGCAAGGTCAACATTCTCCGCAAGTTCGTCAACAAGGTGACTGGGGAGAAGGACGAGCTTTAGAATATCCAAGCTCCATAGTTTATAGAGATATAGTTGCTTTGTTTTAGGGAACGGGCTATGGTATCCTTACGGTCATGATGAAACACGTGTTATTTGTAATTTTATTGTTCGGAACAGGATTTATGCGTTGTAAAAGGGTAGCCTGGGTGGCAGCCTTGACTTCCAATTGAGCCCTCTGTTACTATCAGACCAGAGTCTGGGATAATGTGCTAAACGAAATCAAAAAGCAAACAATCCAACTCCAATACCAACTCCATTAACTCCATTCTCTCCATCGGTAGGGTCCAGCCACTTTTGGTGTTGTAGATCGGTCAGCTCGATCCAGCTGGTGTATCTTTATTTGACACCAGCTGTGTCTCGAGGTTGTCTAGACGCCGTGACATTTCGTCCACTGCTGGTTTATTAGCCTCTGCGATGAGTGATGAGCGATTACGGGTGGTGCCAATATACTCTTTGCAAAGATCTCACTTGACACGCCGGCAAACTTGTTGGAGAGCGTGTTGAGCAGGTCTTCTAGCTGGGCGGTGAGTTCCCCGCGGACATCGTCTGCCTGTGACGAGAGTCTGTTAGTTACAAGCTCTTATGGATTTGATTCACCCAGCCGCCTGGCAAACGGCGATGGGCTCACATTGTTATTCGTCTGGCTGTTGCTGGAGTCCGCGTTTGAAGCCATCCTCACTGCTTTATTCCCCAGCAGCGTATTTGTCTCTGCCGCAATTGGATAGAAAGTGGTAAATCGTTTATGGAGTTGGCGGGGTTTATGAGGCTTCAATTCAGGGGGGAGACGTGAAGTTCAACAAGTTGCAATGAGAGTTGTTGGCTGGGGCAGTCGTTAGTTTAGCATTCCCTCGCACTGTGCAATGCAGCTGATATAGTGGGGCTGGCTGGAGCTCAGATGACATCCATCCATGGAGCTTCTGACAACTAACACCGAATCTACAGTGGACAAATCAAACCACCTACAGCACCTCAGCCCTTTCAATTCAGACCAAAATGCGCGCCCGACCCGGATTATGATCCCCCAGCGAACCGACGCGAAAAAATAACATAATGTAATGCCAACCACTACCCAGCCATGCCGCAAGCATCAATCGAGAACGCCCGCATCGTGCTCCTCTTCATCATCCTCTTCTGGATCTTCAACTCCGACAACAGCGGCCCAGCCCTGATATCCACGCCTCTTCTAGCCGGGTCGCGACTCGTGCGCCAGAGACAGGCCCTCGGCGTGCTAAATGCCACCAAATGGGGCGATTTCTCTCCACATGAACACGACGGGTACCTCAACCTGACGGGGTTTCGGGAAACCGACGGGTATGCCTGGGAGGACCTAGATCGTTTCCGCGGTCGGTGTCGGGAGTGGAGCCGGAATGCCTACTCTGTTGTGCTGCCTGGGGAGGGAAATGGCGAGGGCGAGTGGGAAAAGAAGCCGGACCAACATACTTGGCTGAATGCCACCGGGACCGTGTCTGGGGAATGGGTGCGGCAGCCTGGAACAAATGAGAGGCATGTGGGGAATTACAATCTAAGTGGGATAGGTCCTGGGCTTGGCTGGCCGGGCCCGCACGCGGAATGGGATAGGAATATCACGGGAAGGCATGGGACGGTCACGCTGCAGATTGACGAGGTTGCTGACAAGATTGAATACGAAGAGAGGGATAAAGGGGATAATGCGCGGTCTTCGGACCTGGCGAGACAGGTGTCGGCGATGGTTACTTTTGAGGACGTGGATAGCGGCTCGAGCAACTGGGAGATGCGGGTGTTTGGTGTCCACTGGCCGAGACAAGGTGCCATATTGCTGTCCACAACGAGCGAGAAGTTTGCGGGCATATTTGGATTGCCTCATCTTGCTCCTAGCCAGGGGTTCTTTCACTCGAGCCAGCAACTCCTGAACAACACGGTCCATGAGGTGCTCCGGCGCAAGGAGAGGGCGAGGTTTTCGGACCCTAGCAACCAGTGGACTTCGGAGGTTTCGGGAATCGAGGACCCTTGGTCACTTACTCCCCATTGTGAATATGTCATGTATTTGCAACTCTACGCCCTCGATTCTCCTCTGGTGAGAAACCAAAAGGGTCTCTTTTCGAATGTCCAGGATTTGGAAGGTGAGCTGCGGCACCCTACCGGAGCACCGATTGGCGACGTGCCTGATCTTCGCATGTCACTTGTGGCATGGTCCCCTGATTGCTCCTATTTCCTCGAGTCCAAGGGCCCTCCCCATTTCGCGTCGGTCGATGGAAAACATCTCGTGGGAATGAAAGAGGAGATGTTTATCCATCGTGCGTCGAGATGGGTCTTGTCGTTTGGTGCTGTTCTCGTGGGGCAGCTCTGGCTCCTCAAGACGCAAATGAGGGAGACCAGCACGCCTTCGACTACTGGCCGTGTCAGCTTCTACACGGCGAGCATCATGCTTCTTGCCGATGGTCTGGTTTTCGCTGGTGCATCTGCCTGGAGTCTTTCCGCCGTGAGCACGTTTCTACCATGTCTATTAGTCACGTTTGCGAGTTTCATGTTGATGATACTCGGGGGTGCCTTTCTGTCGGATGTGTATAAGATTCAAGAGCCAGAGCGGAGAAACCGCGAGAGGAATTATAATAATGCGCCGAGAGCGACACCTTCCCCAGCACCCGCTGGGGATTCTCTCCCTCGACCCGTTACTGCCGGGCCTCCACGTCCCCCGTCTCCTCCTATCATCATCCCTTCGGATCAGGATATCGATGCTGAGATTGCGCAGATAGCTGCAGAGGGTGCCGCAGCTGTTCCTTCCGCTTTGCCCCGGACGACAACCACAACCGGGGCAACTACAACTACAACTACTACTACCACCCGACCCCCGCGAGCAACAGCCTCCTTCAGCTCCATAACAGGCCACTTTGTCCTCATTGGGATATTCATCCTCTTCCTCACAGCGGCAGCCTCCTCCTGGCCGACCCCGATTCGGTCCTTTTACAAAAACACGGTCGCCCTTCTCTACTTCTCCATGTGGGTTCCTCAAATATGGCGCAACGTCCAGAGAAATTCTCGAAGAGCCTTCAGCTGGCGGTTCATGATTGGCCAGTCTGTCCTGAGACTCATCCCGTTTGCGTATTTCTATCTCTGTGAAAGGAATTTCTTGTTTGCGAAGCCCGACCCTCGGACGTTTGCCTTTATATGTGGGTGGGTGTGGGTCCAGCTTTGGGTGTTGGGGTTCCAGGATATTTTGGGGCCAAGGTTCGGGATGCCGAAGGGGCTGGACTGGTTGCCTGAGGCGTGGGATTACCATCCTCTTTTGAGGGAGGATGATTTGGAGAGTGGCGGGTTGCCAATCGGGTTGGTTGGGTCGGCCGGGGGAGGTGATGGGTCGCCTGTTTTGGAGAGGGTTAGGTCGTGGTCTGTTGGAGGAGCGAAGGGGGGGAATATTGGCGCTTCTTCTGGTGAAGGGGCAAGGGAGCGAGAGAGGGATAAAGAGCGTGAGAGGAACGGGATGAGTGTCCGGTGTATTGACTGTGCTATTTGTCGAGAGGTGCTCGAGGTTCCACTTGTCAGGGCTGGGGCGGAGGACGCGGCTGCTGGTGGGGGGGTTGCGGGTGTTTTGGCTAGGAGGGCGTACATGGTTACGCCGTGTCGACATATCTTCCATACTAAGTGTTTGGAGGGATGGTTGAGGTTTAGGTTGCAGTGTCCTATTTGTCGGGAGGGTCTGCCGCCTTTGTGAGGTTGAGGGCCTGGGGTTGGTGATAGTGGTGCTTTGATAATTTATGGGTTGGATGGGTATTACATCCGGTTTATGGATTCCTCGGGCGGCGTTGATGGTGTATTGTGTATGCATGGCGTGTAAGGTATGAGTTGCTGTGTTGTGGAGGAGATGCCCCAAGTTCCCAGGGACGTACGTAGGTGCATAGAAATGGATGGAGAAGATGCAGGTATTGTCCCAATGAATCTTACGACAATGCAATACATGATATTACAGGCTGTTTCCATGTTCTTCACCAGGTCTCTACAGCCAACTATCTCATTCATGGCTGAAATCATCACCTCCGCTTCATTGCTGTTTCGTCCCACTTGATGGGCTCCATATTCGACTTGTCTTGGTGAGGTCCAAAAAAATATTACCACCCTGCGTACTACGCTTGTCGAGTTTAGGATATAGAAGAGAAGCGGCCATCTGGTTTGGCTGGGAGGGGCCGGGAGCCGTCCCATTTTATCATGTGGATTCACTTTCAAGATCCTTTCTCAAAAGAGATCTATGTCACGGTGAGAATATACCAATACAGACTAAGGATATTTGAACAAATCGAATGATCAAGGAGTTTTGACATCAAGTCCATCAACATGCCATCAGTCACTTGATCTTATCGATAAGGACTGGCCTGCTCCCCCTTTTCAGGATCGAGAACTTGACAAGTAAAATTACCCCACATCAGCCACCAGCGCGACCAGTCCCTTCATCTCCACATCAGACACCGGACTGGGCTTGGTGTGTGATTGCGCGCGTGTCCGTGCCTGGCATGTTTGGACTGGTCAAAATATCTCTTCTTGTGTTCAAATTGGTCAACTTGCAGAAATCACTTGCAGTGTTGCAGTGTTGCAGTGTTGCAGTGTTGCAAGCATGGAAGCAGCTTGTTCAAGTTTGCGGAACGCGGATTGATCGGAATCGGCTGTCGGCAGCTTCGTTGACAAAAATGGGCCCACGGACCCCTGGAAATGGTATTCCTTTTTCTGTGGGGATTGGCAAAGTCGATCGTGAACCGAACCTGGACCTCTCAGCCCAACGACGGCATCACCCGAGCGGTTTTCCATAGGGCCAGATCGGGAAGGAGAGAAGGAGTCCATTTTGGCTACTTCCTCAGGAATTTATCATGACACCCATAAGAGACACAAGATGGAGCAGGAAAACAGTGGTATCATGTCAGCAGAGTTTATTGTCAATATGGGAACGTAGCAGCAATTTTTACAAGCTTCAGCTTCCCTAACTCGGACGCATCTTCTTCAACCTGCATCTTCGACCCCTCACATCACCCTTTCCACGATGCATCATGGCCGTCTTACCCGGTCAAGTCACGGCCCAGTGTGGTGGCATCGGAATGTCTGTCGGCATCGGCACGCTCTTGAAATTATTTATTCCTTGGAGTTGTCAACCATCGCGAAGCCACCCTCCAGATTGCTTCGGTGGTTCGACGTCAGGCTCGATGGAGTTTAGCACACTAGTCCCTTGTGCGGCTGGAAAATAGATTCCTGTGGGCGGTCTTGTCAGTCCAATCACACGAGGTGCTATCGCGAGCCTCCCCCCTTTGGCAGCCCCTCCCACCGGGGTCGTGGAAGCCAAGGGCCCCACTCTCGTGCATGAGCCCTGCAAAAATACGAGTGACAGGGGCAATGAGGGCCGCTGGCAAATGGCGATTTGGCGATTTGACCAGGGGTTGCAGTCGAGCCCAGGACCAATGCGGTCAGCTCTGCAATGGATCTATTGATTCTTGGGACGTGAACAGCAGCGCAGGTCTTGGTTTGCCTGGGCAGCAGTGAATTCCACATTATGGACAGGATTGGCAAGACACGATAACCTCGTCTCTTTCTCTCTCCTCCTCTCCTCGTCTCTCATTCTCCTCTCACTCATCCTCTCTTTCCACCCACTCTCGCTTTCCGCACCTTGGCTTCTTGACTGATGCCTTGAGTGTTTTTCTTGCACATTTCCGTGTGACATTCTGACAAGTCCGGATACCACTTGGGTTCTATTCCAAGCCGGCAGTCTCCATTCGTTATTCTCTCTCTTATCGCATTGTACCTTAATGTTTTAGTCTAAACCGTGTTCCGTTCCGAATCACGATATCAAAATGAGAGCCGGCATACCTGCTTTCGCCGGGCTGCTTGCCCTCGCAGCAAAACTCGGCCAGGCGGACCCAACATGGCCCGCTCCCACCGACGAGATGGAGGAGATCATCTTTCAGCTTCAGGGGTTCAAGGGGAGGTTATTCAATGATCAGATTTTCCCCTGCAACAACGAGGCAGCCGGTACTGGACGCGTGACGGCTTCAGAATGGCTGCGGATAGGGTTCCAGTATGTGCTTGATATCAATCCTCTTTCTTGGTCCGAGCAGCATGAAGGGGTTCGGCTTATGATGAGTTGCTGGAGCCAGGGGCTAATACGCACGCTCTAGTGACATGGCAACACACAACCGATTTTTCGAGACGGGAGGACTCGACGCCTCGGTGCAGTTCGAGTTGAGGAACGGTGAGAACACCGGTCCTGGACACAACTCGACGCTCAAATGGTTCTCCAATTTCCTGTCGACCAGGTCCACCATGGCCGACTTGATTGCTACCGGTGTCTACGCCTCGGTCCGGGGGTGTGGTGGTCCCGTTGTTCCCTTGCGCCTGGGACGTCTCGATGCAACGACCAGCGGAGCCAGCGGTGTCCCCCAGCCACAGAACTCGGTCGGAACCTTCAGACAGCAGTTCGACCGCATGGGGTTCAGCCCCACGGAAATGATTCAACTCGTTGCCTGTGGCCACACGTTGGGCGGAGTTCACAGCGAGGAGTTCCCGGATTTGGTGCCCGTCGGCACAGGCGTCAACGGCCAGATTTCCATGGACACAACCGCAGCAGGGTTTGATAACAAGGTTGTCACGGAATATGTTGATGGCACCACGACGAACCCGCTTGTGGTTGGGCCGTCAGTCCGGGTAGGGCGGCATTCCGACTTCAAGATCTTCAACTCGGACCTAAACCAGACGGTGAACACGCTGACAACCGAAGCCACGTTCCGGAGCGTCTGCACGACCATCCTCCAGAAGATGATCGACGTGGTACCGCCGCAGGTGACGCTGACGGACCCCATTGTGCCCTACACCATCAAGCCCGTCGACATGCAGCTGACATTGAACCCGGGCGGCTCGTCCTTGTTCCTCTCAGGCCTTATCCGGCTCCGCACCACCGCCATCCCTCTGACATCGGTCAGGGACCTCACGTTTACGTGGAAGGACAGGGCCGGGGGCAACAACTGCGGGTCTTCGAGCTGCTCCCGCACTTTCACTCACCAGGGAGCATCTACGGGGTTCGACGACAGCTTTGTCTTTTACCCAATCGAGATCACGATTCCCGCTTCGGCCGGTATCTCTTCCTTCACCGTCAGGCTCAACCGCAATGACGGCACCAGCCAGACATACGACAACAACGGAAATGCCTATCCCCTGTCGGATGGAGTCATCCTCCAGAAGCCCCAGAGCTGCCTTGCCCAGTCAACCGGGGCCATTACCGTCACTGCCCTGGTTCGCAACGACATTACCGACACCCCGAACCTCGATGTCTCGTATCTGGTTCCTCGCGGCACCTCGGACGGCAACCCAGTTCCGGCTTTGAGAGATGAGACGATTGCAATGACCAAGGGCGACTGTGTTGGAGTGTACACCTTCTACAGCGCCAGCTACACCATCACCGGCGGGCTCAGCTTCAACGCCAAGGTTGGTGTGAGCGCCGGCTCAGAATCCGATGATTTCAACGATGCAGCTGATCTCACGGGAAGTTGCGTTGCCTTTACTGGCAGTGCAGCCTGCACCACCGACACCACTCCCTCAAGCGTCTCTTCGTCAATTCTCCCATCCTCGACGGGCAGCTCGACATCATTGACCAGCAGCTCGACATCGACGAGCAGCAGCACCACGGGCACACCAACTCCGGCACACAAGCCCACCGTGGGCGGATACACATTTGTAAACTGCCATACCGAGGGAACCGGTGTCCGCGCGCTCGCCGGAGCCGCCTTCGCATACGATGGAATGACTTTGGAGTCTTGCATGGGCAACTGCACCGGATTCGATTACTGGGGCACCGAGTATGGCCGTGAGTGCTACTGTGGAAACAGCCTCGCTGCCAGCAGTCTGGAGGCGCCCATCGGGGAATGCAACATGTTGTGCTCTGGCGACCCGCTCGAGTTCTGTGGAGCTGGGAACCGTCTCGAGCTGTACTCGACCACGGCAACTAGGTCGACAACATCGACCTCAGCCACATCGACCAGCTCGAGCGCCACGGCCACAGGGACCCTGGCGATCAAGCCCACGGTTGGTGCCTACACTTTTGTGGGATGCCAAACCGAAGCGACAACTGGGAGGGCGCTTTCCGGAAACTCGTATGCTGCTGACGCTATGACCCTCGAATCATGTGCAACCTTCTGCAGCGGCTTTGCCTACTTTGGCACCGAATACGGCCGTGAATGTTACTGCGGCAACGCCCTCGGTGCTGGCAGCATTGTTGCCAGCTCGGCCGACTGCAACATGGTCTGCGGTGGCAATCCATTCGAGTACTGCGGCGCGGGCAACCGCCTCGAGCTGTACAAGCTGACAAGCGCCACTGTTATATCCTCTCGGGACGGCAGCAGCTCTACTGTCTCAACCGCCACAACTACTCCCCCGAGCTCTTCGACCGGGACGTCAACTTCCACATCTACCACTTCGACCACTTCGACCACTTCGACCAGCACCCTCTCCCACAAGCCCACCATCTCTCCCTACACGCTAGCGGGCTGCTTCACCGAAGGAACCGGCGCCCGGGCCCTCGCCGCCAAATCCTACACCTCGGGAACCGCCATGACCCTCCAGTCGTGCGCCACCTTCTGCTCAGGATACAAATACTTTGGCACCGAATACGCCTCAGAATGCTACTGCGGAAACACCCTTCACTCCACCTCGGCCAACGTCTCCCTCAGCGAATGCAGCATGCCCTGCTCCGGCAACCCGAGCCAGTACTGCGGAGCCGGCAACCGTCTCGAGCTCTACATCAACGAGGATCTCACCGCCCCGCCTCCTCCGTCCGGCCCGACCCAGCCTCCCACCGTCACGGGCGGGTGGTCCTGGTATAATTGCATGACCGAGGGCACTAACGTCCGCGCGCTGGGGGCAAACTCTTATGCGAGCGGAACGGAGATGACGCTGGAGGCTTGTGCCAGCTTCTGCACGGGTTATGAGTACTTTGGTACGGAGTATAGCAGTGAGTGCTTTTGTGGAAACTCGTTCGGAGCAGGCAGTGTTGCTGCAGGGAGTGCCGCGGACTGTGGCATGACTTGCTCGGGTAATGGGAACCAGTTATGTGGTGGGGGGAATCGGTTGAGTGTTTATAGGCATGTTTGAGTGAGGGTGTGTTGGGATGAATGTTGAGAGAGGGGGGGGGG
>Ga0247781_1000695_pt1 | contig 10610 bp, 9 predicted proteins | sample UWRJL184509B5_FD_179922 | JGI IMG/M metagenome (GOLD analysis project Ga0247781, IMG submission 179922) | Plant litter microbial communities from Arlington Agricultural Research Station in Wisconsin, United States - UWRJ-L184-509B-5 | ecosystem: Environmental > Terrestrial > Plant litter >...
CCCCTACACACAAACGTATTAGTTCTTGACACCATCATGTTGTCGACCAAGGCTTGCAAACCTGGATGGAGCAACCAAAGTCAAAGCCAGCAATGTTTGTCCCAACTAGAAGACACCAGTCAGTTCAGGATTCCAGTTTGCACTCGGAAACATCACTACGCACCGAACTGCACGCCGGTAGCATTTCCAGCCCGTTCAGCCAGGGACAATGCCCGGGCAGGAGCCGCAATGGCAGAACCCACCAACAACAAGGTGGTCAAGAGAAATGATGCAGGCATGGTGGAAGTGACGTATGTACTCCGTTATTAGGACTTTGAAGATAATTAGTGAAGAACGCCAAGCTGTCAAGCGATCTTGGATCCAGGAGAGAGCATGGCCAAGATACCCAAACCGCGAAGCGAGGGAGGCCAAGAAGTGCCTTATATCTTGGCAAAAAACCTCATTGAGACCGTACCCGGAAATGGTGAAGATCAGTGATAAATTGCAAATGAAGTGGCAATTGCTATTTCATGAACTGATGCGCTCGGTATAGACAGTTGCGGCTTCCGCCCTCCGCATTGGAGGTCAGTTGAGTGCCGTTTCTGGGATCCGCGGAACTCTCCATTGGTGGCTTTTCGCTGCTCACCTGCGTGACTGGCTTTTTGCATAGAATATCTTCTGTGGGGAAGTACTTAAGCCGAGACACGATTGTTAAGGGAGACGGGATCAATGCTCCATCCGGGTCAAGTACCGGGCGATTTCGAGCTGGATTTACCCAGCGGTAATGGTATTAAGTTGCGGAAGGGGATTCGCAGCCATCACACTGCACTGAATTCATGCCGTCTATGTGCAGTTCTTATTCATTGTGCCATGACGTTGTAAATAAGCATTGCCAAGCATTTCATGGTTCTTCCCAGTGCATGCGTTGTTGCTGAAAACGGGGTCTGATATCGACAATGGCTTGGCTCTCTACCCTATACTTATGATTTGGACCTTTTTCCTTTCGTGGAATATAGGTATTCTTTTGCTATCATGCCATATCATGTTAAATTGCTCCTTGAACAGTCCTCATCCGCGAGGTAGCAAGTGGCGGACCTAGAGCTAGATGCCAGATTAGAAGAGACGCTCGAGGAACTTGGTCCCCGTCTGGAACTGTGGAAGTTTGGCGGGCATATTTAGAGGCATGTGCGGCAGTAACGGTATCACATACGAGACCTCCAGGATGATGATTGCTCGCAGCATGTTACACAGGGTGTTATTTTACGGCACCTGATGATAGTGGATGGTGTTGACTAGGGAGCAACGACAACAGTCGAGTTCTCATATTCTTCAACCAGAGCGCCTTGGAACTATGGTTATACGGGGTTAGTTATGTAGGTAAGGAAATACGCAGGCCACAAATTCTGTCGGAACGAACAACACATGCAGCCAACAAGAGAAACAGGGGAGGTTGAGTCTACTCTCGAACATCCATCGAGAGAGAAAGGCGAAAAACAAGAGACTGCTTTGTGTCCACAGTAGAACAACGGGGAAAGGTTCTGGTAAAGATCTTTAGTTTAGTAAGCCAACAGATTGGCAGGCGATCTTGAAACAAGGAAAGTTCTGTCTACCAAGGAGGCGGGACAATTAGGTAGTAACGTATCAAGCATGGGATGGTCTGGTCACAGCCCCTGCACTGCTGTCAAGTCTCACGCCGTGTCTCAGAGTATCGGGGAGCGGGAGAGCGGATGGGTTGAGTCTTCGAATTGAAGTGTACCGGGTTATCAGTGGAATTGAATCGAACGGTTAAATTGACATTGTCAAGACGCCCATAGACGCAACGGACAGGTGCAAGTCGTTCCGACAGCTTACTTTGAGATGAGATGATGTGCCTGTAATCAATTGGGGCGATTGATAGCTGAAGTGGCACAGCTTATTCGCATTGTATCACATAGCGTAGTGGAACGAGGAAAGAGACTAGACCGAAGCTAAGTTGGGACGACCGACAGTGGCGTGCAGGTGGGTTCAAGCCTGTTCAGTCGGTTTAAGCTCAGGTCACGGCCCGGTTCGCAGGCCGGGGTTGTGGTAGGCTGCAGGTCCCGTTCCCGGTCAGGGGGGAAGAAACAGACCAGGGGGGTAAAGGAGGTTAAGGTTTGGTCCAGGGAAGGTAGACAGGGGTAGTAATACACTATTTTTGTCATTTAAGTCTTCGGTATCTGGTAAGAGGATCAGATACGGAAGAGGAGGATTGGATCTCGATCTCTGGTATGATGGCTTGGAATTGTGATCTTCACAGATCCCTCCGAGATTAGTCCAGCGGCGGAAAGGTGGTGTTCGTTGGTAGTGCCCTGAATAGTAAGCTGCAGCATTTGGTAACGGCGTGGAATTGGATGATTATGCGGAGATATATGCACAGCGGAATTGGGTGAACTTGAGATGGATTCCGTAGCCGGTGACTGGCCAAAGAGGGTTTGAGGAGGGTCATTTTCACTGTGACGAAGTGTAGGATATCTGCAAGCTGTGGTTCGAGGGTTGAAGATGGTGTTGGCTGTGTGTGATACAAGACCCTGAAGGGCAAGTTAATGATAACAATATTGAAGAATATTCTGGACAGTTGGAGAGCCTGGGACGATAATTTGCCCAATATGAACAAAATAACACAATGCAACGTTAACCCTTCTGGAAATTGCGGGGGAACCAAGCTCTCAGCAGCTAAAGATGAAACAAGCTGGGGGTGAGGGGTGCATGCCCAATACGTCGCACGGAAGATGCCAAGAGAAGGGTCAAAAAGGGGGAACAAGGGGGCGATGCACAACGTTGGATGCCACAGACCGATGATGTGCCACCAGCATGCGTGCTATGCAAAACAAGCTTACTTGGGAGCCTCCAGATAATCTCCCCGACCGAACGACCAAAGATGGATGGCGGAGTCGATTCAAGTGTCATTTCTGTTGTTGAATGTTCACCAACGGGCCAGGATTGACCATTTGGAGGGTTCTAGACGGCATCTCAATTCGTTTTGGAAGACTCGAGCTGACAACCATATAAGGGGGGATGGCCTAGTTCCAACAGTCCGGTATCTCACCTATGTTGTTGGCTCATTGAAGCATTATCCTGACCATTCTCTACTCTTCCCTTTCTTTCTTTTCCAGCACGGCAATGGTCATGACATTATAATCTCTTTATCTCAAGAGGGCATTCGTTTCTATCCCACTTACATTCTTTGACATCTCTGCCTGTGGCAGATTTCCCTCCCTTTTTACAATCGTTTTATCGGGCACGCAACCTCTGTCTTGAACATGGCTCGATCCCAATCCGTCTTGGCGGCAGTCATACTGCAAGCCATCATCCAAGTCGCAAGCGCCGGCGTCGCTCAAGACCTCATCCACCACCGAGGCATCGACAATGAGACCCCTGGACTCGCAACTCCCGCGGAAACCATCATCATGACCCCCATCCCCAACTTCCGCCCAGGCAACACCAAGCGAGACCGCATCACAGCTCTCTCCCTCAAACCCTCCGAGACCTTCTACTGGACCGCCTCGGACGGCACCATCGCCGAGTTCAAGTTCGAGACACCCGGCAAGCACGAAAACATCGTCAACCTCGAAGCCATCGACGACATGGTCCGGGAAATCCAATGCCCCCCTCCTCAATCTCCAACATCCAACACAACCACCACAGCCCTCAAGCTCCGCTTCGCCGAAGAAGCAGACTTTGACGACGCCCAAGACATCTGGAAATGGGTCAACCAAGACCAATCCAATCACTTCACCCTCGTAGTTGGAGCAGGCGCGTGCGGGTGGAACCGCGACCGCCGTGTCCTCTACGACGTGACCGACCTCGTCTATAATGACGAAGCTGAGACTGCTACTCTTCACGTTCAGCAGACTACCTGGAAGGCTGCGGCACACACGTACGATCTCACCATCGGACAGCTCTCCGACCTTCCGCCATCTACTAAACGCCAAGTTGTGTCCCGGAAACGAGCTGGTCGCCGTCGTCGCGGCCTCTTCGACGACATCAAGAGCGGTTTCGACAATGTAGTCGATGGTGTGAAGGGGGGCATCAAGGACGGGGTAGACACTGTCAAGGATGGTGTCTCCGACGTGGTAGATGATGTCAAAGATGGCGTATCTGATGTAGTCGATGATGCCAAGGACAGCGTCTCTGGCGTAGTCGACGATGTCAAAGATGGGGTATCAGACGTGGTAGACGGCGTCAAAGACGGCATCTCCGACATAGGCGACATCCTCTCCGGCAGTCCAGACTTCACCATCCCCTTTGACAACGACTTCAACGCCAAGAGTTTGACATTCTCTTCTAATGGACTCTCTGTCACGGCGTTGTGCAAGACTTGTACCTCCTCTGGTAGTTTCGCTATCAAGGGACGGTTTAAGGCGACGCTACTGAAGATGGAAGAGGCGTGGGTGGAGGTTTCGACTGAGGGGATTGAAGCCAAGGCGGTGATGGGATTAACGTTGAAGGGGGACTTGGCGGGGCCTTTGGCGTCCAAGGCGATCCCCATTTTCAAGTTCTCTCCTGCTGGGGTGGCGATTCCGGGGTTGTTGACGATTGGACCGACGGTGGGTGTTAGTTTGGGGGCGGAGATTGGAGCGGTGAGTGGGGGGTTGGCCTTGGGGTTTGGGGGCACAGCGACGATACCTGCTTCGTCGAGCCGGTGGGACTTTTTGGATGAGAATGGGATGAGTTCCAGTGGGTGGGAGGCGACGTTTGAGGCGGAGCCGTTTACGGCGGATGTGTTTGTTCAGACTTCGGCGAGTGTGTTTTTGAGGGCGGCTGTGGGATTGGAGATTAGTGCTGTCGGTATGTTATCATTGTGTTGTTGAACTGATATGGAGAGGTTCTTGTTGACTGACTGGACTGTGAAACAGAGACTGGATTCGCGGCAGAGATGACGGCGAATATCCCTTCGCTTACTGCCACCCTCAAGGGCATTAGTTGTGTGTTTACCCCTTTCCAACTCATTATTTTTGAGCAATGTCTAACTAATGTCAACCTAAACAGCATTGACCTGCACGGCTTGTGGAAATTTCCAAGAAGGGATACAGGGAAGTCTGACGTTGGGGACGAACATCGGAGTTAGCTTGAAGAAGAAGATTGGAGGATCCGAAAGCACGCTTTGGAGCTTGACTTTTGCTGTGAGTCGCCGTTCTTTTCCCCAGCTTTGCTATTGATGAACGAATTGTGCTAACTGACATGGTGCAGGATTCATCACTCCCGCAACTGGCTGGCTTCTGTCAAGGGCTGGGACCGCAAGGTGATCAATGTCCGACTCTGTAAAGTACCATCAACCTGTAATATTAGCTCCCGAGTGTTCAGTTCGGTGAGGCGAGTAGGCTGTATGATGGACTGTCTCAGGGAAATTCAAGTGGATGTCTTGGGATAAGCTCCCATGGTGCAGAGTTTTATAATAAGATCGCATTAGAATTGCGTGGAATTTGAAGTTTCACTACGTGTAGTTGCCTAATCATATTGATGCCTTGAACCATTCCCTCCAAGCGATGATAACCTGATCACTTCCCGGCCACCATTTTGGGCGGGTGGGATCGACCCCCAGCGTTGCCATCTGGCTGATCAAGTTGCGGCTCCTTGCTGCTTCTCTGGGCACTGTGAGTAAGCTTTGGGAGCATAGGGGGCTCTTTGGATTCCTCCCCATCCATCGACAGCGGATTTAAAATATCGAGCTTCTGGTAGTGTTCCCGGCAGAATGGAACTCCGGAAGATTCATACAGGTTCTCGGATCGGATCCAGGGTAGTGCTCCAACTGAACATCCCGGGTAAAGGCAGGTATGCTCGAAGCACCAATCCCCTCGTTCAAATGGTATCTTGTCGCATTTTGGATTGAAACACGACTGGAGGTGCAACAAACACTTGTCCATGAGTGCATTAACATCATTCGCCCTGAGACTGGCATTTTTACGGCCGGGGAAGGAGCATTCGGGTCGCCACTTGGGATATACTATGCTTTCATTCGACGGATTTGACGGTCCACCGGGACCAGGAGAATCGGGGTCGGCAGCTGTATTGGCGGTGTCACTCTCATTAAGAGATGGAACACTGGGACGAGGGAAACGAGTGTCGACAAATGTGTTACCAAGGTTACTCACGCCAAGATTGGCGTCCGATCCAATACCCTTTTTTTTCTACCCTCGAACCTGCTCTTCAACTGTCGGCCTGCCGTCGTTTTGACCCTGGCTTTCAACCTTTTTTTTCGATTTTGTTGAGTTGCTGTATTTGTTTATCGCTCAGGCAGCGAATGGTTGATGAGTGTCGAATAGTGTCACGGCCGTATTGGAAGAATTGAACCTTTATCAGGCGCTATCGGCAAAGATTCTACACTAAGGAAAAACGAAGAAGAAAGCAGATACGAACGATAATTGTGAATGCCTTGAAAGGCTTATTTAACTACCTCTGGGGGGAAAGCTAAGCGACTACTACCACCCTGCAGTATCCTGCAATATCCACCAGAGCCCATTAACGGACCACCAATCCCGTCCTGGCTCGGGCCCGAGCTCCAACTGCTTGTTTGGGTCACGGAACGGGTCAAGAACGGCCAGATAATCTCTCGCCTTCGCCCAGTCATTCCAAAAATCCCTGATTGCATAGCCCAAGTCTTGATGTGGCTCACTACCAAGGATTCGCGACAGATTAGAATCCAGATTCTCGGCCTTCTCAGCCTCGGCAACCATTGCGATATATTCCTCGGCGTCCCGGATGGCTTCCTCGTCACGACGGTGATGGGTTAAAGCCTTGGGGACTCTCCAAAAGAAGTCTGGCAAATCGAGCAATTCCCACGGTACGACCTTTGCATGCTCCCAATCGATAATGGCCAGAACGTTGTAATCCGAGTCGGCAATGACATTGGAATGGAGCAAGTCTGGATGCCGGATGGGAAACGGCCCCTCATTGAAGGGTGAGGCTGATAAGCGATCGAGAACGGAAAGAAGGGCGTGGGGGAAGGCGATGGTCGACTTCACGTCGTCTCGCGTATTTTCTCGATTCCTCATGACACTCTTCCTGTAGCCATGTTCCAAATCCCGGATGGTGGTCTCAGCCCAAGCCTTGAAGAAGTCTTTCGCCGTATCGAACGGCCCCCCATAAGGTGGCAGGGGGCCCACGGTAATGGTGCCGTCCTCTTGCCGAATCAGTTTACCGATCTTGGGGACGCGCACCGATGCCAGCAGGGCATGGGCTCGAGCGAATGACCTGTAGAAGTGGTGCTTGTGTTGCCGGGGGATCCTGCCACCGTGGGCCTGATAGCCACCGTCGAGGTCCATGGCAATAATCCCACGTACGTACTCCATCAAGACGAACCGCGAGCCAACTGGGTTCTCGGGGTCGAAATCGTACCCAAATATTTTGGGGACGGGTGAGCGGTCCTTTAATTGGTCGTTGATGACCGTCATGGCGTTGATTTCGATGTTGAAGGCGTCCCTCTCTTGATGCGATTGCCTCTGGCCGGGCCCGGGCATCCAGATGCGTGCTATCCATCGTGTTTTGGCCTCATCGTTGAATACCAGAATGCGGGCCATGTGGCTTCCGCCGAAGGAAACGTGTGGGAGTAGGGTACAAGGGACCCCGTTGTTGAGCTTGGAAGCGTACGAGCAGAGCTCGCCCCAGTTGGTTCTTTTAAGACACTCCGTCTCATGTCCCCGAGCCGAGGAAAGGTCATCCTGGGTCTTCCAGACTGCAGTTGGGGAACTTGGGGGATCCATAACTATGTCGGGTATATCGAAGTTAGACTATGTGTGTGATGTGTGTATAATATAAAAGACTGACGGTTCGATGTATTCGATAAAGCCGAAGAAAAGCAGTTGCCTAGCTGCCTTATTTATACTTGGCTACCTTGCGATCCTCGGTCTCGTTACTGTCGAGGCTTCATTAGAACAAAGGTGACGTGTGGTGTGGCAATTGCCGGAAGCGGAAAAGAGATACTCTAACTTAACTTCGAGATAATAGTGAAAGAATGAAGAAAGCCGACGTGCCGTGTGACAATTACTAGAAGCGGACAAGAGGTACTCTAACTTAACTACGAGATAATAGTGAAGGAATGACGACATGCTTTGTGGCAATTACCGGAAGCGGAGAAGAGATACCATAACTTGACCAGCAAGATAATATTGAAAGGATGACAGGGCTATATTGAAAGAAAGACGACATGCTGTGTGGCAATTACCGGAAGCGGAGAAGAGATACCATAACTTGACCAGCAAGATAATATTGAAAGAATGACAGGGCTATATTGAAAGGAAAAGACGTGCCGTGGGGCAACTACCAGAAGTGGAGACGGTTTTCCGGCGGCCGCGAGCCCGTATCCAAGTCGTATGCGCAGAAAGCCCATCGGGCTTGTAGACCATTTTCAACTCCCAACCAATGCCAGCAAAGATTCAGTTTTGACATAATCATTCTCGCAATTCCCAAAGCCATGCCCATGCCAGAATAACAGCCATCGCCGCCACCGTTACCTTCAGAATATAAAGACATCGAATACGGAGCTTCTCTTCGGGATGAGGTCGGTACAGACCACAAAGTTCGCACTAGCGTTTTATCAGAACTTTATCGCCCTGGCACTTGTTTTTGCACTGCATGTAGGCAGTGAATTCGGAGACACGGGAGTTCCCATATAGCTCCCGCTGCCTCTCTGGATCGAATTCCTTTTTCCCATTTATTGTCAATTAGCGCCGCCGCCCCCAACCCATTTTCTTGTTTTGTCACGAATAAATACTATACGTACCATTTTATCAAGACGGGGAGTTGTATGGATAAACTTGTTGGTTGTAGGGAACAGTAAAGAGTTGAAGAAACTGGCCTAGGGTTGCTGAGTTATGGATGAGGGAAGATTTTTGGAGATGGGAAGTTATTGGATTAAGATGATTACTGGTGATGCAAAGGTAAGAGAAGGTTGACCAGCTCCGTGATTGCCCTCCTTATATATCATGAGATTATCATTCACGCGGCTACTACTCTCAGCTCACGCAGTGGACGACATTTTGGTTTTACTTTTAAGCGATTGGTCAGTTCTGATCGACCTGAGGTTCTGTCAACATGAATTAGTACCACCTAGGCATGGTGTTGTGTTGCGTTGAGACCACCGTCCGACCGAGACCTGAGACATTAGATATGAAGCACGTGGGAACGCCTTAAGAAATCACCTCAGTTTTTGCTGCACAAAGAGTACATCGTATCCCATCCCCCGCCTCGCCAGCGGGCGTGGGAAACCAGAAACGGGGTTCACTTGCTCATTCGGGGAAAGAAAACAGTCACGGCGGCAGAGGGATTAGACATTGTCATCAAGGGAGTGGGTGTGCCACGGCCGTCTGCTCAGGTCGTGGCCGACCTGAAAACGGAGTGTGGGCCCGGGGATTGCGGGACCATCTTGAAAACAGAGAGCCAGCTCCGAGCCAGACAGAAAGTGACGGGAGCCCGGCAGCAGAAAATGACAGAGTAAACCTCCCCGCTCGGCCATAATACGTCCATGGCGGCCAGCCTCACAAAGGGATATTAGGTACCTGGCGAGGGAACGGGCCTGCAGCAGGTGGCAGGTGGCAGGTGGCAGGTGGCAGGTGGCAGGTGGCAGGTGGCAGGTGAAATGTGAAATGTGAAATGTGAAATGTGAAATGTGAAATGTGAATGTGAATGTTGAATATGGTCTTTGTTGGCGGAATTGGTATGGTTCTTTATAAAGATGTTTGCGGGTGGGCCAGGGGGTGGAGGAAGACAAAGAACCTTCCCAATCTTTCCAAGCCCGTAGCAGGGGGGAGGTCCTCGCTCTCCGCCTGTCTGCCGACCGGCTCGAGTCAATACAACCAGCCTGCAACTCCGCCATTGGCAGACGCAGCGGAAACCCCTCCCACTAGTTACAGGCGCCATCACCCTGGCAGACTTCCTCCGGGACACCGTCCATGACGAGGATGCCAAGCTCACGCCGAAACAACGAATCCTTCTCGCGTTGGACGTTGCCTCTTCGGTCCTCCAGCTACGCCAAACATTATGGTGCTCAACAGCAGATGCCTGGACCAAGACGTCGGTCAAGTTTCTTGTTCAAGGAGGGCAGTGTGGCGTTTTATGCACGCCCTTCGTAGAGAAACACATCCACAAGAACCAACGGCCATCAATTTTAGATCACGACATGTTAGAAACCCTACTCAACCTGGCCATCCTCCTCCTCGAAATATGGCACCACACGTCCTTCGAAACATGGACTGCGGCAGCTGCTATTGAAGCCATACAGAACTCAACTTTACACCCCCCAACAACTGGAGTACCCACGCCAGCAACAACACCGGACCCTGTCCCCTCGCCCATCACATCAGTAGGAGACCGCACAGTGGCAGCAAGCACCTGGCTCCGGCGAACATACACTCGATTGCCAGTTCACCACGTGGAAGCCGTCGAGAAATGCCTCGGCTTCTGTTACGGACGACCATGGAAATGGGAAGATGTCCAGTTTCAACAGAGGTCCTGCGAAGATATCATCAAGCCGTTGCAAGAGAGCTGCAAGGCGTGGTAGAGTTGGCAATCAAGTACACTTCAGCAGTTCTTCGCTTACCTAAGATCGACAGCATCTTTCTGGCATGACCGCTAAGTGCATACCCCGTATCGTGTTAATATGCTTATACGCGTGGTAA
>Ga0247781_1000696_pt1 | contig 10608 bp, 8 predicted proteins | sample UWRJL184509B5_FD_179922 | JGI IMG/M metagenome (GOLD analysis project Ga0247781, IMG submission 179922) | Plant litter microbial communities from Arlington Agricultural Research Station in Wisconsin, United States - UWRJ-L184-509B-5 | ecosystem: Environmental > Terrestrial > Plant litter >...
AAATTGAGGCACGAATTAAAGTGCGTATTGTTAGCCTGTGGCGAATCTCTGGTGTCAGCGGCGGGCTAAGTGGGCGTAGCTAGCTTAAAGATAAGGCCCGGCACGTCTTTATTAATGGGCGCGAATTCGACACACTTGGCCAGCGATGCCGGTAAAGAGTTAATACTGAAGAAGTCGAGGAGGCGCCGGAATGCCGCCTTGCGTGGCGACTGAGGTGGCGTTATGATGATGTGCTTCGAGGATAGCGATGTTTAATGGCAAAAGTGTAAGACAGCTAACGTTAGTAACTGCAGGTGTAACGTAATGTTTGCATTTTTTATAAGGCGTTGGTGGAGAGACGACGATAATAATAACGTAAGTGAGATGTTAGCCCACATTTAAGGCTGGGAGGGGGTCAAAACTTAACAGCTTCACCACCCCCTCTCACCCTGGACTTGCTACTAAGGATTTACTAATTATAGGTTTACTACAGCTAGCTAAATGCAGCATAACGACCTCGTTACTAATGCCATGCAAGTATAGCACAATTAAGCGCAAGAGCTTCTAAGCGGGGCGCTACTGCTCCACATTGACGCCACGCCGTTCTCTGGGTCTAAGGCGACAGAAATAGCAGTCCTATATCTACGGGCAGTCACTATCGCTTGCCCTGCCAACTAAGACCGTAACGAGCTGCTGCTTATGCAGCTTAAGGTGGCCCGCACTGTTAACGAGATCAGCCTTAAAGCGGCCGAAGAGATAATCAGTTAAGTCTGGCTACGATACGCGGGCGCTATAGGTTTTATCCGGGGCAGTGGTCCCAGCGCGCTGGAAACACCAGCTAGTAGGCACATGCACCCTCGGACTCCACCCGTGCCAAAACGTGCCGCCCCCTTGGCGCGGCAAGCCCTGCACAATCGCTTTTGCATTATGGTTTACAATATAAAGTTTCGCAAACCTACCTTACAGCTAGACCTGACAGAATTAGACACGTACGCTGACGTGATGGGACCTTTCATACTTCCCTGGTTAAAGTACGTTATTATAAATAACAGCCTCTATCCCTAAAACACACTGCTTAAACTCCACATGCCGCCTGTCAGGGCCACACGCCGCGCCTTTCCTCAAAGTTTGTTTCCAAGAGATATTAGGTTAACAGAGCCCTATTCTAACGTATGTGTAGCTAGGGCACTGACAGTATATAGTCCTGGCGACTGGCTATACCCTAAGGAGATCATGCCTCCCTTCTCTAACATTACCCCTTGTCTCCCCCGTCTCCCCCGTCTCCCGGATCTCGCCGACTGCGACCCCCTAAATCCCCTCAATTCGCTGCTTGCCCGGTTTAGTGAGCTGTAGGCGGCGCTCCCCATTCTCGAAACCCCAGGCGTAGAGGACAGGACCACTAACGGCCTAGCCAGTACCTCTCCCATACTAGATAACCCCCCCTATTTATACTCTGAGAGCATCATGACTAAGTTTCTTACCGAATTTATCAACTCATTCATCTTCTTATCTTAGCGCTTTAACCCTTCCAAGTACCCAGCCTACACATCGTTTAGCCACCAGCGCCAGTTTAGGTTCAGGCTGGGCCACAGCCCTTAATAACCGCCTAACGGCTCCTTTAACGCCAGAGTCGACAGCTATATAGTCCGGCCCAGGCAGCCCTTCTTGGTCTAGATCATTTACAAGGTTAAATAAGCGACGTAAGCTAAATCTAACCTGCAGCTCCAGTGTTAAAAAACGTGTAAGCTTGCTATGTGGGCCTATAAGTCCCGTGCCAAGCTCCACGTTAAGCTGGGGAGAACTTAATACGCAGACGCTTTTCCTTATCTTTTATTAGCTTAGCTTACATGTGACCATGCGTAGATTACTAACAGTATGGTTACTCTTACTTACGCTTGATAAGACTGAGTTTTGGTTTAAATTCGCCCACGTAACTGTACTGTGGCTAGATTATATCAGCGACCTGTAATCTTATATCCTTCTTACGGACGGCACTGGCCCCCTGGGGCCGGATTGTTTCTTATAAATCTATAAGTACGGCCTGTTCCACATTTATAACCGACAGCACTTGATAATAGTTAGCCTTGCCATTATCTCCCTTATAGTCCATGACGACTGTTGCCGTTTGGGTTAATAAGGTTTATAGGATTCTGTTATAATCGTAATTAAAAGCAGAGATAATGAAAAGTGCCTATAATATCGGGAACTTTCAAGTGGCATTATAATGGTTGGGGGGATAGGGGCTGGACAGGGCTACAGGGTAACCTGACAGGCACGTGACCCTGTCAAGCCTGTATAAGTTTTAATCTTTTTAACTATGTATGTGTCATTAATCATCCCCATAATCAAAGGGGGCTTAACAGTATAGTTACGGTTTACACGAAATTAATAGACTTAAAGTAGCCTTTATATCGTTCTCATTTCCAGGAATTAAATAAATTAGACCTATCTCATCCCTACATCCGCAATTCCTAACGTTAACGCTTAGATAACTTTGCCACTGGATATAGCTCCGTTATTTAATTAAGCTTCACACCTCTTCCCTACCTTTTAAGATCTTTATTTATCATATTAGAAACACGACCTCCAGATAATATACGTGTAGAGAGATTTGGTAGGGTCTCCAGCTTCCAAATATGTGGTGTCTTATCAGTTCCAGGCGAGTATTCTATCTCCTTAAAGCTAATAACCCTGTTTAAATGGCAGTTTTTAAGAATAACTCTACGTATTATATCTATAAATGTTTAGTCCCTGTTCGCTAAAACTGTTAGCATCTACTGGAAGGTTAAAAGACTTTACTTACCCAGAACCACTATCCTCTCTAAGTATCAGGCTTCCTGCCGTAACTCTTTAAAGAAGCTGGTGTAATCTGCCCCGTTAGTAACTACACGGAAGTTTAAATTTCCAGGCTTAAAGAGCGGGTCTAACTTCTCAGCCACTTGTTTAGATAGGTAGATGTACAGAACTGAAAGCGCGGCCTGGGATAAACGTCAACACCTGAGCTACTTTAGTTAGTAGATTTAACTTATAGCCTCTGTGTCCTGTATAGACTTGAGTGCTTTAAGCTGATCTTTCACCCAGTTTTCCTAATTTTCGTTATCCAGCCACTAGAAAAGAGCTACTGTATGTGTTATGTCCTGGAAGGTTGGGTTGTTTGAGTTAACTTCCCGGTGCTTTACGTTACGGACAGAGTTATCCCACGCTCTCCTTACTGTAAAGTGAAGTGTAAATAGAAAAACTCCGGTTATATTAATACCTTTTACTGTAAGAATAACGTTTTTATACGCTTAAAGCCGGGGGTCCCTCTTATATAGGCCCTCTAACTGTAGCACGTAGCCCTCTTCCGCGTAAGGAAGCGAATCGACATGATGACTATCCTGGGAGAATAAAAAAGTCAGATTCCTAGTCCTCCCGTCCTTAAACTTGTCGGGATCACTTTATAACAGTATTATCAGGAAGCTATATAGGTAGTTGCATTTCGACAGTGGACTGTTGAAGAAGATGTAGAAGTAATAACCTAAGTAGATATAAATGGGGTGGTTTGTTACAACCTTAAGGGTGGTCTGGCTATCGACGGTCTTGTGAGAAGTTACTATTACGTGGCTATGCTGAAGAACGAATAAAGAGAACAGCCTATATATATGTGTTATACCCCACAGACTATAAGTAATAAGTATTAGTACCTTTAGAAGGCTGAGTTTTAATAGGAATACGTGCCAGGTCCACCCTGTAACTGCTAATAGATAGAGTAGAAGATGAGCTTTTCTAAAGTGCCGCCACAGTTTCTAAAGAAATAAGAGGCTTGTGGGGAGAATAAGGATTAAACTAATTAAAGCCTGTATATCGTATTAGCTAATTTGAAGGAACTATATGTAATTGCGCGAGTATTAAACAAACCAGTAACTTAGAAATTTCGAGCGCTTTTAAAGGCTTGTGACGTGAAAGAAATATCCCACTATGTAGTAAGGCCTCTATAACTGTAATAATCTTAATGTATCGATGTAGGAGCTGGTAAGTTTATAGAGAAATCTGTGCTAAGTTAATAAGGGGATTTATCTAACCCCTGAGAAGTAAAATAATAAGATTAATAGACACGATAAGCGACACCCTTCTCTTTAAAGCAACCTTATTTCCGACTTTGATTCCTAACGCTAATCTGTTACTAGTAAAGAGTAGGCTGATAGAAGTGAGCTTTATAAAAGAAAAACCCTATAAAGAAGGTAAAAATGATGGTCTTAAGTAGGAGAGCATCGTGGTGAGGGCGTGTAACCGAGGTTTAAGAAAACGGGTAAGAGCCTCGATCGTAAGGTATGCGGGGGGGGAGGCTGCCATGACGCAGATCGTAATGAGGTACACCTAAATTATTTTTGTTAGAGGGGGGCAGAAGGTGCGGTTGGGGTGGATGTAAGCGTCTGCGGAGCATACATAGCGGCTATATAGCCGCCTATTAGACTAATAACACCGGGTGGGTTTCCGAATTCAGGTTCCTAGATTTGGTTTTCAGATAACCGCGTGGTTTGAGGGGTAAAACCCAGCATAAGCGCTATGCCTTAAGATAGATTGGACGCCTAAAACGCTCTAGTCTCTTTAAATGCAGATGGTATGTACTTTCCTAAGGTAGCGCTCTGTGCCGCCAGCACCTTGGTATAAAGGAGGATATGTTATCTACTTGTTTCCCCAGCCGGCTTTTAAAAGGAAATTTATATACACGTCGTTACTCCCCTCTAAATAAATCCTAAGCTTTTAACAGCCTATCCCCCCTGATAATCCTAAGCTCTTAGCGATTTATCCCCTGACTTTCCCCTTAATTCTTAAATCATGCCCTGTATTTGGTGGAAAGATCCCTTTAATCTAAATAAAAGCTGGAGAACCCGCACTAAAGGCTTAGCTAATAAAGTTATGGCGTTTATGAACTTAGGTGCTTAGGTGGTAATTTATGCTAAACAGGGCCACGATGTAATCTGTTTCCAGACCTATAGTGACTTGGTTCCATAGTGGAATGATCTGGACGCTGACTGTATTAAGCCTGGTGACCTTAATAACAGTGTAGTGGACTTGCATTTCCTATTTAATAACCAGGAGGTCTTAACCTACCCCGCACCTCCCTAATCCCCCGTGGATGTGGATAACCTCTCTCCTTCCTCCGTGCCACCCTAGAACGCCACGCTGTTATCTTTAATGTCTAGTCTTTTAGAGGTATGCTCTTTTAATCAATTAACGCCTGGCTCCCACTCTCTAAGAAAGAAAAAGATTACAGATCCTGATATAAAGGTTCCTCCTCACGTCAAGATGTGAGGACCACCACCTAGGCCTAGAACCGCTACACCTTATCTCCCCACATACTAATCTGCAAAGTAGCCAGTTACTGAAAGCGTCGTCGCCTAGTTACTATCATTCGTCCTACTACGAACTACTTTAACTAAAAGACCCTGCCCTAAGCAGCAGCCTCTGGCTTTTAGGCTAGCACGTAAGAAACTTCACATTAAGTTACCTGCTGTAAAGTTCTTTAATTAAATAATTATGGTTTTTTTCCCTCTTTAATCGTCTTAGAACGGGGAGGAGTAATCCGGTCTTGTATTTAATAGGATTATTAAATTTAATTCCCACCGTTATTTAATAATTAAATATATATATTACCTTAAACTGATTTTCTACGTGTTATAAGCTAAAGATTACAGAATTACCTATCCATTACTAGTCTTTTACCGCATTCCTTACACTGACGGTTAGGATCCCTCTCTTCACTTTCCTTAGCCTTGGTGCCTGGGAGTTGAAAACGAACGTGTTTGCTAAGCTTTTACGATTGTTCGACACAAGTGTGTGGCTGGGGACGTTTACTAATCTCTGCATTCTAGGCCTTAATTTGCTTATATAAGCGGTTAAAGCGACTACCTGTTTACTTTAAGGGATAGTGTGTATATACCACCCATACCGTAATAAAAGGATCTTATATCGCTTCTATACCACAGGTGGTGACTAGAGGGAGTTTTAACTCTATTAAAATTATGTAGATATGCCTAAGGCTGTCTTATAGATACCGATTTAAGTGTTAGGAAGTCGTTCACACTAAGTATACAGGTGCTTCGTCTTCCATAACGTAATAATGTATATTATTACGAGGAAGGGTTATGATACCAGTAATTCTATATTATAATATAATCTTAAATGTGCAGTTAGTAATTATATCACTTATAGACTTTATAATAAGATTCTTTTACCCTTAAATGCGCTGTAATAATACTACCTGGTAAATCTAAGTAGCTGTAAGCAGAATGATTTTAAAGGAAAAACATATAAGTGGAATCCCGTTTTTAATCTTCCTATTTACTAAAAGCTTAAATAAAGCGGTACTTACCCAGTATTACCTAGTATGTATATATTCCAGTTACAGGGATGGCTTTACAGGGTAACACACCACTATATAGCGGTTTTAAGCTTAAGTTAAACAGTTAAGTTACTTCCTGTTTCCCATTTTTATATTTCTTAAGAATATAAATGTGATATAAGTACCTCCTTAGGTATAAATTTAATTACTAGGGATATTACCATTAAAGCCCACCACTTCTGGAGTCCTTAACACCTTACCCACCTTTTAAAGTTCTAATCTATCTAAGTATAAAAAGCGCCAAAGGCTCCGCCCCTGTTCCATAATCACCTCCTGTAAAAACATCCTTTAAGCGCCGTGACCTCGGCCCCTGTAACGATTATGTAATTATTAATAGGCCCGCTGCTTCTATTAAGTAGCCGTAACTGAAAATGGAGAAATTCCTAAAAAGCTAACGCGTTGCCTAGGCTGGATCGTGACGCCCGCCCCCCCTTGATGATGAAGACACATCCACCGCCCTAGTTCTCCCCTCACAGATCCGGCCCGGTAAATCACGGCCACTGCCCCCCCTTAATGATAAAGACACATCCACCGCCTTAATTCTCCCCTTATAGATCCGGCCTGGTAAATTACAGCCATTACCCCCCCTTAACGATAAAGACATATCTACCACCCTAGTTCTCCCCTTACAGACCTAGTCTGGTAAATCACGGCTATTACCCCCCCTTAATAATAAAGACACATCCACTACCTTAGTTCTCCCCTTACAGACCCAGTCTGGTAAATCGCGGCTATTACCCCCCCTTAACAATAAAGACACATCCACCACCCTAGTTCTCCCCTTACAGACCTAGTCTGGTAAATCGCGGCCACTGCCCCCCCTTAATAATAAAGACATATCCACCGTTTTAGTTCTCCCCTTATAAACCCAGGCTAGTAAATTATAAACACCGCCTTCCCTAGTAACTAAAGCCATATTCACAGCTCCACCTCCCCCTTTATAAATCCAGGCTGTATTGTGGACACAGTCTCCTAAGGAACTCTAAGATGATAAAGAATACCACTTATGGGAGGATTTTGACGTATTTAAACTGAGAAACAATCAGGATCCACTAAGGTCGTTTTAATAGTAAGATACTATTAGGGAAATCCTTAACGTACTAAATATAGAAATTAAAAGAGAATGTGATTTCCTACTTACTAATACAGGTTAGTTCTTAGAAAACCACCTAGATAAATAAGTGGGTGATTATTAATATTTCGCTTTTAAAGTCCTCTTATTAGATTAGAAGGATAAGTGCTGGGATATTATTAAAGACTTTATTAAATTAAGAGTAGGGGAATTTAATCCTGGGTGGCAGCATGAAGAGTTCTGGGAGGATTACGACAGGTTATGTAAGCTAAAGTAACGTAATGTAGATGGTTAGCCCTTAGAAAGCGATTACGAAAAGGAGGAGATAGGAGATGTTAAGCAGCAGAGGAAAATTGTAAGTAAGAAGGCTTTACAGGTAAATCTCTAGGCATTACCAGCACACCCCACCTTACAGACGCGGCGCAAGGCTTTAAAGTCGCTATCACAGACTAGGCTTAACCAGCAAGCCCTTTATAAGCCAGATCCCCTCGCTAATAGAATTACTGTTAAAATTAGGGAGGTGTAAGTGGGTTAGGCGTCTAACGATGCGCAGCTTACTCTGTTCCAGTGTTATAGTGGGCAGAAGACAACGTACGATTCTATACTTAATCAGGTGCCGAGACGCTTTATTTCACAAGAATACCGTGCTGCAGATCTTATCCCTATAGAAGACTTAATATATTTAGGCCGGTGGGTTAAAGGGGAGATCTTGGGAATATACCTTATACAGCCCAGTTTCCTTACTATCGCCCTTAATGCGGACCTGGATTGTTAACTTTCCCAGGTATACTATGTTAATTACCGTAAGGGCATATATAAAAAGGCTCTGGAGATGTATATGGAAGATGGTGTAAACTGTACTATTACAGAGGGGAAGTTATACATACTTTAAAAGTGGTGCCGATCGCCTGAGTAGCTTAAGATAAACTGCGCTTTTTATCTACCATGGGGTTGGAGGTGGTGTGGTCACGTTTATACGGCTCCCTAGAATAAGCCAGATCGCCAGTTTATAATGTTCTCGGAAACCACGTTAGGTAAGCATTTTATTAAAGGGGTGGTTAAAGCATTGATTAAAAGAATTGTAAGGATTGCTAGTTAGCAGATACTTATTAACGGCGCTTTAACTGGTGTGTAGCCGACGAGTTGGTGTGTGGGGAACGAGGGAGAAGAGCAGGGTTGGCGTGTGGCGGATAAGGTAGAAGAGGAGCTTTAGCGGTCTCCTACTAGTCACTTTTATTAATAGTACAGGTTACTGGCATTTCCTTTATTCTTATTATTATTTTCCTTACTGTGTATTTTATTAGGTCGTTTAGGTAAATAGCTACTTAGTGCAGGTCACTTGCAGTTCCTTTTATGCATGTTATCGTTTACAGTCTGTGTATTTCCTTATCTTTTTAGTTTATATAAAGCTTTTTGGATAATAATGATATTTCACTCTTTATAAGCGTATAACCTAAGCGAACTGGTGATGTATGGCGTTGCTGAATCTGTGGAAGGAAAGAGGGTGGGGAGGAAGAGGGCTGGCTGGAAAAGACCAGGAGGAGTGGAACTAGGTCCCACCACCATCTCTCTGTTTTCGATTAAACTGAGATTAGTGTTTTCATATATGATTGGCTGTTTCCCTGGTTATCCTAATATAACTTAGCTAAAAATCCCAAAAACCTATATAATTAGCTACTAATCTGTCGGGTCAGACCCACCTAACATGGCGTAACTACCCCGCCCTGAACAGAATAAAAGTGGTTAAGTTAAGAGCGTATTTATAATGTAGTGAGAAAGAAACGTAATAAAATAAAATTTTATCTGCCTGTATAATATCTTATAAATTAACAATAAAAGAAAACGGCGTATAAATAATCTATAATTAGATATAGTTTTAAAACCCCGCTTTTTATCTCACTTATTTATAATGTGAGATGTATAACATGATTAGTGTGTTATAATATGTAATGTGTGTGTAATGTGTTTGCATATAGTGTGTTACGCTGTGCGATTCCCTTTTTAATGGACTTACAGGGACATTATTACAGATGATTACGGGGAAGGTGAAAGATGTAATATCCTAGAGAAAACTGGCCGATTGCCCTTGAGGATGTATAGGGTGTAAGTAGTTAATTCTGACATATTTACACTACCTTAAGCTTAGTCTAAGGGACTGAAGATAGTGGGAACTGCCCGATCACGTTATTAGGCACGTGGAAAATGGTCTGTCTGCCTTACATGGATTTAGTAACTTATTTAATTGCTCAGTTATTGCTACAGTCTAATAATGCCAAAAAAAAGCAGTAAATACTAACCTTAAATCCACTAACATATGATGCAACGGCAAAGCATGACATATTTGCAAGCCCTTGTCCCGTATTATTACCCTAGTCTTTAATAACACATACGTTATCTTCAATACTGCTAACTTCCTCAATCTGCGTGTACGCAATGTATAAAGCAAAGAACTTTTCCATGCCGTTCTTAATTGTTTCGATTAAGGCTATAGCACAGCTGTGGTTGTCAAGCGTGGTCTTCAGCTCATTCCGAATCAGTAAAAAGGTAAGCTCCAAACGTGCGATTGTTAACTGTATACGGCCCACTGTTTACTCCATACGCTCAAGGCGTTCCACTATACCCTTACACATTTTAAATTAGTGGTGTCATGTAGCTTCTTAGGAAGAGAACGAACCGGTGGTCTAATGATGGTGGCAGCACGATGTTCATTGTTGAAGTCGTACCCTGCTGATTACGATTAAACGGAGTAGCTGACTGATTTAAGCTTGCGTTTAAGTCGTTTCTGGTGTGTGGTCTTGAAGCTCCTGAGTGTAAAGAAGGGTCGGGGGTAGCAGGCTTGCTGAATGGGTAGTTTTGCAAATCTGTAAAAACGTTAGTGGCAAAGGTGGTGTTATCGACTGCCCCCAGGACCAAGGGATCAATACTAGGTGGTTGGAACGTATGGAGATCGGTGTTCTTAATGCCCGACGTGGTAAAGTTGAAGTCGGGCCACTGCAAAGTGTTAAACATGGTGTTTATGTTAGAGATAGTGAGAATTTGAGATGTTGTTGTAGGTTGAAGGAGCTGGTGGGCAGTGTGTGTGGTAATTTGGGGATTATCTTACGTTAGATAAGTGGATTAGAATCTGCTTTTTAAAGATATAAAGGCGTAGTAAAATCCCCTAAATGTGGGA
>Ga0247781_1000697_pt1 | contig 10606 bp, 5 predicted proteins | sample UWRJL184509B5_FD_179922 | JGI IMG/M metagenome (GOLD analysis project Ga0247781, IMG submission 179922) | Plant litter microbial communities from Arlington Agricultural Research Station in Wisconsin, United States - UWRJ-L184-509B-5 | ecosystem: Environmental > Terrestrial > Plant litter >...
AACAATCACCATCCGTTACTGCCGCACCTCACCGGCACCCCGAAACTCAGCGAACGGCCCCACACACGCGCCGACCCGCTCACCCCGAACCCACCACGGCTGAACAGCCAAAACGACTTTGCGCACCACCCTGCCCATCGCATAGGGCTGGCACACGGTCACGTTCGCCTATTGAAACGCCTTGCCTGGCCCAGCGCCTGCTACGCGAGAGCAGTTGGCCCGGTTCGCGCCGCGGGTCAGCGTTGCCGTCGACGACGGTCGTGGCCGGGCTCCTCCCCCGTCGCTGAACGCTCAGCCGATGTCGTAGAACCCTTCCCCGTCGAGGTAGCGGGCCGTCAGGATGTCGTGCAGGACGGTGCTCTCCAGCGGGTGCACCAGATAGACCCGCATGGGGTACGTCCAGTCGTCGACGGAACGGTGCAGCGTGTCGCCCGGCTGCACGTTGAGCATCAGGTGTTGGAAACTGTCGAGGGCCCGCAACTCGGCCATCTTCGGGTAGCCGCGCAGCGTCCCCGCCTTCGGCGAGACCATGTTGACCAGCCCGGCATGGTTCCGCAACTGGTAGCCGTCGCTCCGGCGGGCGTGGAAGCGGTCCGGGTCGGTGTAGGCGTCGACGGTCCAGTCGAGCTGGTGGGTCCCGATCGCCGCGCGGACCGGGATGTGCAGGTCGGCACCGCAGGCGCGGGCGGCGGTCTCGATCAGCCGGGGGCCGTCCGGGGTGAGCTTGAGCTCGGTGTGTGCGGGGCCGTGCCGCAGCCCCAGCGCGTCGAGTACGCGGAACGTGTAGCCGGCCAGAGCGTCCTGCTCGGCGCCGTGGCGAGGCAGCAACTGCGCGCTTGCGCCGAGGTCACGGACGCCGTTGGCGGCGATGTGGTGCATCCGCCAGATGTCCGTGACATGGTGCAGGCCGTCCAGGCTCACGGTGTTGACGATGTACTCACCGCCGGCGAGATACTGCTGGACGAGGATCTGATGATTCTGGGCACCCAGCGCGCTGTCCGTACCGATCAGCTTGGTGAACGCGGCCGTCACCTCGGTCGCGTCCCGGCAGAAGTGGATGCCGTCGTTGCCCGCGCTGCGCACCGGTTTGAGGACGATCTGACTACCGAGCGAGGCGTACCAGTCGAGCAGGGTGTCCAGATCCGCGACCAGCGTCTGCACGGCGGTCGGTACTCCCGCGGCCCGCACGGTCTCCAGCATGCGGAACTTGTCCCGGCGGGCGGCGCTGCGCTGGGTCCCGTTCGTCCGCAGGGCGAGAGTCTCGCTCAGGACGTCCGCGACCTCGACGCCGCTCTCGGTTCCGGGGATGACACAGACCGGCGCGTACGCGGCCACGGCCTCGGCAGTGCGCGCGACGTCGTCGCCGTGCACGATGTCGGCGATGAAGTCGCCCGGCTGATAACTGCGCCCGTACGTCGGATTGGGCGAGGCGGTACTGCGCACGTGGACACAGTCGTAGCCTCGCTCGCGGAAGATCGGCGCGAGGGCGCGGGCGCTGGAGTACGCGTCGACGATGGCTACGACACGGGAGTTCGGCGGGGTGCTGGCCATCCGTCCATTATCCGGTATGTCCGTCACGGCAGGTCGAGTCCGGTGTACCGGGCGAGGAAGGCCAGCGTGTCGGCGATCAGCGTGGCCGCGCTGGACACCGCGCGTCCCTTGTGGCCGGCGGCGCTCTCGGCGCGCAGGACGACGGGCTTGTCCCCCGACGTGGCGTACTGCAGTGCGGCGCACATCTTGCGGGCGTGCATCGGGTCGACCCGCCGGTCGTTGTCGGACACCGTGAACAGCACCGCCGGATAGTCCACGCCACGCTGCACCCGGTGGTACGGCGAGTAGCCGAGCAGCCAGGCGAGTTCCGCCGGTTCGCGGGCCGACCCGTACTCGGAGACCCAGAGGTTGCCCATGCCGAACTGTTCGTAGCGAACCATGTCCAACAGCGGCGCCTCGCACACCATCGCGCTGAACAGGCCGGGTTGCTGTGTCAGGGCCGCACCGATGAGCAGGCCGCCGTTGGAGCCGCCGTAGCCACCGAGTTGTCCAGGAGTGGTCCAGCCGCCGTCGATCAGGGCCTGGGCTGCGGCGTGGAAGTCGTCGAACACCCGCTGCTTGTGCTCGCGCATGCCGGCCCGGTGCCACTGCTCGCCCTCCTCGCCGCCGCCGCGGAGATTGGCCACCGCGTACACGCCACCGGCCCGCACCCAGGCCAGGATCTGCGGGTCGTACGCGGGCACCAGGGACGAGCCGAATCCGCCGTAGCCCGACAGCACGGCCGGTCGTGGCCCGGACCGGTCCCGCGGCTCGACCACCAGCATCCGGACGAGGGTGCCGTCCGCGGAGCGGTAGGTCAGCTGCGAGCTGCGGACGTCGGGCACCGGTACCGCGCCGGGTGCGTCCGCCCACACCGTCGTCTCGCCGGTCCGGGCGTCGTACCGCAGGATCTTGCTGGGAGTGACGCTGTCCGTCCAGGAGAACCATGCCTCGCAGCCACTTTCGGGCCGCTCGTGGAGTCCACCGATCGACCCGATGCCCGGCAGCGGCACGGTGCCCAGCCGTTCGCCGGTGGCCAGGTCGTGCACGGTGATGTCGCTGGTGGCGTGCCGGGTCCAGCCGGCCAGCAGCACCGGCCGCGCCAACTGTGGCCCGTCCAGGATGGCGAAGTCGGTAAGCACCGCCTCCGGGTCCTCGGGCACCAGGTCGTGCCACGATTCGTAGCGCAGGTCCGCCGGATCCGCGACGCAGAGCCGGGATCGGGGCGCGTCGCGGTCGGTGAACAGGTAGGCCCGCCCGTCGCGCCACATGTAGACGCCCGTGTCCGCGTCGACATCGACCTGCACTGTGCGCCATGCCGGGCGCTGCGGGGTACCGCTGGTCAGGTCGCCGAGCCACAGATCGCTGCGATTCTCGGTACCCCGTGACGCCCCCAGGCTCAGCCAGTGGCCGTCCGCACTGATCAGGAAACCGAAATCGGTGCTGTCGGGCAGGCCGTCGCCGAACACCACGTCGTCGTCCCGGTCCGGGTCGGTGCCAACCCGGTGCAGGTACACGCGCCGGGCCTGGCCGGTGACCGCGCCGGTGGCGTCCGCCAGCTGCCGGACGTAGTAGAAGGCGGTGCCGTCCGGGAGCCAGGCGAAGGCGCCGTGCCGGACCCGCGAGATGGGGCCTTCCACGTCCTGGCCGGTGGCGACGTCCAGGACGTACAGGAATGACTCCTCCGCACCGCCGTGCGAGAGTTTGTACGCGAGCCGGCGGCCCGCGGGATCCACGTGCCAGGCGTCGATTACCGTGTGCCCGGCGGGATCCCGGCGCACCGGATCGAGCAGGACCCGCTCGCTACCGTCCGGTTCGGCCACCACCAGGACGCCCCGCTCCGCGTCCGGCAGCCGGCGGGTGAAGAAGTTGCGGTCGCCGCGCCACACCGGGGCGCTGACGCTGCCCGCGCCCATCAGCTCGGTGACCCGCTTGCCCAGCTCCGCACGGCCGGGCAACACGTCGAGCGTACGGTCGCAGAGCTCCCGCTGCGCGGCCAGCCACTGCCGCGTCCGCGGCGACTCCGGATCCTCCAGCCACCGGTACGGGTCCTCGATATGGTGTCCGTGCAGGTGCTCACCGCCGGCGACCCGGTGCGCGGGAGGATAGCTGTCCGGCATGGCTCAGGCTTCCTGACGCTTGGCCAGCACCGTACGCGCGGGCTGCGGCGGGTCCGCCGGAGCGACCGGGCCGGGCAGGGTGTGGAAGGCGCCACCGTGGAACAGCAGCGGATCGGGCCTGTCCGCGTCCGACGGCGTGAACGACAGGACCCGGGCCAGGACGATCGAATGGTCCCCGGCCGGCACGAGCTGCTCCACCCGGCACTCGAGCCATGCATCCCCGTCCTTCAGCAACGGGACGCCGGTGGCCTGCCCCGGCATCCAGGGGTGCCCGTCGAAACGGTTCGCCCCGTCGTCGCGGCTGCGCCGGGCGAAATGTTTCGCGGCCTCGCGCTGGTCCGCCGACAGGATGGTGACGCCCAGCGGCACCCGCTCGGTGAGCAGCGCGTGCAGGTTCGAGCCGCGATCGACGCAGATGAGCACGAGCGGCGGGCTGAGCGAGACGGTGGTGAAGGAATTCATCGTCGCCGCGTGCATGACCTCGTCGCGCACCGTCGAGACGACGGCGACGCCGGTGGCGAACGTGCGGCCAGCGGCGCGGATCAATTGGGCCGAGGCGTCGGCGGCGGCGGCGTCGGCGTCGGCGTCGGCGTCGGCGTCGGCGTCGGCGTCGGCGTCGGCGTCAGCCGCGATGGCGTCGGCTGCCGGCTCGCCGTCGTCCGGAGTCGGTGCCGCCAGGCCGTTGCCGTGGCGGCGGGCGGCCGCGCTGCCGATCGCCACCGCGATCAGCGCGGACACGGCAGCGATGGCCAGCAACACGCTGAAGGACGCCCGCAACGACCCGGTCGCGGTGATGGCGAGGAACAACAGGACGCTGACGGTCACGCCGGCGAAGGTGGCCAGGGTGAACAGGCCGGACACCCGGCCCGCGGCGTCGACCGGCTCGTCAGCGAGGATGCGCGACTGGAAGACCACCGCGAACACCTGACCGGCGGCCAGCATCAGCGAGCTGGCCGGGATCGCGATCCAGGGGTTCGTGACCGCGATCATGCCGGCGAGCGAGACTGCCACCACCGCGGCGGCCAGCACACCGGGCCACAGACCCGCCTGGCGGCGGATGCGTCCGGCGAGTGTGGCCCCGAGCACCGCAGCCACGCCGTTGGCCAGGTTGATCACGCTCAACCAGCCGGCACCGCCGCCGAAGAACTCGCGGGCGACCACGTTCGGGTAGACGTTGATGACGCCTGCGCCGATGTTGAGTGCGACGACGCCGGCCAGCAGCCACGTGGTGCTCCGGGCGAGCCGGGGCCGGCCGGCGCGGGCCGGGGTGAAGCCGTCGCGGCCGGCGCCCACCGGCAGGGGCGCGGGCAGCAGCCGGACGAGTAACAGCGCGGAGAGCACGAACGAGGCGATGTCCAGCATGATGAGCGTGGACAGGTTGGTGTACTGCAGCATCAGCGGCGCCGACGCCGTGCCGAGGATGAACATGATCCAGTCCACCTTGGACAGGTTCGCCAGAGCCGATGGTATGCCGTCCGCGGGCAGAAGCCGCCGCAGATACGCCGATTGCGACGCGGTGAACAGCGGCGTCAACAGGCTGAGCAGGGTCATCGCCGCGATGGTGGCGGCGGTGAGCCCGGTGCCGACCGCCACCACGGCGAGCAGCACCAGCAGGAAGATCGCCCGCAGCACGTCCAGCCCGACCAGGGCCCGCCGGGTGTCCCAGCGGTCGGCCATCGGGGCAAGCAGCCGGGAGCCGATCAGGATCGGGAGGTAGACCAGCACGATCGCGGTGGTGATCACGGCGGTCGAGCCGTGGCTCTGGTTGTAGGCGAAATACACGACTCCGGTGCGGAACAGCCAGTTGCCGAACTGGCTGACCGCGTACGCGCCGAGCAGCATCCGCACCGATCGCCGCTGCGCGGGTGGCACGACGTCAGCAGTGCCCGGCGACTCGGCTGCTGGTTGCCGCACCGGAGTGGTGACCGCTGAATTCCTGCGCATCAACTCGCCACAGCGTCTGAGGACTTGTCCACCTTGTCGCGCAACTCCTCGAGCTCGGTCGGATCGGCACCGCGAACGGCCGCGAGCTCGACGTCCGAGCGCGCGCCGGCCGTGTCGCCCAACTCGGACCGCAGCAGCGCTCTATTGTAGACGTAGTCCGGATCGTCAGAGAGCGCTACGGCCTTGTCGAGACAGGTCAGCGCTTCCTCGGGCCGCCCGCCCGCGTGCAGCACATGAGCCAGGTTGTTCCAGGCCTCGACCAGCTTGGGATCGCGCGTGACGGCGATCCGCAGGCTCTCCTCCGCCTCGCCCCGGCGGTCGAGCTCGGCCAGGGCAAGACCGCGGTTCGTCCACGCGAGCGTGTTCTTGGGGCTGTGGTAGACGGCGGCGTCGAAGCTGGCGAGGGCCTCCGCGGCGGCGCCACGGCGCAGCAGCAGATTGCCCAGCCCGAGGTGGGCGCGCGCCTCTCCCGGGTTCAGCTCCACGACGCGCCGGAAGTCGCGCTCGGCAGCCACGGCGTCGTTCATCCGCAGGTAGGTCTGGGCCCGATTCAGGTGCGCCTCGTAGTACGGGGGGCACAACGAGATGGCCCGGTCGTAGTACTCCAGCGCCTCGTCGAAGCGGCCGGTCCGCTGCAACATGTTGGCCAGATCATTGGCGTACTCGCCGTAACTGGGATCGAGGTCGATGGTCTGGCGGTACACCTCGTACGCCTTGTCGTAGTCCTTGACCAGTTCGTGGATCTGCGCCGTGTTGTAGATCAGGATCGACTGGTGCAGCGCGTATTTCTCATCGCCGTAGATCTCCTGCATCCGATTCATTCCGTCGGTGCACAGTTGCAATGCCTCATCCATTCGGCGCTGTTTCGCCCGGATGTATGCGAGCGCATTCTCCGCGAAGACCTTGATGTATTCGAATTTCGGGTGGTCGCGGAATTCGCTGCTGATCTTCTCGAGATTGAGCAGCGCGAAACGCTCCGCGGTATCGAGGTCCGGCGGCTGCTGGTACCGGCCGTGCGCCATGCTCTGCGAATACAGCACGGTGGGCGTGTAGAGGCTCTGCGGGAAGTGCTCGTAGAACGTGTCCAGGTACGGGATGGAGACGTGTGCCAGCCCGAGCGAGTACAGCACGAAGGCCATCCGCAGGTAGACCAGGTTGTGCGTCTGCCCGCCGCCGGGCAGCGTGCGCAGCTGCGAGTCCGGCCAGAACTGCGAGAACAGGTCGAACCAGGTGTCGTAGAGCCCGATCTCCTGCAGCGAGATCGACAGCGGCGCCAGCGCCACCATCCGGTCGGCGGCGTTCCGCAGACCGAGGTGGTGCACCGGGTGCAGCACCTCGTCCGGTTCGCCGGCCAGACTCCGCAGCACGTCCCGGTGCAGCCGATCGCGGGTGCCGCGGTCGTAGACCTCGTAGTTGCGCACCGCGACCGGGTCGTCGTCCGCGCAATGCCCCCGGATGTACTCGGTGAGCAGGTCGTACCGCACCCGTTCGCCGAGCAGGCTCAAGTAGAGGTCGAGATGGGTCTCGAACGTCAGGTAGCCGGGCAGCGAGACGCGCTCGCCAAGACACCGCAGCAGCGCCGACAGCCGGGCCGGCCGGCCCTGGGCGAGCCGCCAGAACTGGTCGAGCTGTTTCGCCGCGAGCGGCTCGAATTTCCAGCCGGCGACGAACTCCGCGGCCTCGGAGCGCGACATCGGTGGCAGTGTCACCACGGCGCTGTGCTCGGCGAGCCCGACGTCCGGTTCGCCGTTGACCAGCAGCACGATGGTCAGGTGCCGGGCCAGGCCGCGGCGCCGGGCGACGATGTCGAGGAACTGCGTCACCGTGGGCGACAACCGCTCGGCGTTGTCGATGACCAGCACATGGGGCTGGCCGGCCGCGGCGAGGAAGGTATCCAGGAACTCGTAGAGGCCGTTGAGCAGCTTGCCCTGGTAGTCGTGGAAGTAGAACCGCGTGCGCTCATCGCGGGAGGCGACGCCGGTCAGATCCTTCGGCACCCGGTAGGCCGGGGAGTCGCGATGCGGGAGGAGCCGCTTGAGTGATTGCTCGGCTGCGGTCAGCAACTCGGGGGACGTGGCCTCCGCGGTGGTCATCGCGTGCTCCACCAGCGGATGGAGGCCGGCCAGGTAGCCGTGGGTGAGCTTGTCGCCGTCGGCGGTCAGCCGGACGATCCCGTCGTCGCGGGAATCGAGCCAGGCGTTGACGGTGTCCGCCTTCCCCCCGCCGTCCGGCGCTGTCACCAGAACGAAGACCTGGCCGTCCGGGCTCTCGGGACCCAGGCTTGCCCGTGCCTCGTCCAGCGCCGCGAAGAACCGGTGGCGGACCCGCGGGAAACGATTTGCCATTTGATTCTCCTGGTAATTCCGACAATGAGCACGGGTGGAGCGGGAGCCGGCTCATACCGGCTCCCGCTCCATTCGCCTAGCCGGCGACGTACGGCGTGGTGGTGCGAACGGTCTCCTGCTTCTCGGCAACCTTAACCTTCATTGTTGTCACCCCCCTTGTCGGTCCATTGAATTCCCCCGATGGGATTTCTTGAAGCCAGCATGACGGCTGGCTTCAATTTTGGTCAAGCCCGTTTCGAGCAATTTTCTGAATCCCGAAGTCAGCCGCGGTGTGACACACAACGTAGGGGCTTTCCACGACGCGACGACGGAATCACTGGAAGGAAAGGACACTGCCGGGCAACACCGCGCGACGCGCCCTCAAGAACGTGTTCCACTGCGTCTCCCCGTGAATCAGTGGCCGAGCCGATTTTGGGCCAACGGATCGTCATCCGTCAAGCTCCAGCGTGAACCAGCCATGACGGAAAGTGACACTCGACGCCGGATTGCCTGGCCGGAGCAGGTACTACCGCGCTGTCGTGCATCGGACAGTCTTTTGTGGACGGTCTCATCAGCGGGGGTCGGGGCCGGCGGCCGGGTCCGGTGTCGCGGCATCGTCCATCGTGTTCTCCGAGGCGTCGGCGGGCTGCGCCGGGCCCGTCGCGGCGGGCCGCCGGTTTGCGCGTCCCGCGACGCCCTTGTAACAGCCTGGTCCCTCCGATCGTCTCACTAGTGGGAGCCCAACTCGCCCTCGGCCGACCGCCCATGTCCGCCGAGGCAGCAGCAGTGGAGGACACATGGCGAAGCAGTCGTCCGTCCCGGTCGTCGAGGCGGCCCGATGACTCCGGGCGCGGTGATCGGGTACGAACTGCCGGACGTCATGCTGTCCGGCCGCCCCGCAGCGCTGGCCGCCGGCATGCGCGCCATCGATGCCGCTGGCGTCGATTATCTGGTGCTCCCCGACCGGCCGGTGGCCGCGGTGACCGCCGCGGCGTGGTTGGCCACCAGGACCAGCCGGCTCGCTCTGGTAGTCACGGCATCACCGGCGTACTACGAGCCGTACAACCTGGCCCGCATGGTGGCCTCGCTCGACCACATCAGCGCCGGACGGGCCGGGTGGCAGGTCAGCACGGTGCCGGACGCCGTCCAGGACGCCAACCACCGGCGCGAGGGCTTCGACCCGGCGGCCCGGCGTGCCGAGCGGGCCGCCGAATACGTGCCGGTCGTCCGCAGCCTCTGGGACAGCTGGGAGGACGGTGCGTTCCGGCACGACAAGACGACCGGGCAGTTCATCGACGATGAGCGTATCCACGCCGTCGGCCATGCCGGGCCGGAGCTGAGCGTCCGCGGGCCGTTCAACATCATCCGCCCGCCCCAGGGCCACCCGGTCGTCTTCGCCGCGGACGACTCGCCGGTCGCTGCCGCGGCGGACGTGCTGACCGGCGGCGATCCCGGACCGGGCCGGCCGGACCCGGGTAAACCGCGGCTACTGACCGTCTTACTGTTCCTCGCACCGACCGGCGCCCAAGCCGCGGAGCTGCACGCACGGGCCGGCACGCCGGGCAACGATCACCGGCGCGCGGTCGTCGTCGGTGATCCCGGTGCGGTCACCGATCGGCTGTCGGCCTGGACCGGCAACGTCGACGGCTTCACCGTGCGGTTCGGTGCCGAGTCGCAGGTCGGTCTGTTCACCGAGCTGGTCCTGCCCCGGCTGCGGACGGGAGCGCCCAGCGGCACCCTCACCTTGCGCCAACGGCTGGGGCTGCCCCGTCCGCCGAGCCGGTTCGCCCGGTCCCCGGCCACCCCCATCGCGACGAGGTAGGAGAGTCATGCCCGCCGACCGTACGCTGCACCTGGGCCTGATGTTCTGGGCGACCGGCACGCACCCCGCCGGGTGGCGCCACCCCGGGGCGCAGGCCGACGCCGCCTACGACATCGAACTCATCCAGGAGGTGAGCCGGACCGTTGAGCGCGCGAAGTTCGACTTCGTCTTCCTCGGTGACCGGCTGGCCAGCGACCCCGCTCTGCAACACAGCAATCCGGCACAGATCTCCCGGCTCGAGCCGTTCGTCACCGCTGCCGCGATCGCGGCAGCCACGTCCCGCATCGGCATCGTGGTGACCGCCAATCCCACGTACTCCGATCCCTACGGCATCGCCCGGCAGCTCGCCTCGCTGGATCATCTGAGCGCGGGCCGGGCGGCCTGGAACCTGGTGACCGGGGCCGACGCGGCAGCCGCGCTGAACTTCGGCCGGGAGGCGCACTGGGGCACCGGCAAACGCTACGACTGGGCCGAGGAGACCTTGCAGGTGGTCCGCGCCCTGTGGGACAGCGCCCCGGATCCGGCCGGCGACCCGGGACGCCCGATCCGGCACCGGGGGGCCTACTTCTCGGTCGACGGACCGCTGGAGATCGCCCGTCCGCCGCAGGGTCAGGTGGTGCTGCTGAACGCGGGCACGTCGGACCGGTCCCGCGAGCTCGGCGCGCGGGAGGCCGACATGGTGTTCGCCGGTCCGCAGCCCACGCTGAGCGCCCGCCGGGACTTCTACGCCGACATCAAGGCGCGGGCCGCCCGGTACGGCCGCGCCGGCGAGGTCACCGTCCTGCCCGGGCTGACCACCGTCGTCGCGCCCACCACCGAGGAGGCGGTCACCCGCTACGACCAGCTCAACTCGCTGTGGGTGCTAG
>Ga0247781_1000698_pt1 | contig 10602 bp, 15 predicted proteins | sample UWRJL184509B5_FD_179922 | JGI IMG/M metagenome (GOLD analysis project Ga0247781, IMG submission 179922) | Plant litter microbial communities from Arlington Agricultural Research Station in Wisconsin, United States - UWRJ-L184-509B-5 | ecosystem: Environmental > Terrestrial > Plant litter >...
CGCCAAATACTCCTCCGCCCGGAAAGCTCTCCTCCTCGTCGTCAACCAACAACCCACCCCATCCATTCCCCCCCACAGCCAAACCACCCAACCGCAAACATCACCTTCCCCCCCTCCCCTTCCCACCCCCTCAGCCCATCTCCTCTCCCCCTATCTCTCCCAGCTCCTGTCCCTCTCCCACGAACAAAAAGCCCTCATCACCCAAAAGTCCCACATAAACACCAGCATAGCCAGACAACTCAAGGATAACTCTCAAGCCCTCAACCACCTAGCCGAGGAGAGCCAGCTGATCCCCTCCCACCCAATCCCCGGCATGTCTCGACGAAACCCCGGCTTCGGCGAAGGGCTAGTTCTCCCCGGGAGCGAACAAGACACATCCAGCCATGTCAAGCCGTGGGTATTCGCCGCGGATTCGGCCAAGATATCCACGCTTGAATCGGTGGCGGAAAAGATTGACGAGGGGCAGATGGCGCTGGAGGGTTCGATGAGGACCATTGGGGAGATTGAGACGTTGTTGGGGTTGGATCGTCCAGACCTTGGTACAAGGGAGGATGGACAGGGAGAGGAGAGTGGGAGTGGTGCTACAGCAGATGATATCTGGCTTGCTGAGAGTGGAAGTAGCAAGCCATCGCGGAAATCGGTCAGCGGGCCAAGGAGACACAACGACGTGGAAGAGAAAGGCAAGAACGGGGGAGATGGAGATATATGGGGAGTGTTGGATGGAAATCTTGGGCTTTTAGGTGGTGACAGTGAGTTATAAGGCGTAAAGGATTGTAGAATAGAACATGATAATGATGGGTGGGAATATGCAAGTAATATTACAGTACAAGAGAGTTTGTTTTGTAGATAGTGAATAGTGACTAAGTAGGTAGAGATACTCTACCAATGCAGTGATTTACCTACAATTCCGAGCCCTCGTCAAATAACTTTTAATTATTTTGACTGGCCTCCCCATGATTACCCGTATAAACCTACATAACAATCATGAATATATTGTCATTTTTACTCATTCCCAAGACAGCCCATCTCAGCTGTCGGACAAAATCCCCGAAACCCGCAACGCCAAGTCCAATATAGACAGATGCTCATCAGCGCCATCAACAAGCCTCTTGTCCACCTCCGAAAACACCATGACTATCTTATTCTTCTTCGCATCAGGGATCGTCTCGTCATAAACAAGCGCCTGATAAAGCTGTGTCATGGTCTGCCCTGCACTCCACCCATCCGCCACCATATCCTCCACAACCTTGGCAACGTTTTGATACGTCTCCCCGACGGCACGCGGCCGGATAGCCGTCACCAGGTCTTGGATCGTCTTATCTGGAATCACGCCCGCGATATCCTCAACAATCTTGACCGTCACCAGCTTAGCGTCCACCTCCATCTCGTCATCGTCCCCAGCAGCAGCAGAACTCGTAGCCCCGACTAATCTCGCCGAACTCTGCAGGTACGTAATCGCCTTTCTCAAATCTCCCTCGCTAGACTTGATCAACGCATCCACGGCGCCATCTTCCAACCCCACACCCTCAAGCTTGGCAATCTCCTCCAGCCTCCTCTTGGCATTCCCCTGGTCGAGACTCTTGAACCGGAACTTGCTGCACCGACTCGCAAGCGGGTCGATGATCCTCGTGACGTAGTTGCAAATAAGACAAAAACGAGTAATCTTGCTGTACGTCTCCATGGTGCGGCGGAGGGCGCTCTGGGCGTCCTGCGTCATGCTGTCGGCCTCGTCGAGGATGATGATCTTAAAGGGCGGGCAGGGGTAGCGGGATTTGTAGCCGGCTGGCGGATTAGTGAGCTGCATGCGGGCAAAGTCTTTGACTTTCTCGCGGACGATGGAGATTCCGCGCTCGTCGGAGGCGTTGAGCTCGAGGACTCGCGATTTCATGAATTCGGGGCCGTAGAGCTCTTTGGCGAGGGCCAGGATGGTCGAGGTCTTTCCTGTTCCGGGGGGGCCGTAGAAGAGCATGTGTGGTAACTGGTTGAGAGGGGGTGTGAGTATGGGGTTTGGGGGGTCTGGGGGGGTATGCTATTGTTTGGGTTAACTGACATTGGAGGCTTGGAGGGTCCGTTGGAGGACCGTGATTGTGTGGTCTTGGGCGGTGACATCGTTGAGGGTTTTTGGGCGGCTGTTTCCAGAGGAGTAAGTATTTAGAATAGTGAATTGGCTTGATAGTTTCTGTGCATACTATTTCTCAACCCAAGGTTGTGCTCTAGGGGCCTCTGTTGTCTGTTTATCGGTGTTGTTGGATGCTCCGTTTGCTGCTGCGGCTTTGCGAGCCTTGAGGTCGAAAAAGCTCGCCATGGCGGGTTGTTGCTGGAATAGGATAGCAGTGTCGTTTGTTGGATTGTCAAGACAGTTCCTGCGGGTTATTATTCGGGCCCAGTAGATAGGGTATTGGGAGTTTCAAGATGTATATGAGCTCACGGTCACTGGTGTTGAGGTCGTTATGAACTGTAACGGGCACTTTACGCGTCTGGGAGCAGACCCGCGCCGAACCGCGTTTTTTAGTGGACCCACATCGCTCCTGCCCCAAGCTGCCGAATTGATCTTCGCCACGGACAGGGGTCGTTGCAATGACACCCAGCTGCCTGGATCTTGTGCAGCGAGTCTCCACACTCTACACTAAATCCGTGCTAGCAGAGGGCTGAGGCCTGATTTCATCTCCAGGTCACTCTCATCACAACCAACTGTCTACGCCCGGTCTGTCATCAAGCACGAATAGCCTCGTCTTGTATCCACCGGGGCGGACAAACAGATTCGTTGGAGGGGAGCGGCTTTTGCTCCCCTGGATGGTTTCCCTTCTCCTAACTTCCATAGGCATTGCTGGTCGGGCCGGGTTGGGTGGTGGGTGTGCGGGATGTCCGACAGGTCGCTTGGACATGTCAAGAACAGCCCAACTTAGAACTGTCCTGGTCTTTCTATTCGTCGTGGTCCGTTGCATGGATATATCACAATGCTCAATCACTTGTTGAATGGAATGAATAATGGGATGATGTGCACCTAACAACTGCACAAAATAGCAAAGCCTTTCACCTGGTCCAAATAGTGATCCCAGGCCCGTGCTCTTCAAAACTCAATTATCCCCTCCCTCCGCTGCCCCGCACCTTGTTCCCCTCCAATCCATAAACCTACCAACATCCACCTGCGAACCATTCAACCAACTGCCAACCTGCCTAAACTTTTTGTGAATCGTTCATCCGCAGCCTCCTGTTCGCTCTCTCCCCTGACATCCCGCCGACACCGAACCGCACGCTTTCCTACCTGTTTCTTCATTCGAACAAGATACAAGACAATCCGCCGCCTATTGCGTGTGAAGCTACGCAATCTCGACCAAAGCTTCCCCTCAAGTCAAGATCATGGCAGACCAGTCGGTGTTTCGAATCACCAAGGTGGGTCGTCGCATCTCCATTATTGCCCCCATGACGGCGGGGTTACAAGGCTGACCATGATTTCGTGTTATAGGAGTTGAGCGACCTCCAGAAGAACTCAGATCTCTGTATGTCCCGTCCATATCTGTCGCCGTTCATCTTGTCATTGCTAGCTTACACTGCTATTATCTAGCGCTCGCCGTCGCATGCCGCGATATCGACGTCCGCAATGTCAAGGCGCTGATTATTGGCCCGCACGAGACCCCCTACGAATTCGGCTTCTTCGAGGTACGATCTTGCCCCACCGGGTGTCGAGGCAGTTGATCTGTGGCTAACCTCTGGAATAGTTCTCGTTCAAATTCAACAAGGATTACCCGCGAAAGTCGCCTCAAGTTACGGCAACAACGACAAACGGCGGCCGATGCCGATTCAACCCCAACATCTATGCCAATGGTCGCGTATGCTTGTACGTTTGCTGTTCCTCCAATCCCAGTCTGATTCCGGCTCTAACATGTTTGCAGGTCTATTCTAGGGTAAAATCCTCCCATCTCCCGACTCGACGATATGCGTCAGTTGCGATACTAACCCGATCATAGGACATGGCGTGGAGAGCGAGGAGAGGAGTGGTCCGCGGCCCAAGGACTCGAGTCGATCCTACTCTCGATTCAGAGCCTGATGTCATCCAATCCCTACGAGAACGAACCTGGATTTGAGGATGCTAACGAAGCCCCCGACAAGAAGAACCAAAAGGATTATATTCAGAAGGTCTCAACATTCCATCAGTCCCCCCTTTAGGTTGCAACTGGGCTAACAGGGTATAGATCCGCCACGAGACACTGCGCATATCCGTCATCCAGCGATTGGAGGAATATCTTGGCTTGGCTTTCGACGGAACTGTCACGGCACCTCCGACGAACCGGGATGACTATGACCTCGACATGGATGTAATAGACGACGAATCGACCGTCCCGTTTGAGCCGTTTAAGGACTTGTGCAAACGCCGTTTCCTGTGGTACTACGATTCGTATCTCGCTGCGGTCCAAAAAGGAAAAGAGGAAATCAAGGATGGTACCGCATTCTCCCGAATGCCCTTCGAAGGTTCTAGCAACACCATGGAGGGAAAATTCAACTACTCGGAGCTCGAGCGGAGACTGCGCAACATCAAGAAGGCCCTCGATGCCGAGACCGACCTGTGGGCGGTCGATGGACTTGCCGCAAAGATGGAGGAAACCACTGTCGCGGTCAATCTCCAACGGCAATATGAGCAAGTAGTCGAGTCCTTCAAGAGATCCGATATTCCGCACAACCTCGAGATTGTGGACCAAAACCCCTTCGTCTGGGCCTTGACCTACTTTGGAAAGCCAATGACTAACCTCGATGGCGGCCTGTTCCGCCTCAAGCTCTGCTTCAGTCCTAGGTTCCCCGAAGAGCAGCCCAGGATCAAGTTCGAAACTCGCCTCTTTCATCATCGCATCGCCGCTGACGGGACCCCCTGCTACTTTGCGCCACTGAGCCGACGAGAGGATGTCAGATCCCATATCGAGGCCGTTATCGAGGCTCTAGAGGAGGAGCAGCCACCGTACGACCCCCGGACGCTTGTTAACCCGGAGGCCTTCAAACTTTACTGGGGAACTCCTGAGGATCGGAGAATGTACAACAGGCGTCTGCGACGGTCTGTTCAGCAATCTATGGAGTAAGTTCATTGTTGTTTTTATATCTCTCAAGTCATTTAGCTAACAGAATTTTAGGGACTGCTGATTTGCTTCAACTTGAAAAGTCGATATCCCCCTACCCTCACTTGTTTATTGCATTCGTACCTACCAGGTACCTAGCTAGCATTAGCTCCGTTTGTTTGGGATCTTTTAACTTGTCGCAGCGTTTTTCCTTTTTGTTTTGTATGGGTGTTATCCCGACAGAGAACCACCCCAGGCGTTTTCGGGTGATCAGGCAGGCCAAGGGAGAGGGAATTAAATGGATGGATGGAAGGGGTGATGGGTTGGTAGCGCATCGCAAATATCTGGCAGGAAATGGGTGTGGTGTTAGCTTGATTTTGTTATGTGTCGGACACTGTGTGACGATAATATACTTTTATTTTGGGCCCTTATTTATTTTTCCGGCGGTGAGACTGTTCATGGGCAAGATTGGCTTGTTGGTATTTTTGGTGAAATGGGTAGGACTTATTTGCTTGACTTGGTGATTATTGGGGTTGACTACTTTGCCGAGTTCCTAAGCATGTACCTTATTTATAGGTTTATTTCAGTATGGAGCTGGCTGTGTGAGGCTGTGGTTCACGGTCATGAACGAGGTCAGCTACCTAGTTCAAACTGTCACTGCGATTAACTGCAAGAAAGGTGAAGATCATTTCCTGTATTTCGTAAAGAGGCCGGAAAGTTCGCCTCGTCTATTCTCATAAAGGCATACACAGCTCATCTAAGGATACGCACATCCATCCGCGTACCTCGGTACGTTTCTCCTGTTCTCATAGCGTAGTTCATGTTCCATAATCGTTCGTTTCACTCCTCAACCACCTTCATCCTGTCTCCCCAGTCGACAGGTGAGATGGATTCCTTCCCCCATACTCAATATTCCACGAAATAACATTGGGGGGCTCCCTTATACTCGTGATACACATAAACCTTACGTTTTCCGGCTCTCCTCCTCTAGCAAAACACCTCTTGTCCCGGGGAGGTAGGTAATAGAGTACTCAGTGTCACCTCTTTCCCGCCCTCGGCTTCTTCTCTATCCTGTCTTTCCCAGGTACATAAGGGGCCGCAATACCTGGTAACCGCTGCGGTGGTTGCTGCCGCTGTTGGTCATCTCCGGGGATCTGGGCTGGCGCAGCTTTAAACTCAAAGGTCGTCCCTGGACCGAGAGTCGCGGGGGCACCTAACGTGGGGGCTGCGAGTTGTTCTGCGTGGAGTTTATCGAGGGATTCTCCCACCACGCCGTATTGTGCCCAGTTTATCGGGGGGCATCGGACGACTGTTTGGGGTTTGGGCAGTTTTCGCCAGGCGGCGGCGTCTCCCCCGGATGCACTTCCTTTTGGTTTGGGCTTTTTGCGTTTCCTGGAGGGTTGGTTTGTTGTGTCTGTCTTTGGGTCTTCGCTCATGGAGGAGTCTTCGCCCTCGTCTTCGGAGGATGAAGACGAGGAGTCGCCATCTTCCAGGGGGTCGGCAACACCAGGTCGAGCACGGCCGGAGAGTAACGGGTCCCCTTCTACGCTTACCCTGCCCTCTGCCAGGTCGGCGACGAAAGCGCTGGGATTTGCTAGGGCCGCTGCCTTGGCCCGGTTGAGTGCCTGCATGTCGGCTGTGGCGCGTGCGCGTTGGAGTTGAAGGATGGAAATTGCGCTCTTGAGAGCGAGGACATCTGGGTTGTCATCGAATGAGATGGGCTCGGCGGCAGGGAGCTGTGTGATGCCGACTTGGTCAGATTGTGAATGTGTGAATGTATGTCGCCCCTGGCTGAAGTTGGGGGTGTTGCCTGGTGGTAAGGGGCTAGAGTTGGGAGCTGGAGCGCCGGGGAGCTGTGCTGGCGCGAGGGTTGGTGTGATGGGGCTGACGGGCGGTCGTGAAGGTGATGTCGATCGCGAACCCCGGCCGGCGGGGGATTGCGGATTCGGATGTGGATGTGGATGTGGACGTGAGCCGGCACCGTGCACTCCGGTTGCGCCGGCGACCGGGATGCCGCTGGTGGTGATGGTGAGACCCGGCATGGTCGTGACGGGGGTCTGGGCCTGTTGTTTGGCTATTTTGATTTTTGGAGCTTTAGAGGTGTTCATGTGTTCCCCTTGGAGTAAGTAAAGTGAGAGTCATGTCATAAATCCATAAGCTTTAGGGTGCTTGAAGTTTGTTGCGAGAGTTGACCGAAGACCATCCCAACCGGCGCAGCTTGGTTAAGTGGGGCGTTGTGCAAGCACGAGGCGGGGAGATGTCCATTGATTGCTCATCCCCGCCACAGCACTCAAAGGAACACTGCAGGCCGCTGTTTGGTCACTGCTTCTTTGAGCGTAAGCTTTGCCCCACATCAGGTCGACAACAGTGCGACAAATCCTTCTATGGTTATTATACTACCTGGTAGTTGCCTGCCATCTTTGGCATTTCTAATCTCACCTTGAAAAAAAACGAGGTTTGTGAATTGTAGTTGGATCGATTGTTTGATGTGTGGCAAGAGCCTTTGTCGTGCGGTGGTTGCCTGTTTGCAATACTCAACAAACAGCATGGAGTGAACTCCCCTGCCCGATCAATCAGTTTCCTTTCCCTCACTTCAGAGCTCAAAAACACGGATGTCTTTGACCGGAGCTATTCTTCAATGCTATTCTGTACGCCAAGAGAGAGACTATGTTGTGAGTTCTGCGACATATTTCCAACACCTGGCTGACCTTGCACGCCTTTTGGATGGAAGAAATCCACGGGCTCTCTGCCTTTGCCTGGACGACAGCACTCGGCGACATCCGTCTTTGCTACGCAAATTCACTGCTGCCCTTAGCTATTCGCAATGGCCCAAGAACCCGGCCAGTCCGGACGATCGTTTCTCGAGTTCCCGCCAGAGATCCGACTTATGATTTACCGACTTCTGCTCTGTTGGAATATCCCGATCTTCTATTTCAGCTTCCGCAACACTTGGAGGGCTCGTCATAATACTTCGATTCTTCGCACATGCCGTCGAATTTTATCCGAAGCTCGGCCTATTCTTTACGGGGAGAATACCTGGGCATATCTGACAACCAATTGGCCGAATGCGCTTGGTTCATGAACACTCATCATTTCGGAAAGGGTGTTGTTTCTCTTCTCGGATGCCGAGTCAATGACCTAAGAAGATTTGATATCCAGGTCTCAGCGTGCAACAAGGGCGATGCAGCTAGCCTTCGGACGGCCATTCGCAAGGTCTGCAAGGTCTTGGCCGACATTCCACGGCTAGATTACATACGCATTGAACTCGATGGAGTGCCGCGTGTGTGTGGCCAACCGTCTTGCACCGTCCTTTGACGATTCAGCTTGCTACGGCGTGTTCGCAATGTTGAATTCACCGGTGTTCCTCGCGTGTATGCCATGTATCTGGCCTATAGAATGAAGCGTCAAGACCACCTGCCGAATATGTGTCAGGCGCTGGAGCTTTATGCAGGTCCTTTTGATTTCTGTGGCCATTTTGTCCAGAAAGCTAACGATGCCGTGGAATCTGGTAATGTCAAGCGGTTCAAGAAGCTGAGGGCACAGATCGTGCAACAAGTTACCACTCATATGGAGGATACGGAGTGTCATTTATACGCGCACGACAGCGAGGGCGAGACGGATTTGGAGGATCCGACAACGCCTGAGTTTGAGATGGGCGCGGAAGAGGAAACCGATGCAGAAGGTGAGGGTGATGTGGAGGATGAGAGTGACGCGGAAGGTGAGAGTGGTCTGGAAGATGAGGGTGGCCTGGAAGACGAGAGTTACTTTGGAGGCGAGCGTTACTAGGATGACGAGAACTACTGGGAAGACGAGGGTGACGACGAGGGCGACGACGAAGAACTTGGCTCTGATTGACAAGTTGGGGAAGAAGAAAGATCCAGACCACAAGGACGGGCCGTTGACAATCAAGACCATCTCGATGGTGGCGTCTGGGTTTCCCGACCAAGCCCAAGAAAATGGTCTCCGCCCTTTACTTTACTCCAAGCCGTCTCCTAACCTTGAGGATAACGACACGCAAGATGATAAGATCGTGTGTCGGGGAATCTGAATCTAGGCGTCTTGCAATGATACTTGGCTGGTAACGAGGTGACCAGTGTCATACTGGTAAGTTTGGTAGTTCGGTTCGCTGTCAAAGGGATGTGTTGATGCGGTGATTTAACATGGCCCTGGTCACTAACGAACTTGCTAAAGTAATATATGAACGAGTGATAATCCGGGATTTGACTGAATACCTACAGCTTTCCCAAAAGACGTTGCTAACGGTGTATCTGCTCCTTGGCCCGATTCGCCAAAGGTCTAGAAAGTACTCCCCTTCCAAATTGACGACGTTGGTGGCGCTGCTCATTGTATTCCCAAAAATGAATATTAATCTCTTGCCTTGCTATCTAGACTTGGTCGGCAGGCAGAAAGGGTGGTCAACAAGGGTGCCGAAAACAGCGGGTCGCAGGGCCAGCCACAGCAAAAGCGGGACACCAAAGCATGTGACGGCTTTGTCGATACATGCTTCATTTCCATGAAATTTCTTTTGCAGAACATTTTTCTCATCTCGTTGCTCTCTTCTTCTCTTGATCTCGTTACATACTTATCTACCTTAAGCTATCTCGCCCTCCCCCGAGCATAAATAAACGGAATAGACGTCCATCTCGTAAAATCCCCGCCGGTGATATGTTAATCGTGATGCCGCACCCGACATCTCTAGCTGCATTCCCATCACCCAGGTTGCATATGGGCTTGCGTAGAAACAAGCCATGCTGTCTGTGTCGACCTATCAGACTGGAAAACCGCCTTCTTCGACTCCCCTCCCCAAACATTCTAGAAACCCCCCCCTTCCCTGCAAGGAATTATGACGAGTTATCTGCGCATTGCGTGGGTTTTCTCCCATGCTCTCGAATTATTTTCCAATTCCCCCCTTCCTTCTTTCCGATCGCCCGTTTTTTGTGTCATTCGAGCCACCTTCTCTAGAGTCTTGACATATTCACCTCGTCGACCCCGTTTCAGCCTCGCCGATGAGCCGACAGCTATTCCCAGTCGTGCCAGATTCCCACCTCATCAACGGGTAGTTTGACCGGCCAATTCAATGATGGGTGTATGATCCATATGAACAGCGAGGACTCTGCAGTCCAGATACGCACTCAGCTTGGTAGCCGTGCTGTATAAGCCGCCAACACACCTCAGAAGGCTGAGTGTGTGCCATCTTCTCAGTTGCCACATGCCGATAAAATAAATAAAAAATCGACAATGCTCTCAACGGAGCTTTGATGACCCAAATCAACAAGTCCATCCTCAAAAACCCCTAAGCATTTCCCAATGGCCCGGGGTGAAGCCCAACAACCAAGCACCCCATCCCAAGCAGCCAACCCAAATCCATCATCCCCCTCAACCCCCCCATCCCAAGACAAACCCCCAAGCCGCTTCCGCACAAAAATCCACAAAATCTCCTCCTGGCTCTCAACAACCGAGCCCTCCTCCCAAGCTCTAAAGCAACACAAGAAATCCGCCTTCCAAAAGGCCGGCATCTCCCCCTCCGACACCGAAGCCCCCTCAAAGCTTCACGCCC
>Ga0247781_1000699_pt1 | contig 10589 bp, 5 predicted proteins | sample UWRJL184509B5_FD_179922 | JGI IMG/M metagenome (GOLD analysis project Ga0247781, IMG submission 179922) | Plant litter microbial communities from Arlington Agricultural Research Station in Wisconsin, United States - UWRJ-L184-509B-5 | ecosystem: Environmental > Terrestrial > Plant litter >...
CAGCGCGGCGGCGGTGTCGACGGCGCGGAAGGCATAGGGCACCATTTCGTCCTGGTAGCCGGCGATCGCCTCCTCCACCGGCGTGCCGCTCGCCCGGGCCTGGACCAGCCGGTGGCCGAGCAGAGCGGCGTCGCGGAGCGCGGTGTTGCCGCCGTGAGCGCCGAACGGCGGCATGGCGTGCACGGCGTCGCCCATCATCGTTGCTCGGGGCACCGCCCACCGGCGCGGGCGCCGGCCGGTCGCGAAAAGGTTGAGCACCGTGGCGTCCAGCTCGGCCGTGTCGACCAGCCGCCGGATGAGCGGGTGGAAGTCAGCACTCATCTGGACGGCCAGTTTCCGCAGCGCCAGCAGATCGCCGCGGACACGGCTGGGCACCTCCTCCTGCCGGAGCAGGAGTCCCCACATGACGTAGTCGTCGCCGGTCGGCGCGTAGCTGCCCGGGGCCAGGCGCGCGAACGCCTCCCGCGGGCTCTCGCCGAACCGCATGGGGGTGAAGAAGAAGGCGCGGCCCGGCCGGTCGGCGATGGCCAGGACCCCGCTGGCACGCAGCGCGTCCGGGATGACGCTTTCGCCGCCCGGCCAAAGGGGCGACCGGCCGTACACACCCGCCATCGGAGTGTTCGCCGGAGCCGCGTCCGGCATGAGCTGCGCGCGCAGCGCCGAGGCGACGCCGTCCGCGCCCACGACGACGGTTGCCGCGGCGGCCGTGCCGTCGGAGAATCGCAGCCGCAGCCTTGCCTGGCCGCCGCTGTCCACCGCGACGGCGGTCTTGCCGTAGTGGATGCGCCCGTCCAGCCCGGACTGCAGGATCGACCGCAAGGTCAACCTGTCGACCTGGCGGGTCGCGTGCGGCTCGTCCTTGAAGTTGATGGTGAACGCGTTCCGCAGCCGGCTGTCGGTGAAGCGCAGGTGCCCGCCGGGTTCGTCGCCGGTGGCCAGCGCCAGGCGGTACAGCGGGCGGGGCAGGCTCTCGCGCAGCGCCTCCAGCCCGTACCGGTCGAGAATGATCCGATAGCCCTGCCGTCGCACGTAGGGGCCTGGATCCCGCTCATAGACGTGCACGTCGATGCCGGCGCGCATCAGGTACTGGGCTAGGCAGAGGCCGGAAAGGCCGGCGCCGGCGATTGCCACCGAGAAGTCGGTCGATATACCCATGCGGTTACCTTAACGACTAAGGTAATTTGAGCAAGACCGCCGGCATGCCACGATCCGGCCCGCCGCTCGGCCGGGGCGGTGGGCCGGCCACCTGTGCGGCCCCGGGTGATGGCCGACCAGCACGACACCGGTTGCTGGTCGGCCCCACCTGCGTCAATGGCAACCGCCGGCTCCGTCAACCGCCTAGCGGTGCGCGGCTCCGCGGGCGGCGACGATCTTCGACCAGGACTCGGGTTCGGTCGGGGCGCTCAGCGCGGAGACGCCGAGATCCGGTCGCCCGGGTGTGTAGAGCCAGGTCTGGAAGAATCCGTCGAGGTCCTCGCCGGAGACCTTCTCGGCCAGCGCCCGGAACTCGGCTGTGGTGCCGTCGCCGTAGCGATGCGTGGTGGTCCAGGCCCGCAGAATCGCGAAGAAGGTCTCGTCACCGACGAGCTCGCGCAGATGCTGCAGGGTGAGTGCACCGCGGTCGTAGACGGCGTCGTCGAAGATCCTGGTCGGACCGGGGTCACCGGGCCGCACCTGCCAGAACGGGTCGTCGGCCGGGTAGACCTCGGAGTACACGTAGGCGGCGATCTCGGCGGTCGTGCCCTCTCCCTGGTTCTCGGACCAGAGCCACTCCGCGTAGGACGCGAAGCCCTCGTTGAGCCAGGTGTCCTTCCACTGCCCGACCGAGACAGCATCGCCGAACCACTGGTGGGCCAGTTCGTGGACGATCAGCGAGCTGTTCGAGCCGCGGATGAACGATCGGCCGTCGTACACCGGCCGGGTCTGGTTCTCCAGGGCGAAGCCCTGATCTCCGGCGCCGGTGACCACCCCACCGCGCGCGTCGAACGGGTACGGCCCGAACAACCCGGCCCCCCAGTCGAGGATCTCGTCGGTGCGTTCCACGCTGCTCCGCGCGGCCGCGGCCGTCGCCGCGTCCAGGCGCCGGTTGTACGCGGTGATGATCGGGCTGCCGTCCGCCGAGGTATCCTGATAGGTGTCGAAGTCACCGATCGCCAGGAATGTCAGGTAGGTCGCCTGCGGCTTCGTCTGCCGCCAGGACCAGCGGTTCCACCCACTGAGCGCCGGCTGCGCCCACCGCGTCGGTACGCCGTTGGAGATCGCCTCCACGCCGTCCGGTACGAGCACGGACACGTCGAAGCTCGCCTTGTCTGTGGGATGGTCGTTACTCGGGTACCACCACCAGGCGATCTCCGGCTCGTTCACGGCGAGCGCGCCGTCGTCGGTGCGGTTCCACGAGGTGAATCCGGAGGCGACGACCGAGGACGGTATGTCGTCGTACTGGACCACGATCGTCAGCGGGTCGCCCTTCGCGACCGTGCGGGCGGGCGTGACGACCAGTTCGTGGTCACCCTGGCGCGCGAACCCAGCGGCACGGTTGTTCACCCGCACGGACTGAGTGTGCAGCACGAAGTCCAGGTCGAACGCGGAAAGGTCCTGGGTCGCGGTGGCCAGGATGGTGGTGGTGCCGGTCAGCCGGTCCGTGTCCGGGTAGTAGCGCAGGCGGATATCGTAGTGGTCGACGTCGTATCCCCCGTTGCCGTAGTCCGGGTAGTAGACGTCGCCCGCGCCGGGGCTGCCAGGCACCGGGGTGGCCTGGGCACCGGTCTGGACGCCGAGGACGACGGCGAGGACAGCCGCTGTCACAGTGACGGTTCTGGGAAGCACGTGTTCTCCCTCCGGTGGCTCGATCGCCGAGCTCATCAAGAGCATATCGATACATTTATACCAACCGATACCACTAGGACCTCCTGCGGACGGCGCGCTTCGATCCGCGAGAACCCCTTTTGTCGGTGGGTCGTTCAGACGGAGGCGACGGCGGACGGCGTGGCGGTGTCCACGATGACGTCGCCGAGCGTTGAAGCCAGCGCGGCCCAGTCCGCGAGTGGCATGGTCAGGGGCGGCAGCACCTTGAGGACCCGGCCCTCCCCGGAGCTCTCAGCGACGATGCCAGCGCGCAGCAAACCCTTCTGGATCCGCTGGACCAGGCCCGCGTCGGCGAAGCGCAGGCCGCGCATCGCACCCCGCCCGGCGACCTGGGCCAGCCCGGGGAGAAGGCTTTCCGCGACGGCTTCGAGGGACGCACCGACGGCGTGGGTGAGCGCGGCGACCTGGGCGAGGAAGTCCGCCTCGTCCCACAGTTCCAATGCGGCCGTCGCCGCCACGAAGGCCAGGTTGTTCCCCCGGAAGGTGCCGTTGTGCTCGCCGGGCGCCCACTGGTCGTGCTCCCGGCGGATCAGCAGCGCCGCCAGCGGCAGGCCGAGACCACTGAGGGACTTGGACAGGCAGATCAGATCCGGCCGCAGCCCGGGGTACCGGTCGAAGCTGAAGAAGTCGCCCGTACGCCCGCAGCCGGCCTGGATGTCGTCGACGATCACCAGCGCCCCGGCCTCGTCGGCGTAGCGGCGTACCGCTGCGAGCCAGTCCGGATCGGCGGCGTTGAGGCCGCCCTCACCTTGCACGGTCTCCAGGATCACCGCGGCCGGGGGTGCCGACCGGAGGGCGTCACGCACGGCCTCCGCCGCCCCCAGACGGTCGCCGTACGGCAGGAACGTCACGTCCGGCAGTTGGGTGCCCGCGCCACCGCGCAGCAGCCGTGAGCTGGTGACCGCGAGCGAGCCCAGCGATGCCCCGTGGAAGCCGCCGGTGAACGCGACCACCTGCGTACGTCCGGTGACCTTGCGGGCGAGCTTCAGCGCCGCCTCGACGGCCAGCGTGCCGGCCGGCCCCGGGAACTGCATCACGTAGTCCGACATGCCGCGCGGTGCGAGCACCGTGCCGGCGAAGCGTTCCAGGAACTCGGCCTTCGCGGTCGTGTACAGATCGAGCGACTGGATCGGGCCGCCCGCCGCCAGGTACGCCGTCACGCGCCGCACCATCTCGGGGTGGTTGTGCCCGTAGTTCAGCGCTCCGGCCCCGCAGAGCAGATCGGTGTAGCGCTGACCGTCGATGTCCCAGAGGTGGTGCCCTTGCGCGCGGGCGAAAACCATCGGCACACCACGGCAGTAGCTGCGGACGGCGGACTCGTGCAGCTCGAACACCTCGTTCGGGCGAACCATGTCTCTCCTCATCATCACGAAGTTGGCGGGGTCAGCTTCACCGGCACGCTGCGGTAACCGCTGAGCATCGTCGAGTAGACCGGTTTCGGATCGGCGGTCATCTCGATCCCGCCGACCCGGTCGCGCAGGGCTGTGAGCACCGCGGCGATCTCCATGCGGCCCAGGTAGGCGCCGATGCAGTAGTGCGGGCCGTGCCCGAAGGCGAGGTGCCGGTTCGGGGTGCGGCCGAGGTCGTAGCGGTCCGGCCGGTCGAAGTGGTCCTCGTCGCGGTTGGCCGAGCAGGTCCAGACGGTGACGATGTCACCGGCCGCGATCCGCGTCCCGGCGATCTCGGCGCCGGTCGTGGCGGTCCGTCCGAAGTGCTGGGCCGGTGTCGTCCAGCGCAGCACCTCGTCGACCGCGGTGTCGACGCCGACGGTGCCGTCCCGCAGGTCCCGCCACTGACCGGGATGCCCGGCCAGCGCGTGCACGGCGCCGCTCATCGACAGCCGCGCGGTCTCGTCGCCGCCCAGGATCAGGCTGTAGCAGTTGGCCACCACCTCGTCGGCGGTCAGCCCGAACTGCTCGTCCACGAGCACGCTTACCGCGTCGTCGCCGGGGCTGTCGCGCCGGTCGTCGGCCAGGTCCTGGAAGTACGCGAGGATCTCGTTACGGGCCTCCCACACGTCCAGCGGGTCCTGCTCAGCAGTGTCGGAGCTCAGCGCCACCCGGGTGAGCGTCAGCAACCGGGCCCGGTCGGGGACCGGCACGGCGAGCAGTTCACAGATCACCGTCATCGGCAGCCGGGCGGCCACCTCCTCGGCGAAGTCGCAGTCGCCGAGGGCCACCGCCTGCTCGATCAGGTCCTCGGCGTGCGCCGTGACCTGGGGCCGGACCGCGTCGAGCAGCCGCGGCGCGAAGGCGGCCATCAGCACCTGTCGCAACGCCCTGTGCCGGGTACCGTCCGACACCGCGGCCATCACCCCGGACGCGGTGTCGCCGCCCGCCAGCAGCGAGGCCAGGACGTTGCCGCGCGCCGAGGAGTATGTTCCGGTGTCCCGGAACACCTCCACCGCGTCCGCGTACCTCGTCACCACCCAGAAACCGGGACGCCCGGCGGTCGCGGGATGCCATCGGACCGGCTCGGTGGCGCGCAGTCTCGCCCATACCGGATGGAGATCGTTCTCGGCGTGCACCACCGGATCGGCGAGGTCCAGCCGGTCCAAGTCCGCCAGGGCGACGGTCATCGCAGCACGGTTCCGTCGCCGGCCCGCAGCTCCCTCGACCGGCGCAGGTCGGTGAAGGCGAAGGTGCGCTGCAGCCAGCGGTCCCGGCCGTCGTAGCGGGGCACGAACTCGGAGCGGCCGTGCACGGCGATCCGGTTGTCGACCACGGCCAGCTGCCCGGACCGCAGCGGCATCCCGATGTGGTGCTGCCGCAGCGCGTTGGCCAGTTCGGCCAGCGCTCCCCGGCCCGTCGCGGTGGACGCCGTCGTGGAGATCTCGTCGAAGCAGATGTCCGGGTCTGCCGGATCGCCGCTGAGAACGGCGTGGGGTAGCCCTCGCCCGCCGGTGCCGAACGAAGCCGGGGCCTGGGTGACGAAGTTCGGCTCGAACAACGCTGCTCTCGTCGCGGCGCCTAGTCCGGGCAGCGCCCGGCGGATCGAGCTGGTCCGCAACTGCGCCCTCTCCTCGTGGTCGGCGCGCAGGCACAGCAGCATGACGTAGTCGGGCCGATGGGCGTGGAACGCGTTCTCGGTGTGGAAGGTCAGCTCAACCGACCCGCTGTTGCCCTGCATCTCCTCCTGGCCGGGCACCGGCACGACGTCCTGCACCAGGGCGCCGGACTTCTCGGCCGCGAACGCGGCCGGGTCGCCGAGGCCGTGCGCGAGCAGCATCAGCAGGGCGGCCGGTGGGGCCGGCGCCCGCTGCACCGATCCGGACTCCGACGGGGTGTCGGGCACCTCGCCGAGGGGCAGCCCGGTGATGAGCAGGGTGCCCTCCGGGCCGGAGTTTCGGCGAAAGTCGCGCACCTCCCGCCGGATCGACGCCGGCCCCTCCTCCCACAGCCGCCGGGCGGCGGCCACCCAGGCCGGATCGTCCACCCCTGCGGCGGGCACCTCGACCAGGGCTCGTGCGACGTCGGCGAGCCCGGCCGCGTCGACCCGGTGGTCGGTGCCGATCACTGGTCCATCGCCTCGGCGAGGCTCTTCGGGCGCATATCGGTCCAGGTCTGCTCGATGTGGTCCAGGCAGGCCGGCCGGCTGTCCGGCCCGAACACAGGGGTCCAGCCGGCCGGCGCCGCGACGAACTCGGGCCAGAGCGAGTACTGGTTCTCGTCGTTCACCAGCACCAGGTAGACGCCGTCGGGGTTCTCGAAGGGGTTGGTCACGGGTGTTTCCTCTCTACGCGGAGCAGGCGATCGGTGAGCAACCGCCCGACAACGGAGGCCGGGCGGTCGGCGAGCATGGTGTTGTGCGTGGCGTGGACGGGGCAGACCTCGATGTCCCCGGTCACGTACGGGCGCCACAGCTCCGGCTGTAGCGGCTCCTCTCCCTGGTCGAGTCGGGTGGCGCGGCAGAACAAGAGATCGCCGTCGAACTCGCGGGGACGGTGCCGGCCGGCGAGCGCGCTGTTGCCGGTGTACACGTCCCGGGCCACGGCCAGCCGGGCCGGATCGAGGGCGGCCAGCTCGGGCGGGATGCTGACCCCGGCGAGCAGTTCGGCCTCGCTGCGTTCGGCCGCACCGGGATCGCGCGGATAGGTGTCCAGCACGGCGAGCAGCTCCACCGTCTCCCCCGCGTCCTGCAGCTGCACGGCGATCTCCTGGGCCACCAGGCCGCCGAACGACCAACCCACCAGCCGGTACGGGCCGGCCGGCTGGACCTCCCGCATCAGCCGCAGGTAGCGGGCGGCCATCTCGGTGATGCTGTCCGGATGCCCGGCGCTGCCGCCGAGCGCCTCGGCCTGCAGCGCGTAGACCGGCCAGCGGGCGTCCAGGTGCCGGCTCAACCGGCGGTACTCCCAGCTCAGGCCGCCCAGCGGAGGCAGGCAGAACACGGGGGTGCCGGAGCCGGTGGTGCGCAGCGGCAACAGGGCGGCGAGCGGATCCCCGGCCGGGTGCCGCTCGGCCAGCCCGGCCACCGTCGGGTTGTCGAACAGCCCCCGCAGGCCGGGCGTCCAGCCGAGCTCGGTCCGGATCCGGTCGATCAGCTGGGTCGCCAGCAGCGAGTGGCCGCCGAGGGCGAAGAAGTCGTCGTCCACGCCGACCTGTGGCAGGCCGAGCACCTCGGCGAAGATGCGGCGCAGGGCGTGCTCGTCGGCGGTGGTGGGTTCGCGGCCACCAGCTCGCGGGCTCGGGGCGGGCAGCGCCGCGCGGTCGAGCTTGCCAGTGGTCGTCCGCGGGAAGGCTGCCAGCACCACGACCGCGGACGGCAGCAGGTGGGCCGGCAGCCGGGCACCGAGGTCGCGGCGGACCTCGTCGGCGTCCACCGGCCCGGTGACATAGCCGATCAGAGCGTCGTCGCGGACCGTCACCGCGGCGTGCGTGACCCCGGGCACGGCGGTCAGCGCGGCCTCGACCTCGCCGGGCTCGACCCGGATGCCGCGGATCTTGACCTGCTGGTCGGCCCGGCCGGCGAACCTCAGCGCGCCGGTTCGGTCCTGGCTCGCCAGGTCGCCGGTGCGGAACATGCGCTCTCCAGTCCGGAAGGGGTCTGCGACGAAACGTTCTGCGGTCGCGGCCGGCGCGGCGGCGTACCCGCGGGCTACCGGGAGGCCGCCCACGTAGAGTTCGCCGATCACGCCGGGCGGCACCGGGCGCAGCCGGTCGTCGAGCACGTACGTCCGCGCGTTGTCGATCGGCGAGCCCAGCGGCACCAGCGGATGACCGTCGGCCTCGGCGTCCGGGTCCCAGACCGTGGCGTCACAGGTCAGCTCCGTGGAGCCGTACTTGTAGGCAGCTGGGAAGCCGAAGGTTGACACGAACCGGTCGTGCAGGTCGTGGGTGAGCGCCTCGCCGCCGATGAAGACGTGCCGCACGCTGGCCCAGTCCGCGGGGTCGCAGCCGGCGAGCAGCACGGCGAGCATCGACGGGACGAAGTGGACGGCGGTGATGCGGTGCCGCGCGATCATCTCGGTGAGCCGGCCGGGGTCACGCTGGCCGCCGGGTTCCACCACGACCGTGCACGCGCCGGTCCGCAAGGGCCAGAAGACCTCCCAGACCGCGACCGTGAAGCCGACCGGGGTCTTGTGCAGCACCCGGTCATCCGGGGTAAGGCCGTAGCGGCGTTGCAGCCAGTCGAGGTGGTTGACGACCGAGGCGTGCTGCACCACCACGCCCTTGGGGCGGCCGGTAGAGCCGGAGGTGAACACTACGGTCGCCGGATGCTCGGGCCGCAGCGGCACCGTGCGCTCGCCGTCGGTGACCGGCCAGTCCGGCAGGGCTGCCAGGCGGGCCGCAGTGGCGGCGTCCCTGGGCTGCACGGTGGCCAGGCCCGGTGGCAGCAGCTGTGGACGGTCCGTCACGGCCAGGCGCGCATCGGCGGTCGAGACCAGCTCGGCGACCCGGGCGGCGGGATCGTCCACGTCCACGAACAGGGACGCGGCGCCGGCCAGGACGACCGCGTGGGCGGCCACGATCATGTCGAGCGAACGCGGCAGAACCAGCGCGACCACCGTCTCCGGGCCGGCGCCTTCGGCCACGAGCAGCCGGGCCAGCCGGTTCGCTCGTGCGGCGAGTCCGGCGTAGGTGACCTGGGTGTCGCCGTCGACCACCGCCACCGCGTCCGGGTAGCGGGTCACGGCCTGCCCGAACGCGTCGGCCAGCGTCGCCGGCGCCTCGCTGATCGTGGCGCCGGCCGGTGCGACGGGTTCGCCCGGCAGCAGCACCCCGAGATCACCGAGCCGGACCTGCGGGTCGGCGACGACGGCCTCGAGCACCCCGACCAGCCGCGACGCCAGGCCCGCGGCGGTCTCGGGGTCGAACAGATCGGTTGCGTACTGGACCTCGCCCGAGATGCCGGCCGGGGCGCCCTCGGCGTCGAAGCGCTCGGTCAGGCTGAACGACAGATCCACCTTGGCGGCCGGCAGGTCTGCGGACAACGCCTCGACGGCCAGGCCGGGTAGCTCCAGCACCGCCTCGGCGTTGTTGCGGAACGAGAGCATCACCTGGAACAGCGGGTGCCGCCCGGGCGCCCGCTGCGGTTGCAGCGCCTCGACCAGCCATTCGAACGGGGTCTCCTGGTGTGCGTAGGCGTCGAGGCCGGTCGCCCGGACCCGGGCCAGCAGCTCGGCGAACGCCGGATCACCGGACAGGTCGGCCCGCAACACCAGGGTGTTGAGGAAGAGGCCCACCACACCGTCGAGGGCGTCGTCGACCCGGCCCGCGACCGGCACGCCGATCGGCACGTCGGTCCCGGCACCCAGCCGGGCCAGCAGGGCCGCCAGACCTGCGTAGAGCACCATGAACACCGTGCTCGCCTGCCGTTCCGCCAGGCGGGACAGGCGCGCGTGCAACTCGGTGCCGATGTGCAGCGGCACCGCGGCGCCCGTGCCCGACGGGCTCGTCGATCGTGGTCGGTCGACCGGGAGGACCAGCTCGGCGGGCAGGCCCGCAAGCGTGGTCCGCCAGTGTTCGGCCTGCCGGCCGCCGAAGGAGTCCGGATCGCCGGCCGCGCCGAGCAGTTCCTGCTGCCAGTAGGCGTAGTCGGCGTACCGAATCGGCAGCGATGGCCAGACCGGGCGCTCGCCGAACAGCCTGGCCCGGTACGCGATCGACAGGTCGGCCGCGAGCACCCGCAGGGACTCGGCGTCGGCCACAATGTGGTGCACCAGGATCAGCAGTACGTGCTCGCGCGCACCCAACCGCAGCAACCGGACGCGCACCGGAGTCTCGCCGAGGTCGAACGGCCTCGCGATCTCCTCCGCGATCCGCGGTTCCAGCTGTCCCGGCGCCACCGCCGACACTTCGGCGAGGCCGCCCGCGTGGGCCCGGACCTCCTGATAGGCCCCGTCGGGGTCCTCGCCGAAAACGGTCCGCAGGCTGTCGTGCCGTTCGATCACGTCGTCGAAGGCGGCGAGCAGGGCCGAAGAGTCCAGTACGCCGGTCAGGCGCATCGCGAGCGGGATGGTGTAGGTGGCCGACGGTCCCTCGAACCGGTGCAGGAACCACAGCCGGCGCTGCGCGGAGGACAGCGGGGACCGGGCGGTGGCCGGGCGCACCTCGACACCGGGCCGGGCGGCGGTGAACCGGTCGAGGCTCGCTGCCAGCGCCGCTGGGGTGCGGGCGTCGAAAACGTCCCGTGTCGGCAGCTCGACGCCGAGCACCGCGCGCACCCGGGAGACCAAGCGGGTCACCCGCAACGAGTGCCCGCCGAGCGCGAAGAAGTCCCAC
>Ga0247781_1000701_pt1 | contig 10579 bp, 5 predicted proteins | sample UWRJL184509B5_FD_179922 | JGI IMG/M metagenome (GOLD analysis project Ga0247781, IMG submission 179922) | Plant litter microbial communities from Arlington Agricultural Research Station in Wisconsin, United States - UWRJ-L184-509B-5 | ecosystem: Environmental > Terrestrial > Plant litter >...
TGACGTTTTGCGAGCGGGGAAGCTCAGGTACAACCTACACCACTATCCCTCTTGTCTACCTACCGTATGCATCAACGTTTCGAAGCCCAACCGCCCGTTGGTTAGCCTGCGCTTCGGTCATTCTGATACCATGTCAACAACACCAATCATCAACCAACCAAGCGATATTCCCTCCAAATCAGGGGTATAATGCAGATTGTCTCAACTGATATTCATTTTATACAGCCCAAAATTACACAGATTACTCAAATTCCCTACATATAGGGTCAAAGTGAACCAGACACCACAAGTGACTGATCACCACTCAGCAACCTCACCCTTCTTGGGCTTCTCGACACGGACGACCTTGTCGCAATTAAGCAGGCACAATGGGTCATATGCCATCTTGATCTGTATTATGGATTCAGTTAGCAAAGGGTCAGCAGATATAAATGTCGGGGACATGGGTTGAATAGCGTCGAAGAATGGCCATAACCAAATAGCGTCTAAAGAGATAAACATACCCTTCTCATAGCATCCACCGTAGTAACACCCAACTCATGGGGCAAATAGTCCCGCTTAACCAACCCAACCCCATGCTCACCCGTCACGGTGCCCTCCATCTCGACTGCTCTCTTAACCATGCGATGAACACAGTCCTCAGCCAGCTTCCGCTCGGCGTTGTTATACAGCAGAATAATATGGAAGTTGCCATCTCCGACATGTCCAACAATCGAGCTCGTCAGCCCCGTCCGTTTGAGGTCCGCCTTGGTCTCCTCAATAATGTCAGGTAACCTGCTCATGGGGACCGCGACATCTCCAGTCCAGACATGGTCGCCGGGATCCCGCACAGCCATGGTGCTCCAGAGAGCCTCCTTCCTGGCGCTCCAGAGCTCAGTCTGCTCCTCGGCATTCTTAGCAAAGTCAAACGACTGTCCACCACTCCGCTTCGTCAGATCCTTGACAATAGCCACCTGCTCCTTGACACCGGCCTCGGTACCGCTGAACTTGAAGAACAGTGTCGGCGCCTGTTTCCATTGCCTCGAGGTAGCCCCAGCCTGGTTGATGAACTTCATCTGGTCATCATCCAGAATCTCGACAGCCGCCACAGGCACTCCGTTTCCAACAACCTTGGCAACGCAGTCCGCAGCCTGTCTAATGCTCGCAAATGTAGCAACAGCCACCGAGCTAGAAGCAGGCTTCACCGTCAATTTGAGCGTCGCCTCGGTGACCAGCCCCAATGTCCCTTCACTTCCAATAAACAGCTTGGTCAAATCATAACCAGCGCTGCTCTTCCTCGGCCGTTGCCTCGTCTTAATAATAGTCCCGTCAGCCAGCACAACCGTCAAGCTAAGCACCCACTCGCGCATAGTACCATACCGATACGCATTGGTACCGCTGCACCCAGTCCCGACCATGCCTCCAATCATGGCCCCCGGGCCCGGGTCAGGTGGGAAGAACAGATTATCCTCCCCAAGGACCTCATTCAGATACTCCCAGCCCACGGCCGGCTGAACAACCACATCAAGATCCTCCTTATGCAGCGCGAGGATCTTGTCCATCCTCCCGAAATCCACACAAATCCCGCCCCTCGTCGGCGCCGTATGCCCCTCCAACGAAGTCCCCCCGCTATAACCCACAACAGGGATCCTCCGCTTGTGGCAAACCTGCATAATAGCGCTCACCTCCTCCGTCGACCCCGGATACACCACGCAAAAGGGAACCTGCTTCTGGTCCTTCACATCGCTCTGGTGAGAAGACCACTCCGACGTCGCATGGGCCAGGTTATCCGTCTCCGCGGTGCTAACGTTGTCCGCGCCCACGATCTCGGCGAAATCCGCCCATGCCGCCTCCAGCTCGGCCTTTCCTAGACTATGTTTCGGTGGTCGTGTCGCGCTGAGCGGGAGGGTCGAGGCCGGGTCCGGCTCGCGTGGGAACTTGGTGCCCGCGTACCAGCACCAGGCGCCGACGAAGAAGAAGCAAAACGTCACGGCGATGTTGCGGGACGTCTGGTTGTTTTCGCGCATGCGGGCGAGGCGCGTCATTTGCTCGCGCTCGCGCTCGATACGTTGGGTGATGGAGACCATCATTTGGCCTTTGAAGGAGGGGCCTTGGCGTTTCCCGGGGACGGCGGCCGGTGCGGCAGGGGGTTTGTTCTTGTCATTGTTGTTCTGTGTCGATAGGTATCGTGCGGAGGAGGGGCATCGGGGCACTCGCGGGGTGAGGATCGTCGAGCTTGTAGCTGTAGCTTTACCACTGCCGCAACGGCGACCGAGACCTTTGGTCGCGAGCTGCGACATTGTCGCGGTAGGCTGGCTGGGAAGCTATCGAAGCTGTCTGGCTCGTGTCTGGTGTAGTTTGTGGTGGCAATTGGACGTTGTTGAAAAGAGGAGATTCTATACAGATGTCATATCATGTCGGCACCAAGAGAATTCTGGTCGGCGGTCAATTGTCCGGGTTTGGCCGGGGACCTGGAGTGCGAAGTGGATGGAAAGATTGGAGCTAAGGTGAGCTGGAGGTTGCGAGAAAAAATGTCGAAGCTCCTTCCGTCCCGTTTCCCGTTCCCCACCCCGCCCCCGGAACCTGTCAAGATGCTCCAATTTCGGGGCGACCCCTGTCTGTAAGTGGTAAATGTGCCTCGTAAATTATCGGATTACCTGGCGATGACACCACCACACCCCAAAATTGCAAGAGATATGACGTTGCAGGTGTGTATTGTATCTCACCTACCCACATCACACGGACTAGTCAAGAAATTGAATTAATAGAAGAATTTACTAAGCCGCAACTAAATAACCATATTCCGTCCTCTGCGTATAGCTATCGACACTTGATACTGTGCAACCCCTAACCTCAAAATGCCTCAATAGGTAGATAGGCATTTGTAAGCCTTCTTAAAATTTCAAAAGAAGAAGTCATTCTGCTAGTCAAATAGTAACCTACAAAGAAACGCTCACCTAGAATAAACACCGATATCCCCCCCGTTGTATCAAGAAAGTCAGTAAATCTGTCAGACGTAGTCGGAAACGGAAGAGATAGATAACAAAGAGAGGCCACAACAAACAGATGAAGAAGTCAAATACGGGTCACAACCACTCCTTCATATTTCTCCCAGATCGTTGAATCCAATCACTTCTTTCCTCCCCATGCATTACAACAGTGCTTCTGACGGAATCCTAGGCGCGATCTCCCCCGGAGGTGAGAGAGACTGGGGAAGCCCATCACGGTTGGTGCCTACAAATGCATCACATCAACCCGCCGTGGGCGTGGGCGCAACATAACCATAAACCCCCGCTGGGGGGGCGGCGGGCTTGGCCGTGAGTTCCCTGAGCACATCCAACGGAAACCCGCACTTCTTCTGCCAGCCCAGCGAGTACACAGCCTGCGTGCCACTACCACTTCCCAAAAAGCCCTTGTTATACCAAAACCAGTGGGTAGGTCTCGGGGTTTTGATCAGAAACGACAAGGTGCACAAGCCCCTGAACATGGCGCTGGCATTGCCAGCCGTCGAGTTTGGGGTTGCGGAGGATGTACCTTTGCTGCTGCTGCTATTCGACGCTGACTGACTAGCGGATGGCACGGAATTGGCAGGACAGTCGAGCATCACTAGACACTGGGAGTGGAGAATGTCTACGCGGGGGGACTCGCGCTGGGCGGTTTGTAGTGTTCCGGCTGTGGGCCATGGGGAGTACAGCCGGAGGGTCTTGATCCAATTTAGAAGCTCGTCCGAGGCCAAAGGGGAGGCGGCGATCTTGAGGGATTTGAAGTGCTGGGGCTGGTGTTTCGGGTAGATGTCCAGCTCGATGGGGCTGGTGCCGTCCGCGGGGAGGATGGCCATCTTGAGACATTGGATGTCGAGGCCTGGGTGCTCGCCGCTGAGTATATCGTGCATTGAACAGACAGCGGCGAGCCTAATGTGGAGGGTGTCCTGCAGTGGCAGGATCGGTGGCGATTTGTACCTGGATGACGAGTCGCCCTTTGGTTTGGGTAGTGTCGCTTGAATAGCCTTCATCATCTTCTCGTAGGGTTCCTGAGGGGGTACATGGTTGGGAGCGTGGCGCCAGTCGGGGACCCAGGGTCTGCGCCGGGAGATGCTCGGCCGACAGACCGCCCTGGTTAGAAGCGCCATAGGTCCGCATTCGCGTGCCAGGAGAACGGCAATATCGACGTAGACATCCTCGACCGTCTCAGTGTAGTCAGGTATGAATCCCAGAGGCTCCAGACCAGTGACTAGACCAAGTAGTGCGTAGACCTTGTCTCGGGGATCCGAGGCGTCACAGAAGCTCGCGATTTCGAGAAGGGGGAGAAGCTGCGCTACGTCCCGAAGCGTGGGGTTCTGGAAGCCCAAGGCGGGTGGTAGGGAGGTCAGACAGCCGCCGTGGTGCGATTGGAAGGTCTCCAGGGCGCGGAGGATGTTGGGTTTGGAGAGAAGGTGTGCTGGGCGGAGGTTGGAGTGTGTGTCGACAAGCTTCCTCCCGGCAAGCACCCTCCAGGCGATGGACTTGCCGCCGCATATCAGGATGGCCTGTTTTGCGAGGGCGATCTCCTGCAAGACCCACACTCGCCAGAAGTACGGCCTGCTGAGGAAAGCTGAGAGGGCCTTCTCGAGGTGGCCGCGCTTGAGGATTGCCTCACAGTCGCGGTCGGTGTGAAGGGGGTTCCCGAGGATCTCGAGGAGTTGCGTGCTCTGTTCGCTGGCTTCGCCGACGTAGATCAAGACTCTATTTGCACGAGCATATATCTGTGCCATGAGCTGCACTTGGTGTGTCTTCTCAGCCTCGCTGTCTTGGTCGATGCAGATGGCGTCGATCCAGACGAGCCGGCTCTGCCCCTTCAGTCGTACTCGCCGGAGCGCACGTTCGCAATTGGCTGTGACTGTGAATGGCTTTGAGTCGAGGTAGATAGTTGCTTTCTTGGCAGAATCGCCTGATTCGTCGGCCCAAGTGTAAGAAATCGCTTCGAAGGGAGGGAGGACTTGGTGGAGAGTCTCATGTGTGATGGTGCATTGGATGGGGCTGTCGACATCGGTTGTCTGCTGGATTCGGAGCAGTCTGAGCTCCTCCTTTTGGTTGATTCTCTTGTACACGAAGTGCGGTGCTCGAGATCCCGCAGCGGAGAGATATTGCTTTGAATTTGCTAATATTTCTAGTCCATAATGGTCGGATTCAAACTCCCCCCCGAGGAGAAAGTCTGCATCGTAATCGCCATCTTCTTCCTCAGAGGCGGAGAAGATCGTTTCATGATGCTCGAAATTGATGATGTCGTCCTCATCGGAGAGCTCTGCTTCGCTGTCCGAGCGAGTCGAGTGATTGGTTTGCAGAATACTATTCGTATCATAATAGGTCGCTCCGCAATTCAGGCAGCTGTTGTAACCAGCCGACTTGAAGATATCTGGGCGCTGGCAATTGAGTGGATGCTCCATGGTTGCGGTGGCGTCATGGATAACCCTGAAGAGCAAAACTCGTGGAGACGTAAGTTGTGAGGTTCAAGCCCCGTCTCGGAAGATGGGAGGGAACCTCAACTCCCTTTCAGGGTTGGGTAGCAATCAATCAGACTGCCCAACTGTCTTGATATCTTATCGTGTGGCTTAGAAAATGCAATAAAAATGTTGCATGCATGAACGGCGAGGCCTCCGCGTAAGCCGTAGTTTTGACGAGGCTCACTTATATCTTCCACTGTGTTTTTGGTCCCTCAAGGGGGACTCCCCACGTGACAACCACCTACATAATATCCAATCAAATTGATACCCTCTTTCTCATTGCCCTTCCACTCGATAACAAGAGCCTCCCCTCAACACCCAGCTTTCACACGGCCTTCCAGCTGAGTTATGACCAGGCCCTGCTGCCTCATGAAAGTTCTGAACACGCTTACGATCAGAGGTGGATATATTGGGCAGATAGACAGACTCCCTATCTAGGAATGGTCTCTCTCTGCGGAAGAGAGCCTCTTCTCCTGGAACAAAAAGAATGTGGAAAGGATCCTTCATTTCATTCGATCTCGATACCATCACATCAGCCAGGAACGAAATAGGCTGGACCAAACTCCTTCCACAACCAACTTGATTGTTCCGAGAGGAGATTTGTGTACAAAGTGAGAGGAACAAAAACCAGAAATATCCTGCAACGTCCATGTCTATCATGGCCGACTGGCCCTGTGACAAAAGCCCCCAAAAGGAGGAAGAGAACATAGCCACGACCTCCTCGTGCCTTTTGTGTGTATCAACAACAGCTGGTTCCACCGTTAAAAAATAACATCCCCCCTCTCGGATGCCCGAAAGGTTTCTTCCCTTCCAGGTAGTTAAGAATCCCAGAAATTCCAACACGGCGACAAAAAGAAAAGACCAGACAAGACGGTAACATATCCCACAACCAGATCCACTCATCCCAAGTACTGCCGCTGGCTAATACCAATTTACATGTCAATGTAGAAATCCGTCACTCGACGGCACCTTGCGGGTGGGGATCAAATGAAAGACGCTCTCAAGAACCGCTATTGACACCGTCACGGTCAAAATAAACACCTGTTAGCGACGCTCATTTTGCGTTTGTCTTTGGGATTGTTCAAAGCCCATCATCGTCTTTGGTGTCCCTCGAAGAACTTTCCGAGTTGCTCGCGCGGGTTTTCTAGTGTTTCCGAGAGGGGGCTGGCTGCTTACCTATCCAACAGATACGTACCTGCCTGCCTGCCTGTTGGTTGTTCTGCTCGCCGCTGCTCTTGCAAAATAACCGCCCACACCGAACTGTGCCTTCCCAAGTGAAAGGTAGGAAGCTACCTTACCTTGCTCTTACCGAGGTCAGGCATCGCCAAGCTCTTGTTGGTCCATACCTAGGTAATTGCCTCGACTACCTACCTAGGTATCCATACATACAGAGACAGGAAAGTCCGACAAGGCACCAAATACCAGCCACCATGATTTTCTCATGGTAGCCACCTAGGTAGGTACCGGCAAAGACATCAATTGTCTATCGGTGTTGACAGTACCCGCTTGCCGCACAATATTGCCGCGACGGGAATGTGAAGCGGGAGAAAAAGGTCTGAGGGTCGGTCGGTCTGCAGTCAGCGGGTCCGCGGTGTGGCCCAACTTGGTCCGGTCTACAACAAACGCCGTGGGAAGGCAATCCTAGAGGTCAGCAGCAGCAGCTCGGCTGGGGCGGGATCACCCTCCCTTCCTTCTCTGATTCCTGCAAGCCACACTCTTTGGGACAGGCAGGCGGGCGGGGGGAGGAAAGAACGATCAGACCAGCCGAGGTAGGTAGGTATGTGTATGGACTAAACCTCCATCCTGTATTGGCTATTAGTAAACTTGTCTTGGGGGGAAACCGGCGTGACCGAGAGGAACTATCTCCGCACTAGGAAATATGCTCGCAAAACAAGAAGGAGGCAGCGAGCGAGCGAGCGAGAAGAGAACGAGGGCAACGTTTCTGAGAGAACCTGTAGTACCACTTGGGGTCTCCCGTCTCTCTCTCGTATGCCGTTTCTTATCTCTCATGAACAACTGAGTGCATACATCCTGCGTGGCAGTCTTGCAGATTCCCCTTGCGGCGGTGAACTACATCCACCACCTTGAATAGATCCCTTTGCCTATCTTGTCCAGACTTGATGTTCCGTATACAACCCGCAAGCTAGCTTCATCTGGCCGTGCAGCAGCACTACCTACCCCCCTGGACGGACGAAATATATGACGATATATGCACAGCTACCTAGGTTAAAATCGCTCACGACGACACGCTCAGTCGGATACATACCGTGTTACAGTGCCATGATGCATGCGTCCAGCAGGCACAATATATCATACATAGGTACCTACATACCCAATATTCCCTGCCACTGTCCCGAGATCACGGTCCACACCAGTCGGAAGTGATCCTGAGCACGGATGGGACATGACATAGAAAGGAAGCTCCCGTGGCTTCCATGACCTGAAACAATCCGGGCCGGCACTGTGGGCTATACATCCCGTCCGTCTACCTAGCTGTCTGTCTCGAGACGGTGAAGATCTCTGACCGTGGGGTTCACCCCTTCTCGAGGACTGTTCCCGGCTCCTCCGTCTGCACCTCGAGCGCAACGTCGCATCGGTATGCCGCTTGGAAGAAGCAATTCGGTAGGTAGGCAATGCCGATATCAGAACATCCCAGGTCGCTCATACTCTTTATACATGACGGGCGCTTAACACCCAGCAGAGCAAGATATGTCTCCCGCTTCGAGGTACAGAAACCGGGGTCAACTGTCTTGGTCTTGTTGGTTGTAAAGCTGAACGTAAGTTGGATGGGTAGTCCCGTAAAATAACGAGCCCCGATTCGTGTAGGCATCGGAACCGCTACCTCTACCTTTGGTTTGATTTGATCGTAACCGCTCGACCATGGAACTCAACTGCTCGGTAGTGTTTAAATTGTCGGTCCGAATTGGCTCGTAACTACAACCAGTATTTAGTTATGAGGTGTACTAACGAGGTAGGTAGCAGTTGACATCGGTGAAGCTATCTGCATTCGTCATACCGTGGTGAGAGGACATGATGTTCTATCAATTCCGAACACACGTAGATGCGCCAGTTTGACACCTGATTATCCATCTACGTGAGGCCCCCGTCTCCCGAATTACATGAACCCCCCGTCCACAACAAGTCTGATAGCACAGTTACGTACCAGACAAACATATATCCCCGACAACGAATACCGTAGGTTTGCAATACCACTGTAATTGGTGCTCGCCGTATTTGGAAATTCCAGCAGGCCTGTAAGTGGCAAAGCTGGAGAACGGATCTGAAAGAGAGTCCTAATCAGTTCACATGTTCGGAACCGATTGATGTCCCCTTCTTCCCGTCCTCGGCCATCCCAGTCCATTTGAGGCGAGAGAGGAGTTGAATTGCATGTCGAGATCCGCGTCCCAATACTGGCCACTAGACCACCGTCCAGCAGGTCCAACCTCGAAAAGGTCATTCCCATGTATCCCCAAGAGCTTGGCCCCAACTTCCTGTACCATACTTGCCATGGTACATTGTTGTACTAGACAAAATGGCTCTTAGTTCTGGACCGTAACGCCTTTTGATCATGCCGAGCTGGTCACCCATCACATCCTCCTCTTAGGCCCAGCTGCGGCTGAAAGGCCTAGAACAACCAAAGAGCAGACTTCTCTTGATGAAATATCCAAAGGGTAGCGAATAAAGACTCGGCAGAAGGATTTGAAGTGGCGATGGTCGCACAATAACCTAATGCGCTGAAGGTCACAAGGGCTTGAAGAGGAGGGGGTAAATGGGAAAAACGCAGATCTGTTAGTCATTGATGAACTTGGGGGCGCTGAGGGGACGCTTGGAATGCCAATTCGGGCAAGGAAATGATCTCTGTGATGTCTGCAAGGTGTATTTAGAGCCAACCAGAAGGCTCAAAGGGCAGGGTTATTCTGATCATCACCAGATTTGCTCAAACTTTGAAGCAGCTCGTGACCACCCGCACTTGTGGTTTGTCAGATGATTGCCACCACAGAGCAGTCTGGAGTAGCCAGAAGGCGTCCTAGTATGAGTGCCATTCGGGAAACGGTTCTCTGGGAAACTCATTCGTCGTACTGGACATGGTCGGAAACTGAAAGGCACTTGCCCTTCAAGTCGGTGGCAAACTCAACGCGATTCAATCGATGAGGCGTGCGAGGGTGGGAGACCATGGCGGACGCATACCAGGGCCGGGACTCCGGTTTGGCGCTTGCCAGAAGAAACCTGAAAAAGCAGACACTGTATGTGAGCTCTGTATGTGACGCATGCGATGCCACACTCGCAGGGAGAAAGCTGCCTCGTCACCCTGATCCCATGAGTGACAGGCCGAGAATCTCCTGCCAACCTCACAGCTCTAAACCGCCGAGGCGTCTCCCAGCAAGGGCAAGCCATGTTGCAATTGCCATTGGGTAAATCGAACGTTTTCTCCAGTCTTGATGTTTCGACGATAGTCGGTCAGTCGGCGAGCCGTCTGGTTGAGGTGCGGTGCGGTGCGGTGCGGTGCGGTGCGGTGCCTGCTGGTTCCGTTTCGGCATCACAATGTTCCCGAGCTTGGTTCGTTGACCGCCAGTCGTCATGTCCAATCATGAAAGGCGGCAAGCGTCAGAGCCGGGCTCTTTGCAAGGACGAGACGTCTGCGTCTGCGAGGTGCGAGGTGCGGATGGGCGACCTGCGGGACCTGACCTGACCTGACCTGACCTGACCTGACTTGACCTGACAGCCATGCGACTCGGTGATTTCCAAGGAACAAGGCACGAGAAACCCTCCAAGGTCCAAGGCTGCTTGAATGTCGTAAGCCATGGACTGCAATGCATCCATAATCGTCCAATGCTGGGCTTCACGGGATATTCGCTGCCCTAGCTCCAAACCCTGCGTGCTTGCTTGCATTAGAGAAGTGAACAGCTCACAACAAGGCAGAAATATAATATGCACCCAACCAAGATGTCCAGCTTCGAGGTTCAGGCGAGCATGCAGAAGAGACTTCTTCCCGGCCACGAAAGAGCGTCGTTGAAGTTTGACGGAGAAACTTGAAGGGGACTCGGGATGAATAACTCACCCTTGTTCATTTGGAGCCTTTCGAGCTCGTTTCGCCCAAACCAGCTCGACTCAAATCTAGTT
>Ga0247781_1000702_pt1 | contig 10577 bp, 3 predicted proteins | sample UWRJL184509B5_FD_179922 | JGI IMG/M metagenome (GOLD analysis project Ga0247781, IMG submission 179922) | Plant litter microbial communities from Arlington Agricultural Research Station in Wisconsin, United States - UWRJ-L184-509B-5 | ecosystem: Environmental > Terrestrial > Plant litter >...
AGTTTAATATCACTGTAGGTTATTATTATTATAATACATAAAGGTAAGTCTAAACAGTAAGATATAAATAAATAATAAATACTAGTGTAAGGAAGTAGAAGTCCCTTACCGCTACCGTAGTCACGATAATAACTATCTATACTGGCTAACTAAAAGGTACTTTATACTTTAATTGTGGTGCTATATACCGCGTAAACACTCTGCTTATAAGGTTTCTACTGCTCGTACAGCAAGCACTTAGCATGCCGCGAGCATTTCCTTATTAGTCGTAAGGGCTTTGGGTCTTTGCACCCCTAGCCCAGTGCACAACGCCGTGCGCTGTTTTCTCCGCACTGTTCTTTTTTTACAGGGGATTTATTGGGCCGCGCCAGCCTAAGTGATGGCCTACAGGGTCGTCACACTAAGTTAAGAAGCTATAAACTACTATAAGAGTCCTTTTAAAAAAGAAAGTCATGTAACAGCTGTCTTAGCCAGTAAAAAAGGTTAATAGCCTAATTATTAGTAAAGGAAGGAGTAAGGGGAGAACTACAGATAATGGAGAAAGGTAAGCCTTCTTTCTTCTCTTAAGACTCCACTTCCTAAGTGAAAAGAGTCTTTACCCACTTATTAAAAGGCGCTTCCTTTCTTAAACCCCTTAAAGCTCCTAGCTTAGCTGTTTAATTTCCCATAATAACTACCCTTCCTAATCTAATAAAGTGAAGTGTATAGGAAGAGTAATTTAAAGAGAGGGACTAACGTCGTTTCTGTCACATACAGTCTTTAAACAGATATATTTACTATACTAAAAGGAATTATTAGTTTACAGGTAAGTGTAAGGAGAGTTAAAAGAAAAACTGTAACGACCCTGTAGGCCGTCACTTGGGCCGGGGTGGCCCGACGAATCCCCCGCAGGAAGAACAGTGCGGGGAACGGTGTACACCGTCCAGACGCACTGAGCCAGGGGTGCAAAGACCCAAAGCCCCTACAACCAGTAAGGTGTTACTCACAGTATACCAAATACTCGTTCCATAAGCAGGAGAAACCTTCCAAGCGGAACGCTTATGTAGTGTAAAGTGCTTACATAACGAGCACTTATGGTGTTATAAGTAAGGTACGAAATACCTCCTAATAGCTAGTATAGAAAGCTATAGTTATGCCTATAACTACTGTAAGGGACTCTAATTCCTTACGCTAATATTTAATTATTCATTTATATCCTATTATTTAGATTTACCTTTATATATTATAGTAACAGCGACTTATAATAACATTAAACCCCCATCTAAGAGTGCTAGCTTAATAAGCCGCCTTTAGAATACCCCTTACCTGTTAACGTCCTGTTATACGTTCTGTCTTAACTTACACTAGTCCTTTCAAAGCCTATATTAGGTATAAGTCGTAATATAATATTAACGTTTCAGTTCTAAACGCTGTTTATTAAATTCCTAAACACTATCTCCCTCTTATCACTAACATATTAACCTCTAAAAAAGGTAAGGAGCTTAAAGAAGTGTAAACTTAGCCTTAGCTCCCCATTATTAATAAGTTAACTACATACCTTAAGGAGCTAAACTTTAACTAATAAGGACTAGTTAAGGAACTTAATAAAGCTTTCCCTAAAGACACTAAGAGCCGTATTAGCCTTATTAAAAAACTCTAGGTTTAACTTAACATTATTAAACTGGAAAATAATAACCTTAAAGGCTTATAAAAGAAACAAGTAAAGCTCCCCCTACCGTTATAGTTTAAAGGAGACTTTATACAGCTAAAGTCCTGGATAGCCTAGCTCTAGAGCTATGTTACTTATTATAACGAACAGTTCTTCAAGGAAGAAGGAAAGGTCAGGTTTATAAAAGCCTTACTAGATAAAGTAACCGTTTATTAATATAAACCTTATATAAAGATAATTAACGACCTTTTTATAAATAGAGCGCGTAAAGAAGCCCTAAAGACTTAAGCCCTTTTTAATAACTTTAACATTTTTATTAACCAGCTCTGGACTGAGTTTAAAGAACTAAACGCCTTAAAACAGGCTAAGTAACGATTTATAACCTTAAAATAAACATCCTTAATCCTTAAATTCTCTACACACTTTAAGTTAAAAGCTGTAAAAACTAAACTTAGTTAAAAAGCTTTAATAATGCTGTTTTAAAGTAGTTTAAAGGAGCACGTTACTAAAGACCTTTATTAAAAAGACCGACCGGACCGTCTTTAAAAGTTAGTTAAAATAGCCATTAAGGCTGATAATCGGTATTATAATTACTATTATTAAAAGAACTTCTAAAAGGAATAAACCCCTTATTAGCTAAGTAAACCTAAGAAGGGGAACTAATTAACTGTAATAGGCCACTACCCTAAGCTAATGGACATTAATATAGTAAACCGTTAAAATTAACCTAACCGTGATAAACCTTAACGATAATAGTAGCAGAAGCAGTTTAAGGACCTGTCCTAGGTCTAATACTTTAACTGTGGAAAAAAAGGCTATATAGCACAGTAATACCCGTTATTAAAATAAGTTAGTTAGAAACTTATTTTAAAATAAGGAAAGCACGCTAAGTTTAGCTTAAAAGATATCCACATCAGGATAGTAAGTAATAAAGAAGATTATACTTAGGTAAATAAGTGTAACTTAGGAGATGAAGAGGAAGAAAAGGAAAAACCTTAGGATATAGTATACCTAGTCCTTAAGGGTATTTTAAAAAAGTTAGCTACAGAGGTGCAGGTTATAAAAGACTAACTTTAAGGTAGAAACTCAGAACTGCTAAAGGTGTAGGTTATAAAAGACTAACTTTAGGAAGAAATGTTCTAATTAGCTATAATAGGCCTTAAAAACCTTACCTTATAAACTTAAGAATTAAGGAAGTTTAAAAAGGACTCTGACTTAAACCTTACTAAGATAGTAAAGGGAGTCGAGGAACTAGCTCTCCAGGCTACCTAAGCGGTAAAATAAGCCCTAAAAGGTAAAAAAGAGCAAACTGAAAGAATTAAGTTAGAAAAACGAAAGTTCTTCTTAATAATACCTCTTAAGACTCTTAAACACTTTAAGCACGTTAAGTAAATTAACACCCTTACCTCCCTAAAAGAAGGATAACTTAAGTGGCTACCCTGCATTAAGGCTGGTATACTTTAGACCGGTACCTTAAAGGTCCCTTGAGAAGGTATAAAGTAAGCACATTAATGGAGGGTCCAGGAGCTAAAAGAGAAACATTAGAAGTTAGTAAACGAAGTGGAGGACTTGTAAGTTAAAGGTCTTACTATCACGATTAAAGATAAAGTAGTAAAGATTAGGTTATAACTTTATAATAAAGTTTACTTTACTAAGTAACTTAAATATTAACTTGTTAAAAAGGACTATTTTATAGAGGAATAAACTAGGTTATTATTACCCGAGTTTTAAGAAGAAGTTTAGGAGAAATAACATACTTAAAGGTAAGTGGAAGAAGAGAAGAAATAAGGCTCCACTTTACCCGTTCCGTACTTTATAACTGTAACACCTACAGTTAATATTAACTACCTTAATTATAAAAATATACTGTAAATTAATTACGTGTACGATAACTACACTCTTAACCGGCACAGTAAACCTAAGGCCCTTTATAACTACTTCCTTAATATATAAAGATAAAACTATACTGTTATAAGGATAAAGTTAAAGCTAGCCCATTACTAAGTCTCCTACTCCCTAATAAGAGAGTCTAGTAGTAAGTAAAAAGTTACCGTAGTTAACTAGGCTCCTACTACGTGTTAGTAAGGAAGGGTGCTTAATAACTGCCTAGTTGTGACGTGCTTACTACACCTTAATGGAAAGGCTAAAGAGTGGTAAAAGTAAGAGGATTACTAACGGATTTAAAAGTAAAAAGACATTACTGTAATCCAGTCCCGTAAAGTGTACTATTAGCTTATTAAGGAGTTCCGGAACATTAAACACTTTAAAGTCGACTGGACGTTAAGGTGTGAAAACTTAGGAAAGGTTAATCGCCAGGTTTACTAAAGCTGCCTATTTTTCCAGAAGGAATTAGGAAAAGGCTATAGGCCCTTTAAAAGGGCTAAAAACCAGTAGTCTACTAGTTAGCAAAAACTCTAAGAAAAAGGAGAGGCACTTAGAGGTTAGGCTAAGTAAAACCTTAAAGACAGATAGTTATTATAACTTAAATGTTAAAGGAGTATAAGTATTATTCTGTTAATATTAACTTAATAGATAAAAGGGGGAGGCTATTTAAGGTAAAAGCAGTAATTAATAACGGAAATGCTTCTAACCTAATGTACCCCTTATTAGTTAACTGAAAGAAACTCCCTAACAAAGAGTATAAAGAGGCTATTCCCATTTAAAATATAGAAAAAGGCCTATATTAATATAATAACGGTAAAGTCACCTATTACTTACCACTCTTAATTAAAGTGGACAGAGATAAACAATAAGTGGACTTTAACGTTACACCAGTTATAAAGTATAATATAATCTTAAGTTTACCCTAGCTAGAAAAGTATAACCTTATAATTAACTAAAGGAGTGACTACATCGCCTTTAGTAAATCCCCTAACAGTAATCACTGTTTAAAGGAAGTTAAAAAGGCACTAAACCGCTTTAAAGATATATAAAGCACTTAAAAGCACACTAAACCCTTAGAATTAAGTATAGTTTAAGTTAAGTTTACTAAAACGGTTAAAGGACTAAAAGGTCTATTATATTACCTAAATAACGATTTAAAAGGTAGGAAAAAGTAAGAAGCTAATTTACAGATAAGCGAAGAAGTTAACTTATCCAAGGTACCTGTAAAGTACAGAAGGTTTACCCTGTTTCGAAAAAAGATACTGTGGCTACCAGACTATAGACTGTAAGATTATAAAATTAAGCTAAAGCTAGGAGTAAAACTCTGTAACTTCTAGCCTTACTACCTAAACCCCTAGCAGGCTAAGGCTTTAAGAAAGTATGTTAATGAAAATCTAAAAAACGGATTTATTATGAAGTCCTAATCCCTGGCAGGGTACTTAATGCTGTTCGTCTTAAGAAAGGGAGACGGTAAACTATGTATGGTTATTAACTACTAAACGTTAAATAAGGATATAATTAAAAATCACTACCTATTACTACTTATTATAGAAATGTAAGAACAGATTATTAAGGCTAATTAGTTCTCTAGCTTTAACTTCCTTATAAGATTTAACTATATTAGAGTGAAGGAGGAGGACGAGCATAAGACGGCTTTTCAGACTCGTAACAGTTATTATTAATACTGTGTTATGTTAATAAGACTAATAAACGCCCTTATAACCTTTTAAGGTCTTATTAACAGTGTTCTCTACCCCTTCCTTAATAAGTTTATCTTTATATATTTAAATAACATTTTAATCTATTTTAAGACTTTAAAAGAACATTAAAAACATATATAACAGGTTCTAACAGCCCTTAAAAAGGTAAAGCTAACAGTAAACCTAGAGAAGAGCCACTTCCACGTTTAGGAACTGAACTATTTAGAGTTTAAAATAACCCTTAAAAGACTCGAAATGTAACTAGAGAAGATAGAGGCAGTTAGGGACTAGCCTACTTTGAAGAGTTAAACAGAATTATAAGCTTTTATCAGCTTTATAAACTTTTATTAATATTTTATTAGATACTTTATAAAGATTGTAAAACCATTACATAAGCTTACAGGGATAGGTAAACTGTTTAAGTGGACTAATAAATAGCAGAAGGTGTTTAAAGACCTTAAGCACACCTTTGTCACAGCGCCAGTCCTAACTCTCCCTGATTTCTTAAAACCCTTTTAAATTAAGACGGACTCCTTAGAGTTTATAATTAGTAAAGAACTTAACTAAGTTTAAGATAATAGGAAACGTTATCCAATTACCTTCCTGTTAAAAGGGATTTATAGCTTAGCCCTGTAATACCCGATCTATAATAAAGAACTGATAGTAATTATCTAATATTTTACTAAGTAAGTACCGTACCTAAGTGGTATAGAGGAACCGGTTTAGGTCTTTTCAGACTATAATAACCTCTAATATTTCTTAACGAAGGAACTTAGCCTACGGTAAATATAATAGGTAGAGTTAATAGCCTTGTTCCACTTCCAGATCTATTACGTTAAAGGAAAAGATAATAAGTAAGTTAATACTCTTAACTAGAGACAGGACTATAAAGGTGCTGACCCAGTCCTAATCCCTATTATTATATTTAGTGAAATTAGGAACGGCACGCTAGAATATACACTATAAATGTTAAATAACTAAATACCAGAATAAATTATTAACGTTTATATAAACTTATAAATAAAGTATAATGTTTATTAACAGTAATAGGACTTTTAAATAAGAAGGTTAATAAAGGGTACTTGCAAGTATAAGTGCCCTTTAAGAGACTTCTTAGGGCATGTGCAGGATTATGGAAAGGAGTGCCTGATGTATCTAAACTATAAAGAAACCAGTTACTAGTAAGAATAGCTGTTAAAAGGCGTAGACAGTATACTTGAATTAGGAGTAAAGCTTTAATATTAAGAGAAACTGTATATTTATAACTTAAATAAGTGAAAGGAGTACGTCTAATAGGTTTATAAGTCTTAACTTAAAGGATATATAGGCTGAGTTAAGACCCTTACGTAGGCTTAATAAGTGTACGCCTTTTTAGGAATAAAGAAGCTAGTTAAAGAAGTGGTTAATAATTACGACGTTTACTACTGAAAGTAGAATCGACGTTATAAGCTTTATAGACTTCTTAAACTACTCCCTATACCACAGGCGTTATAGAGTTCCATCTTACTCGACTTTATCACTAGGATTCTAAAGTTTAGGGACCTTATTATAAGAGTTACTTATAACTAAATCCTTATAGTAGTTAACAGATTAACGAAATAGGCTTACTTTTTACTAACCTTAAAGGATATAATAGTGGAGTAACTTACTTATATTTTTAAAAAAAAAGGTAATCTTACGACACTTTTAGCTAAATAATATCGTTACAGATTAAGATAAGTTAATTATGTTAAAGTTTTAGTAAGGGTTAATGTAAAGAATAGGTGTGAAAAGTAAACTCTTAACAGCTTTCTACTTACAGACGGATAGTTAAATAGAGTAAGTTAATTAAATACTTATAACGTATCTTTAGGCTTACGTTAACTTTAAATAAGATAATTAGCTTAAGTTATTACTAATAATATAAATAGCTTATAATATAATATTAGTTAAGTTAACAGGTATGTCACCATTTTTCACTAATTACAGTAAAGAGCTTAAGCTTTATTAAGGCCCGCTTACCGGCACCCCTTAAGCTGTAATCTGCGTAAATCGGATATAAAAGTTACATAACTACCTGTAAGTTAAACTTAAGTTTACACGCAAACGAATGAAGAAGTTTATTAATAAATATTAAACTAAGTAATTAATATTTAAGAAAGGACTTTATTATAATAGTAAATAAGTTAAGGGACTGACTTTTTAAGAGGGGGACTATATTTACCTTTTTTCACGAAACTTACATTTAAAACGGCTTAGTAAAAAGCTCGACTTTAAAAGGTACAGACCGTTTTAAGTTAAGAAAAAGGTCACTACCTTTAATTACAAATTAAACTTACCTGCCAGTATAAAGGTGCGGACTAAGGTTTTTCACATCTCACTTTTAGAACCCGCCTTAAAGGGAGTTCCTTTAGAAAAGAAAATTAAAATCGACACTAACGAGGATAAGTATAACATTAAGGAAGTTATAGATTTACAAAAGGGGAAAAACACGTTTAAGTATCTTATTAAGTGGTTAGATTACGGCCCTGAAAGCAACTTATAGAAGCCAGTTAAAAATCTTAAATACCTAAACCTGATTACGGAGTTCCACTAAAAGAATCCAGATTAACTAAAGCTAATAATAAGAACTAGAAACAAAATCTGATATCTAAACTATTATATTAAAAAGTAAGACCACCGTGGGACTTAAAGCCTAAGAAATGGCAGGAAACTCCTTAGTAGGTATAGAAGGACATTTATTAAAAACCCTAGCTATAGGTTATAAGGACCTTAAACCCAGTAAGGAGGCTGGGCCTTTAAAAGCTCCCGGCAAGCTCTACACGAAATTACACGCATGGCAGTACGGAGAACTAAAAGGTCTCCTAAATTAATTATATAATAGTGCGTGGCAGAGAAGCGTGTCTACGAGAACGAGTGCTGTTAAGAAAGGAAGTTAGTAAAAAAAAATAAAAATAAAAATAATAAAAAAGTCGCCTTAGACCCTCTAACCCTAAAGGGTGAGGATTTAAAGCAACAGAAGACCCTTATAGGACTTATACCCACAACCTCTTACTAAAGGAAGTAAGCACGCTACCACTACGCTAAAAAGAGCCGTTTATTAAAAGGAAAGAAATTATAAACCAAGTTATAAAGTAACTACTTATTACAAAGACCCTACTAGGAAGTTCCCCCAGTTAAAAGACTCCACATCATTAAAAAGGGCACCTAGCCTAGCCTCCTCACCCTCTTAAAACTCTAATAACTCCGCCTTACAACTAAATACTTTCACGGCCCGGTCCTTAAGATAAGACCGCTGCTTATAAAGGCACACTAGGTGCACTAACGCCTTTTAAAGCTTAACAGTGGCCTTATAAAGCTACTAGGCAGCAGACTCGACTTATAAGTTAAGGTCCTGCTTTTCAACAAGGAGAGCCTTTAACTTCGCTTCACTAACACCAAAAGCGTCACACTAGGAAGGCCGGTGCCTCTTTAAATAGTAATCGTAATTATCAGACTAGTTTAAAGCCCGACAGATAAGTAAAGGAGTAGCAGACTTATAAAAAGAACAAGGGGACATTTCGCCACTAAATGCGTGTGTGTAAGCTGTAAGGTTTAGATAGTGGTTAGTACTTTTACCCTATTCCCATTTTAAGATCTAGGAGCCGGATACTTATTACATAGTAAAATGGTGAAAGAAGAAGCTTACCTCTTAAGTTCTTTATAGGAAAAGAACGTTAAAAAGGGGGAATTATATAATAACCCTGCAGGCCGTCACTTAAGTTAGGGCGGCCTGATAAATCCCCCGTAAGAAGAATAGTGTAGGGAACGGTGTACACCGTCCAGACACACTAGGCCAGGGGTGTAAAGACCTAAAACCCTTACAACCAGTAAGGTGTTACTCACAGCATACTAAATACTCGTTCCACAAGCAGGAGAAACCTCGTAAGTGGAACGCTTACGTAGTGTAAAGTGCTTACGTAATAAGCACTTATAGTGTTATAAACAAAGTACAAAATACCTCCTGGTAGCTAGTATAGAAAGCTATAGTTATGCCTATAACCACCGTGAGGGACTCTAGTTCCTCACACTAATATTTAATTATTCATTTATGTCTTACTGTTCAGATTCACCTTTATGCATTATAGTGACAGTGACCTACAGTGACATTAAACCCCCGTCTAAGAGTGCTAGCTTAACAAGCCGCCTTCAGAACGCCCCTTACCTGTTAGCGTCCTGCTATACGTTCTGTCTTAACCCGCGCCAGTCCTTTCGAGGCCTGTGTTGGGTGCAGGTTGTAATAAAAACAGTTAATACAAGATATTCCTTCTTTCCCAAAAATAATCGTTACGATATAAGGGAGCGATTTGGTTTTCTACTGCTTTAAAGATAGGTAGAGGGTTTCGTTTTCCTTACTTATAATAATATAGTTAGTTTTAAGAAAAGAGTAAGGGAGAGTTAAGACTAATTAAAGAATTCTTTATGGAAAAGGAGCATTAAAGAAGGGGAATTATATAATAACTCCATAAGCTGTCACCTAAGCTAAAGTAGCCTAAAGGAAACTCCACATTTAAGATAGTGTGGAAAATGCAGGGCGTATAGAGGTATATACTAAGCTAGGAATGTAAAGACCTAAAGCCCTTACGACAAGTTAGGAATGTCCTGACTAGGAACGTCCTATGCCTTAAGATAATAAAGATTTGGATAATGTCCTGGAGTATAATAAGTAAAATGTTAAGACACTTAGACAGTTAGTATAAATAGTTATTATCATGCTTATAATGGCTGCAAGGGACTCCTGTTTCCTTATGCTAATATTTAATTATTCATTTATATCCTATTGTTCAGACTTACCTCTATGCATTATAGTGATAATAACCTATAGTGACATTAAACCCCTATCTAGGAGTGCTAGCTTAATAAGCTGTTTTCGGAACGCCCCTCAGCCTTTGGCGTCCTGCTATACGTTCTGTCTTAACCTGTCCAGTCCTCTCAAGGTTTGTGCCAGATTGAGGTTGTAATAAGATCATATGGTAAAAGATTTTATAAACGTAGAGATATGAGTAATAAAATAAGGGAGTAGTGTTAACCCTTGTATATTACAACCTAGTTAGGATTACCGCTGGTTTGGAATACCTCCCTTTAATTTATCTTACATTAGTTAATGCAACTGTTTTTTTCACCTAAGCGTTTATGTATTACTGGTATGAACCTAACGCTTTCTCAATGATCCCTATAATATCTATTAGCTTAAGGTAGCTAGGGATCATTTCCTAGTTGGTACTGGGACTTGCTACTCTTTTATTATGTCTGATACCCAGGATGGGAAAGATTCAATAATATACACTTTCGAGGTCGCAGCCGCGCCTGCAACGAGACCTTCTCCC
>Ga0247781_1000703_pt1 | contig 10576 bp, 1 predicted proteins | sample UWRJL184509B5_FD_179922 | JGI IMG/M metagenome (GOLD analysis project Ga0247781, IMG submission 179922) | Plant litter microbial communities from Arlington Agricultural Research Station in Wisconsin, United States - UWRJ-L184-509B-5 | ecosystem: Environmental > Terrestrial > Plant litter >...
CGGTGGTCCTCGGAATCCATTTTGAGGACAAGCATGAAAAGCGGTCAGCGATATGTAAGGATAACACGTATCTGTTCCATTATCCGATATAATTCAGAATCTGTGACACTTTCCTTATCCGACCTGCGTCAAAGCTTGGCAAAAGGTAGTCACCAGGGCGAATCAGCACACCGCGGTGCTATTTACCATACAGACCGATTGACTCGCCCATAGCTGGCCACTTCACTTCATACTTCCCGGCTCATCTTACAATGTACAATAAAATAATATTAATATCGGGATAGATCATAATACCGCTCCTCAACAGGTAACGTATGTTATAAGCGAGCTGTAAATATAAGCGAGCCGTAATTTTTTCTCACAACGCACCCTCTTTACCTTTCGTAACGTTTTCCTCTACCAAAAATGATAGAACCGCCTTCAAATGAAGCGCGGTTATTCCTAACCCTCAACACTCTTAAAAAAGACCCAAAACTTCGTCTTTCTACTACAGTACGGACTTATTCTGTTCCTTACAATACTCTCCGCGACCGACGTGCCGGTCAGCCTGTACGACACGATATTCCAACTAACTTACGTAAACTTACGGATTTAGAAGAGAATACGATTATTTAATACATAATCGAGCTATATACACGCATTTTACCCTCGGCTTTATTACGTAGAAGATATGGCTAACCAACTATTACACGAACGCAACACGACCCCTACAAGTAAGCTCTAAGCTTATAACTTTATCAAACGTTAACCAGAGCTCCTAACACGCTTTTCACGTAAATATAATTACTAAAGGGCTAAATGTGAAACTCTAAAGATTATTCGCAAGTGGTTTACCCTTATATATAAAACTAAAGCTAAATACGGTATCTTAAATAAAGATATATATAATTTCAACAAAACTAGTTTTATAATAAGCATTATCACCCCCACTATAGTAATTACTACCTCAAATAACCGTAGTAAGGCTAAACAAGCCCAGCCTAATAATCGAGAGTAGGCTACAGTTATCCAAGGAGTAAATACTTAAGGCTGGGCTATACTACCATTTATTATCCTAACTGGGTAATATCACCTTATTAACTGGTATAAAAAATATAACCTTCCGGCTCTCTAACGTATTATAATAACTAATAATAACTAGACTATAAATAAAAAAGGTATAAATTAGATTTAACACTTCGATTTACACATAACGTCTCGTACAAAGGGTAAATATCAGCTGTTAATCCTTAATAACCATGAGAGCCACCACTCTAACAAATCCAAGACTTATCACCAAAAGTATAATATCATTACACTCTATATACGTCCATACTCTTCACATATACTTCAACCATTAGATATTAGTTATTTTAGGCCGTTAAAAAAAGCATACGGCTCTTAAATTAAGTAGTTAATGAACTGGTGCAAAAGTACACCAAGAGATAAGGTCGCAACGACTAGAATAAACCTACCCAAAGAAAGACAGCGATGGTGACCAGAATGGTCACCAGTCACAGGCCTTCCTCGGATCGGAGGTAGAAGAACTGAATTGACATAAGAAAACGAGGACTCACTTGCGTAGGTAGTGGGAACAACCGAGTAGGAACAACCGAGTAGGGACAACCGAGTAGATAAGCCTAGCATGGAACAACCGAGTAAACAAAGGCACAAACTACTCCTCCATCCTTCGATCGGAGGGACAGAAGTCACTCCATCACGTTCGCAGTTGGGTTCGTGGTGAAAATCTCGAATTAATCGCCTGGAGTCGCCCCCCCTCCTCTCCGTTAAAAGGTCTAAAGAATCGCGCGGCGCGGCCTCCCTTTTTATGAGACAGCACGTGCCAAGAGCATCGCTAATTACAAAAAATTGGATACAGTAATAATGACACCCTCCAGGCAAAGAACCACAAGGGGTAACCTGAACAGTTGCCCCGAGTCACTACTTAATCACTCTCCTTTCAATTAAAATAACGTAATACTGGTAACGATATAGCAGACATTTTTAACCGCTTTAAAAGCCGGTTTCGATAAGCTTTTTAACAGAAAATATGTTACTAATTACTTAAAAACGTTTAACAAACACTATAAGGATTATATTACCTTTACAGATAAGTTACGTTTCTTTAAGTGGTTAAAATAATATATGAAAGATATTAAGGCCGAAATTCGTAACGAGAAGGAAAACATAGGAATATATACGTAAAGAAGTCTGAAAACCTGGATAAAAAAGTACTGGAAGTATTAAGATCTTTATTAGAAAGAACGACTAACCGAAACCCTTTACCGATTTTATAACTGTTTTATTGATCAGAAAACCTTAAACCTAATTATAATTATTTAAGAACATAATTGACTTTTAACTAAGCTAAGTCCAGATAAATATAAAAAAGTAAAGCCAGATACTATACATTACTTTTATAACACCCTTAACTCCCTTATTAAAAGCGTTATTTACTAACGTAAAGATCGATCCGATAAAGAAATTAAAGCCCTCCCTTATGACGAATTTAAAAAGTAGGCTGTCAGTTTTGTAACTAACAGTTACTTAGTAGATAAGGAGTTTACACACCCTTAACTTTTTAACCTTTTAAAAAAAATAATTATAGTACCTGTTATTTTAAAACCCCCTTTTACTCTTGCTAAAGATAATACGGAAGATTTCCTCTTTACTTTAAAGGAAGAAAAGAGTAATTACGTTCCTCTAATTAAAGCTAAAAAACTTTACCTTATAACCTTAATAATAAAGGTAAAGGTAAATACCTTAATTAAAAGTCTTAAGCAGTTAAAGCTTAACCTGCTATACTTAAACACTAACATACCCGTATAACTAAAAGTCTTTCAAGTTAATCCAGTTTAAGCCTAACACTACCTAATTACAGTACAGTTTATAAATGTCAAAGATCTAATTATAACCTTCTCTTAACGATTAAAGAAGTAAAAAAATACTTATCCTGCCTTTTAAAACTAAAGGTATTCGCTTCCCGTATATTATTAATACTTATAAGTTAACTACTTAATAACGACCTGTCACGTTATAAACTATATAACGTAGTTAGGCCTGATCTATTACTCTTACGGTAATTTATACCTTAAACTAATCTTTAGTAAGTAAAAAAGATCTGATTTAAACAATAAACTACTGAAAGAAAAAGTTACAGAAATAAAGGACAGGTTAATCCTTAAACTATATATTATCGTAACACTAACGTTAAAATCTTTAAAGCCTTATTATGCCAGGTTTAAAGAATAATATAAGCTATTTAAATATAAAGATCTAAAGTTTAAAATCTAATAAAAATTAGTTAAAATAACAAATAGTCCAGAACTTAACCATAGAGATAACAATAACGTTCTGATCGAAAAAGAACTAAACTTAAATACTGCTTAATTATATATTAATTACCTCTTTAGCCCTAATAAGAAACCAGTCATTAACTACCTTACTTTAACCAAAGTCGAAACGATAGTTAAGTACCAATAAAGCGCTAATATCTACGTTTAAGCCTTAAACTTTCCTAAATTAAAAGCCAAACCTAATAACGACTTAAAGTCAAACACTACCTTAAAATTACAAACGGTTTTAACTGTTTTTATAAAGAGAAAAAGAATCGAAAAGGTTAAAAAGGATAACGCTCAGGGGGAAAAAGCAACCTGTAACGCTCCTTCTGTATTACGGATTATAAGTCGACTAAAGATCAGACTAAACCTAAAAAAAAGCCCTTCCTTTAATCGTAAAAATCTAACTTTAAGTAAGAAAAAACTACTACTGATTTCCTTAAAGGTTAAGGAACAAAAGTAACTAACACAGATTATCCTTATAAGAAGCTTAACTTATAATTAACCCCCAGATAAGGTTATTAATAAATAGTTAAACCAATTACTAAACGGAAAAACAAAAGAACTACTCCTAAGGCTACTTAAGCTCTTACTACCCTTAAAAGTCACTTTTATCTCTTACCTGGAAAACGACGGGAACTAGCCTGTCTTTATTTACTTAAGGTCTGTAAAACCTAACACTAACGTCTCAGGCAAACTCCCAGTTAAAGTGAACCTTTTATATTCCTCTAATCAAAGGAAGTTTAAAGAGAACACTGTAACGGTAATGGTAAACGTAAACGGTAATAGAGAATTACATTTACACTACAATAAGCTATAATACGACCTTAAAAAAGGGAAACTTACCACCAATACGCTTTAAAACCTTAATAATAATATTATACAAACGTTTACATATTAGACTTCTCTAATTAAAATAGTAAGCTTTAAAAAGAAGTTTACAAAACTGTATTTACTCTTTAATCTTTACCTTAATATTAAATCCCCTATATTGAAAAAGGTACTAGCCCTCCTAGACTTAGGATCAGAATGTAACGTAATTACGTTAATACTAATATAAGCTTTCAGTATCCTTATTTTCGACATAACCATCTAATTATAAGGCTTTAACAGTACAGATCTTATTCCTTTTATAAGAGAAACGAAAGTATTACTATTCCTTTACGGAAAACTATACTCAGTTTACTTCTTCGTCTTTAAGTACAGAGTTATAGATCATAACTTACTCTTTAGGATCTTTTTCTTTAACGATACCCGTTTAAACTAAATATACTCTGGAGAATTTAAAAGTAATAAACGTATTATTACAGCTAAGGTATCGTTTAGTAATACCTGTATCGTGGTATTAATAGTTAATAACTCTGACTAAACAGGAACGTAACGTGTTTAATAACGACGTCTGTATGTTAAAGGGACTAACACACTATATACCACAAAAACATATCCTTAAATAAATAAGCTTGGAAAAAGGTAAAAAACCTGTTAGATTCTTAAACGATAACGATAACTAGGTTATCTTTATCGACATTTTTAAACGCTTTACGTTACCGTTAATTAACAAACTGTAATGTAAAACCCTTTTTATTTAATTAACAGAGAGTTTTTCCTTCAATTAAAGGGAGATAACTATAAAAGATAACATTTCCCAGTTATAAAAGGCCTTTAAAAAGTACAGGAATCGCTTAAAGAAGAAGGTCTATTAACTAAGTTTAAAGAAGTCTCCAGTTTTGGCTAAAACCTCTACCTTATATAAACGAGTTAATAAAAAGGGTAAGCTAGTAAACACAGCCCTGTCTAATAACTTAGTTCTTAAAAAAGACCTAGATTAAAAGCGAAAGCAGATAACAGAAACAAAGGAGCATATATAATACGGAAGTGAGTTCGACCCTTATTACCAGTTTAAGTTTTTTTCGATTAAACGAGGGTTAAGGCTGACGGAAAAAAAGCTACAGGAGATCCTTAACAAAGTTACTAACTACCTGACCATAAAAGAACTTAACCTTTTCGTTCACATCTTTTATAATAGAAAAGCAGCTCTTTTTTAAAATTTTACAAAAATAAGACGGATTAGCCTAAAGATCATACCCCTTTAAAAGATTAGGACTGTCCCTTATAAGGCTTAGTACCTGGCCCAGTGAGACGACGGTCGCACTGTATTGTCGTACGGATCTTAATGCGGGGGATTACCCGGCCCGTTACCTGGGCTGTAGGTCATCATAAGCTGTCAGAAACACTGCATATTAGATTCGGTGGAATTGATAGGGTTGTAATTACTTGATATTATTGCTTCTTTTCTGTGGCTCTCTGGATTCGCTAGAGGGCCTTTATTATAGTTGGGAATGGTGGTAAATAGTGTGGTAATTCTAACCTACACCCCTTTTTATCTGATAAATACTATTTTCCTACCATAAGGTTACTTTATGTAAGTGATAGTATCATACAATAATCTTATATAATCGTTTAATATGATAGCTTCTAAGACCACGTTAATTTAACAGAGCAGATAATCCTTCTAAGTTGCTGATAAGCTTAGGTTTGCAAGTGTACTCTGCTATACTAATATTATAACTTATATATATGTTATAATTTAAAATAGAATTATATAATGTTAACTAAAGCCGTTACTAAATACTAATAAGGCTTACTTTACTAGTATTATCTATTTATATCTAAGAAAAAACCATTTAGTGATACTAACCTTACGTTAATAGTAAGGGAAGAAAACTAAAGTAAGGTGTTAAGCTGACAGGAAGCTATATTACTAACTGTGACTTAATTCTACTACAGTGTAAGACTACCTACTAATATTATATATACGTACATTTGACTTTTAAAAGTAACTGGTTATTCTTAGGTAATTATTTTCCTAATCCTGCGTTTTATTAAAAAGGAGAATATAATTTATATAGTAAATTATAACTGTAGCTAACAGTTATAATAGTTATACTAGTAATCAGCTATAATCTAGCAATCTAGTTATGTACGTGGCTACATAAAAGATAGTCCTCTAGCTTTGCCAGAGATCCAGAGAACGAAAGTAATTATAACCTTTATCTTTCTAATCGCTTTAGTAGTGATTATAATAACGTTAAAAACTATTAAACACCCTTTTAAGTAAGTGATAAGCTAAGATTTAAATAGATAAACGTCGTTACGTATAAGAGTCCTTTATTAGGAGCTTAAATAAGCGGAGGAAAATAAGATAAAGGTTATTATTCTGCTTTTAAAGTGGATTATATTTCACGTAAAAGCTTAGCTAGATAACTATAGGCACCATGCTTAGTTCTAACTTACTGCTTTAGAAAACTGCCTGTTTATGCTAATAAAAAGATATCGTAACAGCTGGTTACATAAGATATAATATATATACTTATATATCTGTTATGTTAGTTATACTATCATAAAGGGGTGCACAACGCGCGCAGCGCGTGTGCAAGACACAACGGCCGGATCCACGCAGCCGTAGAGCGGCTGGTTCCGTGGATCTGTGCAGCTAAGAAAGCCACACTCCACAATAAACCTTGTATTCTAACAAGCCAACCTCGCTTCGCGCAAGCCAAGCCGGCCAGTGCACTCCGTGCACAGGCCACCTACACGGCTATAATAATACGGCTCTCGCTCTTAAAGATAGAAAATAATTAAGCACTTTGCACACCACTTTTCCAATGCCTTGTAATTCCATTATACCTTTCTAACATATTGGCATACTTAATGCCGCTATATAAATTTGTTACGTGGTAAAGGTGTTGTATAAAGCTGTTATGCGATAGTGTTATTGTTAAGAATTGCTCTTTTACAGGCGGTACTGCCTGTAAATATAAGGGATTATAGTGGGCTTGCTCACTATAGCTCTTACACTGGGAGTACTATATTAGGGTATTGTTATAGGCTTGTAAACAACTGTTTACAGTTATAGGTGGTAACCGTATTATATTTTCTACTACTTTATATATCCTAAGGGGTAAAGTTAAAGGCCTGCACGCTAAACGGATTTTATTCGGTAAGTAGTAGGCTTAGCACCACATTTTTAGCTGTAAAAATTTAAAAATCGGCTTCTAACCCGTAAAATTAACCCTGTACTGGCATAACCGCCTATGGTTTTTCTACATAAGTATTAAACTACATAGTGGGGTAACTACGTTATTAAGTGATATCATTTGGCTAGGAGGTCACGTGAGGGTTATGTGATTAGAAAGAGAGTAAAGTGCTTATTATTATTCTTTATTCTATTTAAGAGGTGGTGAGAAGGCTTATTATTATACTCGGTTAGTTTAAAGTGATTATTAAGCTGGCTTATTCTTCTGTAACGTAGTATTATAGCCTTCGAGACCTCTGGAATCTACTAGAACGCACAATAATTATTTAGGCTTTATATAGTAGTTTTACTAATACATTAGTAACTTGGCATCTACACATTACCATCACATTAGCTTTCTTACTAACATATTTAAATAAGCATGTGATTAACTAAGGTCATTAAGTAAAGTACGTTATTAAGAACAGTATCTTATTAAATAAAGGTATATAATTATATGTTTTAATCTGCTAATATAAACATTTTACTACTGTGAGGTTACTTTATATATGTGATAGCTTTATATAATGGTCTTATATAATCGCTTTATGTTAAAAGGCATAAAGGTGAGCACAAGTCATTGGAAAGTGTGTTTAAGGTGATTGATTATTTTTATCTTTAAAAGCGAAAGCCGTGTTATTATAGCCGTGAGGGTGGCCTGTGCACGAAGTGCACTGGCCACACTCGCTTCTGTGAAGCGAGGTTAGCTGACTGAATACGAGGTTGGTTGCGGAGCCTGGCGTTCTTGGCAGTGTAGATCCACGGAGCTAGCCGCTCTGCAGCTGCGTGGATCCAGCCGCTTTGCTCCGGCTGTACCAGCCGGGTTAGGGTTGTAAAACCCAACACTTTATATAATAGCTTTTAAGACTGTCAGATATAAGTGTAATTACTAGAGCTAAGAAGCAATTGGACGTTCCGTGCTTTTTAGTGTAGCGGTAGTTTCTGATAAAGATTACGCTAATTTAATAAAGCAGATAATTATCAAAAAGGAGATGCTAGCCACTTTGTGGTTAATATGTGGCTGACGGCGCCGTTAATTAAACTGCCAGTTAGGGTCTAATTTATGCACTTACGCACATAAAAGATAGCCTAAAGTGCTATCTTACAGGTAGAGGTAATTGTAACTAAGATTCTTCTTTCTAACCGCTTTGGCAGTAATGACAGTAATAGTATAACGTTTCTGATAAATAATTCTTTTAAGTTACTAACATGCTTAGGGTTATAAGTGTACTTTCCTATACTGATATTATAACTTATATACACGTTATAATTTAAAATGGAACTAATATGTAATATTAACTAAAACTACCGTTACCAAATGGTAATAAGGCCCACTTTACTGATATTATATATACGTATATTTAACTTTTAAAAGGGACTAATTATTCTTAAGTAATTTTTTTATAAATTCTGCCCTTTCAGGTAGGCGGTAAGCTAAGACTTAGCTAAATAAACATGGTTACCCAGCTCGATATACTGCTGTGACAGGCTAAACCTTATAATGGCCTTAGTAACCTTTAACTGTGCTCCTGTTAACGTCTTAATGGGGTGGAAATAATTATAAAAAGTATTAGTCGTTACAATCTTAAACTTCCTCCTATTTATAAACAACTTAAGTGACTTAATTAGGCCAGTTACCTCTGTCACGAAAGACGTTTATGTGAGAGCTAAGGTGTTACCAGAGCTTATTATACTGTTAACCGCTTTACAGTTTTAAGTTATAAAGTTGACGAACTAGACTATAGCGGTGGTTATCGAGAGGATAGAAGTTAAGCCCCTATATGTAGGATACGAGCAGTTTAGGGTAGTGTTTTAGCCTCCTAATTAACGATTAGATAGTTTATCTATCAAGTGTACAGTTAGCTTATTATGATAAGGGTAGCTATAGTTAAAGTAACGAATATAACAGGTTTTATAAGATTAGAGGTTAGCTAGTGGTGTAGTTAGGCCTTAGCATTTAGGTTAAAGACAGTGGTTATAGTTTTATTAAGACTGGTGAAATAAATATTAGCTGGTTAGGTTACCCTGGGTTCTTATTATGGCTTTTTAGGTATAATGTAAAGTTGTAAATAATAATTACCTTAATGTATTTAAGTTTAAGTTAATATTAATTATATTAAAAAGGAAACACTATTAACTTTAGGGTTTTCATGTTAAATTAGCATGTAAGGAAACTTTAAAAAAAGATAAGACACTAAATAAACTATAATAATCTTTATTATTCTAGTACAGTTATTTCACCTACCTGGTCGTTATCGTTTTTACAGTCCTTTAAATTTACTAGGAGGGAGGGAAGGAGTAAGCTGTATATAATAAAAGTTTAGTCGAATGAGACGAATCTAACTTACTAAAACTTCTTTTTCATTCTTAATCTTAAAAAACCGTTAAATTTCAGAGACAAATCGCTATTGTAAATTAAAACTTTAACTTTAACTTATTTACACCTTCTATAAGGTATAAAGTTTCTAATTAAAAACCTTAGCTTCTTCTTAACGCTCTTTTTATTAACACTATATATATCCTAACCTTAGGGGTGTAATTGCTGTTATTTCAAATTTATAACTTTAAACAGTATAACTTTAATCCTTTACCACACTGCTTACCTTTTATCCTATAATAACGGTTAAAGGCTGTGGGGTATTTATAACTATATCCTCCTAACCCTTAACAGCCGTTAATTTTATAAAGTCTCCCAGTTTCTAGGGTATATTAGCTAATTCATAAAGGTCCCTCCTGATTATATTAGTTTACACCTAAACAGTTTAACACCCTAAGTACTGGAGTAATGCGATTTTTTTCAATAAGCTTAGCGGGTGGTGGCTTTATAAAGCCTTTATAGAGATTTAAAACGTATAATCTTTATAGTTTTTACACGTGAGCTCCTAGTTAGCACTACTTAGCACGATTCTAGAGTAGCACGAAGGAATTATAAATGCCCCTGGATATAGCACTTAGTAAGACTGGATAAAGTCGAATAGATATTAACTTATAACTTTTATATAAATATTAGGGGGATTTATCATTTAAAATAAGTTTACTTCTAGAGAACAGTATTATTATAAACTGTAACATTTAAATGTAAATAGTTTACTTAAGCTTTATAAAGTATATTATATTATAACCTTATCTAGTATTTAAATTAAGGACTTACTAAATAAAATTAAAAGGGGACTGGTTATTTAAA
>Ga0247781_1000704_pt1 | contig 10566 bp, 10 predicted proteins | sample UWRJL184509B5_FD_179922 | JGI IMG/M metagenome (GOLD analysis project Ga0247781, IMG submission 179922) | Plant litter microbial communities from Arlington Agricultural Research Station in Wisconsin, United States - UWRJ-L184-509B-5 | ecosystem: Environmental > Terrestrial > Plant litter >...
AAAGGAGCACTCGCATCAAGCCATCCTCTTGTGCCCCACAGTCCACACCACTCGACGGTCCCGATCACAATGCCGTTCGCGCCGCACTTCAAAAGGGAGCATTCCATGATGGATTTGGGATCGTGTCGAATTGACAGTCATTAGCGTTCCCAGCACCCAAATTGTGCATGAACAAGCACAATCTCGTGCAGTTGTCACCAAGACTTACTTCTCCAATGAAGAGCCTCCTCCCTTTGCCTCGCATTTGCAGTCGCCGGTCCTGGGCATTCCCAAAATCCGAATGGCCTTGGGCTTCATATATGGCCCGAGAGAAAACGTGATATTCCTCCCGCTCCAACGGTCCGTTGCTGAAGGATGTGAGTGCGAGTCCGTGTGACGGCAGTCAGCTGCAGTCTGCATTCTGCATCTCTTATCCGTGCTTCACAGCACCAACATGCCTCATCACCATGAGCCAACCATTCAGGACAAGACATGACAAAGGTTGGAGCGTCTTTGCCGTCGGAGTGCAATGGTCTCTTTGCATTGAGGATGGAATATCTATCCACTTTTGTCATCTTGGTCACATCACAAGTCGGCACTTGCTACCGAAACATCCATGGGTGTTTTCTCAAATCACTTCTCTCCTTCACCAAGATTGTTTTGTTATACGTGGAATGAGTTACACGGTGTCCCCGGATCTGATGATGATCTCCGTTCAACCTTGATATTGTTTATGCTCTGCTTCTATCTTTATCTTATTAGCTCGGGTACCCGACTGTTTCATCAAGATGTATTTGCTCCTCTGGCTCTCGTGTCAGACTCCTGAGGTTCCCAAACCCCCGGGCTTGTTCCAGAACACGTGAATCCATCCGAATCCTCCATTGGGAATGACTGATTAGACGCCAGGGCAAATTCCTGACGACCCCTTTGTCGGTCGCAATAATCCGTCTTCGTTCCCGAAACCGATTGTTATGGAAATCCCACCGGATAGAGATTGTCTAGATGCCGATGCAAACGACAGCTTACTGTGACAGGCCAAGTAGAAAGTCGAGAGGACTATTCGATACGTAACGATATCACAGTTGCAAGTTCACACCTCTTTTCTAGTCCAAAAGGGGGCTAGATGATTAGAGAGGAAGGATCCGCTATTGAGAAATGCCATGCGCATTTGCAACCCAACTGACCAATGGATATACCCTGTGGACATCAACTCAAATGCAAAGAAGCCGATCTCAAATACACAAGAGATGCTGTGCCACGGAGTTGAACGGGGACGGCGAGAAAAGAGCCAGGCAAAACGGGTGTTGCCTGTCTAACCACCTGAGCCACAGGCGGACAGAACTGCAAATGGATGGCAAAGGCGATGATGCGCATCTTCCCAGACCACGACGGGGACAGCGAGAGGGCGCGAGAGAAGTCCATTCAGAAGTGCAAAATGTAAAAAGTCAACCCACTCATTCGTTAGGATAAAATAAACTGGAGTTCTCCCAAAAAGCGAAGCTCCGGGGGATGGGGTGGTAAGGTAGGTGTTTCTTGTGTTCAGCTACTTCACTGTTGGAAGTTCGTGGTTGTCAGCCCTATAAAGTCAGGACTTTGGCTGAGGTTGACGAGAACACTAACAGTTTTTCACGGTAGCAAAGAGTAAAAGTGTTTGCATCTTTCCTCACTCTTTCTCTGTTGTAAATCACGTGCCTTCGTGCCTTCCTGCTTGTGTGGTGGGCCCTCTTGTCGCGCCTGCTTAAACCAGTACATGGCTTGTCGCAAGTTGTGTCACCACTTTGAGCAAAGGTATTCCGTACCTGCCTCGCTATTAACCGTCTTTGCCAAATCTTGCCTTTCGTTTCTTGTCTTTCACTTCGTACACCCTTTGCAACACCCATTTTGCCAAACGATCTTGCTCACCAGTCACCACCAACCTTTCTTCGACGTGTGAGATGCTACATACCCACCGCTGGGTTTTAGACGCGACTGCCCCTCCTTTTATCGCTTTCTCTCTCGATGTCTCCAACTTCGATTCAGACCCCTCATGAGCTTCACCCAATCCTCAAAAGTCTCAATGCGGCCCAGGCTCGTGCTGTAAGCTCTGATGCAGCCACCGTGGCCATCCTGGCTGGCCCAGGAAGTGGCAAGACACACACCCTGACCTCCCGTGTTGTCTGGCTCGTCGACCATATTGGATACCGACCAGAGGATATCATCGTCGCCACTTTTACCGTCAAGGCTTCTCGGGAAATGCAGGCTCGTATCGGAAAGGCTCTCGGAAACGGACGTGAGAAGAAACTGGTCCTCGGCACCTTCCACAGCATTTCGCGTCGCTATCTCGCCGCCTATGGTCGCAAGATTGGCCTCAGCCAGAAGTTTGGAATTGCTGACGACGGTGATTCGAGATCGATAATCTCCAGAATTATCAAGAGGCTTCAGCTCCCAGTTGATCCTCCCGCCGCCCGAGCCTGGATTAGCAAGAAGAAAGCCAAAGGAACAGAAGTGAGCAATGCGTCAACACGGCAGCAACCCGCCAAAACACCAGGGCTCCAGGATCTCGAGACATGCTACGCCGAGTACCAGAGCCAGCTCGAACGGTCGAATCTCTTGGATTACGACGATCTTTTAGTTCGATGTGTCGAGTTGTTGCAAAAGTTCCCTTCTTGTGTTGCCAACATTCAGACTGTACTCATAGACGAGTACCAAGACACCAATGGAGTTCAGTATGAGCTGATGAAGTTGTTTGCGCAAAAAAGCGGAAGAATTACTGTTGTCGGAGATCCCGACCAGAGCATCTATGGCTGGCGATCAGCCGAGATCAGAAACCTCTGGCGGTTCCTTCGAGACTTTGATCAAACTGCAGAGATTGCGCTCGAAGAAAACTATCGCTCCTCCCAGCATATTCTCGACTTGTCACTCTTGGTGATACAGCAAGACAAGAAGCGGTACCAGAAGGTGTTGAAACCCATACACAACAAGGGAACGCGGCCAGTTTTGCGGAAGCTCAAGAGTGCGACCGCTGAAGCGGAATGGATCGTGTGTGAAATTCGCAGGGCTATCTTGATGTCTGGTGAGATGCTGAATCACAGCGATGTGGCCATCTTGTTGCGTTCGGCCTCGCTGTCGAGGCACATTGAGAGCGCGCTGGGGAAAGCTGGAGTGCCCTACAAGATGGTTGGCGGATTCAAATTCTACGACCGAGCCGAAATCAAGACTATCCTCGACTATCTCCGGGTCATCCACCAACCCGAAAATAACGATGCGCTTGGGAGGATCATGAACGTCCCCCGTCGAGGCATCGGCGAGGGCACCGTCAAGAACCTGATCGAGGAGGCTGAAAAGTCTTCCCTCAGTCTGTGGGACTTGCTGTCCAAACATTGCCGGGGAGAGCGCGCAGCGAAGACAAAGATCATGAAGCATGCCGAACAGAAAATCAGTGGTGATCTATTCCGGCTGCTGAACGGAATACGAAAGCGAATTGCAGAGGCTTCAGACAGCACACCGTTTGGCCTTGTCGAGATGATTCAATACTTGCTGGCGAACCTGAACTTCCAGAAATATCTGCAGGACACCCAGCCCGACGACCACGAGCAGAGATGGGCAAACGTACAGGAGTTCCTCAACTTGGCGTCAGACTTTGTTAGAGATCTAGACCAAGTTGGCGATGATAGGCTGCCAGAGATAGAGGGGCTCGAGCAGTCTGCCGAAGCCGAGGTGCTACCCAAGTTCCTGGCCAATGTGTCTCTAGCAGCCGACGCGCAGAAAGGCGAGGAGGGGCAAGAGGGCAAACCAGTCGTCACAATATCGACTATACACGCGGCAAAGGGTCTTGAATGGCCGATTGTCTTTGTGCCTGCCGTGTACACTGGCTCGATCCCCCACATGCGATCCGAGGACGGCGACGAGGAGAGAAGATTGCTCTACGTGGCAATGACGAGGGCCCAATCGCTACTCTATCTCAGCTATCCAGTGTATAGTTCAGGTGGAAACGGTGAGCGGAATGAACTTTCGCCTTTTGTCGAACCCGTGAGCGGCGGCTTCGCAAAGAAAGGCCCCTGTTTTGAGCGGCCAATCTTGACCCAGATGGCCCAAATTCTAGGGCGCAAGCTGCTCTCTGAGAGCACCATATTTAGCTCCCTCCCTGAGATGTTCCTACCTGAGGACAACCTGCATCCGGTCGACCCGGATGAGGCCGCTAAGAAGGAGGACAGACGGCCCCAGTCCGAGAACAGTGCGCCCCAGGCTTATTGGCCGAGATCAAAACGGCCAAGACTTTCTGGGCCTGCCATAAACCAGGACAACGGCGAAGAGCAGGAGTGGAAAAAAGAATACGCAACCACCATGGAGAAGTCTTCTACCTTTACTGTGTCTTCGTTACCTGGGTTCGTTAGTGCGGGAGCTGTTCAGGTTGCTCTCATGGCAGCAAACGCAGAGGCAGAAGCCAGGGAAAAGGCAGAGAAGGCAGAGAAGGCCATGAAGAGGGCTACCAGCAAACTGCCGAGTAACCAAAAGTCCATACTGGGGTTTGTCAAGGGCGGCCCGGGGTCGAGCTCTACTTCAGCTCCTCCGTCCGCAATGGTTCAGGCGCAATATGGAAGCGACTCGTTGCCAAAACTACCAACACAGAATTCCTTCAACCTGAATAACGGCAAAGTGCCTTACAATAACAACGTCCCAAGACCGGCCATTGACCCGGCGCTCTCTTCTCACAAGCTAGGAAGCGGTAGATTAACAACACGCCCACCGCAAATCGGCGCGACCTCAGCAGTCAGAAATGCCCCCAGCAATAAACCCAAGGAATACGCCTGCTTCTCGAGCTCGCCAACCAAACCAACAGCTGATGGAGATGTGGACATCAAGAAAGAAATTGCCACACAGGAACCCGGAGGAATTGACGACGAAAACGAAACACCGCCCGAACCAACCCGCTCGGCAGCTTGTTTACATGCGACAACGTGTAATCTGCCCAAGGGACTCGGTGGCATCGGCGGGCTTAGGAGGCCCGCTGGTTTGACCCGGGTGGGCTCTGCATCCATGGAGAAGTTGAGGAAGCCCTTTAAGCCGTTGACCATGAATCGTTTGCCGAAATGAGTTCTCGGTATGGTCTGCCAAATGCCTACATGGAAACTCTGGTGGTCTTCGATGATGCGATTTCAGGAAGGGGCAAAGATGTTGAGAATTGCAAGGCAACCTACCTCCATGATAATTATAATATACATTTGGGTCACATGAACAAACGGTCATTCTAGTATATCATTTCTAGTAAATATACCAACGAAGTATGAACAGCCGACAGTAACATGTGTGAAAGTGGATCCGCAGTTCTAGTCATGTACCCCTGAGAGTTGCCCAGCCCCCCTCCCGTCTTGCAACGAAGCAGTGGGCCAAAACAATATCCACAAGTTGATAAGGTCTGATGGTGTCGTTGGTTAGGTATCACGTCAGTCTACGGAATAACACCGTGGAGAATACCTGCATGAAAGTGGGCTGGCTGGCCAATCATCTCTCTCCATCTATACCAGCCTAATTACCTATGCATGATCCCTCCCTGGAGATTCCGTTCTTAAACCCCCCTTGCTCCGAATTCTCCAACAAGAACTCAAGAGGTCCGATGGTGTAGTTGGTTATCACGTCAGTCTAACACGGTGTTTACACACTGTTTCACACTGAAGGTCGGCGGATCGAGCCCGCCTCGGATCACAACTCTTTCATTTTGCTTGTTTACTTTTTTGCGGGTGGATGTTTTGCGGTTTCTTTCACTTTTGGATGGTGAGGAGGTCTATCACCTTGTCCAATGAACCGTTCTCGACGTACTCAATTGGAATAATTTAACGAACCCTTATAATTGTGTTACCTAAGACATGGAGATCGTCTGAAGTACAACAGGAATTAAATAAACAGTTCTCATGTATATCTCTATCTCTCTCTCTCTCACGCACATAAATCCAATCCAGATGTCTACTGTAATTACCCATCTCCTCTCTACTAAGCTGGAATATCCCATCACATGTCAAGGTACCTATCAACAAGCCCAATTTGCCAACAACCTACACACTCTCCCCCTCCCCCTCGACTTTTAACCGAACGAACAAACAAACATATAGGCTGGTTCACCTGATGTATACCTCCTACCTAACACGAACATAATTACAAAACTTACAAAACCACCCATTCTTCATCTACATCCAACTCGATCCATCCATATCCATATCCTTACATTTTACTCTTCTTCTTCCCTCCCTCCCCCTTTATTCTCTCCTCCTCTCTACTCTGCTACATCGCCCAACCAACCATCCCATCCACCTGACCTCACCTACCCAACCACCAACCGTCCGACCGACCATCCTCAATCATATCATATCAATCACACCCCATCACATCATCCGTATCATATCATAACAACAATAGGTAACCAACCATCCGCTCCTCCAAAGGTGTGTGGGTGGGTAGGACAGGGTACCTTAGGTATATCAAGAACTCGACTCGACTCAACTGGACCTCAACCCTACACTCAGTCTGAGAAAACTCGAGACGAGACGAGACAAACGACCACGAAACGGACAGACAGACAAAAAACAAGGGGAACCGAACCGAACCGACCCGAAAACCATAAACAACCAATAAAAGGAACCCCTATCTGATCTGATCTGACCTCATCTCATCTCATCTGATTCCAAGTATGACCCGAACCCGAAAATCCCCTCTCCCAGAGTACCTAGACACGCAGATATCCGGGTAGGTGAAGCAAAGTCTCTCTCAGTACCTAGGTAGACAAGATCTCCATGTCTGTACGGAGTATAAAAAACACAATACAACACCAACACCAACAACATACCCCGAAAGACAAAGTCCGCCCGCCCTCATGAACAAAAGAAATTTACACAAGACGCCATAACGACAAAAACGCCCTTCCTCCTTCCCTTCCCTTTCATCCCTTCCCTTTCATCCCATCCTTCCCTTCCTTCATCCCATCCCCACCGCCAAACCAAACCAGCCCTGAAGAAGAAAAAACGACCATAATCAATCATCTTTACTTTTCTTCACTGCGTATTCCGTACATTGGTTCTGGGCTTGAACAAACAATTCCAATTCCAGGATCACCCGACTTGGCCAGCGCCCTCCCCGCTCCTCCTCCCTCCCTCCAATCACCCTCCCACCCAAACCATCCAAACCCAAGATACTTTTCCCCTCTTGTCAATGCCGACGCCGATGCGATGTTGTATGTGTAGGTGTAGGTATGGTATATGTCGTGTAGTGTAGTGCAGTGTCCCCCGTACCCAGCAGACGCAGACGCAGACGCTTGCAACAAATCTCCAAGCACGCCAAACCAGAGAACGGAACAGACAATGTCGTATGTGTACGTGCGTGCGCGTTTCCAAGCCCAGCCCAGACCAGACCAAAAAAAGGAAACAGAAAAAGAAAGAGAAGCGCAGGCAAATCCCAGCCAGTCGCTATGAGTTTCCACTGTCCTCCATATGTACCATGCCTGTGCCAAACCCAACAATAATAATATAAAAAAAGCCCAAACAAGACAGACTTCAGATGATAAAACCTGGCCCTTTTCTATTTCCCCTCTGGACGGAAACAACGCAGCACATACAAGCAGAGCGCACCGCCCAACCAAAAAAAGAAATATATAAAGAGAGAAAAAAGACATGGCTTTATAAAAACATGTGGTATCTTTGAATGCATTTCCCCCTGCCAATCCCCAAGACTTTTGGCCCTGCTCTGCCTGTTGCAGTGTATGTGCGCAATTCCCGAAATAAAAAAATCAGACAGTCATCTTTCTTTTTTATTTGTAATAGCGGTCAATCCAGTCCTTGCCCTACAATCAAAACGCCCGTATGTTAGCCTTCTCTTTTCATCTCTTCTCTTTTGCTTGTTTAAATTCCAAGTTGTCCGCTGGTGGGTTCGACTACATTATCCGAGAGGTTTATCAGGAGCTGGGCCAGGCAGCGCTTGGTCGCGGCATCGTCGCGCAGGACCGACGAGAAGGTGGCGTCCCGAAGGGGTTCAGGGAGGCATTGTCGTAGAGCCTCGCGCGCTCGGGCGTTGTCGCTGAGTCTGTTCCTATCAGTTAGAATACAGCAATCAAGACACTGTCAACCTGGGCAGAACTTGCCGCAAGAAGCACCGAACAACATGCTTAAGGAGCCTGGCCGTTTGCTGCTCGACAAGCTGTGCAACCATGTTGCTCAATACCGTTCCGACGGCATAGAAGCGCTCGTATGTGGCGCAGATGTAGTTGAGACCATTGTCGTCAAGTAATATCTTTTGGACAATGAAGATGGCCACAGTTTTGCTGAGCTCAGACCCGGTCTCCATGATGCGGAGGCAGAGCGGGATGATCTCGGTGGTTAGAAGGAAGTTGATGACCTCGGACGAGTCGTTCTTGACGAGCGCTCCGATGACGCCGAGGGAGGTCAGGCGCAGGTACTCAAACGGTCGAGATTTCGAGGTTGTGTTTAAGAAGGGATAGAGGAAGAGCGGGATATGAGCTAGAGAAATGTCAGCTGAGAACTCGGGGCAGTTAGTTGAAAGAATACCCACCGTTCAGGAAGAGAGTTCGGGTCTCGTTGTGAGAGGCAACGCATTGCAGCAGTGCCAGGGCATTGCAGACTCGATTCGACGCGGCGGCTGTGAGCTGAGAAGGGTTCAACAGTGTGTATACGCTGATGATTTCCTGAAGTAGCGAGGTCATGACACCTGGAACAGGCGTGTTAGCTGGGCTGCCAATACAGAGCGGCATCAGGGAGATATCCATACCAAATGAGTGCCAGAGGATTAGGGCGAGCTCGGGCACTTGTTCACGCTTCTTGCTGAGCTCGAGGAGGGCCGCCTCCCGCGTGGTCTCGTTCAACAGGTCAGCAATGTATTGAAGCGTACGACGGTTATCTTCGGACACGGTAGCATCGAGGTTATTCTCCTGCACATGGGTGGTAGCCAAGGCATTTACCGTGTTATGAGCCGTCGCTATTCGGTTGTAGTGTTGCTGCTGGGCGGCATTGGCCGCGGCCGCAGCCGCTTGGGCATGATGCTGATGGGATGTCTGTTGATGAATCCAGGCGGTATCAGCCTGGGGGTATTGGTGATGTCCGTAGACATGGGGGTTTCCCGGCATCATCTTCGCAGGTATCCTTGCCGTGGCGGATGTAGAGTCGAAGATGGGGATCGGTGGGCGCTTGTCGCAGAGGAGGAAGAGGTCGAAGTTGGGAGGGAATGCTATCTCTCGCCTGTGGTTTGACGAAACGGCAGGGCCAAGTTTAGCGTCATTACCTAGCAGAATGTCGGCCCTGGAGTTATAGGAGCGAGAGAGAGCGGGGCGCAGCAGCAGCAAAGGGAAGCCGGGTTGTGCGCTCTCGCCAGCTTTCGTCTGTTGACTCGAGGGTTATAGCACAGAGGGGAACTGCTGCCAAAGCAATAGACAGACAAAGCGGTCTCGACTGCTGCGAATCCCGAATATCCCGAGAGAGTTCGGTAAGGTGGGCGATGAGGGTCGGTAGTGTTACGTGATAACAAGACAAGAATGTACGGCAGGGCGTTGTTGAAAGTTGGCAATGTGTCGATGTGGATGTGCGAGTCGAACGTCTTGAAGAAAGGGTCGGCTCCAGAGCCGCAGCCGAATGGTAAATGGCGGTTGCGCTTTTCGGGCAGTCAGGTGCACGGACCCCGCTGTGGGGGTTGGTACGTATCCGTAGCGCACTTGGCAAGGTACAGGTTAGCTTCAGTGATCTGATCTGTGCTTTCCCCAACCCCAGACCAGGGTCCAAAACAGCGACTGTGATTGGCCAGCTCTCGGCGATTTTTCGACAAGGCAGCTGTGATACTAGGTCACAGTCCTTCACGACAACAATAATAACCTTCAGCCTTGTGGATATCAGCAGGTACGATCCGGGCAGGTGGCACATGGACGAGCAAGAACCTTGGTTTCAAATGGCGGTAGATGAAATTTTTTAAATCAGTCCCAGGTGCCCGGTTCCTAGGAAATTAATCTAGGTATCGCCAATCCGTGAGAACTCCTTGTCTTCCAATACTGAATCCATGGTATACCCAAATGAACCTGCCGTTTCCAAACAAAGAAAAAAAAAGACGAAAACGCCACAGCTATGAAATACCAAATAACCAAGTAGGTGCATCAAATGATGACAAAAGAAAACAAAAAAACCGTCCAAGCATCCCAAATTCCCCTCTGTATTTTCCCGTACCCCTTTTGATGCCCAACCAGAACGCCAATGAACCAATCATGACTCTCTATATGTCAACCCATCTACCTACAAGAACGCAAAGTAGAAACCCCCCAAGCTCCCCATCAAAACAGCGGCAACAACAGCAGGCTCGGTATCTACCGCCCCGGCCGTCTGGACCGGCGGCTGGGTATTCTCCGCCGCACCGGCACTAGGCGCATCATTTCCGTTAAGACCAGTGGTAGAACTGGTAGTGGTGATGATGGTGTTGGTCGAGTTATTGATTACGTCCGCACCTAATCCAGTTGGGAGTGGCTCTTTGAGTGAGCTTTGTCCCGACGAGGTGCTTGTGGTCGACGGCTCTGCGGGATTGGGTCCCCCGGCCGCGCCCTCTACGGGCGCTTGGACGTTGACGATGGCA
>Ga0247781_1000707_pt1 | contig 10556 bp, 7 predicted proteins | sample UWRJL184509B5_FD_179922 | JGI IMG/M metagenome (GOLD analysis project Ga0247781, IMG submission 179922) | Plant litter microbial communities from Arlington Agricultural Research Station in Wisconsin, United States - UWRJ-L184-509B-5 | ecosystem: Environmental > Terrestrial > Plant litter >...
AGCTGACGTACGAGTGGAAGCGATTCTGTGGTCCGACCATCAGCGCCACGGTCTTATGGGCAGCGTTGGATATCGACGACAAGGCCATGATCCCAATGTCTTCAGTGCACGAGGAAGAGCGCATACTTCCCGTCATTACACGACTGCTTGCTGGAAACACGCGGAGGCTTCTACAGCTCGTCTCAAGGCAGCGAACGGAGCCCGGAGTGGCATTCTTCCACCGCACCGCATTCGGCTGGATAAGGGCTGGGGAAAACTGGGCCAAGATTCTTCAAGCAGGTCCGAAGATGTTTGATCCCAAGCTCAACTTGACAGCCGCCATCGTGGCCTACTTACGGTGGTCGAACGGACTTAACGCAATTCTGGGGCGAACATACAGATACAACTATTATTACTTGCCCAGATTGTATCACCTTGCAGCGAGATTGGAGAACACGGCGCCGAATAGGAGTCGGCTTCTCGAACTATTCCATCAGCTAGATCCACAGTCCGCAAAGGCGCTAACCTCCATCACCGTGCCTCGGTCGTTGCATGATGTATCTCACGGGCACGAGATCTGGGCCGCCTTTTTCGCATGTGTCCCGTGTCTTCAAGCTCGAATCGAGGCCCGAAACACAGCGGAGATTGCTATATCACGCGAAGCCTCCCGGTCGCCCTTCTCACGTGTTTTGTCAAAGCTTATACGCCCCGGACGAGACTCAGCAACAACCGAGATGAATAACCTACTCTTCTGCGTAGCGGCCTTCTTCAACTCGGATCCCAAAGATCTCGACGAGACCCTGAAAGGGAACACAACTCGAGATGCTTTGGACTGGCACTTTTTTGTAGAGAGATTAACACCCTGGAATGCATCGCAAAGACTCGACACCGTCTACTATCTTCTTCGCACGGGACTTGTGCCGAACTCGGCCGGAATACGGAACTTGAAAAGAATGCTTCGGTATCTGCGTATCCCGAGCAAGTTTGAGGTGAAACCTTGCAGGACCATCGAGCGGGGACAGTGCGTGGAACAGTTTTGTCATATTCTTAGTAAGTTTTTGAAGGATTTCCCGTCTGTTGACCTGGAAGGTCTAAAGAAGTATTACTTGCCGATGATTGAGGAAAGCCGGCTGGCAGAGGAGTTTCCTGATTTTGATGATGACTAAGGGGTTACTGTACCGGGTCCGAATACCGGACCCTTCGTGATATGCCGAGGCCGGAACGTGGACATGACATATATATGGCAAATATCAGACAGCCCTGGAGAAGCAAGGCACAAACTCTATGGCACCGGTTTTTTGTCGTGATAACTTGGATTCAAGCATCAGGGATCGGGAACTACACGGGGATTGCGGTGACGCAGCGTCAGTACAATGAATGAAGAACTCAATCGGGAAGGTCAGAAGCTTGTCGTTGTGCTTCTTCGTGAAGGAAAGAAGCGGGTATGCTAAAAGAGATACACAAATCCGTGCCTGTTAGAGTTATGTCAGGTGTATTATCATCAGTATGAAGAGGTGTTGCAAAGGTGTAAACGAAGCTTGATGGTACGTATAGGGCGGCCACAACACTGAAATCTGAGGCGCTGTAGGGATGGATACAGGAGGCCGATGGATCTGAAAGAGGCCTGGAGTCACAGAAAACTCCTACCCTGCGATGCCCCTGACAAGTTGCAATGTAGAAGAAAGAATTGCGGGATGCAAATCAAGGTGTAAGCTCTGCAAAAGAGACAAAATTGTTGGCAGTAAGTAAGAAATCTTGCTATTTCTTTCTTCAGCGATAAAGAACTTGAGTAAAGATTCTTTGAGGAAGGAAAGAATAGGAGAGAGAGATATGGAGTTGCGGATTGTGCCCGGCTGTTGTCTCAAAATGGGACGCACCAGCTAATGAGACTCTTAGTCACTCCTGAGTCATACTACACTTCTTTGTGTCATGTTCTACTCTAATTTGACTTTGCAAAAATGCGATTCAAGACACACCTCACCGTCCTGCCCACGCTTATTCTCGTTGTCATTACGTTTTTATTGATAATATACAATGCAACCTGTCTATATTCTCAAATAATCACATGAATGCTTTGCTGATACCCCCATCACTCTTTAACCGTATAATCCTTTCCTCACCAACCTATTCCGAATCAATCACCTCGTGAGCATCAACAAACTCCTCATCATCCGACTCATCAACACCCTCAATTGCATCAAGCAACGCATCAAATGCCTTGCGAAGCTCCGGATCGGCCTCCGGCACCCTCTCATTAAACAGCTGAAAAGCCGTCTTGCCCGATGCGTCCTTGTCCGGGATACGAAGCACTCCTCGAAGCTTCGAAGCCCTCTTAATAAACACATTCACCGTCTCAACACCAGTCTGCGCAGCAATTGAATGCAACACCCCCCGCCTGTTCTTGTTGGCTCCTGTGATATCGACACCTTCATCCAACAGAAACGCAGCCATGTCATCCCTGTTGTAAATAATCGCATTCGTAAGCGGCGTCTCCCCCTGTCCGTCACGATGATTGACATTAATCCCATTATCAATCAGAATCCTCGCCCTCGCCAGACCAACTGCCTTGCCCGTGAGGAAGAGCGCATTATTTCCAAAGTTGTCAACCGAGTTGACGTCTGCACCGTGTTGAATAAGAAGCTTGACAAAGGCCCCGTAACTCCCTACATCACCGGACATTTTCTGCACTGCGTGGAGCAAAGCCGCTTGCCCGTTTTCATCTGGAATGTTGGGAGATGCTACGGCGTTGAGAAGCATTTTGGCGAGTTTGCAGTGGATCTCGTTGTCTGCGCCGAGCGAGGAAAGGGGGACCATTCCTCCGTCTCCGCTTTTCATGTTGACTTCGGCGCCTGCGCGGATGAGAAGGCGGGTGGCGTTTATATCTTCGCGTTTGACGGCGATGTCGAGGGGGCTAAGACCGCTGAGGCTTTGGCGGTTGATGTTGGCGTGATGTTGCGGTTTGCGAAGCGCGTCAGCTAGGTCTACATGTAGTAGGCCCATGACGATCTTGTGGAGGGGGGTAAACTCGCACTCTTCGATGTAGTCGTCGAAAGGCAAGTAAGTAAGCGCTTCGTTCCTGTTTGATGCTGATCCGACATTATCGGGGATGAGGTAGGTGGCGATCGCCCGAGTTGCCATGCGCGACACCCGCTCTCCTTCGGAGCCGCAGTGCGGGTCGGCGCCGGCCTGTAGCAGGAGCTTTGTTATTGCGGCATGACCGTAGGAGACAGCCATCATCAAGGGGGTTAAGCGATAGCGGCCCACGGTGCAGTTCAGACCGTCCCCACCCTCGCTCAAGACCTCCTTGACTCCCTCGACGTCTCCGTGCAAGGTGAGATAGAACAGCGTCTGCGGGTGGATGGCCTCCCTGGGGAGATGCCCAGTCACTCGTAGTATCAACTGGGGGCTTCCGTTGAGGTTGCTCGAATAGAATGCGGTGAGTGAAGCCCTGACCAGCCACGATGGAAAGTTGTATGTCACGAGGACCTGTGAAGGTCGGCGCTGCTGTCGGTCTCCCTTCGAGAAGTACCAGCACTCGGTACTTGTGCATGGTGGCGGATCCGCTTTGCCGACGTAGGAACAGACGATGGAGCCGATGATCGGTCGTAGCGATCTGACAGAAAATGTGTAGCGCTGTTGTTTGTGGCACTGGCATAGGCAACCCGCCTCGCATCCGGTCAGGCTGGATTGGTGGACAGGAGGAGTGTGAGAAGTTGCAGGACTCCTGCGAAGACTGACGAACTCTTTCGTAGGGGGGATCGTAGGCGGAAGGCTAGAGAGTCGGCCATCCACATGCGAGATGAGGGCTTGGTGTGAGAGACTGAGCACCGAAGCAAGCCGGGCCTCGGAAGCCTGGAGACTCAGGTCGATCTGCTCTGAAATGTCTTCGTATGATCTCTGAAGCGAGACTTGCATCTCGGCAGAGACAGACCTTACGCTGTCAACGGGTTACCAGCCGCAGCCGGGGGTGCACTTACACGTTGAGCGCGATGAGTAGCCTCGAGGTAGCTGAGAGTATGCTCACCAGCCGGGTCCTCAACTTCCCGATGCGAGCAGCGCTGGAAAGCCATGCCAGTCTCCTCCTCTTGCTCAGGTCCTTTGCCGCGTCACCTGGGCCTCCTTCCCATAGGTGATCGATGGATTCTTCGATCTGATTGAGGACGGTTTCTCCTTCCTTCAGCAGGACAGCGAGTTGGCGCCAGACCGCTGGGGGCGCCGTCTTTTGGTTCCGGATTGCTTGAGCGACGTACATGGCGTTAATTCCCATCCGAGTCTCGGTAAAGAAGTTCTCTGCGCGGGAGAGATCCCGCTGCAGCGCGGCGAGGTCGGCGGGAGCATCGTTCCAGTTGTTTGAGAGAGACCTGGCGGAACGTCAGCGACATCTCGACTTCATCTCGATCTCGAACGTTTGCACATACCGCAGCCTGGAACCCGCCCGGAGCGCAATGTCGGCGATGCCGAAGACGGCGGCAATTCCTTCCATTGTCACGGTACCGATTGCCGCTTTCTAGCCTGGTGGACCGAATTCTCGCTCTAAGACCGCATGGTAGAACGCTGAGAGTTGAGTCTGGGTTGATGAGCCACAGATGTGCCACAGGCGAAGAAGACGCCAAGTCGTTGGGGCCTTTTGTGTTGTATCGTTCCCGTCGATCGCTGACTTGGCGCAGCATCAGGGCGATGGCGAGCCATAGGGACGCTTGTATTCCGGGAAGGTGACGCCCGCGCCGAAGACGGTGCAACCATGCGTTGCATCCAGGCTAATGTCAACCGTTTGTGGATGCATCGGCAATTGGTTGATTCGGAGATTAATTAACCGTTGGTTCGGTTGCTCTGCGGCGCAGCATCGCGACCACTGCTGTTGCCGTTCGGTTCATGCGGCGCAGCCCCCTTTGTTTACCCGTGTAACATCTGTCGAGGGCAACCCGGGTTTCCATCTCCGCAGAGAGTTATGCCCTCCACTTCCATGTTGCCGTCAAGATGAAGAGCATGAGCAAGACGTCGAACAGCCTCAAGAGAAGACCGCAAATGTAGGATTCGAAGAACAAAACTGGGGAGGTCCGGTGTCTCGGGCTCGGGTTCGGGATCTGGGGACAGCTTCGGGAATGGCGACTTGGGCAACTTTGAGGATGCTGCCACACAATTAATTTGGAACTACCGAGGGAAACTCTTTGCGATTTGCTGTGTAGCACAGAAGTCGAATTGAAAAGCTGTGGAAGTTTGATGCCTTTTGGCTACCCACTTTCTCGAGGGCTGACGGACGCCTGCCACTGGCCAATCACCAGGGCTTCCCGTGCTGAGGTAATCAAGTCCAGCTCATCGTCCCTTCTTTAAGGCCCAAAATTCCAGTGAGGTTCTAGAGGCCGACGCAAGACTCAGCTCACTAAACTTCATTTCTGGAATACCTAATCAGAAACAACGGTGTGGCTTTCTGGAGACTTCCCCCGTTTTTTGGCCATAGTTGGGTAAGGTACCTGATCACCTGATCTGTGTCCCCGCAGCCTCTTGATCGCCCCTTCCTTTGAGGGACCAAATTGGAGTGATCGATTCAGATAAGAGCTAATCGGCCAATCATGGGCGCCTGCTGACGTGACCCCCTCACACCCTGCAGCACCGTTTGTTCGCCAACCCTTCGCTGAGGCCAAAATTGCAGTGCTACTAGGTGATGGATAATCGACCCAACCCCGACAGAATTTCCCATACAAAACAGCCAAAACTTACAGCTTTCAACCGACCGTAATAAGCACCTCAAGATAAGATAAAATAAGACAAAAAATCCCAAACTACTTGAAAATGATTAAAATGTATTAATTTATCATTCTTATTAATTTCATTCCACTGTGCGCTGCAATGCAGCTGTTTAAAGACAAAATAAACTTTCACTAACAGTTTTGCTCCCTGTAGGTGTCAGAAACACTGCACCTTGGAATGGGAGGAAATGATGTGGGTTGCAATGGCTTGATGGTATTGCTTGTGGTTGCTTGTTGTTGCTTGTTGTGCTTCTTGAGGCTCTGGCTGAAAGCCAGAACCTGTCAGAAAGAAAGGGGTTCAGGGGCCCTGGGGTTCCGGTCAGCGAAGCTGACTGGATGCCCGGCACTGCCTGAACGCCAGTCAGCCTCAGCCATGGTGTTGACGAAGCTGAATCCTACGGAGTGGTCTATAAAGAAGGAGGTTCTGTCAGAAACACACTGCACCTTGGAATGGGTGGAAATGATGTGGGTTGTAATGGCTTGATTGTATTGCGTGAGGTTGCTTGTTCCTCTTCCTCTTGAGGTTCTGGCTTTCAGCCAGAACCTCCTTCTTTATAGACTACTCCGTAGGATTCAGCTTTGTCAACACCATGGCTGAGGCTGACTCGCGTTCAGGCAGTGCCAGGCATCCAGTCAGCTTCGCTGACCGGAACCCCAGGGCCCCTGAACCCCTTTCTTTCTGACAGTAGGCCCCACTATAATCCACTGGAACTAGAACATAGTAATTTGGTAAAATGATAGCTAGTATTACTACCCATTAATTAAAATTTCAAATTCCAATAAAAATATATATTCATCATATAACTATATAAAGTCAGTGTAAATTTTTACATAATATTTAATTAGCTGGAATACTACTTTCCAAAGGACTGAAACCTGCTGTTTTAAGTGTGTTATAAGCTGGGGTCAATACTTTTGCCACCCCACTGTATCTCGTGGATCCAACTCGTTTTGGCACATGGAGCACACGACTCCCAATCTTCACGCAGCCAGGGCACAAATTCCAGCTTTAACAGATCAGCACGCGGATCATCTCTTCATGAAAGCAAACGGACCGATCAACAAAAGATATCATCCCCTTCATCTAACGACAAAAGAAACGCGTTACAGCATATACTTCTCACACGACGGCCCAATACTTATGGCATCCCTCAATCCCAGCTCCCCTTACCCAAATCCACCGGCCTTCCATTCCTCATGTCCTCTATGATATCCTCAATCTTCCACGGCTCATACTTATACCCTGGCGGATAATTCGGCGGAATACTATCGTTATCTTCCATCGCAACACCCCTGTTCATGCTCTCCACCACCCTCTTATACACCTCATACGCATATTTCTCGGGATCATGACCCCACACCCAGCTAAGCAACTTTGGCTGCGCGCGTCGCAGATCGAGCTTCACCTTTGTCCAGTCGGTATCCTGCAGCAGCTTGGCGTTACTAAATCCTAGCTTTTGCGCACACGCGTTGCGGACGAAGCGTATACGCACATAGGCGCGGACGCTCTGCGGGATCTTTTGCCATCCACCAATCTGCAGATATAATGTAAGACTCACAGCGTCCTTAATAACCTGCGTGGCGCCGTTACCTGATGCGGGCAGGAAGGAGTAAGCAGCATCGCTAATATTAACGACGCGGGCGCCAGGGGAGGCCCATTTCGGCTAAGGGTTACGCCAGAAGAGCTCAAAGTTAACGATGGTGTTAGGGGGTGTTAGCTTGATGAGCTCTTTGAACATGGGGGCCCATGGCTTAGGGCCGACGCCTTTGTCCATGTTTTCGAGGACTTCGGAGGAGGGGACGGTGTTGGACCATGATTCTTTCTCGGAGCCGGTCACCTAGGGGTGTCAGTATCTCTGAGGGATGTTTTAAGGGAGAAGGGCATACGTCGTGGTTCATGATCCAGATCATGGTATCCGGTCGGGTAAGCGTCATGGCGTACGTTCCTGGTCTTCTCTCATCAGTATCTCTCGACTGGTCTGACAGACTTGGAACTCACCCCAGCCACGTCCGAATGATCGGCTCCTCGCCTGTATCTCCCTCCTGCATCTTAAAGAACTCTTTCACCGCTGGATTCTTCTCAAGATGCTGCTTCGAAAACGCCGCACGCCACATAGCCCGTCCAGACTTCATCGCTCTCACTTGACCCCCGACCAACTTCTGGCTCTTACTGCCGACGCCATCCGCCGCAATCACCACATCCGCCTCAAAGTGCTCACCCTGGTCCGTAACAACACCCGCCCGATTCTCCTCCTCCCAGTACTCCGTCACCTTTTTGCCAAACTGGATCTTCACGCCCAGCCGTTTAACCTAGTTAACATACATCTGATACACCAGCGGTCTCATCTGAAAGGTACCAGGCGGCGTGTCCGGGTCAAGACCGGCATCACGAAGACGGTCAGAGACTTTGAGAAGGGCGATCATCATCTCTCCGTCGTGCTTGAAGGTTTCGATCCAGGCGTTGTGCAGAGAGATGCGGTCAAACTCATCGGCCATCTCAGGCCAGTGGCGGAAGAAGCGCGTTGCCGAGAGGCCCATGAAGTACATGTCTCCTGAGGGTTTCATCAGCGCTGAGTATTGGGAAGAGACAAAGGGGGCATACCAGCAGTGTTGATGTTGTCGTTGCGCTCGAGAACTCGCACATTGTGACCCTTGCGAACGCACTCGATGGCAGCGGTCAGACCGGCCAGACCGGTACCGACGATGAGCACATCGATGCCGGTGTTGGGGTATGAGCCCACCGGCTTGGAATCGGAGTCTTGGATGAACGGCATGTTGGCGACGGTGTGATGTCAGATGGTTCCAGGTTGCAAGGACGGGATGAGTGACGCTTCACGCGATGAGAAAATGGCAAGGAATCTGGATATAGCCATGGTAACATCGAGGGCCGGCACACCCGTGAAAGGATCAACGGCATGCTGAGTCGCTGTGGCTTTGCCGGTGGAAGCCGTTCGACGCCACTTGGCCATTCAACATCTCGCGCTACTCAACCAGCTCGCGCCACTCAAGAACCCGAGATTTAAATTTAACGGTCTGATGTTGGCCATGAGGTGGCTGGGCCGGCTGATTTGTCGTGAAGGCCGGCCTGTCTAAAGCTTAGACGCGTTCGTTAGCCGCGAGAGGGGCTTGCAAGACACGCTAACGATTCGTTTGTCGACGCGGCTTCATCTGCAATAACTTCCTCTCCCCTGAATCGTGGAGGTTGGGCAGAGAAGGACTCTAGTCCCCACAACGGCGTCTATCGCTTCCGCTACGAACGGCGTCTTCCCCTGAGTGGGGTCGGTAGGGGGTAGAAGATAGGAGGTATCTAGGTCCAACCGCCGCGCCTATCGCTCGCCTCGCGAGGGCGCTTGAGCGTTCAAGACAGCGAAAGTGTGCAGAATACGGTCCTAACGGCAGCGGGAGTTATCGGCTCGAGTTGCCCCTTGCTACTTCGGCCGAACCAATCAAGCCCGGGATGTCGCCACAAAGCTGAAGATGCAAGGCTAAATGGGCAAACGAAGTTGCATGTGTGCGGAGGCATCCTCTCAAGATATGGGCTGCGCCCAACCATGTCCAACACGTCCTGGATGAAAGAAAGAAGGACTTGGGGCGAATGTGGGAAAGCAAGATACCCGATGCAGCCGAGGCGGGTGACTGCTTCCCGCCACGGACGCGAATGTCACAGCAAGAAGACCGTCAAGCACGCTACAGATGAAATTGATTCATGTCTCATCTTCATCCATGGAACCAGAATGACCGCCCATCAGAGCATCAAAGCAGATAAACAACATGCGTTGTCCCATCTGTGGGATTTGGAATGTCCACTCACAACCGCACAGATGAACAGCTGGGACCCCTTTCCACACAGATTCGACGCCTTGACCTTTCGCGCCCTCGGGTTCTACTAGCACCCCGAAGCGGGATCCAGCACGCTAGACTGGGGTCCGTGACATCACCGATGCCCGTTGGAAGTCTGATAGCAACCTGCAGCTTGTCGATGCCGTTGGACCACACACAGAGAACTTCAGATAGCCTCACCTGAACCCTTATCGGAGGACTAAGTAACAGCGCTTTGGCTCCCTTGTTATGATTATCGTCTGCGTGGGGTAAGCATCGATACGAGGGTGGGATGGAACGATGGCGATTCGAGCATCGTTATGCTCTCCTTAAGATCACCATTCCTTCTCCAAAGTATCTTAGGAATGAGCGTCCGAGGACCTGTTTGTTACTGATTACTCAACAATCACGCGCAGACCCGCTGTACGCCATAGCCTGAAGAAGAGAGGCGAGCTAGTGTCAATAGGTTCCGGGAGAGTTTGTTAGGGCTGCCCGTCCTTAGACTGGGGGCGATAGGCTTACTGCCGTTGGCCGTGGGCGTGGCCAAACCGGGTGATGGACGGAGCTCGGGCACACTCCAACCAACCAACCTGGTCTTTATTAATAGCCCATCATCAGCCGGAAAGTGGCGCAGAAACAATATCCTAACAATGGCGGTCGATACAGAAAGACATTAAAAGTCTTGTGTCTCTTGGCTCCCCTGACTACTGCGACTTCACCTGCTGACATTCTTTACAGATCCCTACTCAGTCACTGGGCGTCTGACTCTATTTGCGTATGGAGCTCTGAGAACACGACACACACCAAGATGCAGCTCCTCACCGCCGTCCTCCTCGGGGCCGTCGTCGCCGTCGCCGTCGGGATACACTTGTTCAAAGTGTACCGCGAGATGAACGACTCCAACGGGTTACCCGGCCCGAAACAGATCCCCTATATTGGGAGGATCCACGACCTGCCCATCGACTACATGTAGATCAAGTTCAAGGAATGGGGCAACAGGTATGCGACGGG